>Ga0209918_1000134_pt1 | contig 55184 bp, 34 predicted proteins | sample SalPonD_shore_MG_FD_185712 | JGI IMG/M metagenome (GOLD analysis project Ga0209918, IMG submission 185712) | Salt pond soil microbial communities from South San Francisco under conditions of wetland restoration - Salt Pond MetaG... | ecosystem: Environmental > Aquatic > Marine > Intertidal zone... | reverse complement strand
CAGATAGATCTTTCCCGGCGGCGTCGTTGCCACGCTGTACCGTCCTCATGAGCCGATCGGGCGTACTGTACCGCCCGGTACCCGCGTGGCACAAAAAAAAAGCCGGCACACCGCGTGTGCCGGCCTTCCATTGCGCCACGCGACTGCGCCGGGGCTACTTGTATCCCATCTCGCGCAGGATGCGATCGTAGGTACCGTCCTTGCGAATGGCCTCGAGTCCCCGGTGAAAATCGGCCAGCAGTTGCTTGCCGTCCGGAATTGCCCGGGAAACCATGATGTGCAGCGTGTTCTTCTTGAGCGCCGGCTCGAGGAAGACCACCTTGGACAGGTCGCGGTCCTGCTGCTTGGCAAGATAACGGAATCGCGTGAAGCTGCCGGCGATCATGTCGATCCGACCCGCGTAGAGCTTGCGTACGTTCAGCACCTGGCTCTTCTCCGATTCCTTGTGGAGATAGTCCGCCGAGTCGAAGCCCTTGCTCACCGCATACCCGCGACCCAACCCGATCGTGTACTGGCTCAGGTCGTGGAGGCTGTCGAAGTGATCGATTCCCAATGACTTGCGGGCCACGATCCCGACCTGGTCCGTGTAGATCGGCTCACTGGCGTAGTACGTCCTGGCGCGTTTTTCCGTGTAATAGGCCCCGAGCAGCACGTCCCGGTCACCCTGCTTGACTTCGAGCATGGCGCGCGCCCACGGCATGAACTCGGTCTTCACCGTATGTCCCTCGCGTTCGAAGGCGGCCTTGACCAGGGCTGTAAAGAACCCATTCCGCGGGAGGTCAGAGCCGTAATACGGTTCCCAGTTCAGGGTACACATCACCACCTGGCGCGCATGGGCAGCGGGCGTGGCGAAGGTGGCCAGAACCCCCACGACGACGGCCATCAACGTGCAGCGGATTGGTTGCATCGGGTCGCTCCTCCCCTGCCGCCGCGGTCCCGCGTGCACCCGACACGCGCGACCGCGGCGATCTCGATTCAGGCCCTCTTCTTCATCCGTTCCATCGCGATTCGGAGGCTCGTCTGCAGCTTGTTGATCGCGCCGGCCAGCATGCCGATCTCGTCACGAGAGGCGATCTCGATCTTCGTGCTGAGTTGCCCGCCGGCGATCCGCTCGGACACGTCCGTGAGCTGGCGGATGGGCCGCACGAGCAAGCGCCGCAGGAGCAGCAGGGTGACGACAATCAGCGCGAGGTCGAGGATCGCGGCCCGGCGGAGCTCGTTGCGCACGAGGCCGTCGAACTGCTGCTCGAGAAAGCGGCGACTCACGTACACCTCGAGCTGACCGATCATCTCCTCGTTGTTGTGCAGCAGGGTCGTCTTGCTGAGGATGAAATCGCCCTGCGGGGTGGCTTTCGCCGGAACCACGTTCCAGTGGCCGTCGCGTCGTCGCCCGACGTAGATCGTCTTGCGATCCTCGCCGCGCACGATGATCCCGTACACCCGGCGCTCGAGCATCGCGGCCTCGATGGACTCGGCGATCTGGTCCTTGTTGAGAGCCCACATGGGGCCGATGAGATGCTGCGAAAGCCGCTGCGCGGTCGTCTCCGCGAGGCGTTGCAGATCCTGGTCGAGCCGGGCGCGCGCCTGGGCGAGATTGTAGACGGCGAAGCCGGCGAGAATGAGTGTCGTGACGATCAGCAGGGTCACCAGGATCTTGGTCTGTACACTTCGGTACCAGGAGACTTTCTGCGGTCGACTCTTGCGCTCTTTCTTGGCCATGTGACTGGTCCCCCCACTTGATCGTGCGCATGCGCCCGGCGCGCGGACTCATCCCGGACCTCCAGCCGGGAGCGCGACAGGAGCTCTCTCTAGAGCCCGGCGCGTGCGTCCTGCAGAAAGCTCGCGGCCTCGTTCTCGTCGTCGATCTGATCGGCCAGTTTCTCGATCAGCTTGTCGACGCCCTCGGGAGTTCCGAGGTCTTCTCCCATTTCATTGACCGCTTCGTCGAAGAGCGCACCGGCGATGGGCCCGATGGCTGCCACGTATCGCGTGCGCAGCGCTTCCAGGTCGATCTGCGCGCCACCGACTCGCGCGGCCGCGGCTGCTGCAATCTCTTCGTCCGCTGTGCTCAGGATCTCGAGCACGGCTCGCGTATTGAGCTCGCCTTCCCCTGGAAGCTCGGTCGGATCCGCCGCCGACTGGAACTTGAGCTGGGCCACCTTGGCCAGCGCGGACGCGGCATCATAGCCGCGTGCGGAGCGATACTTGAATCCGGTAATGGTGCCGCCCGAGAGCGTGATCATCGCCGAATGCTGGTTCTCGGTCGTGATGAAGAAAGCGCCCGACTTGCCTCCTTCAGTCGCCGATCGCAGGGCTGTAATCAACTGACTCAGTGGAACCAGGTCACTCATCTGCAGCCACTCTCAGGCACCATGAACCCTAGCAGGGTCTGTGCCGATACCCCTGACAGGAAGGGTCGGGACGGTTCGACTCATTCCGTGGACAGCGCAGTTTCAGAAGCCACCCCGCGTGTGCGCGTCCGATGCGGACCTGGGAGCAGCATGACCGGACTCTATTACCTTCATCATGGCGTTGCAATGTCCACGCCACCCGGCTCATCCACCGTCAGAGCCAGACGCTGCTGGGCACAATTCGACAACCTCCGGACCTGCATCCGGCATTCGTCGTCACCCGGATCCGCGCGCAGGGGCCTGGACCCGCCGGGCCCGCCCGACAGTCGCCGGCCACGGGTGCGGCTGATACGATAACGGCGGGTCTACCGGAAGATCGGCACCGTGTCGCTGTCCCGCACCCTGCTCCCGTGGATCGTCCCGGCAAGCCTGGCGCTGGCGGGATGCGCCATCCCGGGGCCCCGTGCGAGCGATGCCGCCATCGCCGGGATACCGCGCGACGAGGTGCAGGTTCACACGGACACGTTCGATGGCCACGTGAGCTATCTCCACGCGGGCACGCCGGACACGGCGCGGGTCGTGCTGGTCCACGGGACCCCCGGCGCCGCCACCGCCTGGTCGGATTTCCTGCTCCACGTGCCGGCCGGAGAGGAATACATCGCCCTCGATCGCCCCGGGTTCGGCCACAGCGAGCCCGCCGGCGCGGTCGTGTCACTCAAGTCGCAGGCGCAGGCGCTGCGGCCGTTCCTGGATCCGCCCGGCGGTGCGCCCGTGATCCTGGTCGGGCATTCGCTCGGCGCCGGCGTGATCGCCGAGGCGGCCGAGCTCTATCCCGACCGCGTCGCGGGCCTCGTATTCGTGGCGGGGGCGCTCGACCCCGATCTCGAGGATCCGGACTGGGTCCACTGGCTCCAGTCACTCGGCACGGTTCCACCGATTTCCTGGGTCCTCTCTCGCGAGTGGGACAATGCGAACCGCGAACTCATCGCGTACGAGAGCCAGCTGCGCGCACTCGCACCGCGTCTCCGGCAGATCACGCAACCGATACGCATCATTCACGGCACCGCGGACGACCTCGTTCCCTTCGCCAATGTCGCCTACATGCACCACATGCTGAGCCACGCGCCGGTCTCGATCACGCGCATTCCCGATGGCACGCACTTCCTTCCCTGGACTCACTTCGCACTCGTACAGTCGCGAATCCAGCGCATCGTGGCCGATGTCTGCGGCGGCTCGCGTCCGTGCGGGACGAAGCAGCTGGCCAGCGCGCCGGGCGACTCGGGGAACCGGACCGGTACCGGCCGCAGCCCGGCGACTGCCGGCGTCAGTACTTGCCCACGATGTTGATGAATGCGCCGCGGCTGTCGTAACTGAGGTCCGTGAGGTCGTCCGAGAAGTTGGTGAAGTTGTAGCCCACCCCGAGCTTGATGTGATCGCCGAGCTCCCGATACACGCCGAGGAGTCCGCCGCTGCGCGTATCCTGGGCATCGAGCAGGTCCAGGCGCCGGCCCTCCAGCAGCATGTCCCAGCGCCGCAGCACGTGCCAGTCGACGCGCAGGATCGTGAGCCGTGCGCGACTGCGGAAGAACTCCGGATTCGTACGGGAAGCGGACAGTTCGCCAATACGCATCGCGTACTTGCCCCCGATGCTCCACTGCGGCGTGAGCTCGTAAATGGTGTCCGCGGAGAGGATGTGGCTCTTCTGGATGTACGAGGCACTGGTGCCGGTCGCGATCTGCTGGTCCGGTGCCGGCAGGTTGTAGAAGTAGGTGTACTTGAACAGCGTGTTCCAGCGGTCATTGTCCACGGGACGGTGACCGTAACCCAGCACGGCCTCCACGAAGCGGCCATCGTAGAATTCGCCCTGGCTGCTGTGACTGTCGGACAGGTTGAGCTTGCCCAGCATGCGGTCCGACGGTGTCACGTGATATTCGAGGTTGTTCTTGACGAGATACGTCTCGCGGTCGTTCGATTCGGTCTTGTCGGTGCGGAACTCCAGGGCACCCCGGTAATCGAGCGCGTCGCCCGCACGCGTGCCCGTGAAACCGAACGCTCTGCGCCGCGTTTCCGCGCCCGTGTTCTGGTCCTGCAGCGTACCGGCTTCCAGCGACATGCCGACGGTCCAGGTCGGCGTCGCCTGCATGTCGAGGCCGTAGGCATGCGTCAGTCCCGTCGGGACGTCGCCGTGTGCGTAGCGCTCCTCGCCGTAGACCGTGACCGCCTGGCTGTACCGCGTGCGGAATCCGCTGACGAAGTTCCCCTTGCGCTCCAGCACGCCGGTCGTGGGCTGGCGTTCACTGTCCAGCGTGTAACCGGTGTACAGCCGCGTATCGTCCGAGTAGAGGTACTCCGTGCCCAGCTTCGCGCCCGTGCCGGTGTCTCCGCCTGACAGTTCGCCATTCGCATTGAGGCGATCGGTGACCTGGGTCGCGCCACCGACGCCCAGGCGGTTGTTGTTCTCGCGATTGCCCGTCGTCTCGGCCGTGGCCTGTGCGAAGCTGTACATGCTCCAGTCGGCCGCCGGTGTGTAGTCCACGCGAGCTCCCAGGTCCGTCCGGTGGCCCTCCCTCTGCGTGTCCGGCACGATCGGGGAATCGTCGTTGCGCCGGTCGTACCGCAACCCGCTGGTCAGCTTCCACTGCTCGTCGAGGTGGTGACCCACGTCAACGCCCAGCGTCGACGTGTCCAGGCCGGCCTGCTCGCGTCGCTCGTCGTACTCGGTATGCAGGTCGGTGCGTTCGCCGATCGGGGTGTCGACGGTGCCACCGGCCTGGTCGACGTCCCGCGCCGTCGTCTGCCCCGGTGCCGAGAATCCGGCCTCGCGGCGTTTCAGGTATGCGGTGGCGTTCCCCTCGGCCCCGTCCACGAGGTCCCCGAGCCGGGCCGCGGACTCGAGACTCCAGGCCCGAGCGCTTGCGTTGGCGCTGATCGGCTCGTTGGCCTGGGTGAAGTCGTAGCCCCCATTGTCGGACAGCAGCGACTGCGTCCCGACGCCGTCGGTGCGTGCGGACTCGGCCTTGAACCAGGTCGACGAGCTCACACGGTATGTCGCGTCCACGCCGGCCAGCGACTGCTCGGCACCGACCTGCTCCTGGCGGTTGCCGGTGACGCCGAGCTCGAGATGGTCGCCGAACCAGTGTGAGACACGACCGCCGGCGGCGACGTCGTTTAGCTTGTCGAAACCGGGCGTGTATTCGTAGCGCACGACCAGGTACACCGGATTGCCCGAAAGGCTTCCCGCCTGCACCAGGGAGCTGTTGTCCGCCGTCGATGGCAGGGGCGCGCTCAGGACCACGCGCCCCTGGATCGAATCGATGTCGTAATCCTCGCCCTCGACCAGCTGGTTCGATTCCAGCACCAGTCCCGACTCCCGGTCGCGGACCTCCACCCGCAGGCGTTCGGATCCCTGCACGATGTCCTGGTGCTGGAGGAAGTAGAGCGATCCGCCGGTCCCCCGGAACTCCTCGCGGGCCGCGACGGTACCGGGCTCGGCTGCAAACAGGTCGGCCTTGGTCTTGCGTTCCCCGAACGTGGTCGACGGCTGGCTCTCGTAATGACCGTACGCGCCGTACAGCCCACGATCGATCTGCGCCAGCTCGGCGTCGAGGATTTCGGCCTTGAAGCTGCCCCACATCCCGAACGTGCGGTCCTTCTGCGCCTTCACGTAGAACTTGCCCTTGGTCGGCGCATCCTCGACCGTCGTGCTGTCGTCGCCGAAAGTCGGGTAGTAGTAGTCGGGATCGAGCCTGCGGAAGAGCACGTCGGGATTCTTGTCCACGAAATTCGAAAAGATGTCTTCGATCGGTCCCTCGCGGGTATCGGCGCTGCCGGTGATCTCCCAGGCGTTGTCGGTGTAGCCATTGGTGTAGAACGCCAGGCGGCCGTCGACCCACCCCCCGGAGTTGTAATGCTGATCGTCGCCGGTGACGAGCCGGGCCGGGCCGTTGGTGTTGTCCCTTCCGATCGTGACGTCCGCGAGACCCACGGTGTACCAGTCGTTCGTGCCCATGCGCAGGTCACGCAGGTAGACGTCGCCATTGCCGGCATTGTCGAGGACCGCGACCTCGACCGTATGCAGTCCGCGCGGCACGATTCGTTCGATAGCGAAGCTCCTCTCCGCATCCATGGTGACCGGCTTGCCCATCACCCACGGCGTGTAGCCGTCCGGGACAGCCTTCCCCGTGACGGTGACCGTCCCGCCATCGACCGGGATGTTCTGTTTCTGCAGCAGCGAGCGGTCGTTTCCGGCCAGCCGTGCGCGGGTCTCGGCACCGATGTCATCGGCGTGGTCGCCGACGTCGGTTTCGTGGAGCAGCCACAGCCGCTTCGGGGCGGTCTCGTCGAAATTTCCGTCGCCATCGTAGACGCGCAGCACGTACTTGAGACCGCGCGGCAGGTCGGGTTCCGCATACCAGTCCGCCTGCCAGTCGGGGCCGAGAGGAACCACGTCGACCGGCGGGCCGGTCACCGGATCGGCGGTGGCGAACAGCCGCACTTCCCGCCGCTCGATGAATGCATCGTAGTTGCTGAACCCACGGAACGTCGTCCGGTTTTCCACCGTTTGGGTATCCGGTTCGTCCGCCCGCGCGATTGTGGAGGGGCTGGCCGTTACGTTCAGGCGCCGGGTCGTGCCGTGACCGTCGTAACGCACCTTGATGCGCGTGTCGTCCAATGCCACGTCCGTGCAACGCTGCACGTCTGCGGTATGCGGCGGTGAATCGGCGAGCCGCTTGCCATCCACGGTGATGCGCAGCGGTGCCAGGCCATATGGATTGACCGGCTCCGTGGAGCGCGTCACCTTCACCACCTGCGTCAGCCAGTCGGGGTCGGGTGGCACGGGCACATCGAAGAGGATCTCGACACTCACGCGCCCATCCGAGATGCGCCGACTGACCAGGCCGGGCTGCTCCAGCGGTTCGCTGAAGCCCTTGCCCTCGTACGAGAGCATCTTCTCCGGCAGGTCGAGACGCTGCTGTACCGCCTGCATCACGCGGCGCGCCCGCACCTCCGAGAGCCCGCGGGCGTCGCCATAGACGATGGCCGCGCGCCGGTCGAGCAACTCGCGTTCCGTGTGACCGATGAAATCCACCTGCAGGTTCGGCTTGTCCGAGAGGCGCTCGAGCAAGCGTTGGAGCTGCCGTACCCAGCCATCGGTGATCTTCGGCTTGCCATCGACGAACGGCACGGGATCGATGGGCGGTTCTCCATCGGGCCGATACGGTTCCGTGACGTAGTCGCGCGTGTCGCCGTTCATCGGGCAGGCCTGCACGTCGCTGACCGTGGTCCCGCTGTCCGGGGCGTCGTACCAGATTTCCACCTCGACGCGGCGGTTCATGGCCTGGCCCTGCGGCGTGTCGTTGGCGGCGACCGGATCGCTCGCTCCACGGCCCTCGAACATCACCTGGTGCTCCCCCAGGTCCAGTCGCTTGCGCGCGGCCCGGGCCACCACGCGGGCGTAGGCCCGCGACAGCCCGACGGCGTCTCCGTAGCGCGCGCGTGCCTTGTCCCCCAGCGCGGCCGCATCCGTGTGACCGACGAATCGCACCTGGAGGTTGGGCACATCGCCGAGCTCGTCCAGCTTCCGCGACAGTGCGTCGAAGGTGCCCTGCGCCAGGCGGCCGCGGGTGCTGGCGAACCGGATCGGGGGCACGGCATGGCGCAACTGGATGACCTGGACGTCCTTGCGTCGCCTCTTGATTACGCAGGCCTGTTCCTGGCGGCAGACACGCACGCGCTTCGTCTTCGCCTCCGGCACGTACCGGCCTGGCGTCCGGGCATTCTCCGGATCGCGATACCAGACGCGGACTTCGACCCGGCGATTGCGGCGCCGCCCCTCTTCGGTATCCGGATCTCCCAGCGGCTTGCTCGCGCCGACGCCCTCCCACGTGACGGCCGCGGCCGGCAGGTCGAGCCGGGTACGTACGTAGTGCGCGACTTCCTCCGCGTAGAAGTCGGACAGCCCGCGGGCGCTCCCGTAGACCTCTTTCTGCGCGTCGGTGAGCGGCGTGCCGTCGGTGTGGCCGATGAAGTGCAGGCGCAGCCCCGGCTCGCGCTTCAGGTCCTCGAGCACGCTCGCGAGGGACTGGATGGCCTCGCCGTCGATCCGCGGCGTGCCCGCCGCAGTGAAGGTCACCGGTGCGCCTTCGGCCATCAGTTGTTCGTCGCCGCCGTCCGGCGTGGTGCGCCAGACGCCGGCCCGGGCCGGACCGCCATCAAGGCCCCAGATTGTCAGTTGCCGCTGAGGCAGCAACTGCTCCGAATTGACGGGCGGCCCGGTCTCGTAGATCACCGGTTTGTCGTCGTTGAAGGGCCAGTCCGGCACCCAGCGTGACCACCAGGGGACCGCCTCGGCATCCGCCGGGTCGTCGCCGGCCGTTCCTGCATCGGCGGCGCAAACCGGTGCCGCCACGAGCACGAGCAGACACGCGAACAGGAGACGCGAGGTGAGGCCGCGGGCGGTCACTGGCTGCCCCCCGGACGCCCGCGGCGCCAGAACAGCTCGGTCTCGATGCGCAGGTCATAGGCACCGTCGCGTTCCGACCATCGGGACTGGATCCGGTCGGCAATGGCGTCGAGGCGCGCCTGTGCAAGGGCCTGGCTCTCGGTATCGCCAAGGTAGCTGATCCGCAGTACGCTCGGGCCCTTGTCCAGTTGCTTGAACAGTGGTTCGAGCTTGCCACGCCATTCGGGGCGCAGCGCCGTCTTCGCCGGGACGAAGGCCGGACCCGCGAGGTCGAGTCGCACGACCCGGTGAATCGTCGCGCCGAAGTTCGCACGCACCATCTTGCCGCGCGTCGCCCGCACGACGCGTGGGTTCTCGGTGGTGGTGCGATAGCCGGACGGCAGCGTGCGTTCGTCGAGCTTGATGATGAAGTTGCTGCCCCGGTCCCGATCCGGAACCGCGGCGCAGGTCACGTGATACCGGCCATACGCATCGGTGCGGATCAGCAGGCCGCGCACCGTGGTCAGGCGCACCCCGGGCAGGCCCGGCTCACCGTCGTCCTGGTGGCCGTTGGCATTGCGATCGTCGTAGACCTTGCCGATCACGTCCGTGCAGTCGAACGTCGGGTCCGGCACTACGCGCACGGTCGCACTCGCCTCCCGGGATGCGGGCGCGCCAATGGACGCGTTGCGGACCCGCGCACGGTTCACGTACTCGCCTTCGCCCACGCCACCGCCGACGACCAGAATCACCTTGACCTGCAGGGGCTCGTCGTTCGGCAGCGTGATGTTCTGCCAGACGAGTTGGCGCCCATCGACGTCGGGTTCTTCCTTGGTGCCGGCGACCGTGGCCGAACCTTCGACATACTTGAAGCCCGGCGGAATCGTGTCGACGATCACCGAGTCCGTGAGCGGACCGCCCAGGCGGTTGGTTGCGGTAATCGTGTACGGCACCAGCTGACCACGGACGACATTCACCATCGGCGTCGTCTTGGTCAGTGCCACCGCATCGCCCAGTTCCGGATCCAGCGGCACGTGGTGGTTGTGCATCTGCGCGGCGTTGCCGCCGCCGGAGAACGTGAGATTCAGGTAGTAGCGCGTACCGCTGCCGACGGGCACGGAGGTCGGCGGTGGCGTGTCCTGCGGCTGCGCCTGGCACAGGTCGCCCGGGGGTCCCGGCGGAATCGCATCGTTCGCACACGTACTCACGTCATAGGGAGCCGTGGTGCCGTCGGTCGTCGGGGGGATGATGCGCGAAGGCGCGGGCCCGTACCCGTTTGCCGGCGGTGTCACCTGCAGCAGGTAGTCACCCGGGGCCGGGCAACTGGGATCGGAGAAATTCAGCTCGAACAGGTACAGGCCGTTGTTGGGCGTGACCTGACCCTGCTGTGTCGAATCGTCGAAGCAACCCGCCGCCACGGCCTGCCCCGTCGCGGTGTCCAGCAGGTGCAGGGTCGCGCCACCCACCGGCGTGCGGGCCACGGACTCGTACACCGTGCCGTTGGCCGTGACGGGCATGTCCTCGCCCACCACGTTGGCGCCGGGTACCGGCGCGATCGCGGTGATGACCTGCCGCCCGGCCATGCCGAGCGTCGGCGCAGTATCGCCGAAAGTGGTGGTCTGGCCCGGATAGGTGAACGTCAGCGTATAGTCGCCACCGGGGGCCAGGCCGCGCAGCGCGAACGTGCCGTCGTTCGCCGAATCCACGGCCCCGATGGTATTGCCGTTGAACGACACGGCGACACGCCACCCCTGGAGCGGGCGCTCGTCCGCGGCATCGAAAGCGTCGTCGAGATTGTCGTCCAGCCATACGCGGCCGTTGAGGTTGGCAACGCCTGGCGCACCGCCGACGTCAATGGCGACCGATCCGGTCTCATCGACGCCACCGTTCGCCGTCACGCGCGCCGTGTTCGAGATCGAGGTGCCGGCGGCCAGGCTGGCGTCCACGCGCACGCGGAAACGCAGCACGGTCGTATCGCCGGCGGCGAGCGTACCGACGTTCGCCGTGAGCACGGGGTCGGCGAACGTGACGGGGCCGGCAACGCCGTCCAGTCGTCCGCTGCCCGGGATGTACGCCAGCTGCCCGGGAACGGGCGCATCCAGGTCGTCCGTGATCGTGACTCCGGTCGCATCAACGGGGCCGACGTTCTCGACCCGGACCACGTAATCCAGCAATCCGTCCGGGGCGACGGTCCCGCCGCCGACCACGAACACCTCCTTGGCAATCGACAGGCGCGGCTGACCACCGACGATGACTGTCGTCGGCTGATCGCCGTTCTCGTCGTTGCCATCGGCATCGGTCGGCTCATCCGGCTGGCGATCGCTGCGCACCGTGCCCTGGTTGGAAATGACCGTGCCGTCGGAGAGGCCGCTGTTCACCGTGACGTGGAACGTCACCGTCGCACTTTCACCCGCACTGAGCGTCGCCTGTGTCGCCGTCGGCAGCGCTCCCGGCGGAACGAGGTCCGAGGAGCTCACCGGTAGCCCACCCGCCGCACTCGTGAACGGCGCGGTTCCACCGGTGGCGTCCGGCACGGCAACGCCGTTCAGCTCGGTCGAGCCCCCCACGTATGCCGTACCGGCAGGGACTTCGTCCGTCAGCACGGTGCCGGTGGCCGGGGCTGTACCGTTGTTCGAGATCGTGATGGTATAGGTGAGCTCACTCGACGTCGGCGGGCCGGACAGCACCGGATCCGTGCTCGAGCTCACCGACTTCTGGACGTCCACCAGCGGCGCCGCGCCGACGATGCTCTGCGTGGGGTCGCCCACGATCGGGGTATCGGGATCGTCAGAGGGCACCGTCGGTACCGTACCGCTGCCGGAACCCTCGGCGGTCAGGGTCGCCTGGTTGGACAGCACGGTACCCTGGAGCAGTCCGTCGTCCACGGTGACTCGAAACACGATCGTCGCGGCCGCGCCGTTCATGGCGCCGATCACGCCGGGACCACTGGCCGCGTCGTTGATGGTGAGACCGTCTTCCAGCGGAGTTCGCGGATTGCCGCTCCCGCCGACATCCGCGATCGGGTTCCCGTTGAGCGTCGTGCTCCCCGGCACGTACGTCGTATTGCCGGGTACGGCGTCGGTGAGCACCGTGTTGATCACGTTCTCGGTGCCCACGTTCGTGACCGTGATGGTGTACTCGAGCGTGTCGCCGACGACAAGCACGTTCGGGTCGCCCGTGACGTCCCGGTCCACCTTCTCGACGTGCACATCCGGTTGTGCGCCGAACACCGTCTGCGTCGGGTCATCGGCCGCGCCGGTCGCGGGATCGTCGGTCGGCGTGTTCCCGGAGAATCCGGCGACCGTGATGCGGCCCTGGTTTACCGCGTGGTCGCCATCGGAGACCACGGGCCGGCTGTCGACGCTGAACACCACGGTCGCGCTGCCCCCTGCGGGGACCACCACGTCACGGAAATCGACCAGTCCCTTTCCGGCAGTGCCGCCACCCGCATCGGTTGCATTCGTGCCGAAGCTCGCCGGTGGCGTCACGATCGTCAGGCTGCCTGGCACGTACACGTCGTCCGTGTCGAGGGCCCCCAGGTCATCGACGATGTCGACCCGACCGTCGCCCGAGCCCGTGTTGTTGACGGTGATCGTGTACGTCAGCACCTGTCCGGGCAGCGCAGTGGCACGGTCGACCGACTTGAGGACGTCGATGATCGGAGCCTCGACGTCGATACTGTGGTCATCCTGTGCATCGGCCGTCCCCGGCGTGCCGTTGGTCAGCGCCGGCGCATACACCCGCGTGTCCGGCGGGAACACGCCGCCCGAGCCATCCTGGGTAGCCCAGCGGGTCGCGCCCGCGACGTTGTCCAGGGTCACACCGTCCGGCGTGTCGACGTCGAGGAAACCCGTGTAGTCGATCTGCAGGGTCTCGCCCGAACCGGGCGGACTTGCGCCCGCGAGCGCCGCGTTGGGCGACTCGAACGTCAGCACGAGGCGTCCGGTGGCCCCATCCCAGGACACGAGGTAGTCGCTGCCCTGGCCCAGCGCCCGGGTGCCGCCCGGGCCCGTGACCTGGACGTTGTCGATCACGGGCTGCGTGTCGCGCATCTCCGGCGGAAGGACGTCGGTGATGATGACGTCGTGGGCGGTGGCCTCGCCGGTGTTTTCCGCGGTAATCGTGAAACTCGCGCCCGTGCGGTCGATCGTGGCGTCGCCCGCCTTGTTGACCACCAGGTTCGGCTCGATGACGTCGATCGAGTGCCCGACCGGAGGACCACCGGTCAGATCGTCGGTGCCGTTCTCCAACCGCTCCCACGTGTAGCTGGCACTGTTCGTATACGTGTCACCCGCGTTGCCACCACCGGAGTCGTTGTGCCGCACGGTCACGTCGATGACCGCGACCTGGCCCGCGGGTATGTCCAGGCCATCCGGATCGGTCCCGCTGGTCAGCGTCAGGACATTGCCGCCATCCACACTCGCCTGCAGTGGCTCCGTCACGCCGTTGCCCGGTCCATACGCGGCCGAGAGGAACTCGACCTCCGGTGGCAGCTGGTCCGTGATCAGGACGTCGTAGAGCGCCGCGCCGAATGTCGCGTCCGGCACACGCAGCCGATAGACGATCTGGTCTCCCATCGTGGACACGACGGTCGTGCTGACCTTGCTCATCGGACCCGGCGTCGGCGTGAGTAGCGTGACGCTGTCCGTCGGCCCGGGACCACGCTGCACCGGCGTCCCCTGCGGCGGTGACGCCTCCGTGTCCAGCGTGAACCACTGCAGTCCGCCAGCGAGATTTTCCAGCGTCACGCCCGGGCCGACGTCGTCATCGATGTCCACGTTGTACTGGAGCGTCACCGTTCCGCCGGCCGGAATGGCATCGTCCGAACCGAAATCCAGGGTCCACTGGACAATGCCGTCGTTGGCGAAATCCGATGGGAATGTGCCATTGACGGGCTGTGGTCCGAATACGGTCGCGCCGCTCGAATCCGTGACGGAGACCGTGGCCGGAACCTGGCCCGCAGCCAGTGCTCCGGCGCGCATGCCGTCCGGGATCACGTCCTGGACGGTCAGGTCGTACCCGGGAGCACCACCCGTGTTCGTGAGCGTGACCGTATAGGGAACGGTCGTACCCGCGTCGACCGTGCTCGGTGCCGTCGGCACCGTGGTCGACTTGTCCACCGTATCGAAGGCAGGTACGACGATGTCGATCGGCGTCGAGGCCGTGCGATCGATCGGATTGCCCGATCCGTCGAGATAGCTGACATTGACGTCGTTGGTCGCATCCTCGGTCGCCGGCGCGTCCGCGCGCACGATCGCGCTGTACTCGATGGTGATGCTGTCGTTGCTTCCGTTCGGCGCTTCGCCCTGGTTCACCAGGTCGCCAAAGTCCCAGGTCAGCGTCTGCTGTGAGCCGGAGCTCGAGACGCTCGGATCGGGCGAACCACCGGGGTCCGGGCTGATCGCCGTGCCGCCCTGGGTCACCGTCGCGCTGCCGCCCTCGTAATCCAGGCCAACAGGCAGCGTGTCGGTCACGACGAAGTTGTCGAGCGTGCCTTCGGTCAGTTGCGTGATCTCGACCCGGTAAGTGACGCGCTCCCCGAGACGGTAGTTGCCGTCCCCGTCGCCACCATCGCCCAGCGGCGGTGTCGAGGCCTCCACCTTGGCGACCTGTGTCGTGTCCGCGCTCGTGACGGTGTGATCAATGGTCGCCCGGTAGTCGTTCGGGGGATCCGTGGCGGCATCATGGTTGCGCTGGTACGGCAGCTCGGAGGCCGTCTCGCCATCGAGCGACGTCCACGTCACGACCGCACTGTTCGTCAGTTGGGTCAGCGGCGCCACCGAGTCCGCCACGCGCACCCGGTAGACGATCGACACCGTCTCCCCCGGTGCGATGTCGACGTCGTTGCCCGCCGCATACGTCCAGTTGAGCGTCTGTCCGCTGACGGCGGGATCGTTCAGCGCGTTGTCCGCGGCGGGTCCGATCGTGGAGCTTCCGGGGCCGAATGCCGCGCTTCCGGAAACGAACTGCGTGCCCGCGGGCAAGGTGTCGGTAATCCCGAGATCGTAGGCCTCGCTTCGATCCACACCACTGGCCGCGGTGAACTGCAGGCGGTACTCCACGACATCGCCGGCATCCGGCGCGGTGAATCCGCCGCCGAACGTGTCGCCCGCGGTCACGTTGCGCGCGTCCTTCGCCGGCGTCACCAGAGGCTCCTGCAACGTCATCGGCGGTGTGGTGACATCCGGGCCTCCGCTGTTCTCCGCGGTTCCATCATCGTCGATCGACGAGTACACGTAGCGGGCCGTGTTCGTGATCGCATCACCGGCATTCTCCGCCGTGGTGTTGTTGACCCGAACGGTGACGTCGAACTGCGCCGAGTTGCCCGGTGCGATATCGATTCCGTTCGTGGGATCCTGGATCGTCAGCGTGTTGCCCGTGGCGTCGTAATTGAACTGCGGTGTTCCGGTGGCGCCGCCGCCGGTGAAGCTCCCGCCGACGAACGTGACCTCGGGCGGAAGATCGTCCGTGATCACGGCGTCGTAGATGGAGACATCGAGTGCCGCCGGGTCTGCGGGCACCTGGATCGTGTACGTGTAGGTCTCGCCCACGGTCGCATTGGCGGGGACGGGGTTGTTCTTGAGGACGTTGGTCGGCTGGCTCGAACGCAGATTCACCGTCGATGTATTCGACGGACCATACTCGCGACGTGCCGGACCGGTCGTCGCGCCGGGGGCCCCCGGGGGATTGCCGTCGTCGAACGAGAACCACTCCAGTGCCTTCGCGGCATTGGGCAGCGGACGGTCCGCGCCGATATCCGCGTCGACGTTGACCGTGTATGTGATCACCATCTGCTCGCCGGGACCGATGGTGTAGTCGTTCGCACCGCCGCCGGCATTGGACGGCAGTACCCAGTCCACCTGCCCGTCGGTCGCAAAGGTGGTACCGGGTGCGACAACCGGGTCGACGGGGGTCCTGGCACTGCCGCCCACAGAAATCGAGGTCGTGCTGATACCTGCAATGCCGCCACCCCGCATGCCCGGCGGGATAACGTCCTCGATCGACGGGTCGTACGCCGTTCCCTGGGTCGTGTTCTGCACCGTTACCGTGTACGTGACGGTATCGCTCTCTCCGACCCGGTCCGGCGGTGCCGGGTTGGATGTCTTGGCCACGGTCAGGTCAGGCTGCAACACATCGACGGGCGCCTGCGCCGTCGCCGAGAACGTGCCCGAGCCTGAACCCGTATCGAAGGTCAGCGTGGCCGCATTGGCCTGGTTGCTGCTGTCACCGGGCGGGAGAATCACCTCGTTCCCGCTACCATCGGGGTCAGCATCGACCGTGACCACGTCATAGTCGAACCGAAGCTCGGGATTGTCCCCGGTCACAACGACCGTACCGAAATTCCACGTATGGGTCGTGTCGCCCGGTGCCGGTGCACTCGGCGAACCATCGAACGACAGATCGGTTGTCTGGAACGATGAAACGTTGCCGGTAAACTCGAACCCCGGAGGCAGCGCATCGTCCACCGTGAAGTTGTTGATCGTGGACTGGGGCGCAAGATTGATGACCACCTCGTAAGTGAGCCCGTCGCCAACGCGGATATCCGGCTCGCCGTCCCCTCCATCACCATACGGTGACGTATCACTGACCACCGTCTTCGTGACCGCGGTATTGTTCTCGATGATCGCGCCCGCAACATTGCTGTCCGCGTAGTTGCGCGCGCCGTCGCTGGCACCTTTCGTACCCTCGAGGCCGGAACTCTGGTTGCCCTGGTGCGTACGATTTCCGGCCGGATCGGACAGTGACCATGCATCGGTGAGCTGGGCATCGTTGTCCATGATCTCGCGGGGATTCGCCGTGCCCTGGACCGTGCCGCGATACAGCAGCGTGATCGTTTGTCCCGGATCCAGACGAACCAGGTTGGTCCCCGTCGCCCCAAAGGAGCAGTTGTTCGAATCGAAAGCGACCTCGTCCGGCGGACCGGCCGTGTACTGGCCGCAATTCACGTCGACGATGTCGTCGCCGTTGAGGTCGACGCCGAGACTCCCGGAATCGATCCGGATCTTGTCTGTCGCGAGCACGTCGTCGACGATGAGACCGAATGCAGGTGCGTCGTTGGACCCGGTGGCCGTGTTCGTGATCCGTACCCGGTACGTGAGCACGTCCGCACCCTCCGTCGGGATACGGTCCGGCGGATCGGCATCCTGGAACGCGGTGCCCCGGGTATCGTTGCGGACTTCCTTCGTGAACGCGATGGACGGCTCGGCCACCTGGAGGTCGGCCGAAGCAGAGAGTTCCGCGTCACTGCCACCGAACTCGGCCGACGAGAAGCCGTATACATGGCCACCGCCGTAGTCGACATCGAACGTTGCGTCGAAGGCGTTCGGAACCGTGTCCCCCTTGCTCGTCGCACCGATGTTCAGCAGTCGCGCGGTCAGATCGTCGAGGAACGTTCCCCCACCGCCACTCGAGATGTCGGCGAGCTGAAAGTCGACGTTGCCGCTGTTGACCGTACCCGGATCATTCGCGGCCGTGACCGTGACACCGGTGCTGTTGTCGACGCGCGACACGAAGCCCGTGCGCGTGTCCAGCGAGTCGCGCAGCTGGACGTTGCGGACCGCCTCACCGGCTCCCGTATCCACGCCGAACCAGCGCGCGCGCAGATCCCAGCTCGCCTCCTCGCCGACCGTCACGTCGGCGGTATTGTTGGCGAGGTCGTCCGGGGTGTAGGGCTCGCTGGTGCCCGTGAGCGTCTTGGAGAGTTCGAATCCGACCACGATCGGTCGAATCCGGTCGAAACTGTAGTTGTCACCCGTGTCGGTCCCGTCCGCCTCGATGACGGAACCTTCGGCCGTCCCCACCAGGGTCAACGGCCCACCGTTGTCGTTGGCAGTGGCCGTTACCTCGATCACGGCCTGGTCGCCGCGACGCAATTCGCCGATACGGGCTGCGTCGCAGGTGTATGGTGGCGACGAGTCGCAGCTTCCGCCGGTCCCCCCGTTGCCGGCCGTCGTGACCGCCACACTGACATTCGTCCAGCCGCTGCCGACCTGGTCGAGGCGGAATTCCACCGGTCTACCGAGCGACTGCAGATCCCCGTTGTTCGTGATCGTGAACGTGAACGTACGCGTGTCGCCATCGGCCACGACAGCCCGGGCGGGCGACACGGAATCGAAATCGATATCCGGCGTTTGCGGATCGAACACGACCGAATCCGACGACGGCGGCGGCGTTATGGACGTGCATCCCGCGGTGTTGCTGAACTCGATGAAAACGTCGTTCGTGCCCGTGGCCGGCGGGTCAGGATCGAGACCCGGCGCAGTCTCCGGGTCCGTGAACGGATCGCTCGCGGTATCGAACGCCCCGGCCTGGATAGCCTGGAATGTAACGGTGGTGGTCTGCCCGAAATCGAGCGAGCCGTTGAGCATGATGCGCGGATGATTGGGCGTGCCCGGATCGCCGTTCGTTTCCCCCGCATCGAGGGTGGCATCGTATTGATCGAACGACATGCCGCTGCCGCTCACCGTGGCCGGTATCGAGGTGTCGATCCGCATGTCAGCCGGCAGGTCGTCCAGCACGGCCATGTCGTTGGCCGGAGCGCCGTCGTTTCTGAGAGTCAGCGTGACTTGCGTCCGTCCGCCCGGAAGAGGCGTGAGCGACTGCTGGATCGCGTCGTCGGCCGAGAAATCCGGCACCATCAGAAGCCGCGCGGTGTCGGTGTTGTCGCTCGGCGAGCTCAGGTTCGACGGCGCGCCGCTCGGGTTGGCGGCGCAACCCCAGGTGAAGTCCGCCTGGTTGTCAGCGTTGAAACAACTCGTCCCGAGCGTTTCGTCGATCGTGTAGGTGGCCGTGTCCCCGGGCGCGATCCCGGTGAACGAGCCACCGTCGAGCGCCGTGTAGGCGTCACCCAGGTTCGTGATGTCGACGTCGCTCGACGGCCCGTCCGGACCGGCCCTCAGGATGACGCTGTCGCTCGGACTGGTGCGATTGATCTCGCCGACCAGGATGTCGCGGAGGCGCGACTGGCGGGTGTAGTAATCGCCGTTGTTCGTGACCTGGATCGTCCATTCAATCGTCTCGCCCGGAATTCCAACGACGCGCTCGGCCGTACCGTCATTCACGCGGTCAAGATTGTCGCCGGTCTTCGTGACCGTGATATCCGGCTTGTGGACGTCGAGGAGATCCTGGCGCGGCCCGAACGTGAACGTCTGTCCGTCACACGGCCGATCGCCCTGCCCGCTGACCGAGATCGCCTGGGGTCCCGGCAGCGTGCTCTCGTCGCTGGTGACGTTGTAGCGGATGAGCACGCCGACGACGTGCGGGGGCGAGGTGGACGTGTCGGCCAGGTTCGACTCCGATGGGGTGAGCAGCTCCGCAAATGCGGGAATCTGGGCTTGTGTGAAGCGGTACTGACCGTTGCCGAGAGACTGTGGTGCGCTCGCGACCGACTGCCACGTGCCGCCTCCATCGAGGCTGTACTCGACGGAGCCGGGAACGAGATCGACGCCGACGCCGTCGGGCAGGTCTTCCGTGACCTCGACGTTCTGAATGCGGGAGTTTCCGATGTTCCGCACGTCGAGCACGACGCGGCCGGTCGGGTCACAGAGCTCGCAGTACGCGGTCTGGTGTTCCAGGCGGAGCTCGGGCTCGGCAAATATGAAGTTGGGGGAATTGTCCGCGAGCGGATTGCTGTATGGCCCGGTGAGATCGCCTTGCTGCACTTCCGTGCTCGCACAGCCCCACTCCCCCGCGATCCGGTTCGACCCGTCCGGGATGGAACAACCGGTCGTCGGGGTCACGTCGGCGACGACCGTCACTTCGCACGTCGTGGCGGCGGGTACCTCGGGGATGTCCCATTGCAGGAGATCTCCGGAAGGATTGGTCGCATCAACCGGCGTTCCACCGCAGGCGTTGCCCACGGCGTTCGTCGCGGCCACGTCGAGACCCAGTTGATCCGGAATGTCGTTCTGCAGTCGGACGTTGTACGCAGAGCCGCTGCCGCCGTTGACCAGGAAGATCGTCCACTGGACCCGATCGCCCGTGACGAACAGTTGCTGTGGTGTGGTGACGATGCTGAGGTCGCCCTTGCGAACCTCGTTCGGCGTGAAACTGCCGCTGGCGTCGGAAAATGCCCGCCCACTCGTCGCTGTACCGCCCACCGAGGGCGATAGAGTCGTCTGGTTGTCGTCGTACGATGTATTCGCCGCAAGTGGCGTACCCGCACCGAAGCCGGTCGGCGCACCCGGCAGGAGCTGCACCTGGACGTCGATCGTCCCGCCCGTGAGCTCCGCGGCCTGGTCGCTGAATGCCCACGTCGGACCGCCCGATGCGCCGGGGTCGTAATTCAGGAACGAACCGCTGAACTGCCCGCCATATGTCGGTGCCGGGCTCGTCTGATACTGGTAGTCCGTTCCGGACATCGCGAGTTGCGTCAGCAGGTCCGCCGCCTGCTGGCCATTGCCGTTGTCGACGGCGATCCGGACCGGCATGACTTCACAGACATCCGCCGTGCTCACCCCGTCCGTGCGGGTCACGGACACGTCGGCGGTCGCGCGCTGCACCTGGAAACCGGTCGGGATCGTGAACTGCGCATCCGCCGGATCGGCGACGGTATTGGAGCACGCCCCCGAGCCGCCGGAGCCGTTCTTGATCAACAGTTCCGACGTGGCGCCGACGCCCAGCGTATCCGCACCGCCGAGCGCGCTGTCAGGCATCGCCGTGGAGTAGCGAATGCGAATCTCGCGTGCCGCAACAGTGGAGGCGACGTTGTTGTCATCGTAGAAGCCGGCGTCCGCGAAGAATCCGAGATCCAGGACGAGCTGCCCCGTTCCGTCGGTCACCGAGCCGGCCGGCACCGGCACGTAGCCGCCGGTTACCGAGCTGCCTGCCTCCAGAAGGTTGACCTCGACGGTCCCCTGCACGACCTCCTGCACAGCAATGCCGCCGAAGTCGTCGGTGAACGTGCTGTCGCCATCGGCACCGTCCCGCCAGATTCCGGGATATCCCGCCGGGAACTGGTACACGGCCTGATGCGGGATGCACTCGCCCTCGCCGGTGTCCTGCGTGCAGTCGCCATCGACCGGAACCTGGCCCGTTTCGAACGGGCCACCGGTGACGCTGAACGAGAACGCGTCCGAATTCTGCGGATCGGGGACGTTCGCCAAGGCGATACCGGCGCCGTCGCTGCCACCGCTGACCGTGCAGCTCTGCGTGCTCGTGACGTCCTGGACGGTGGCGGTATTCGTGAGCGTCGTGCCACCCAGGCAGGCATTGTCGGGTGCGGTGAAGTCGACCGTCAGCGTTTCGCCGGCGCCACCACTGCCGGGATTGGCGATCGTCCACGTGAGCTGCTCGCCCGGATCGCAGGTGCCTCCGGGGCAACTGACGCTGCCATTGCCGTTGGACGCCGAGAATCCGGTCACAGTGCCCAGGGCCGACGGCAGCACGTCACTGACCGTGAACTGCCCGTCCTGGATCAGGCTCGTGTTGGCTGCCGTGAAGTCGATCGTGTACGAGGCCGAGTCTCCCGACCCGATGCCCAACTGCGCGACGCTCGACGATTTCGCGACTCCCGTGCTCGGAACCGGCTGGGCACCGCCCAGCGTGCTCGTCGTTGTGGGCGATGCGAAGTTCGTGCCGCAGACGTTGCGGTAGCTGGGCTCGTATTCGACCGTCCCACCGCCGGTATCGGAGCAGACATCGGATGGTTCGAGTTCCACCGTCAGCGTCGCGCTGTCGCCCGGTCCCAGGTTGCCGGCGCCGGCCCCGGTGTCCCCGGTGAAGCGGAACAGGCCCGCTCCCGCGTAGGTCCAGTTCGACGAGGTGGACACGACGACGACCGCCGGTCCGCTGCTGGTGCCGAGATTCGTCTGGACCTGGACGTCGAAAGCGGTGCCCGGGCCGCTGTTGGATACGCCCATCGTGAACGTGGCCGGACCGCTGTAGTCGAGATTGCCCGTGATCGTCGAATCGAATCCCAGCTGCGGATTCTGCAGATCGAGCAGTACCTGCGCCGAGATCGGGTCCGGCGACGGCAGTACCTTGTTGCGGGTGACCACCTCGTTGTTCAGGTTGCTGCAGGACTGGACGTCCGCTACCGCATGAACCGTGTAGCTCTCGCCGGGCGCCAGGTACGGAATGCGCGCCACGTCGCCCGGAGGGTTCGGGATCGACACGCCGCGCGGCGCCGATACTACGGTCAGCGGCTCCTGCAGCTCGAGGCCCACGGATGGATTGTTGTTGATCGAGCTGTCATCGACATCGACGGCATACAGGCCCCCGTTGCCCTCGTTCGTGACCGTGATGTCCCAGCTCACCAGATCGCCCGGACCCGTCGATGTCTGCGTGAGCGGCTGGACCGCGAGTGCGGAATCGCCGAAACGCACATCGACGGCCTGGCTCGCCTGTACGGGGCCTCCGTTGGTGTAATTCCAGTCGAACCGGACGAGGTTGCTGCCCGCGTTCGCCCCGATGTCCGCGAGCAACTCGAACTGTACGGTGACGGCGCAGTCGTTCGGGAGGTTGTAAGCCTCGGCACCCCCGCTGTCGTCGAAATCCACCGCCAGGCTGCCGCCGTTGTCGGTTACCTGCACCGTCGGCGCAGTACCGCAACCAGCCCCGGACAACGTCGCGAACAGCGGCGTTCCCGTCTGGTAGATGAAGCCCGTGGGTAGAGTAATGCCGAGCGTGAGGTCGTTCGCGGCCTCCGGGGGGGTGTTGTCCGCGTTGGTCAGGGCGGCCGTGAACACGTCGCCATTGCCGGTCGTGGCGACGTCCGTTGTTCCATCCCACGCACCACCGACGTCCATGTAGCCGCGAGCGCCGTCCGCCGCGGTGAAACTGGTCGTCGTCGACACGGCGGGATCCGCCGCAGCCGGTGCGGCGAATAGCGCGAGCGCAACCAGGCACCCAATGACCGGGTACTGGCGTGCGCATCGTCCGCGGATCCCACGTCTCCGCATCCCTGGTTTCTCCCGGCGGCCCGGGCGCCCCGCACACACGCGCGCCATTCATGGTTTCGGACACACATGTCCACGCGACCGGACTTCCCGGTCACGCGTCGCGGTGCGACCCCCGTCACACCGTCAGGTTCTCGACATCCTGAGAAATCGAAGTCTTTCAGCTATCCCGGCCATCGGCCTGATTCATCGGCCTGTCCGGTGTCTTTTTGGCGACCAGCGGTCGCCTTCTCATCCCCCGCGTCGCGGCCACGATAACAGGCAGCTGGCCGCACGCCGTTCGCGATCGTGCTCCTGCGGCCTCCCCTCCTATGCCGGCAGGAAGTCGATCGGGTATGTAATTGTCAGTGGTGCCACATCCTTTTTGCCGAAATCAAACAGGCGCACGCGCTCCGCAATCTTCTTCTCGAGCACCGGCGCATCGAGCTCGCTGGAAATGACCTTGCAGGCCGACACACGGCCGGATGGCTCGATCGTCAGCTTGAGCGTGACCTTCCCCTGCAGCGTCGGGTCCTTGCGCAATGCGCGGTTGTAGATTCGATACAGCGCGGACTTGTTCCGATCGAACACGATCTGGATCTCCTCGTCCGTGCGCCCGGCCTTGCCCTGTCGCGTCTGCGCAGCACGTTGTGCCTGGGCCTCGCCTTCCGCCATGGCGCTCTGGACGCGACTGGTCTCGCGCTTCCCGACGCTACCGCCCGAGCCGCCGACATTGCGACTCAGCTTGGACGTTTGAATCCCACCGCTCGACTGGCTCGCTTCGGCGGTCACGATGTCACGTTTCACCTTGGCCGCCTTCTGGCCCTTGTCCGAGATGTTCGCCTGTGTCCCGAGCTTGTCCGCCACGGACTCGTCGGCGAGTTGCTGCAGGTCATCGCTCATTGCCAGCAAGCCACTCTGCGATGCCCGCTTGCGGGCTTCGCTTTCAGCCGTGGTCGTCGGTTCGGGCGCCTTCTTCTTCGGCTTCAGCTCCTCCCTGGGCTTTTCCTCCTTCGGAGCCTCCTTCGGTTTCGGCTTCTCCTCGGGCTTCTTCTCCGCGACCTTCGCCGGCTTCTTCTGCTTCACGGGCTTGGGTTCGGGCTTCTTCTCCCGCTCCACGAGCAGCTTCGTCAGACGCTCGGGGATCTTTTCCTGCTCGGGCAGATTCGGCGGTGGCAGATGAATCATCGGTATCCAGATCGACAATTCGATCGACAGGATGAGCATGAGGACCACCAGTCTCTTCAGGTACCGATCGTCCTCCTGCGCGCCACCCCACGCGACGCGCATCTCGCGCATCGGCTCCGCACCGCTGCCAATCAGTTCCCGACCGTACGACGCGAGCTCGCGACGCCGCTCGGCAAGCGCCGCCTTGCGGCTCTTGCGCCGTACCTGCTCGAGCTCGCCCTGCAGCCGTTCAACTTCCTCGTTTGCATTGCGGAAGTCGGCCTCCGCACTGTCGCGGGCCTCCTGCACATCCGGTAAACGGCTGCCGAAGCCTTCGATCTCCTGCGTGTAGCGCGCGGCCAGCCGGTCATACCGCTCGGCATCCACTGGCCCGCCGAAGATCGGGCATTCGCCACCGTGCTGCTTCAGATTCTCGAATGCATCGACGAGATTCCGCAGCGCGTCGACCCGTGGCGCTTCCCGTTCCAGTGAATCCAGGGATCGTTGCGCATCGTCCAGGCGTGACTGCGCATCCGCAGTCCTCGAGCGCGCTTCCTCGAGAAGTGCCTCGAGCTCTTGCGCCCGTTCGCTGTGCTTGTCCCGCGTCACGCCGTCATGACTCCGCTTTCTTCGGGGCTTTCTGTATCACGGCGAGCGAGATGGTCGTGTACCCGGCGCGCGTGCAGCTCTGCATCAGCTTTCGCAGCAATCGGAACGGCGTCTTGCGGTCGCCCATGATCGTCACTTCATTCTTTCGTGCCACCACCTTCGTGTTGATACCGATCACGTGCTTGCGCACATCCTGTAGCCGGGCCACGACCGCCGGCACGGTGCGTTGGCTGGAATCGAGCACGTCCGCAAGTGCCGCGACGGGACGACCCTGCACCAGGACACGGTCGCGCGTGATCATCACGACCACTGTCTGTTCGGGTTTCGTTTCCGCCGTCGACTCTGGCAGCACCAGGTTCTTCTGGGCAGGAAGCTGCTCCGCCGTGGACGAGTTCACGAGCAGGAAGAACACAAGAATCGTGAAGATGTCCATCAGCGCGGTGAGGTTGAATCCCGGTAGCCGATTGCGGCGATGCGCGCGGCTCATCCGTTTCATGCGTCGTGTGCCTTTCACCGTCAGCTCCCCTTTCCGCCGCCCGGGGCGTTGCCCACCGCGATCTGCGGAAACAGTTCCACCCGTGCGGTTCCACCGATCTGGGCCACCTCTACACTGCGTGTCGCGTCCATGGCGGCCACTACCGTCTCGTACGCGATATCCGGCTCGATGAGCAGCGTGGCGTCGCGCTTGTCCGGATAGCTCTTCTTGATCGCCAGCAGTACCTTGGAAAGCGCCCGGAAGTCGTACTCGCCGTTATCGTTTCCGATTCGGTGAATCACGTGTGCCCCGTCCCCGATCTCGAGCGCATCGTCACGCACGATCACCTCGATCTCGATCTTCGGCTTGTCCGGCTTGTCCGCACCCGCCGACTCCGGCAGGTTCAGCTGCAGGATCGTGATCCGGGAAAACACGGCCGTGATCAGCAGGAACGGAACCAGCACCACCATCAGGTTAAGGAAGGCCGTGATATTGAGCTCCGGCGCCTCCCGGTCCCGACGGCGGTAGTGATGGCGGCGACTCATTACGTCGACGCCTGCGGCTCGCGCTTCGTGACCTCGGTGATGAGATTGAGAGTCTTCACCGATGCCATTTCGAGACTGTCCACCAGGTCCGATGTCTTCGTATTGAGATACGCGTGCATCAACATCAAGGGAATGCCGGACATCAGTCCGAACGCCGTCGTGTTCATGGCGACCGAAATGCTTGCCGAGAGCAGATCCGCCTTCTCCGCGGGATTGGCATTCGAAACGGCCGTGAATGCCGCAATCAGGCCCATGATGGTTCCCAGGAGCCCAAGCAGTGTGGCGATGTTCGCGAACAACGCCAGGTAGTGCGTGCGCTTCTCCAGCTGCGGAATGATTTCCATCATCCCCTCTTCCATGGCGATCTCGATATCGTCTCGCCTTCGTACGCTGCCACGCCTGGCCAGGCCATAGCCGATCAGGCGGCTCACGGGGGTCTGCGAGGCCTCTGTGATCTCGAGCGCCTCATCGAACTTCCCGTGTTCCAGCATGGGTCGAATCTCTTCCCAGTTCTTCTGACTCTGTCGCCTCGCCCGGGTCAGCGTCACATATCGCTCGATGGCGATCGCCAGGCCGAGCGCGAGCACGACCAGGATCGGGTACATGAACGCGCCACCCGTCTGAAAGAAGCGCACGATCGAATGCATCGCTTCCATGAGTACTCCTCGATTACCGTTTACCGGATTTATTTCTGTTGATTGAACTCGTAATAATTCACTTGGCGCCGGAATTCGATCGGATCGACAGGCGTAACTCCTTCGTCCAGCAGGTCACGCGACAGATCCGTCTGCACACCCACTTCGGAGTTCTTCCACGGGACGATATACAGCGACTTCGGCAGCTCACGATTGCCGATCACGGACGTCCCGCCAAGAGCGCGGAATTCCGTCGAGTCACTCGTCGCCCCCGGGGCCTTTTCCGCACCGTCACTGGGCGATCCGTCGGCCGCCATCCCGGAGGCCGTTGACACCACCAGGAGCGCGAGAACCACCAGGCTATTGCACGCGGCGTTGTACATCCGCAATCCAGCGTTTGATCTTGTCATCATTGCCGTCCGACCGCGACTGGTACTCGCGGTAGTTCCGTAGTGCACATTCCGGATCCTGCAAATAGATGTCGCACAGGATCCCCAGGTTGATGTATAGGTGAAGGTAGTCCGGCTCCGCCTTCAATCCCGTCTCATACGCGGTACGCGCCTTGGCGAACTCGCCGGCATGCCGATACAGCAGCCCGAGCTGGTTGTATGCGGCCCCGCTGCCGGGGTCGCGCTTGATTGCCTTTTCGAAGGCGTCACGCGCATTGTCGTCGTCATGCAATGCGCGGTACGCGATGCCCATGTTGACGTACGGCCCCGCCAACGCATCGTTGCGTTCCGTGACCTCATGAAACGCCTCAATGGACGCCTTGTACCGGTCGGCTCGCAACAGTGTCAGCGCCTTGTCATATGCGGCACGTGTCTCCGGTGCAATCGCCTGCTCCTTCTTTTCCGGCTTCGGTGCTGTCGCACAGGCGGTCATCACGAGTACCACCGCCAATAGCGCCGCCCGTCGCAACATCCTGCGCGACACGGCCGGTGTGCATCGAGCACCACCGAATTTCATCCGTCGACACCCCGCGACTCAGTCGATTTGCGCGACATAGGGCTCGCTGACCTCCTGCTTCGCGTACCGGGCGGGCACCAGTTCACCCAGCTGCGAAATGCTCTTCTGGATCCAGTCGTTGTACACGCCGCGCTGGATCAGCTCGATATTCTTCTGATGGATGTTGATGGCCTTCTCCTCGAACGGATAGGCACGTTCCTCCAACAGGATTTCGTACTGCTCCTTTTCGAGCTTGCTCAGGCCCTTTGGCCGTTCCGAATGCAGCAGCGCCCGCGTGAAATCGTGATACAGCTCACCCAGGTAGTACGTGGCCGCAGACGTGACCTCCGCAACCCCGTAGTCCACCATCGACTGGAATCGGTCGATCGCGGCCTGCATCGCCTCCTTTTTTCGAGCCAGCGATTGCTTGAGCGGAAGCGCGAGCTTGATGCGTTTGAATTTCTCGAACATTGGTTCGGCGAGCTCGAGAGATGCTTTCGCGGCCAGGTATTTTGTCCGTGGCGTACGCTGTTGTCCGGCGGATGCATCGGCAGCCACGATATCCTGCAGCATCTGTTCGTGCTTGTCTTGCTGGCCGGTCTTTGCATAAAGCTCCGCCAGGCGATGTCGTGTCTCGACGTTGTATTCCACAGGCTCCGGGAAGCTGCGCACGTACCGCTCATATACCGCGATCGCATCCTGCGTGCGATCAACCTTCTCGTACAATTCGGCAGCGTGTATGTTGGCCTGGCGCTGCAGTTCGGGATCCTTTGCCTTGTTCTCGATCCGTTCGTACTCCGCCGCGGCCTCCGCCAGGCGTCCACCCTTCTCGAAGACGACGGCGAGCTTCTTGGTGACCGCGTCCCGGCGCTTGCTGTCCGGATAACGATTCCGGTAGGCCTGCAGAACGTCGGCTGCGCGATCCCAGGCTTTCAGCTGGATGAGTGCAGCGGCTGCGTCATACTCCGCGGTCTCGCGAATCGGTGAGCCGGGGGCCGCCGTCCCCACGCGCAGGAAGTCCGTCACGGCCTTGTCCAGGTTCCCGGCATCGCGTGCAGCCGCACCCTGCTCATAGATGGATGCGGCCAACCGCTCGGTCAGCTCGCCCTCCAGCTTCTTCTGCTCCTTGCCCTTGCCGATCAGGCTCAAGGCGTGCCGGTATGCCTGCTCCGCGTCGGGGTAGGCCTCGAGCGCAAATTCGGAGTGCGCCGTGACCACCCATGCCGACCGCCTCAACTCGCGTTCGCTTTGCGGATACCGCTTCACGAGCTTCGTCGCGGTATCCCGTGCCGACTTGTACTCGTCGCGCTGAAACAGTCGCGTTGCTGCCGCGCCCAGCACCTGCGGGGCCTTGGGGTGGTCGGGAAACGTCTCCGCGAACTGGAGACTGCTCTTGATCAGGCGACGTTCGACCGGACCCCTTTGTTGCTTTTCGGTACCTTCCAGCAACTTTTCGTAGGCCTGCACCGCGGCAAAGCCGGCTTCGCTCGCACGGTCGTGTTTGCCGTAGTCGTACGCGGTCGTCGTGTATTCTTGCGCCGCTTCCCGGTACCGCCCATTGTCGTACAGAAGATCGGCGAGGAGCAGGTTCAGCTTCGGTGCCTGTTTGTCGTCAGGGAACGAGGTCAGGAATTCGCGATACCAGTTGATTGCTTCCGCGGCCGCGGCCTTGCGCTCGTCGGGCTTGTCCAGATGTTGCGACAGTGCATGGTAGTGTTTGGCCAGGTCGGTCAGGTTCGTCTTTATGAAAGCAAGCGTCTTCGGGTTCTTGCTCAGATCGTGCACTTGCCAGTACTGCGAATCCGGCGCATAGCGTTTGGCGAACGTCTTCTTGGCCTCGATCACGAGCTTCGGAAATCCGCCCTTCTCGTACACGTCGATGACGCGCTTCTGGAATTCCGGCGCACGATCATGGAGTGGATTGCGTTTCACGAAGAGCGCGAACGTGTTGGCGGCGTCTGCGTAGCGCTCCTTTTCGAGGTAGTGCTCCCCAAGGTCACCATAGATCATGTCGACATACGCACGACGCCCGACCCGGGCGAAATAGTCGCCAATGACCTGGGGACCACCGAGATAGGAAAAGCTGAAGCTGACCACGCGCAAGGTATCCTGCATGCGCTTTTGCTGGCTCTCGTCCATGGATGCAATCATTTCGCGCCCCGCAGGGGCGTTCTTGTCTATGAGTGCAACGAATGAATCGAGCGCGTCCCGGTACCGGGACTGCTTGAACCTCGACCAACCTTGCTTGTACAGCGCCTGGTCATAGAAACCGGAACCGGGACCGCCTTCGACTACATCCGCGTACGCCTTCTCGGCCTCACGATATTGCTTGCGAACGAACAGGATCTCACCGCGCCGAAACTGTGCCTCGACAAAGTGCTGCGAGTACGGGTAATCATGGACCAGGCGATTGAGCGTATCCATCGCCTTGTCCTGCTCACCGCGAATGCCGTACGCACGTGCGAGTTGATACAGCACCTGGTCGCGTCTCTCGTAGTCCGGATACTTGTCCAGCAGCTTGCGGTACAGGCGGATCGCCTCGGCGGAGTCGGCACGCTCCTGCAGCATTTGCTGCTCGGCCGCACTCGTGGGTGCACCCGAACCGATCGCGTTCGTGACAGGTCCCTGCGCGACCGGTCTCTTCGATCGTTTCTCGATCGCCGCAAGCTCGGCGTCCTGGCCCGGAGGCGCCTCGACGTTCGACGCGGCCGCGGTCTTGCGATCGGACCGCTGACCGCTGCGGGCGAGTATCGGCGAGTCGAGCCTGGCGCCGGTGCGCGCCGGCCCGGAGTCCGCCGCATCCGGCGCGATCACCCCGCGCTGGATCTTGAGATCGGCCAATCTTCGCAATGCCTCCGGCGTCATTTCGCTCTCCGGCGTTTCCTCGAGGAACGCGCGATAGCTCTGCATCGCTCGCTCCAGACTGTCACGCGGCACCGTGTCGGTGATGTCGACAGTGCGCGTACGCAGGCTCCCGATACGATCGCCGCTGCCCGGTCCGGCGGCGCAGCCGGCGAGCAGACACGCCAGCAGGACCGTGACTGCGCGCACAGGTGTCACGACGCCCCCGCTGCGGGGGAAGCTCCGCCCTGGCTCTTGCCCGGTGCCTGCTCCGTCGGTGCCCGAATCTCCTTGGAGGTGGCCCGATCGTAATTTTCCGCCGCCGCGAACCGCGCCTTCGTCTGATAGCGCCGGAGGCGCTGCTTGCGCGCATTGAGCTGCGCGATGGCCATCTGTTCGATGAACCGGCCTTCCTGGTCACGGACCGCCTTGATCCGCGTTTCGAGGTATTCCAGCCGCTCCGCGGCGTTCTTGAGACGAGGGCCGTACCCCTGATAGAGGAGCGGCACTGACTCCTTGCGCTTCAACAGGTCGAAGCGGGTCGCTTCTGCGGTCTTGAGCACCGAGGCGAGAACCCGGATGTGCTCATGAAAAGCGGAAAGACGATCCGGATATCCGGTCAGCACGCGCCAGCGGATCACGCCACTCAGGCGATTGATGCGATGCCGGACCGAGTCCGGTGCGGACTTCGGCAAACGCTGTCGGAGTCGGTCCAGGCGGTCAAGCAACTCGTGCTCTTCACTCGTCGCCAGGGCCATCGGATCACGCTTGCGCAGCAGCCGGTCGCGTTCGTCACGCGCCTTTCCGAGTCGTGACCGGATCTGCTTCAGGCGCACGTCGAGGCGATCGTATTCCTGGCTGATACCCGGGAGAATCGGCTCGTAATATGCGCGGCGATGAGCGATCAGATCGCGGAACGCGGGGATCGCGAACTGCCAGTCCCGCACTCGCTTCAGCAGGCCGCTGAGATCCCGATAATTGAGCCAGGCTTGCTGAAACGGGCGACCTGCCATCAGGTCGGCCAGGTATCGCGTGGGTGCGCTGTCAGGCAGTTGTCCGAGGTCGAGGCCCCCATCCGGTCCCGGTTCCGGATTGCGCGCCACCAGGGCATGCAGAAAGCGGCCCTCGCGGATGGAACGGATCGACTCGTCGAGCCGGTCGATCTGGTGACCGAATATCTTGACGGCGTCGCCATACAACACCGCGGCTCGCCCGTACGCTTCAAGGCGGGAGAAGGCATACGGAGCCGCGAGCAATGCCTCCTGGACAGCCGGATCCGTCGGATCGCGACCACGGAGCTCCATCCAGGCGGACAATGCTTCCTGGTAGTGCTGTTGTGCCGCGTCGCCCCACCCGAACCAGAGCAGCGCCTTGTTCGAGAATGGACCGTCGAGCCGCACGCGTTCCAGCGGCGCCTGTGAATCGACCGGCCGCTTCGCCTGCAGGAGCGTGTATCCCAGCGCCAGGTTGGCCTTGTCGCGAAGTGCTGCCATGGCATCGTCGTCGACGTCCATCTGTCCGATGCGGTCCAGTCGGGCATACGCGTCTTCGGGCTCCTTGGCTCGCAGGAGCGCGACCGCGTGGTTGTACTCCACGAATGGCTTCTGGTCTCCAGTGCTGTCGACGCTGGCGAGCGCACGGGCCGCATCACCCGGTCGCCCCAGCGCCAGCAGGACTTCGCCGCGAAGCAGTCCTGCCTTGCGCACCAGCCCTTCGTCCGCATTCGGGCCCATCGCGTCCAGCACCTGGAGGGCCTGCTCGTACTCCGATTTCTCGAACGAAAGGCGGGCAAGCCTCCACGCCGCCTGGTCACGCACGGGCTCCGGAACACCCTTCGCCAGCAGCCGCTCCATGGCACGGCCGCCGCGCCGGTTCATGCGGTACGAGAGTTCGAGATCGCCGACATCGAGCTCGGCCCGTGGTGCATACCGCGCGAGCGAGTCCCGCTCCGGCTGATCGAGCCCGTAATGCAGCGCGAGCTCTGCATCGAGATGCGCGATCGCTTCGAAATACTCCCCCGCTCGGGCGTGGAAAAGCGCCTCGCCGAAGTACAGATCCTGAAGGTTCGAGGGGATCGGCGTCGCGGCAGCGACCACCTGACACAGTGGCAGCAACGCGATCGCACACAGCCCGCGCCGTACGAATTGTCCGCCTGAGTGTCGGGGGCGCATCAATGCCTCCGGGCCGCGCGCACTATTGGCGCGTTCTGAGCTCCATCCCGGGCTGACGACTCCCCGTACCAGTCACGTGCAGCTCGATCAGCTTCGGGCCCTTGTTCTTGTCGAAATTGAACCCGTTGCTCACGTCGTAGTCTATATTGTCTGTCGCCACCCCCTTGATCGTGACGTCCAGGCGGTGTGTCCCGTCGGTCACGTTGGCGACACGCAGGCGCTGCACCCCACCGTCGAGCAGTGCCTGCAGTTCGTGATATCCGTAGATGTGACTCGTGAACGGCTCACCGTCCAGCTTCACTTCGATCGAGTCCAGGCTGAATTCGCTGGACGGTTCGACCGACAGAAAGACCGCGACCTGGCTGCTGGACGGGAACACGAGTCGCTCTTCGAGTCGGCGCAGTTCCTGGTCGATGTGCAGCGTCTCTTCCTTGAGTTGCTGAACCTGCTCGTCGAGATTCTGTTCGCGCTTCGTCTGTGTTTCGTTTTGTGCATTTGCCGGAAATGCACCGATCAACAGGATGATCGCGACGGCAAGCCCCCCCACTCCTCCTCTCATCACATCTCGACTCCTGCGGGTACCGTCCGGTGCCCGCTTCCATACGCAGTCTCAATGGTATGCATGGTGCGCGCCGAATACCACCCGCGATTTCAAGTACCGCGCAATATTCCCGACAAACGGCGCCGTTCGCGGATATTCACGGCCCAATCTGTTGCCACAAGGCGACACTGTGAAGCGCGAAGCCCCGTGTTCGGAAAGGATCGCCAAGCGTATGAACCACGAAGTGCGGATGCGGCCCGGCGGCCGTCAGCGAACGTCGATGCCGAATCCGTAGTGCTGCGGGAATCGCCATCGCACGCTCCGCATTGCGCGGCGGGATGCATCGGGGCGCTCGCTCGGTGCGCGGCTTCCCGATATCACCGGCCGCCGGGCGACGGCGCACGGCGAACCGCGACGACATCGTCGTGGCAACAGGCCACCGACGGGACGCGTGCCACACCCGAAGCGGTGCAGACCGGATGACGGTCCGCGAGGGGCCGGGGCCGCAGTCGTCTACCCTGGTCGCGGTCTGCGATCCGCCACACGAAACGTGTTCACGGCGTATAATCCGTAGGTGCGCCGCGCGGGCGCAGGGAGGCCGCGCGGAACGACCACGGCGGAAGCCGAAACGGGTACCGGGCGGGCGCGACCGCGCCAGTGCGAGCCCCGCGACGGATTCCCCGCCGAACGCAGAACACTGAGGAGAGGCACAATGGGCCGCGGCATTCGCACGCGACTCTGGGACCGCGTCACCGCGTGGCTCAACTACGAGCGGCCGAGCACCGACGTGCCGCCGTCGGATTTCGAGCGGCTCAGTTACGAGATCCGGACCTGTGACGTCCTGCTCGTCGAAGGTCGTTCCCGTGTGGCGGACGTCATCAAATCCATCACGCTGTGCAACTGGACGCATGCGGCGCTCTACGTCGGCCGCCTGCACGATGTCGACGATCCCGAGATCCGCGAGCTCATCCGTGAACACTACAACGCGGATGCCGACGAGCAGTTGATCATCGAGGCACTGCTCGGCCAGGGCACGATCGTGGCACCGCTGGCCAACTACCGAAACGAGCATCTGCGTATCTGCCGGCCGAGTGAGATATCCCGGCGCGATGCCCAGGCGGTCATCAACTATTGCGCACGGCACCTCGGCAAGGCCTACGACATTCGCCAGATGCTCGACCTCGCACGATTCCTGTTCCCGTACAACATCCTCCCGCGCCGCTGGCGCTCTTCGCTCTTCACGCACAACGCCGGCGTTCCGACGCGCACGATCTGCTCCACCCTCCTGGCGCAGGCCTTCGCGTCCGTACGCTACCCGGTACTCCCGGTATTGCGCGAGGACGCCGAGGGCAACATCCACCTCCAGCGCCGCAACTTCAAGCTGTTCACGCCGCGGGACTTCGACTACTCGCCGTATTTCGACGTGATCAAGTATCCGGTCATGAGCTTCGATGACCTGTCGGTCTATCACCGACTGCCATGGGATGCCGATTCCATCATTGCCAACGGGCCGGGCGACGAGGTCATACTGCCCGGGCCCAATCCTGACGGACTCGGGACCCAGGCGGCGTCCGACCGCAGCGACGACCATGCGGCCACGGACGAGGACGACCAGTCACGCGCCGACGGCAGACGTCATGGCAGCGTGCAGAGTCATTGATAGAATGAGCGGGCGGATCGAGCGGCGGCCCCCCGCCGGGGAGAATGGAATTGGCGCGAGCGCAGGGCAGCAACGGTGACCGGAATCCGCGTCCCGTGTACATCGTCGATGGAACCCGCACCCCCTTCCTGAAGTTCCGGGGCAGACCCAACGCGTTCAGCGCGTCTGACCTCGGTGTCGCCGCCGGCCGGCAACTACTCCTGCGTCAGCCATTCGACCCGCCCGAGGCGCTCGACGAAGTCATATTTGGCTGCGCCGGCCCCGGCGCCGACGAGGCGAACGTCGCTCGCGTGATCGCGCTTCGACTCGGCTGCGGTCACCGCGTGCCGGCCTGGCACGTGCAGCGCAATTGCGGCTCCGGCATGCAGGCTCTGGACTCGGCCCGGCACGCGATCGCGGATGGCCGCTCGGATCTCGTGCTGGCGGGTGGCACGGAATCCATGAGTCGCGCCCCGCTGCTGTTCGACGAACGCTTCGTGAGCTGGCTGGCGGATTTTCGGCGGGCTCGCGGGGCCGGCGCAAAGGCGCGCCGACTGACCCGCCTCAGGCCGGGATGGCTCAAGCCGGTCGTCGCACTCCTGCGCGGTCTGACGGACCCCGTCAGTGGTCTGTCCATGGGACAGACGGCCGAGAACCTCGCCTGGCGCTTCGACATCACGCGCGAGGAAATGGACCGCTATGCGTGGCACAGCCACCAGCGGCTCGCCCGGGCACAGGACGAGGCACTGCTGCCGGAGGTGGAGCCGCTGTTCGGCACGGACGGCCACGCCGCCACGGCCGATGACGGGTTGCGTCGCGAAAGCTCGGTGGAGGATCTCGCGCGCCTCAGGCCCGTGTTCGAGAAACCGTTCGGCAAGGTGACGGCCGGGAACAGCGCACAGGTGACCGACGGCGCCTGTGCCATGCTGCTGGCCTCGGAGGACGCGGTTCGGCGCTGGGATCTGCCCGTACTCGCACGCATCGTCGACGCCCAGTGGGCGGGCGTGGACCCGGCGCAGATGGGTCTGGGGCCGGTACACGCGGTAACGCCCATGCTGCGGCGACATCGATACGCCCTCGGCAGCGTCGACTACTGGGAGCTGAACGAGGCCTTCGCGGCGCAGGTGCTTGCCTGCCTCGCGGCCTGGCGCGACCGCCACTATTGCCGGGAAGAGCTTGGCCTGTCGAAACCGTGGGGCGAGATCGATCCCGAGCGGCTCAACATCGACGGTGGTGGCATCAGTCTCGGGCACCCGGTGGGAACGAGCGGCGCACGCATCACCCTGCACCTCGCACACGTGCTGCGCAGACACGGCGCTAAGCGCGGCGTTGCGACCCTGTGTATCGGTGGCGGCCAGGGCGGCGCCATGCTGATCGAGAACCCGGAGGCCGCGTGATGACGGACGCCAGGACTCGGCATTGCCGCACGGAACGCGACGCGGAGGGCATCGCCTGGCTCACGCTCGATGTGCAGGACGCGGGCGCCAACACCCTCTCCGCCGAGGTCCTGGCGGAACTCGAGATCCAGTGCGAATCGCTCCGGCAGGATCCGCCCCATGGACTGGTCATTCGCTCTGGCAAGCCCGGCTTCATCGCCGGCGCGAACGTCCGCGAGCTGGGCGAACTGGAGGATGCGGACGCGGCGCGCGCGCTGGTCGAGCGCGGGCAGGCGCTGATGGACGCGATCGCGGCATTCGAGTGGCCCACCGTCGCGTTGATCCGCGGCCATTGCCTGGGCGGTGGTCTGGAGCTCGCCCTGGCCTGCCGCTACCGCGTCTGCGACCGGGACCCCGGTACGCGTCTCGGCCTGCCCGAAGTGCGCCTCGGCATTCACCCCGGCTTCGGCGGGAGCGCACGCCTGCCCGATCTCGTCGGCGCCCCCGCCGCCCTCGACCTGATGCTCTCCGGCCGCACGATCGATGGTCGGACCGCACGGCGCATGGGCCTGGTGGACTACGCCCTGTCGCCGTGGCAGCTCCCGGACGCGGCCCGTCACCTCGTGCTGCACGATCCCGGGCGCTCGCGGCCACCCGGATGGAAACGGGCGCTCAACACAGGCGCGGTGCGAGCCGTGCTCAAGCCACTCATGGAGCGCCGACTCCGCCAGCGCGTCCGGCGGGAACACTATCCTGCACCGTACGCGACACTGGAACTGTGGGCCGGCCACGCGGGCGACCCGATGCACGACCGCATTCGGGCGGAGCGCGATTCCCTCGTACGACTCGTCGAAGGCCCCACCGCGGCGAACCTGATCCGGGTATTCCTGCTCCAGGACCGCCTCAAGGGCGAGGCTCGGACGGCCGACGTACGGGTGCCGCGACGCGTCCATGTCGTCGGCGCGGGCACCATGGGGGGCGATATCGCCGCCTGGCTCGCGCTGCACGACCGTCGGGTGACACTCGTCGACGAGCGCCCGGAGGCGATTGCCGCGACCCTGAAGCGGGCGAGGGCGCTGTTCGAGCGACGCCTGAAGCGGCCGGAACGGGTCACCGCGGCGCTCGACCGCCTGATTCCCGACCCGAAGGGGCGTGGCGCCGCCACCGCCGACCTCGTGATCGAGGCGATCGTCGAGAACCTGGATGCGAAACGCGGGCTGTACCAGGAACTCGAACCCCGGTTGCGAGCGGATGCAGTGCTGGCGACCAATACGTCCAGCCTGCCCCTCGAGCAGCTTGCGGATGGCCTGGCGCAGCCGGATCGCCTGATCGGGCTGCACTTTTTCAATCCCGTCGCCCGGATGCCACTCGTGGAGGTGGTCGCCGGTGCCACGAGTGGGGCCGACGCGCTCGCGCGCGGCCAGGCACTCATGGCGGCGACCGACAAGCTGCCACTGCGTGTCCGAAGCGCGCCCGGGTTCCTGGTGAACCGGCTGCTCATGCCCTACATGCTGGGTGCAGCCCGGAGGTTCGCGGATGGCACCCAGCGCGAGTCGATCGACGAGGCCGCGAAGCGTTTCGGGATGCCGATGGGCCCGCTCGAGCTCGCCGATTCAGTGGGCCTGGATGTCTGCCTCGCGGCAGCCGACGTGATGGCGGACGCGCAGGGACTCGACGTACCGCGGAACCTGCGCGAGCGGGTGGAGGCGGGCGATCTCGGTCGCAAGAGTGGTCGCGGTTTCTACACCTACGCCAAGGGCAAACCACAGCGCGCAAAGGTCGCGCTTTCCGATGGTGCCCTGGACGAACTGGCGGGCGAGCTGCTCCAGCCGCTCCTGGACGAGGCGGAACGCTGTCGTGACGACACGGTGGTGGCGGACGCCGATCTCGTCGACGCGGGCGCGATCTTCGGCACCGGGTTTGCGCCGTTCACCGGCGGCCCCCTGCACTACCTCGCAAGCCGAGCTGCAGCGAGCCACGACTGACGGTCGGCTCGCAACCGTTCTGCGGCCCCGTGCGCTGCCGGGTCCTTACATCGTATGGGTTTGGCGGTCGGCGCCGAGCGCACCGGCAAGGTAGGTTTCGATCTTCTTCCTGGTGGCACCGTTGTCCTGCTCGGAGAACTGCACCCCGATGCCCGCCGTCTTGCTTCCCTGCGCACCGTACGGCGTGACCCAGATGATCCGGCCTGCGACCGGTAGCCGCTCCTTGTCGTCCATGAGCGTCAGCAGCATGAACACCTCGTCGCCGTACTTGTAGGGCTTGTTCGTGGGTATGAACAGGCCACCGTTCTTCACGAACGGCATGTAGGCGGCGTACAGCGCCCCCTTGTCCTTGATCGTCAGGGACATGATGCCCTGGCGCCCGCCCTGTGCCATTACGCTCCCCCGGCCGCTTTCCTGCGCGTGCGGCAGATCGATGCGGCGTCGGACAGCAATCCCTCGAACTGGATATCGCTTCGCAGGGATCCGCTCGGACCCGGCATCGAACCGTACAGTTCGCCAAGGTAGTCGAACAGGCCGCGCACGTCCACTCGCCCGGCGATCGCGCGAAGCCGCTCCACGCGTTCCGGAAAGCGCAGGCTTGCCGGCTCGCCCGCCGCCGCCATGCGAATCAGGTCCTCGGCCACGGCGATCATGAGCGGAATCGATGACGCCAGCGACAGCGTGGCGCCGGCCGCGATTGCCTGTGGCGGGACGGCCCCGCGCTCGAGCACCTCCAGCAGGGCATCGACCACGGCATCGTCGGTCCCCGGTGCCGATCGCGACCATTCGAGCGCTGCCAGCGGACGGCCGCCCGCGCGTGACAGCCAGCGGTCGGGATCGTCCACGCCCTGTTCGCCCAGCCATTCGAGCGCGACCGCCCGGGGCGGCAGTCCGAAGCTGATGCGCTGGCAGCGGCTGCGGACCGTGGCCGGCAGCCGGGCCGGCCGCCGGCTCACGAGGAGCAGGACACTGCCTCCCGGAGGCTCTTCAAGGGTCTTGAGCAGGCTGTTGGCGGCGTTCACGTTCATGGCATCCGCGGGATCGACGATGGCCGTCTTGCTCGAGCCGGCAGCCGTCAGGCGCAACCGGTCCACCAGGCCGCGGACCGCGTCGACCAGGATCGCCTTGCCCGGCTCTTCGGGTTCCAGCCACAGCGCATCCGGGTGCGTGCGCGCCGCGTACTGGCGACACGCGGCGCAGTGTCCGCACGGTGCCTCGTCGGGACCCGCGGTGCACAGCAGGCTGCGCGCCACCTGCTCGGCGAAGGCGCGCGTGCCCGTGCCTGGCGGGCACGACACGAGCAGCGCGTGCGGCAATCGATTGTCCCGCCGCATCGCCCGGATCCGGGCCCACGCGCCCTGCTGCCAGGGATAGACCGCAGCGTTCATGCACCGTCCACGAGATCGCGCACGGACTCGACGACGCGCAACCCCACCGTATCGGGATCGGCATGCGCGTCCACCACGCGGAAGCGCGCCGGTTCGGCGCGCGCTCGTGCCAGGTAGACGGACCGGGCCCGCTCGAAGAACGCCGTCGTCTCGCGTTCGAATCGATCCGCCTTCGCGCGTCCGTGTGCGCGCGCAAGCGCGACGTCCACCGGGGCATCGAGCAGGATCGTGCGGTCCGGCACAAGGTCTTCGTGCACCCATCGCTCCAATGCGGCGATCCGATCCTCGGCGATGCCGCGCCCGCCCCCCTGGTACGCATAGGTGGCATCCGTGAAGCGGTCGCAGACGACCCAGCGGCCCGCCGCGAGTGCGGGGCGTACGAGCGTCGACAGGTGCTCCGCCCGGGCGGCGAACACGAGCAACGCTTCGGTATCCGGCTCCGGTCCCTTCCCGTCCGGGTCGAGCAGGATCGAGCGGATGCGGTCGGCAAGCGGCGTGCCGCCGGGCTCCCGCGTCGCGACGGCATCATGCCCGGCCGCCAGGATCGACTCCAGGAGCCCGCGGGCCTGTGTGGACTTGCCGACTCCCTCGATGCCCTCAAGCGTGATGAATCGTCCGGGATGCATGGCGTCAGTCCCGCAGGCGACTGGCGTCGCCACCGAGCTGATACTTGATCACGGCCTTGTTGTGCTGCTTGAGCGTCCTGGAGAACACATGGTGGCCGTCTCCGGTGGAGACGAAATAGAGCTCGTCACGTCGATCCGGATGCACCGCCGCGTGAATGGCGGCGCGGGATGGCAGGGCGATCGGCGTGGGCGGGAGCCCCTTGCGCGTATACGTATTGTACGGCGTGTCCTTGCGCAGGTCGCGGAAGCGCAGATCGCCGTGAAACTCGTCTCCCAACCCGTAGATCACCGTCGGATCGGTCTGCAGCCGCATCCCCCGCTCGAGTCGCTCGACAAACACGCCCGCGATCCGCGGCCGTTCCTCCGGCGCACCCGTCTCGCGCTCCACGATCGAGGCCAGGATCAGCGCATCGTACGGGGAATCCAGCGGCAGATTATCGTCACGCTGATTCCATTCCTCCATCAACACCTTGTGCATCCGGTCATACGCGCGCCGCAGGATCTCCGTGTCGGGCGTGCTTCGGGGAAACTGGTAGGTATCGGGGAAGAAGCGGCCTTCCGCCTTCTCGTCCGGGTGCCCCAGGGTGGCCATGATCGCGGCGCTGTCCTTGCCCTGCAGCGTATGCCTGATGGCGTCGTTGGCGCGGATCGCCTTCATCATCTCGGCGAATGTCCAGCCCTCGATCACGGTGATCGAGTACCGCTTCACGTCACCCTCGACAAACTTGCGCAGCAGACGGTAGGGAGTCGTGTCCGGGTCGATGACATACTCGCCGGCCTTGATCCGGCGAGCCGCGCCGCTCATGCGAGCCATGAGTCGGAAGTACAGCGGCCGATCGATCAGTCCATCCGACGCGAGTCGATTGGCCACGACGCCAACGGGGGTGCCCGCCTCGATCTCGAACGTGATCGAATGGTCGCGACCCGGCGCCATCGGGCTGTGCACGAAACGAAAGAAATCCGCTGCAGTCACCCCGGCGGCGACGGCAACGAGAACGCCGGCCAGGGCCAGCCACAGACGGCGACGACGCGCCATGCCTTACTCCCGCTCCTCGATCGCCCGGGCCAGCCGTGCGGTGACCGGCCCCGGGGCATCCAGCGTACGCGCGCCGACCTGCCCGACGGCTGCAACACCGAGCGTGGCGTTCGTCACGAAGACCTCGTCCGCGCTCTCCACATCTGTGGCCTCGATGCGCACGATGCGTGTCTCGTGACCGAGTCCGCGCGCCACGACCAGGACCTCCCGCCGAACCACGCCGGCGACGCCGCATTCGGAGAGGTCCGGCGTCATGACGGTTCCGTCACGCACCAGGAACAGGTTCGCGGCCACGCACTCGACCACGCGACCGTCGTGGGCGCACACGATTCCCTCGTCGATGGCATCGTCGGTCCATTCCGCCCGGGCCAGTACCTGCTCGAGGCGATTGAGATGCTTCAGCCCCGCCAGCAGTGGCTGGATCGCGAGGCGCGTCGTACACCAGCGCAGCCGCAGCGGGCGCGGGCGCGGCGCCGGCCGCCCCGGATAGAATGCGAGTACCCGGGACGGCGTGGGCTCGCCCCGCACCGCATAACCCCGCGGCCCGGGCCCACGCGTCCAGGTGATGCGCAGGGTTCCGTCGCGACCCGCGACGACCCGCTCGGCTTCGTCCGCGAGCGTACCCGGGACCGGCGCCGGCAGGCCGAGACGCATGGCACCGTCGACGAGTCGGTCCATGTGCGCCTGCCAGAAGCGCGGTGTGCCGTTGCGCACGGCAATGGTCTCGAACAGGCCATCGCCCAGCATGAATCCCCGATCGCGCACGTCGACGCAATCGTCGCTCCGACCATTGACCAGGAACTCCGGGGTTTCGGAATGGACCGACACGGGCGGCCGCGGCGCCGATGCGCGCTCAGATCCCGCGGAAGACCAGCGTGCCGTTGGTGCCGCCGAATCCAAAGGAGTTGGACACGGCCGCACTGATCTTCATCTGCCGTGCCTCGTGCGGCACGAAGTCGAGATCGCAACCCTCGTCAGGCTCGTCGAGGTTGATCGTCGGCGGCGCGACCTGGTCTCGCAGCGCGAGCACGGAGAATACCGCCTCGATGCCACCGGCGGCCCCGAGCAGGTGGCCGGTCATCGATTTCGTGGAACTGACGGCCAGGCGATACGCATCATCGCCGAACACCCGCTTGATCCCCTCGACCTCCGCGACGTCGCCGACCTGCGTCGACGTACCGTGCGCGTTGATGTACTGGATATCGTCGGTGTTCATGCCGGCATCGGCCAGGGCATTGCGCATGCAGCGCTGGGCACCCTCTCCGTTCGCGGCCGGCTGGGTCATGTGGACGGCGTCCGCGCCCATGCCGTAGCCTGCCAGCTCTGCATAGATGTGCGCACCCCGCGCCCGTGCGTGCTCGTATTCCTCCAGGACGAGTACGCCGGCACCGTCACCCAGCACGAACCCGTCGCGGCCGACGTCCCACGGCCGACTGGCGTGTTCGGGATCGTCGTTGCGCGTCGACAGGGCACGGGCCGCCGCGAAGCCGGCCAGACCCAGCGGGCAGGTGGCCATCTCGGTACCGCCGGCCACCATCACCTCTGCATCGCCGTAGGCAATCATCCGCGCGGCGTCGCCGATGTTGTGCGTGCCGGTCGTGCAGGCGGTGACAATGGAGAGGTTCGGCCCCTGGAAGCCGTACCGGATCGACAGATTCCCCGCGGCCATGTTGATGATCGTGGAGGGGACGAAGAATGGCGAGATCTTGCGCGGTCCGCCACGATCGAGGGTTCCGACCTGGGCCTCGATTTCCGGCAGTCCGCCGATGCCCGATCCGATGGCCACACCGATCCTGTGACGGTTGTCGTCGGTAGCCTCGACACCGGAATCCTCGATCGCCTGGATCCCCGCCGCCATGCCGTAATGGATGAAGAGGCTCATCTTCTTGGCCTCCTTCGACGACAGGTACGGGCCGCAATCGAAGTCCTTCACCGACGCGGAGAAGCGGACGGGATACCCGGACGCATCGAACTGCGTGATCGGCGCCGCGCCGGAGCGTCCGGTCAGGATTCCCTCCCACGTGGAGGACACGTCATTGCCCAGGGGCGAGACCGCACCCAGACCGGTAATCACTACACGCCGCTTGCTCAAGACCGTGTATCCCCCGCTTCCGCCATTGCCCGGCAGAAGCTCCTCAGGATTGCCCGCTGCCCGTCCCGTTCACGTCTCGGGATGTCGACACCCGAGCACCACGGCAAACCGGCCGCCACCAACCATGTCGGCACAGAGGGCGCCCGCCGCCTGGGCACCCCGACCGCACGAACCCGGCTGTCCGGCGAGGTCGATCCCCGCTGACGAATCGCAGCGGGGACCCGTCGGCCGGTCCGGCTGCGACCCGGCACGACGACCGCACGCCGGATTGTCAGCCGAGGTGTTCGTTGATGTAGTCGATCGCCTGCTGGACGGTCGTGATCTTTTCGGCCTCCTCGTCCGGAATCTCGCACTCGAACTCTTCCTCGAGGGCCATGACGAGCTCGACCGTATCCAGGGAGTCCGCGCCCAGATCGTCGACGAACGACGCGGCGTTGGTCACTTCTTCTTCTTTGACGCCGAGCTGCTCGACGACAATCTTCTTCACGCGCTCTTCAACACTGCTCATGTCGGGTCGGTCCTCCGAACTCTGATGGTGCAGCCCCAGGAACTTCCGGTTGCGTCTTCCGGCATGCCGCGCAGAGCGACCCCGGCCGGTGAACGTCATGCGGACGGTAGCGGCCACGGGCCCTGGCGTGCAATGCCGGCCAGCCGGCCGCTCGCTGCGTAACTCCTCCGAGAGCCTGCCGGTACGAGCCCGGAAGGCGCAATCGAAAGTTGCCGGGTGCGGCGTATTGTAGGGGAATCACCCCTACCGATCTACCCACGAACCGGCCTCCGTCGACGAGACGGACAGACCGATAAACTCTCTTCCTCACAGAGACTTACAAACAATTGCTGCAGTCGATTCCAATATGTGCGCGCGCGCTCACGACATGTACATCCCGCCGTTCACGTGCAGCGTCTGGCCCGTGATGTAGCCGGCCTCGCGCGACGCCAGAAATGCGCACGCGTGCGCGATCTCGGCGGGATCTCCGAACCGGCCGACGGCGATCTGGCTCAGCAGCGCCTGCTTCTGCTCGTCCGGCAGGCCGCGCGTCATGTCCGTGTCGATGAACCCGGGGGCCACGGTATTGACGGTGATGCCACGCGATCCGAGTTCCCGCGCCAGCGATTTCGCGAAACCGACCATGCCGGCCTTTGCCGCCGCGTAGTTGGCCTGGCCCGCGTTGCCCGTCTCCCCCACCACGGAGGCAATATTGATGATGCGTCCGTGGCGCGCCTTCATCATCCCCCGGATGCAGGCGCGCGAGACGCGGTACACGGAGTTGAGATTGGTGTCGATCACGGCATCCCACTCCGTCTCCTTCATGCGCATGAGGAGATTGTCCCGCGTGATGCCGGCGTTGTTCACGAGCACGTCCACTACGCCATGATTGCCCGCGATATCCTTCACCAGCGCCTCCACCGCCGCGGCATCCGTCACGTCCAGGCATCGGCCCATGCCGGTCACGCCGGCCCCGGACAGCGTGGACCCGATCCGTTCCGCGCCCGCGTCCGAGGTGGCGGTTCCAACGACCGTGGCCCCGCGGCGCCCCAGCTCCAGCGCGATGGCCTGCCCGATCCCGCGGCTGGCGCCCGTGACCAGTGCCACACTGCCTTCCAGACTCATGCCTTGCCACCCCCGCACTGTTCCAGGGCCTTTTGCAGCGAGGCGGGATCCTCGACCGCGCACGCGGCCAGCGACCGGTCGATGCGCCGGGCGAGCCCGGTCAGCACCTTTCCCGGACCCAGTTCGACGAGCACGTCGGCGCCCGCCTGCTGCAGCGCGTGCACGGACTCGCTCCAGCGCACCGGATTGTAGAGCTGCCGCTGCAACGCCTCGCGGATCGATTCGGGTGTGTCATGCGTGGCGGCATCGACGTTGTGCACCACGGGGATGGCCGGCACTGCGAATCCCGCACTCGCCAGGGTCTCCGCCAGCGCACCGGCAGCGTCTTTCATCAGGCTGCTGTGCGAGGGCACCGAGACCGGAAGGTCCACTGCACGCCTGGCTCCGGCATCCCTCGCGGCTTCCACCGCCCGCGCGACGGCGTCCGCGTGGCCCGCGATCACGACCTGCCCCGGCGCGTTGTAGTTGACCGGCTCGACGATCCGTTCCGTCGGCACCGACTCGCACACGGCGGCGACCGCGTCGTCGTCCAGCCCGAGGATGGCGGCCATCCCGCCCTCGCCCGGCGGAACCGCCTCCTGCATCAGGCGGGCGCGCTCGGCCACCAGCCGCGTCGCCACCGTGAACTCGAGAACGCCCGCCTGCACCAGCGCGGCGTACTCGCCCAGGCTGTGACCGGCTGCCAGGACGGGTGCCGGTCCGCCCGCGGCGTGCCAGATTCGCGCGACGGCCACGTCGGCAGCGAGCATGGCCGGCTGCGTGTATTCCGTCCGGTTCAGGCGATCGTCCGCGTTGTCGCGGACCACCGCCCAGAGGTCATAGCCGAGGACCTCGGAAGCCTCGGAGAAGGTCCGTTCCACCTCTGGCCATTGGTCTGCCAGGGCGGCGAGCATTCCGGGGCTCTGCGAGCCCTGTCCGGGGAATACGGCAGCAATCCGCGTCACGATGACCTCCGGTTGCGGAAACGTGGAATGGACTGGGGTCAATCAGGCACCGAGGCCGAGCACATCCTGCATGTCGTACAGCCCGGACCCCTGCCCGTTCACCCACGCCGCCGCGCGCATCGCCCCCTGGGCGAACACGGTACGGCTCGCGGCCCGATGCGTGATCTCGACCCGCTCACCGGGTCCGGCAAACAGTACCGTGTGTTCCCCGACGATGTCACCGCCCCGGATCGCGCAAAACCCGATGGTGCCGCGCGCCCGCTCGCCCGTATTCCCGTGACGGGCGTACACCGCGCAGTCGGCGAGCGCACGCCCCTGGCCGGCGGCAGCGGCTTCTCCCAGGAACAGGGCGGTGCCGGAGGGCGCGTCGACCTTGTGCCGGTGATGCGCCTCGATGACCTCCACGTCGTAGTCGTCACCCAGCGCACGAGCCGCCATTTCGACCAGCCGCGACACCAGGTTCACCCCCACGCCCATGTTCGGCGCCAGGACGATGGCGATGCGCTGGGCCGCGGCGCCAATGGTCGCACGCTGCGCGCCGGTGAAGCCGGTGGTCCCGATCACAAGGGCCGCCCCGCGGCGATCGCAGAGGTCGACCAGGTTCAGCGTGCCTTCCGGGCGCGAGAAGTCCACCGCGACGTCGAATACGGGGATCTCGTCCGCGGTCGTCCGGATCCGGACGCCGCATGCCGTGCGGCCGATCAGCTCGCCGGCATCGCGGCCCAGGTACTCATGGCCCTCGTGCTCCAGCGCACCTGCCAGTTCGAGCGCGGGGTCATCGATGCAGGCCGCGAGGAGATTGCGGCCCATGCGTCCGGCGGCCCCGTGGATTGCGACTCGGGTCATGATCGACTCTCGTGTGCGGCGGGGACAGCCGCCGGATGTCGCGCGCGTGCCGCGCGCATATGGCGGTCACTGTCGCGACGCCCGGATCGGTCAGTTTCTACAGGTGCATATCTTCGAAGAATTTGCGGACGCCGTCCAGCCAACTCTTCTGCCTCGGGCTGTGTTTCGTTGCCCCGCCCGCGAGACTCTCCTGCAGTTCCGCAAGGAGCTCCTTCTGCCGGGCGTCGAGATGCACGGGCGTTTCAACGCGGACGCGGCACAGCACGTCACCCGGACTGCCGCCGCGGACCGGCCTCACACCCTTGCCACGGAGCCGGAACACGCGCTCGGACTGCGTACCGTCGGGAATCTTGAGCTTCACGCGGCCGTCGAGCGTGGGCACGTCGACCTCACCACCGAGCGCCGCCGTCGCGATGTCGATCGGCACGTCACAGATGAGGTTCGCGCCATCGCGCTCGAATATCGGGTGCGGTTTCACCCGGACCTCCACGTACAGGTCCCCGGACGGCGCACCACGCTCGCCAGGCTCCCCTTCTCCCGAAAGCCGGATGCGGTCACCCGTGTCGACGCCGGCCGGGATTTTCACGGACAGCGTCTTGTCTTCTTCCCGGCGGCCCTTGCCGCGGCACTCGGGACACGGATGCTCGACGACACGCCCGTCGCCCCGACACGTGGGACAGGTCTGCTGGATCGAGAAGAATCCCTGCTGCATGCGCACCTGGCCGATGCCGCCGCAGGTATTGCAGGTACGCGTGTCGGTGCCGGGCTTCGCGCCCGAGCCCCCGCATTTCTCGCACTCGACGAGCGTGGGAATCCGGACTTCGGTCTCCGTACCCTGGACCGCTTCCTCGAGGCTGATCTCGAGGTTGTAGCGCAGGTCCGCGCCACGGCTGCTCCGCCGTCGACCGCCCCCGAAGATATCGCCGAACACATCGCCGAAGATGTCGGCGAAGTCCGCGCCGCCGAAACCACCACCGGCGCCGCCACCATCGGCCGCGCCCTCGACTCCGGCATGCCCGAACTGGTCGTAGGCAGCGCGCTTGCGGGAATCGGACAGGACCTCGAAGGCTTCCTTCGCCTCACGAAACTGATTCAGGGCTTCCTGATCGTCCGGGTTGCGATCGGGATGGTGCTTCATCGCGAGTCGGCGGTAGGCCTTCTTGATGTCGGCCTCGCTCGCGTTGCGGCTCACCCCGAGGACGTCGTAGTAATCCCGTTTGGCCATTGTTCGCGCAGTTCCCCCAGGTCGCGGCCGCGACAGTTCAGCGGCGCGAAAATACGAACGTCCGCGGCCGATCGACGTCGGCCGGGACGCTCCCCTTCACACGAGGCCCGGACGTTCGTCCGGGACGGCGCGCTATTTCTTGTTTTCCTTGACCTCCTCGAACTCGGCGTCGACGACCTCGTCCTCCGAGCCGGATTTCTGCCCTTCCTGGCCTTCGGCCGCGGCACCCTCCTGGGCGCCTGCCTCGCCCTCGGCCTGGCCGTACGCCTGCTGGGCCAGTTTCGCCGAGGCCTCCGAGAGTGCCTGCGTCTTCTGCTCGATCTCGGACTTGTCATCGCCCTTGGCCGCCTCGCGCAGGTGCTCGACGGCCTGCTCGACCTCCTGCTTCTCGTCCGCGCCGATCTTGTCGCCGTAATCCTTGAGCGACTTCTCCGTTGCATGAATCAGATTGTCGGCCTGGTTCCGGGCCTCGACGAGCTCACGGGCCTTCTGGTCCTCATCGGCGTGCGCTTCGGCGTCCTTCACCATGCGCTCGATCTCGTCGTCGGACAGGCCGCTCGAGGCCTTGATCTCGATCGACTGCTCCTTGCCCGTCGCCTTGTCCTTGGCAGACACGTTCAGGATGCCGTTCGCGTCGATGTCGAACGTCACCTCGATCTGCGGCACGCCCCGCGGCGCCGGCGGGATATCGCTGAGATCGAAGCGCCCCAGGGACTTGTTGTCCTTGGCCATCTGGCGCTCACCCTGCAGGACGTGCACGGTCACCGCCGTCTGGTTGTCCTCGGCCGTCGAGAACACCTGCGATGTCTTCGTCGGGATCGTGGTGTTCTTCTCGATCAGCTGCGTCATCACGCCGCCCATCGTCTCGATGCCCAGCGACAGCGGTGTCACGTCAAGCAGCAGGACGTCCTTGACGTCGCCGCCGAGCACACCCGCCTGGATGGCGGCGCCGATCGCGACGGCCTCGTCGGGGTTCACGTCCTTGCGCGGCTGCTTGCCGAAGAATTCCTCCACCTGCTTCTGCACCAGCGGCATGCGCGTCTGGCCGCCCACCAGGATGACCTCGTTGACATCGCTGACCGACAGGCCCGCATCCTTGATCGCGGTCTTGCACGGCTCGATCGTGCGGCGTACCAGGTCCTCGACCAGCGACTCGAGCTTCGCCCGCGTCATCTTGAGGTTCAGGTGCTTCGGTCCGTTCTGGTCGGCCGTGATGTACGGCAGGTTGATCTCGGTCTGCTGCGCGGCGGAAAGCTCGATCTTCGCCTTCTCCGCGGCTTCCTTGAGACGCTGCAACGCGAGCGGGTCGTTGTTCAGGTCGATCCCGCTTTCCTTCTTGAAGGTCTCGACCAGGTAATTGATGATCGTCAGGTCGAAGTCCTCGCCGCCGAGGAACGTGTCGCCGTTCGTGGACAGGACCTCGAACTGGTGTTCGCCATCGACCTCGGCGATCTCGATGATCGAGATATCGAACGTGCCGCCACCCAGGTCATACACCGCAATCTTCTGGTCACCGCGCTGCTTGTCCAGCCCGTAGGCCAGCGCCGCCGCGGTCGGCTCGTTGATGATGCGTTTGACGTTCAGGCCGGCGATACGCCCCGCATCCTTGGTGGCCTGGCGCTGGGAATCGTTGAAGTAGGCCGGCACCGTGATGACCGCGTCGGTCACTTCCTCGCCGAGATACTCCTCGGCGGTCTTCTTCATCTTCTGCAGCACGCGCGCGGAAACCTCGGGCGCAGCCATCTGCTTGCCGTTGGCCTCGACCCAGGCGTCGCCATTGTCGGCCTTGACGATCTTGTAGGGGACGTACTTGATGTCCTTCTGGACCGTATCCTCGTCGTAGGCGCGGCCGATCAGGCGCTTCACGCCGTACAGGGTGTTGTGGGGGTTCGTGACCGCCTGGCGCTTCGCGGGCGCGCCGACCAGGACCTCCCCATCATCGGCGAACGCGACGACCGAGGGGGTCGTGCGGTCGCCCTCGCTGTTCTCGATCACCCGGGTCTTGTCGCCTTCCATGACGGCGACACAGGAGTTCGTGGTGCCCAGGTCGATGCCGATCATCTTGCCCATTTCTTGAGACCTCCAGCCTTCGAATTCTTTCTCGGCGCTCTCGCCGGATGCCCACTACGTGGGGTCCGTATGCCGGTTTTCAAGCGGTTACTTGGCCACCATCACGAGCGCCGGCCGCAGCAGGCGGTCGTTGAGCCGGTACCCCTTCTGCATGACCGAGACGACAGTGTTGGGCTCCTGGCCCTCTGCCTCCTGCATCGACATCGCCTGGTGCAACTCCGGGTCGAATTTCTCGCCGACGGGGTTGATTTCCTCGATGCTGAACTTCTCCATGGCCTGGATCAGCATCCTGAGGGTCAATTCCGTCCCCTCCCTGAGCTTCTCCACGTCGGCGTCGTCCTGGCTCGCGGCCTCCTTGCCCAGCTCCAGGCTGTCGCGCACGGCCAGGAGCTCGGTGGCGAACTTCTCCAGCGCGTAGCGGCGCGCGCTCTCGACGTCGCGCTCCGCGCGCTTGCGGACGTTTTCCTTCTCTGCCTCCGTGCGAACCAGGCGTTCCCAGTACTCGCCGGCCTTCGCCGTCGCCGATTCCAGCTCCTGGCGCAGCTGCGCGATCTCCGGCTCGTCGGCCGGCGCATCCGCCGCCGGCTCGACCGCGGCCTCCGGGTCGGGCTCCGCCGCGGCCGTATCGCGGGCCTCCCCTTCCTTCGGGGCGCCCCCCTGCGGCTGCTCTCCGTCCGGCTCGTGCTTCTCCGCGGACTGCTCGTTCGACATCCTCGGGACTCCCGTTCTGCTGTTCGCTGTAATGCTTGCTCGAGGTCGGCATGTCGCCGTGCCATCGGCGTGTATGGGGGTCAACTCCGGGAATTCAAGGCGGCGCCCAGCAGCCTGGAGGTCACGTCGACCACCTGGATGACCCGCTCGTACTCCATGCGCGTGGGGCCGATGACGCCCAGCACCCCGACGACCTCGCCGTCCTGATTGTAGGGCGCCGTCACGATGCTCAGGTCGTCGAGCACCTCGTATCCGGACTCGCGGCCAATGTAGATCTGGAGCCCATCGGCCTGCACCGAGCGCTCCAGAAGATCGTAGAGGTCACGTTTGCGATTGAACGTCTCGAACAGCGCCTTGAGCTTCTCGACGTCCGAGAGCTCCTCGAAATTCATGAGGTTGGTCTCGCCCGCGAGCACGAATCCCGACCGTTCTTCCTCCGCGCCCGCGGCCGCGAATGCCTTTCCGGCCATCTCGACCAGGCTGTCCATCATCCGGTTCACGTCGCTGCGCGTGGCCTCGAGCTCGCGCTGCAGCTTGCGCCGGATGTTGCCCAGGTCCCAGCCTGCGAACTGCTCGTTGAGGAAGTTGGTGGCCTGCTCGAGTTCGGCGCGGCTGTAATCGCGATCGGTATGAATTACACGGTTCTGGACCTCGTGATCGTTGACCACGAGAATCACCAGGACGCGTTGATCACTGAGCGGCAGGAACTCCATGTAGCGCAGCGTGGATACGTCGCGCCGCGGCAGGGTTACCACGCCGGCCATGCTCGTGAAGCCGGACAGGAAGGTGGATACGGACTCGACCAGGTCCTTCGGCTCGGCGTCCGCATCGAGCGGCAGGTGCCGGCGGAGCTCGTCGAACGGCAGCTGTCCCGCCGGGGTCATCTGCAGCAGACCATCGACGAACAGCCGGTAGCCCTGCTCCGTCGGGATGCGCCCGGCGGACGTGTGCGGGGCCCGGATGTACCCCTGCTCCTCCAGGTCGTACATCACGTTGCGCACCGTGGCCGCGCTCAGGCCCAGGCCCGACACGCGCGACAGGCTGCGCGATCCGACGGGCTGCCCGCCCCGGATGTACTCCTCCACCAGCACGCGCAGGATGTGCTGTGCGCGCTGCGGGAGTTCGTTGCTGCGGTCGCCGTTGGCCATGCGAGTATTTTACTGGACCATCGGCGCCCTTGGCACTCCCCCCGCCTGAGTGCTAACGCGGGCACCGTCTACGCCGCCGCGCGACGGGCGCGCGGTGCCACCGGATTCAACCGCCGGCCGTGCCGCTGGTAGAATGCGCTCCCAGTCCCACGAGCCGGCGGCGCAGCGAGTCCCATGACCGATCCCATTGACCCGATCGAACGGCACCGGACCGTTGGCGTCCCAGTCGGCGGTGTGACGATCGGCGGCGGCGCGCCGGTGGTCGTCCAGTCCATGACCAACACCGACACCGTGGATGTCGAGGCGACAACCGCCCAGGTGGCCGAGCTCGCGGAGGCCGGCTCGGAGCTCGTGCGCATCACCGTCAACAGCGTCGAGGCCGCCGCGTCCGTACCCCACATCCGCGAGCGCCTGGACGCCCGCGGCGTCGATGTGCCCCTCGTCGGGGATTTCCACTTCAACGGCCATCGGCTGCTGGCGAAGCACCCCGCCTGCGCCGAGGCGCTGGCCAAGCTGCGCATCAACCCCGGTAACGTGGGCCGGGGCGCACGGCGGGACGAGCAGTTCGCGCAGATGATCGAGTTCGCCTGCACCTTCGACCGGCCGGTGCGCATCGGGGTCAATTGGGGCAGCCTGGACCAGGACCTTCTGGCACGCATGCTCGACGAGAACCAGCAGCGTGCCGAGCCTCGCGATCTCACGCTGATCAATCGCGAGGCGGTCGTCGAGTCCGCGCTCGGCAGTGCCCGCCGGGCCGAGGCACTGGGCCTCGGCCGGGACCGCATCGTGCTTTCGTGCAAGATGAGTGGCGTCCAGGACCTCATCGCGGTCTACCGCGACCTTGCGGGCCGTAGCGACTATGCCCTGCACCTTGGGCTGACGGAGGCGGGAACGGGCACGAAGGGCGTGGTGGCATCGACGGCCGCGCTCGCAGTCCTTCTGCAGGAAGGCATCGGCGACACGATCCGCATCTCGCTCACGCCGGAACCCGGGGGCGCACGCACGCGCGAGGTGCAGGTCGCGCAGGAAATCCTCCAGACCATGGGGCTGCGCGCGTTCACGCCCATGGTCGTCGCCTGCCCCGGCTGCGGGCGCACCACCAGCACGTTCTTCCAGGCGCTCGCCGAGGACATCCAGGGCCACCTGCGGCGGCGGATGCCCGCCTGGAAGGATCGGTTTCCGGGCGTCGAGGAGATGACCGTCGCGGTCATGGGCTGCGTGGTCAACGGCCCCGGGGAGAGCCGCCACGCCAACATCGGGATCAGCCTGCCCGGCACGGGCGAGCGTCCGGTCGCGCCGGTGTACGTGGACGGGGAAAAGACGGTCACGCTCAAGGGCGAAAACATCGCAACCGAGTTCGAGGCGATCGTCGAGGACTACGTGGCCCGGACCTACGGTCGCGGCGACCCTGTGACCTGACGGGCGCGCGCGGCCGCGCTCGTCGTTCGCCCCGGTTCGCCTCCGCCCACGCCGGCCCCGGCCCTCCGCGCACGGCTGTCCGGATGTCCCGCACCCCGGCATACTGGGTGCCGGGCCCACGCATCCCCGGGGAACCAGGCACGGATGATGGAACCCTCGCTCGCCGTCGCAGTGACCCTCGTCGTCGCCGCCGCGATCGCCTACGAACTCGGCATTTCGTCGGCAATCGTGGAGATTCTCGCGGGCGTCATGCTCGCGTGGCTGCTCGGCGACATCGCGTCGCTCGGCTGGGTCCACTTTCTCGCCAATCTCGGAATGCTCGGCCTGATGTTCATGGCCGGATTCGAGGTCGATATTGCCCGCCTGCGGAAGAGCTGGAAGGCGAGCCTGGTGATCGGGATCGCGTCCCTCGCGACCCCGTTTGCCGGCGTGTTCCTCGTCTGCCGATACGGGCTGGCGCTCGCGCCACTGCCGTCCGCGCTGATTGGCGTCGCGTTGTCGACGACATCACTGGCGCTCGTGTATCACGCGCTGAAGGAGCGGGACCTCCTCGACGACCGGCTCGGCCAGGCCATCCTCGCGGCCGCATCCGTGGTCGACGTGCTCAGCATGATCAGTCTCGCGCTGATCCTGGGCGAAGTCGGCTGGGGCACGGCGATCGTCGTACTGGTGATCGTCCCGACGCTCGTCGGCCTGCCGCCGCTCGGCCAATGGATCTTCCGCCGCTACCGGGACTCCCTCGTCGAGTTCGAGTTGCGCTTCCTGCTCGTCCTCCTCGTCGCGATGGGATTTCTCGCCGAGCGTGTCGGCGGGATCCATCCGGCCGTGGTCGCCTTCGCGATCGGGCTGGTGCTCTCGGAGGTCGTCGAGGAGCACGCCGCGCTCGAGGACAAGCTCAAGGGAATCGTGTTCAGCCTGTTCGCGCCCCTGTTCTTTCTCCAGGCCGGTGCCAAGCTCGACATCACCGGCGTAACGCCGGACCTGCTGGGAACGGCCGGCGTGCTGTTCGCTGCCGCGTGCGCTCTCAAGTTCGCCGGCACCGCGCTCCCGGCTCGCTGGCTGCTGAACACATCCGGTCGATTCGTGGGACTGCTGTTCAACTACCGCCTGAGCTTCGGCATCATCGCCGCAACCGTCGGCCTGAACATGGGGGTCCTCGACGAGCGTCTCTATGGCGTGATCCTGCTGGTGGTGGTCGCGAGCGCCGCCCTGCCGGTGGTGTTTCTGCGCGACCGGCCGAGCGAGCTGGATCGGTGAGTCCGCCACGCACAGCCCGCGCGCCACATAGACTCTTCGGTGCCACCTTGACCAATCGACCCGCCGTCCGGATAATCGCGCCCTCTCGACGCACAGCGCCCGTAGCTCAGTTGGATAGAGCGCATGGCTACGAACCATGAGGTCGGGGGTTCGAATCCTCCCGGGCGCGCCAGGACATCAAAGAAGCCGGCCTCGTGCCGGCTTTTTTGATGTCCTGGTGAGCCCGAACGCTCAACGAGGACCCCGGGTTCGACTGGATCGCCGGGAGCGATCCAGCGCGAGCCGCCCGACAAGCGCGGGTCGACGCTCTGCGGAGCGGGCCATTACTGCCGATGGGCCTCACCCGCGTTCGGTGCGGCGGCCCGCTGCCACTTCCGTGCAGGAGAACCCGAACGCTCGCACCGACGCAGACGCTCAGGCGCCTTCCGTGTCACCCGGGGCGCCGCCATCATCGTGCCGACCGGGCATGTGCAGCGGCCCCAGTGCGCGCAGCGCCTGGGACTCTCCCGCCCCGAACTCGTACGGGGGAAAGGTGCCCGGTCCGTCGCGGAAGCTCTTCAGCGGCTGGCCCAGACCAAGCACGCCGTGCCGCCGGCCATGGCGAACACGCTCGAGGTCGAGACGCACGGTCACGATCTCGTGCCCGCTGCCCGCTTCGTGGATGATTTCGCCCTCTGGCCCCACTACACAGGACCGGCCGACCGCCAGCTCGCCCGTGCTGTTGATATCGAGCACGTAGCACTGGTTCGTGACGGCACTCGCCCGTGCAATGGCAAGTTCGGCGTCACGGTCGACGGTATTCGTGAGCGTCGGGTGCAGGATCACCTCGGCGCCCTTCCAGACGAGGGTGCGTATGGTCTCCGGGAACCAGAAGTCGTAGCAGATCGACAGCCCGAAGGTACCGACTCCGGGCACGTCGAAGGTCACGCACTCGTGGCCCGGTGTCACGCCCGTCTCGTAGGGCTCGAACGGGTAGATCTTGCGGTAGCGTGTGACGACGTGGCCGCCGGGATCGATTACGGGCACGGTATTGAACACGTTTCCGCCGGCAAGCTCGTACATGGAACCCGGTACGAGCCAGATTCCATGCTTGCGCGCGAGCGCGCAGAAGTGCTCCTCCGTGGCCCCGGGCATGGGCTGGGCACTACCGAGCACCGGCCCGTGGGCGCAGAGCTCGCCGAACAGCACCATGTCCACCCAGGGAAAGCGCC
>Ga0209918_1000133_pt1 | contig 55330 bp, 40 predicted proteins | sample SalPonD_shore_MG_FD_185712 | JGI IMG/M metagenome (GOLD analysis project Ga0209918, IMG submission 185712) | Salt pond soil microbial communities from South San Francisco under conditions of wetland restoration - Salt Pond MetaG... | ecosystem: Environmental > Aquatic > Marine > Intertidal zone... | reverse complement strand
GCGGGACGGAATGTTTGTAACAATTCAAAGTACAGAATTATTAAGCCTCGGAGAGGCGGCATATGAATTCAAAGCGAAACTTACCAGGGCGAACTGGGAAATATGGAAATACGGGGATAAGGGAATACGCGTTAGCGCATGCATCAACACGATGGAAGCACGCCAAATATATTTAGGCAATGAGAAAACTTGCGGGGAAATTTCACCTGACTATCACTGGATTGAAAATGACGAGCTTATTTTTCTAACGACCAACGGTTGTCATTCTGAATGGAGTCCCGAAGTATTCAGTGACAGGAGAATGATTACAACATTCCCGCGAATGCGAAACCGGCGGTGGCACTCATTATTCCTAAGACTGCACCAGCTAATACATCGCTGGGATAATGGACGCCAAGGTAAATTCGGGAAAATCCAACGGCTGCAGCCCACAAATACAAGGGAATGAACATCATTGGAAATACACTGCTTAATAACCCTGCCATAAGAAATGCGCCGGCTGTGTGTCCGGACGGAAAACTAAATTGGTCTGGTGGTGGCAATAAGAATTTGATATTCGGCATATGTTGAAATGGTCTGTGACGCCGAGTCAGGTGTTTGATGATATGTTGTATGGGTAATTCGAATGCAAAACCGAGGATGCCCGCTAAAAGTAAAGGGCCACCGAGCGACGGAATGATAACCCAGAGAAAAGTAAACATCAGCACATAATAGTAGCCATCAGCACTTTTTGTTGCCAGTTTCATCACAGAATCAAGCGCGACTTGTCCGTTTAACCGAAATATGGTTAAAAATAGTTTCACGTCCAATTGCATGGTATTTTCGACAATTGATTTTATCATATCATTTGCCTCATAATCATGCCTGTATTCTTTGGCAAAAAGATTCTTATTCTGTTCATTTCGATCAATAATACGGTCGAAATGTTAGCAAAAGATTTAGAGCACGTAAAATCTTTGTAAAACGCGAACTGGAAATAAATAACAAAAGGAATCGGTACTTTCGACTATTTCAACGAGTCACTTGGGGCAACACTGCGCAAATATTCAAGAATCGCTCGGGCGCTGGACCGATCAATACCTTGTGTGGTCATATAGATATGATATTTATCGTGATATTTCTGCAAATCCGGATGTCGCATTACCATTTCCTGAGGATTCAAAATCATATTCATAATAAACTCGGGTGTTCTTTGATTGGCCACGCCCCGAAGTGGCGGGCCTAACAGTGGGCGATCCAACATATGACACTTGGAACAATTTGCCTGGAACAACCGTCTGCCTGCATCAGCAAGTTTTGCATCCACCGGGTGCAACTCGACATCGGTCACCGGGCCAACGCCATATTTCAACTGAGATTCAGTCAGCGGTTTATGTGAAGTATTTTCCTTTTTACCGGAACACATTGTCAAAAGGACAAACGAAAACAAAAGCAATCCAACAACTCTCACAGACATAACAATCAATCCCTCGCATCAAAACTCATAGTTTCCACTAATAAAATGTACTATACAAAATCTAGATGGTAAAGAGTTTCAATGAGATGGAGTGAATTTTTTATCCAAAATGGATGTTATGGTGTTATAGAGAAACAGAATAATCGCAATTCCGTTGAGCAGTCCGCCCCATTCACGGATAATGCCAGAAGATACCATGTCACCGATTATTCGCAGGATTAATGAGAGATGCAATAAAACTAGATGGACGTAAAATGAGGGACGGTATGATACGGGTAGTTTTAAAACTACCGGGAAGATAATCGGCGCGTGACCGAAAATCATCGAGAAAACATATCCAACAAAAATGGTATGCAGCATAGCATCGTACGCCGGCCCGGCAACCACTCCTCCCAGAATCACCGCAAGCAGTCCGCCGATAAACAGCCAGATGTATCCGACATAGAGCGCAATGGCCATATATCGTGTCAGACCATTATTCCTGAGCGTTCGCCGTGCCATATCATACCAGAGAAGCCAGAGCGCCATCAACATCATACCAGCGCCGGCAATGCGAGTACCTGCGTCAAATTGAACAAGCGAAATAACTGTTCCAATGATGAAAACCGCGATCACACTGCTGATTAGTGCACGAGCCCTCTTCTTTAACATCAATATGCGGCTCAATTCGATACGCTCGCCAACGATGGTCAGGACCAGAAATCCCATCCACCAGAGGACAACATGGGATATAGCAAAACCGCGCAACCAGATGATATTTCCGACCAGCCAGAGATTGGCACCGACACCCATCACTGCAAAATGCAATTCGCTTTCCCGTCCAAACAGCGAAAAGAAGATAAAAGTCAGGATCAGACTGCCAGCGACGATAAACAGCGGCGCGATGAAATGAGTTACACCGGATAATAACAGAATTGTCCCGATTGCGGTGAACACTGGCGCCAGATAATTCCACACTTTATTCAGTGCCACCGCCCGCTCCAGACTGATGAGTGTACCTAAAAATCCTGAAACCATAAGCGGGCCGTGCGAAATGGGCAGGGATTTCGTTGGCAATGGTAATTTCCAGCCAAGCCGCCAGAGACCGGCCCAGATTCCAAAAAGCAGTGCAGCAATTCCAGCTAGTATAAGTAGAAATCGAAACGGGGAGGGAAGTGTACGTTCAGGTCGTTTTACCACGGTAAACCTCGGATCAGTGAAATCGCGAAAAACAAAATAATCAAACTAAAAAGCAAATTGAGTCGCCCAAGCATACTGGCTTGCCTCCGGATTTTTTCCGTTTCTTGTGGGGCAAGATTGCCTTCCCGTAAAGCGGTGGCTTTGGGACCAATCTGAAAATCATGGTAGGCGCTGATAAGGAGCACAATGACGACAAAAATTAACTTGTATGCCATCGTTTGGCCGAAATCTGTATGAAAAAATGATCCGTGGATAAAGTCATGCCATCCGAAACGATATATCAAATTGAATGTGCCGGTGATGATGAGCGTTGACAAACTGATCCACCCGACGACTCGAAATCGGCGACCGGTCCAGTCCACTAGTTTTGTCGCCAGAGATTTTAATTCGGGTCGGCGGATGATCGGCACAACCACCGTGGCAAAGAATATCATGCCGCCAATCCAGGTCATCGCGGAGAGGATGTGAAGGAAAACGGAGATGTAATAGAGGGTGGTCATTCAGGGTGTTTTTCTTATAGTATGAGTATGTTTTAGGACTAAGTGTTTTAAGTGTTATCAGTGTTTAAAAAAGTCTGTCATCCCGAGCCCCGATTTATCGGGGTGAGGGATCTCCAGAGTCTCAATAAGAATTAAAATACTGGAAAATTCAAATCTATGGAGATCCTTCTCCCGCCACGGCGGGAAAAGAATGACATCTTTGATGTATGATACAATTCACATAATATTCTTTTCGACTTTGGGGATCTTTGAGAATTAGCAGGGCTGGAGGATTAGCACTCTTCGACAGACTCAGAGTGACTCGCCGAGGTGTCATCCTGAGCTTGTCGAAGGATAGACACCTGAAAACCAACGAGCCCTTTAATGATAAACCGCAGCTGAACATAGCAAACGGAATCGGTAAAATTTTTGAATCCTTCAGAGTACCAAGCAAGCTCTTTAATCTCCCTGTTCCATCCGTGCTTCCAAAAACTCCTTCAGCGCAACCGCATTATTGAGTTTTTCTTCTTTGGAACTGTAGATCAATGTCACCGTTTCGTCGTCGGGATATTCGAGCAGTTTCCGCCAGATGTCCTCGTGATCCTGTAATTCATCGTAGTATCTTGTTTTAAATTCCTCCCACTTTTCGGGATCGTGGCTGTACCATTTTCGCAATGCATTGCTGGGAGCAATTTCTTTTGGCCAATCCTCAATGGCTAAATCTTCTTTGCTTATTCCGCGCGGCCAGAGACGGTCAACCAATATCCGTATCCCATCGTTCGGTTCCGGATTGTCATAAGCGCGCTTTGTTTTGATCTCCATTGGATCTTCTCCGGGTTCTTTGTTCAGGATTTATCAGAAGATAAGAAGTCAGCAGGAAAATTAACACTGCCGGAGAAGACCCTGAAGAGGGCGCCGGTCCAAACGGTTAGAACCGGCGCGACTTGTGAAGTAGATTCAGAATACACGTTGAAATATTAGTTATTCATCGAGAGAGTTGGATTTTCTGCTGGTCCCTGGTGATAGATTTCAGGATGTTCATCACCTTTGACTTTCAAATAACCGACAAGGCCGTGTTCCATCCTTGAGAGTGCGTGGTCGACCAGGATATATTTCCCGGGGACCTGAAGACTATACTCGGCAATGGTCGCACCACCAGGCGGGACGCTCGTAGTCTGGATATCCCTGAGCGGTTTGGATGTCAAAGATGCGCGGTTGTAGAGTCGGTCCATAATTTCGCCGATCATATGGAATGATGAGGTGTAATTCGGTCCACCGACTCCAAAGAAAATTCTGATCGTTTCACCCACGTTAGCTTCAAGTGGTTTATCTTCGGTAAGCGCACCAACGGCGCCGTTAAAGACAAAATAGGTGGGTGCTTCGGCGAGTAATCCCAATTCGCTGAAGTCTGCTTTGCCTTTCGTTCCGAACGATTGCTTGGTGTAAATTTCGCCCTGCATCACGTAGAATTCGCGATCCACAGGTCTGAGTCCCTCTTTCGGCTCGACCAGAATCATACCGTACATTCCATTGGAAATGTGATGCGCAACCATCGGTGTGGCGCAGTGATACACAAAAAGACCAGGTTTCATCACTTTTGCGGTGAAAACACGTTCTTCTCCCGGAGGAGCCTGCATTAACGCCGAACCACCGCCGGGACCGGTGACTGCGTGCAGATCGATGGAGTGCACCATTGTGCTGGATGCATCATTTTTCAGGTGGAATTCGACGTGATCGCCCACTTTAGCACGGATGAAAGGCGCCGGGATTTTTCCATTGAATGTCCAGTAGCGATAGACCGTTCCATCATCAAGTTTTCCATCCAACTCTTTGGCTTCCAAATACACTTTCACCAATTTTGGAGGACGATTTCCAATGGGCGGCGGGATGTCACTGGGATCTCTGGAAATATCTGCCACGTCTTTCATCGAAACCTGATTCTCCGGCTGGACATTGCCGATCAGGATCTTGCCTTCCATGCCTGCGGTGCGGTGTCCGATGACTGTACAGAAATAGTCGAACTGACCGGAGCGATTCACCTTAAATGTGATGGAAGTTTGATCGTTTTTTCGCAGCAGACGATCGGAGAGCGCATCGAACTCCGGAAAGGAGACGTCGTGTGTTCCGCCTTCTCCGTTGATCAGCGTGATGGTCACCTGATCGCCGGGTTTTGCCTTCAGGGTTGGATTGACCTGATCTCTGATACTATCGCTTACTCCGTAAAAGACCAGATTGGAGCCGTGGATTCCGGTCCGGAGTGTGTAGTGGATGTCGCCTCCGGATTCCGAAACAGTGGCTGCTTCCGAAGACGAGCCAAAATTCAGCGTCGTTACCAATCCGATTATGCTGAGTAATCCAACTCCCCAAATCAAAAACCACAAAATCTTTTTATGGTTATTCATATTTTATACCTCTATTCAAAACACCGGGAAGCGAGACGCTACCCAGTGAAATATTCTCAATTACGCATGTACTGCTTTGCCAATGCGGACCTGCCAGGTTTCGGGACCATTCTCCAGATATTCCCAGGAGAATTGACCCGCGAGTTCTGCTTCAAACTGGTAATAGAGCGGTTTGGGATCGTGATCGTTTTCCAGTATAAAACTGTTTCCGGGTTCGAGTGCGTGAAACGTTTCCAGAATTTTTGGGTGTCGAGTCCGCGGCGGAATTTTCGTAGCAACTAATTTTTGCTCTCCATCATTATTAGTTGACTTAGTTTCGGTTTCCGGTTTTTCGAGATAGATATCCACCAGCGCGTGTAAATTTTCGTGGAACTTTTCGTGTACGCCGTAGCCGATGCGTTCTTCTTCCAATTTTTCAAAATCTTCGAAGAGCGCATCCTGTTTGGCTTCGTCCAGACGCGCATCCGCCATCATGAACAAGATGTTTTCTTCCTTGTCAATGTGCGGTGTAAGCCAGGCCATATACTCTCGGGCCGAAGCAATTATTTGTCCGGTGGCTTTCGGATTATCCTGCTTGTAGTCATCGATAGCGTCCGCCAGCTTTGCAATGATATTACGCATCGTGCCGTGTTCCTGCAGCATCACGCCAATGGGACCGGACTGGTTAGGAATTCCGGCGGCCTCCAGAGCGGGGAAGAGGAGATCTTCTTCCTTGCCGTGGTGACATTTATCGGTGAACACCCGTATAAATTCGATAACCTGATCCAGATGTTCTGCCGGGACAGCCTTGCCGTTTTCCAGCTTCCGGCACATCTGCTCCAGAACCTGCATCATGGTTTTCACTGCCCGGTGTTCCTTCTTTAATTCTGCTGTTGCTCTCATAATTCTCGCCTCCCAATTGTTATAATCAGACTTTGTAATCCGAATATAAACTGGGCATAAGTATAAATCAAGAGTTAATTGTCTGATTTAAATTATTTTTGGTGAAGCCACTTGAATGCTTCGGACGGACTACAAACTGTCCACGGATTGACACGGATTAAAATGCCCAAGGCAATACAAATATCAGAAGAAAAAAACCCGCGCTTCCATGAGGTGAAAGCGCGAGCTGAATATTAACTTGTCAAAAAATTCGAAAATGATTTACCGCACCAGCATCATTTTCACTGTTTTGGTATAGTGCGGCGTCACCATCCGACAAAAATACACGCCGCTTGCCACTGGTTTCCGGGATTGGTCGGTGCCAGTCCAGAGCACCCGATGGAACCCGGCAGGTTGATTATCATTTATCAAAATTGCCATTAATTCTTCTCGAAGATTATAGATCTGAAAATAAGCCGATCCGCTTCCAGCAATTCATACTCGAGTACATTGAGAGGTGGTAATTTTCTAATTTCCAAACTAGATCATTCATCACCAGGTATACCACTAGTAAAATTAACAGGAGAGGAGCCAAGCTCCCCTCCTGCTGTTTTGTGTGGAACGTTACCGAATCAGCATCATTTTCTTCACCCGGATGGCGGACGAGGTCCGTAACCGGTATAGATACAACCCGCTAGCCACGGAGGTGCCAGTCTGATTTGTGCCGTTCCAATCCACGGTGTGGTAACCCGCCGGGACTTGCTTATTGAGTAGTGTCTGTACCAGATGCCCCTGCATATCAAATACCTCGATGTGCACGTGCTGGGCGGTGGGTACTGCATACACGATGGTCGTAGTTGGGTTAAACGGGTTCGGATAGTTCGGTCGCAACACCACCGTCGTAGGCAAGGCCGGTGTGTCCTCTGACGGAGCGGACTTCTTCGCTAACGCCTCGTCCTGCGCAGCCGCGGCTTGTGCTTCGGCCAGGTAGTCCGTCAGAAATTCCCGGGTCGCCGTCTGGGCGGCGGTGGTCACGGGAAACTCGGCCAGGGTCGCCTGAGCGGCTTCCAGATCGCCGGTATACACTTGCAAGTAGAACAGTTTCTCAGCTAACGCCGCGTGTTGCGAAGCCGGACTGTTGTCCAGGGCGATCTGCGTCAACCCCAACGCTTCGGGTAACTGGTTGTTCACTGTCTGCCAGGCGATCAGATACTGAAGCGCCCGCTGACCCTCTGCTGTTTGTGGCCGACCGGTGTACAACTGATTGAGGAAGGCACCGTAGTGCCCGCGTTCATCCAGGGCGTTCGTGTGGTAATCATGGCGCACGTAAAAGTTGAGCCGCACCAGGGCGGAGTCGGCTTGCGGACTGCCGATGTTGTCCCAGATCAACTGTTTCAGATGCGCAATCAGAGCGGGGGTGGGTGGTACTGGATGATCGGGCGTTTCCGATTTTGGCAAAGAACTGGTCGATTGCGTGGTGCCTTCCCAGTTCGGCTCGGACGTTTTTGGAGAATGGATACTGACATCTCCGACAATTTGGCTGCCGTCGGGCGGATATTCTCCCCACCAAGTGGTATAATCGACGATTGAGGGATTACCAGTGTAGTTATACACCTCATCGCCTGTATCGTCGTGGATGGAGGCTTCGATGATTTCCACCACTGGATCGCCGTACCCAGCATAGACTTCTGTCGCAACATTATCCCGAATGGTATTGTATCCCTGCCATATAATTCCGTTGACATCACCCAGTTCAATATTGTCTCCATTTCGGGTATAAATACCATTTCGGGAATTGGTTCCTCCAAGACCATTCGTTTCAATGACGTTTCCGTACAGTTGCAGGTAGTTGTTGCTGGTGGAATAAATCCCGTCCCGGTCGTTATCGTAGATGTGATTGCCCTGGAACTCCACCTCGGTGTTGTTGATGGTGACGATCCCATGGCGGTTGTCGTGGATAGTGTTGTTTTTTACCACCACTTCATTCCGCTCGATCCGAACCCCCTGGTCGTTATATTGCAGATCGGAATGTTCGATACTATTATCGGTCGCCCCGTTAGCATTATAGAACTTGAGGCCCCAGTTACCGTATTCCACTACACAGTACTGAAATCGATTATGACTGCTACTGACATAAAAGGTACCCCACGGATGCTGCGCGGAGCCACTTTCGGCGGTAAAATAAATCGAATCCTGTACAGTGCCTTCTGCGATAATTTTCGAACCGGCTTTGATCGACAGGTTTTTGGCTTCGGCGAACTGGAGTATCGCACTCGGTGCCACAGTAAGAACACTGTTATTATCAAAGGCAACTGATCCCAATACATGCAACGGTCCGAACCAAGTTTCATCGGTGGTGAAGGTGCCCCCAGTCACTGCAGTATACGGCTGATAATTCTGGCGATCGATCGTAATATAGAGTGGTCGTTTTGAAGTAGCGAAAGTATAACTTTGGATGTTGTTCACACTAAGGTGGTATTGGGAACCACCATTTCCACTGGTTACAGTAATCCGGCAACCTGAGACACCTGCGTTTACCGTGATTTATAATCCGTTATCAGTTATAGCTACATTGTTAAATGTACTCAAGGATTGGGTATTAAGCCTCGTTTCAGGGCATCCCATTAGATTATGGGAGTAATTCAGATAATGATATCTTGAATAACCGACGAAGTTACTTTTGGAAACTAATTCAGCTACACCGAGATGATAGTATGATTCACCACTCTCCCAATCATTCCCACCATCATCGATTAAATCAGCGAATTTTTTATGAAGTTCTACTGAAGAAGTCGACCAACCAGCAAGGGTATTTCCAAGTAAAGCCGGCCCACCATTGTTCGGATACATTACTGTCCAGCCTTCGCCCATACTCCGTCCAGGGTTATCTGAAATAAATAAATTAGCTGGGTTGGCAATATCGCAACTGATAGAGTAGTTGATGCTATAATAAGAGCCATTCATCAAAGAATCTAACCCATCTCCGGATTCATCACTACATTCACCCCAACTACAATAATCGTCAGCGGTATATACACATTTATGAGGATCAGTCCAGTTTCGCGTTTGAATTGAGTTTGGGCTTCCATGAGCATACCAATGAATAAGCCCATATTGGTTATTCGACATATGCCTCACAACCTCTGATCCATTATGTTCTATCCCATTTGACCAGACAGTATGTGTGAATGAAGGAGGATAATGTGAGGTTACATTATTCGGATTACTTGAGAGATCTTCTCCCTGGAACCAGTATGCTTTATCCAGATATGAAAAATCTCCATCCCCGGGATTGAGTTCATAGGTCAGCACCTTTTCTGTCCAGTTCTCTATATCCTGCACGTTGGTGCACGGCAGACGCCCCACAAAGATTTCCGGGTTGTAGTCGGGATCATCATCATTCTTTTCACCATACCTATTCTGACCATCTAGCTCTGGTCCATCCACATTCCAATCACCATTAAAGTCGGCAAAGTAAATATCCGCAACAATCTGATGTCCATCTGAAAAATACGAATTGTTAAGTTCATCCCCTTTTCGGACAGGAACAACCGAGTAGTCACCACCTAATAAAGCGTAGACTGTCCCTTGTTGATAGGCGTCGGAAAGATATTGCCGGATGCTTCCAGCATGATCGCCAATTCCGGAAATGAGATCTCCTCCGGGATATGCAGAATAGATATCGGCTGTGGTCACCACCCCGACATCATACCCTTTCCGGGTTTTCCATGCCATAAAGGTATCAAAGGTTGATGCCAAATCTTCGCTGGTGATGATCACATAGTCATAAACCGGTAGCATAGTGGCGGTAGCTTGCAATTTGCCTATTCCTTTAGTCGTAGGTATGGTTGCTTTATATAACGGGAGATCCTGTGTATTGGCGACCAGTTTTTCCAGAATGTTATCATATATTGGCTGCAGGGTTTGCTTGCGGGATTGGACATGGACTGGTTGGCGAGTAGCCGATTTAAAATTCAGGGTAAAACTAATGGATTCACAAAGATGCAACTCGCTGGTTACCGGGTAGTACTGCACAGGTGAAATCCCAATTGTTACGATGTGGTTTGCACCGTCGAAATATCCCTGGTGGATCACTTGCACCCGGGTCTTCGGAAACGGGGAAGTACCCTGATAGATTTCGGGCTGCGGTGGGACAAAATCCATTTCCTGGTTTTCCAATCCAACAGGGGGTTCCGGCTGCATCGGCATTACTGGCGAGCTAAGCTTAATAACTACTTCCTTTCCAGAATCAATGTCAATAGTAGATACTTCCTGGTTTGCAGGGATAATGAGTTTTACCACCTTCACCGGTAGCGCCGGGGTACCCGGATCGCTGTTTGGCCGGAGTTCATCCATCTGTATTTTGGTGTATACGTTGTTGTCCGCCGCCGTCACATGTTCCGTGCTCAGCGTACGAGTGTCGAAAATCACGGTACGTGAAACCTGTGCAAAGATGTTCCGATGCAAGCCGAACACCATGCACAGTATTACGACTGTAATGAGTTGAATTTTCAATACGGTTTTCATAAGGTTAGCCTCCATTGGAGATTAGCCCCGTGCAAACGCTTTGCGGCTGATCTCCGTTTCGTGTCATCGTTCAGTTTAACGAAGGTGACCGGCGCCCCACATACGCCGCTGGTACCGGGTATGTGGGGCGTAAATTTTTCCGATGTGCATGACTCCTTCTCTTTCGCTATTTTAATAGTATTGTTTTCTTTGTACGGGTAACTAGACGGTTAGCCACTTTTACCTGTAATCGGATAAAATACAACCCGCTAGCCACAGGAGAACCAAAGTTGTTTGTTCCATTCCAATGTACTTGGTAACTCCCAGCCGCCTTATCTTCAGCAACTAGGATATTTAAAACCCGACCCTTGAGATCAGTCACTACAAGGGTTACGTCTCCCTGGTTGGTCAAACTATACCCAACCGTTGTCGTGCTGTTAAACGGGTTGGGATAATTCGGTGCAAGCCTGATTTGGTTAGAAATTGAAGGATTCTCTGTAATAATAGGAGATGTAGGTGCTGTCGTGTATAATTGAACGAGATCTCTCCGAAGGTAGAGTTCTCCATCAACTAAAATCATCTTACCAGACGAACAAAGTAGTTCTTGATATCCATCCTGATTAAAATCACCCGCTGCAATAGAAGCGCCTAAGCCACGACCTCTTGGAGCCAGAGCAGTAATATCCGGTAGTGTGTCGGGTGATGCATCCCCATAAAAAACCTGAAGTGCACCTTGAGTTTGATGATCAATTCGTACTCCGGTCCCAATAGCAACATCTTCATATCCATCCCGATTACAGTCTCCCGCTGGTGTAATCGCCATAACTGGGATGCCTTGCTTTTCCAAGATGGGGTGGAGAGAACTACCTGAAAACACTCGCCAATAGTTTTGGGCTGCCGCCCCAAAATCCGGCACCCCGTCCTCATCCACATCACCTAAGCCAGCGACCCGACGCCCGAAATCGTCCCAGCCATACTGGAGTGAATCGCCGTCCAGGATTATGGCACTGTCCAAACTCACCTGCTCGCCGCCCGGCACCAGATAGATTCGACCTGGTATGTCATCCGATCCCCACCGGGTGGCTCCAATTACCAGTTCATCATCGCCATCACCGTCGAGATCGCCGACAAAATCCAAACCGGACTTATCGTAGCCCAACATATCATTATACTCGCCTTGCAGCTGGATGTCAGGAATAGCATCAAATTCCGGGCCACCAAAATACACGTAAACCCATCCGTATTCATCCATTGCTTTCGGTACACTCACCGCCAGGTCCGTCCAGCCATCCCCGTTCAGATCGCCACCACTTACCACCCCATTCCCAAGACGGTTTCCCCAACTTGTTCCAGTGAGGATAACATCCGGCACTGTATCCAAAACGGAACTCCCATAATAGATAAAGATACGCCCTGCGGTGTATTGGATACCTGCTGAAGAAACATATGCCCCGACTATCAGATCATTGATCCCGTCTCCGTTCAGATCGCCGCCACAGAGGGTTTGCCCGTACGCACCGCCCAAGTCACCGGGGGTAAACTGGTAATCCGGAATGGTATCCAAGGTCGCGCCGCCCAAATAAAGGTAGACGTATTCCCCGTCGGGATCGCCGATGGCCCAGTCCGGGTACCCGTCATCGTTGATGTCCCCGACGTTCGCCGGAATCGCAAACGCCCGAGAGGTCACCGAGTCCACCGCCGCTCCCGACATAGTCCCCACAAACCGGAGTGTATCTTCTGCCTTAATCAGCGTGCCAAAGATGAGTAAAAAACCAAGGATTATACGATAATACCAACGAAGAGAGTAAGAATACATTATGTCTCCTTTCCACAAAATATTTTGTTTCCGTGGCACCTTTTTCTTATTGCTATCGTACCATGAGCATTTTCGGGCTTTCCCAACCCGGAGTTCGTATAAATACACGCCCGAACTGTCCGAGCTGCCGGCGGCGTCGGAGCCGTCCTGGAGTACCCGATGTTCGCCGGAGTGTTTGTATCCCTGTATAGAAAGTAATGATTTTTCTCCCTGCAATATTGGGGACAGGAAAAATCCTCCCACGAAAAAATAAATATTTTAGCGATTGCCAAGAACCAAAAACTATTTAAAAAATAACTGAGAGACTTTCCCATACCATGTTCCTTTCACCTTATAACTGCTTTATACGGTGTGACGTACTTGTTGAAACTTGTTTAATAATTCTACCTCTACCAGCCACCAAGCAGTCTGGGAAACCGTCGCTCGAAATCTACTTCCAATTAGTACCTAACCGCAGAAAAATAAACCGCAAGAATTTTATAAAACTTAATATAACATACCCCCCCCCCCACTGCATTTGTCAAGGGTAAAAATATTTCATTTACTCTATTGTATTGTGACGAGATTTGTATTCTGACTAATTGGTGCAGTTCTACCGCACCAGCATCATCTTCACTGTTTTGGTATAGTTTGGCGTCACCATCCGACAAAAATACACGCCGCTTGCTACCGGTTTCCGGAATTGATCCGTACCGTCCCAGAGCACCTGATGGTACCCGGCAGGTTGGGTGTCATTCAGCAAAGTCGCAATCAACTGTCCCTGCAGGTTATAGACACGCAAGCTCACATGCGCTGCCTTGGGTAAGTCATAGTGGATGGTGGTCGAAGGGTTGAACGGATTCGGGTACGGTGAACCCAGCCGGACTTGTGTGGGGACGGACGTTGGTGCTGATTGAATCGCGGTAATCGGAGATTCAGAGCGCAGCAACACGCCGTTGTCGCCGTTTTCGCCGAAAATATAGCCCACCCGGACGCTATCGTCTTCCACAAATATTACCTTATTAAACAAGCCGGTCGTGGGAGATGACACACGGTTCCAAGTGTGCCCGCCGTTGGTGGTGTGGAGGATTGTGCCGTTCCATCCGACCGCCCAGCCGATATGTTCACTGATCAAGGCAACATCGTGTAAATTATACCCCTCATCGTAATACTGATCCTCCCAGTGTTGTCCCCCGTCCCATGTCACCAAAACGACTGATTCCCACCACACATTCGTGCCGACAGCAACGCCAAACTGTGGGGTATAAAAATCCACCGCCCCCAGGATCAGGGTTTCGGGGAGCTGAGCTGTCCAAGTGTTTCCTCCATCGTTAGTATGCAAAATAATCCCGGTATCGAATATGTTCTTTCGCTCACCGACAGCCCATCCGAACGAATCGTCCACAAAGTCAAAATCCCTAATCCAAAAGAGAACATTGGATGTTAACTCGGTCGGCTTCCACGACTGCCCAGAATCCAATGTACGCTAAATAGTGTCTTGCCACCCGGCAAAGCCGCGTAATGAGTCAAGAAAATGGATGCCGGTATAGGAGCTTCCTCCTCGAATCTCAGGCAGGTCCGAGACTTGATCCCATGAATTCCCACCGTCACTGGTTCTCCAAAGTGTATAATCATAAGGGGGTGAGCTGGAAAGTTCTTCGCCTTTGAGCAACCAGCCATGGAGCGAATCCACAAATTGAATATGAAAATAATTCGTATGGGGTTCTTGCAACTTGACTTCCCAGTTTATTCCACCATCTTCCGACCGAATCACTGCCCCCGGGAAGGCTGTACATATCCATATCGTCTGTGCATCAAGTACTGCCCCATCTCGTAGTGACGCTCCCTCGGGGATCTCAGGCTGGAGGGCTTCCCAGGTTTGACAAAGCAATGCTCTATGTGCCATAAATAAAAAAACAAAAATGATACTTGTAATGTATCGAATGTGTCGGAAGAAAGTTTTATTCTTGAACAAGATCTGAATGCTCATAATTTCCCCCTATTGCAGTAATATCACTTTCCTTGTGAGGTGAAGGAAGCTCACGAGTTGTCAATTGCAAGAAATAGATTCCGGAACTGACAGGAACACCATTCTGATTGACGCCATCCCACCGTGCCGTGTGTTCTCCGGCTGGTTGAGTTCCCATAAAAAAGATAGTTACTTTTCTTTCCGCCATATCTTTGCCGGTAAAAAATCGTTACAAGAGAGTAGATTATTAAAGCGCGCCAGAAGCAAACACCAGACTGAAAAGACAAGAAGAGACTTTCCCATGATGATTTCCTTTCATCATACTTACACTTCTTGCTCTGCTGAGTACTCTATTTTACCACCGGAACCATTATGATAGATCTACATTTACCAGCCACCAACCAACTTGTGAAACAGTCGCGTGAAATCCACTACCAACTAGTACGTGACCGCAGAAAAATAAACCACAAGAATTCTTTAATACTTAGTTTAATATACCTCCCCTACTGCGTTTGTCAAGGATAAGAATATTTCACTTATTTTATTTAGGGAATTTTAGGTTTCGTGGAGTTATCAATATGTGTATAATCCCTTATGAAACAGGTTTTTACCAGCAATTTAACTTGCACGCACATTTACCGGATCTGGCGTGCAGCCTATTTTGGGGATCGCACGCGCTGTCCACGGTGTGGATATGCCCGAAAATTGTGGACGCTGAGCGACCAGCGCTGGCAGTGTCGTCGCTGTCACAAGAAGTTCCAGTTGGGGACCGATACCTGGGTGGCACGGACGACCTTGTCGTGGACGGCGATGTACGAACTGCTGCATTGGTTCGAACTGGAATTGACGGATCGCGCGATTGCTAGTCGCCTGGCGATGGAATATCAGCAAGTGCATCGGTTCTTTCATCGGCTGCGGGACGCGATGGTCGCTTATGAAAATCGGTCGATTCACCTGTTGAATGGCGAGGTGGAAGTCGATGAAACCTACTGTGGCGCCAAATTTAGCAACCGCAAACGGGCGGTGCGCGAGGCCCTGCGGAAAACCGGCCAGGTCAAGCGGGGTCGGGGGGCTAAGGAGTTGCAGCAACCCGTCTTTGGCATTTATGAACGGGCGGATGGGATCGTGTACGTGAAACCGGTAGATGACGTGTCGAAAAAGACGCTCCACAAGATTATCACCGGGAAAGTCACCTTGGAAACGACGATTTACAGCGATACGTGGAAAGGCTATAATCAGTTGGATCAAACGTTTGAAGCCCATCATCGCGTGAACCATAGCCAACACGAATATGTGCGGGGTGCGGCCTCGATTAACGGCATTGAAGGCTTCTGGGGGTATCTCAAAGAACGCTTGTTGAAATACCACGGGATCAGCCCCCGGAATTTCAGCCGCTATTTGAAAGAAGTGGAATTCCGCTTTAATCATCGCCACTTGACTCCTGAGGAATTTGTCCAGAGTTTAGCGGATATTCTCATGAAACCGATAACTCCGTGAAGTAATAAATGCCCTTATTTATTACGACGTGATTTGTATTCAAACTCATTGATGCAGATTTATCGCACCAGCATCATTTTCACTGTTTTGGTATAATTGGGTGTTACCATTCGACAAGAGTGCACGCTGTTTGCAATAAATTTTGTGGAAATAAAGAGCATACTGATGATACAACATATAGGACAATAAAATGTATAGATACAAACTAAACATAACGAATAATAGATCAGTCTGATTGTCACCAACAAACACCCTAAAATAAAAAACGCCAGAGACCGAATTCGATCTCTGGCGTTTGTGGGTTCTAACTGATATTAAAATCAGGCGAGCTCTTCCTCAACCTGCGGATAGTGTTCGGGAGAAATATCGATTTCTTCTTCTACGGACCAGCCGGTTTTCAGACCGACCACAAAGTATGCCAGTCCCAGTACCCCGGCGGAAAATACGGTATCGCCAATCATCCGCAACCATCTGATGGTATCCAATGTCGGATTTTGCAGGAATTCCGCAGACCGCGCGTACCAAAGTCCGTGGGTCACACTGGCGACGGTCTGAGCCAGGCCAACCGGCAGAATACTGATGACAACCATCAACAGGAGACCGATATTGATTGCCCAGAAGGAAAACTTGATTACGCCCTGTTTCCAGACTTTATTTGTGGCCAATCCCTTGAGCACAAACAGCATCAGGCCAATGCCCAGCATTCCGTAGACTCCGAACAGGGCAGTGTGCCCGTGAACAGGCGTGGTATTCAGTCCCTGCATATAATACAATGCAATCGGCGGATTAATCAGGAATCCAAAGATTCCTGCGCCAACGAGATTCCAGAAGGCAACCGCAATGAAACTGTAGATTGGCCATTTGTACGCTTTCAACCACTGTTTTGCGCGACTGAGTGTGAGGTTCTGATATGCTTCGAATCCCATCAAAACTAGTGGCACGACTTCAAGGGCGCTAAATGTTGCACCCAGAGCCAGGACTGCGGTTGGTGTTCCGGTGAAATAGAGGTGGTGAAACGTACCGAGAATTCCACCGGTGAGGAAAATCACCGTGGAGAATAACACGGTTGTCGTGGCGATCTTTGTCCGGAGCAAACCCATTCGTACAAACAGGAAGGCAATCACCACCGTTGCGAAGACTTCGAAGAAACCTTCCACCCAGAGATGGACAACCCACCAGCGCCAGTATTCGGCGACAGCGAGATTCGTCTGGCGTCCCCACATCAAGCCAGCGCCGTAAAACAGGGCAATGGCAGCCGAGGAAACCAGAAACATGCCCAGCAGACTGCGATTGGCCGTTTGCTGCTTGAATGCCGGCCAAATTGCGCGGCCCATAAGAAAGAGCCAGAGGAATAGTCCGACCAGCAAAAAGATCTGCCAGAAACGACCGAGGTCGACGTATTCATATCCCTGGTGACCGAACCAGAAATTCTCGATTAAACCAAGTTTTTGCATCACGCCCATCCACTGACCGATCAGTGAACCGACCACAATAACAAGCAGGGCAATAAACAGGAAGTTGACACCCGTTCGCTGGAATTTGGGCTCATATCCGGACACCGCCGGCGCGATAAACAATCCTGTGGCAAGCCAGGAGGTTGCAATCCAGAAAATTGCCAGTTGGATATGCCAGGTTCGGCTAATCGCATAGGGAAGTATCTTCGCCAGAGGAAACCCGTAAAACCCGTTGCCTTCTACGCCGTAATGTGCCGTCACGGCGCCCATCACGATCTGTACGACAATGAGCGCCGTGACCACCCAGAAATATTTTAGCGTCGCTTTCATCGATGGCGTTGGCTCCAAACCAAGCAGCGGATCTTTATCCGGGATGAGTTCGGGATGCACCTCATCTTCCTTGTTACTGGCGTAGTACCAGGCCAGGAGACCGATTCCTGCCAGTAACAAAATCACGCTAAAACCGGTCCAGAGAATAAGTGAGCTGGTTGGCTTATTGCCGATCAGCGATTCCGGTGGCCAGTTGTTTGTATAGGTGATATCCTTGCCGGGACGATTGGTGGATGTTGCCCAGGTCGCCCAGAAAAAGAATGCATCCAATTTTGGCAACCGTTCCGGATCTTTAATGACGTTAGGCGGAATAGCATACGCATCACGAAGTTTATTCAGGGAGGGGTCATCCGTGAATAATTTATTGTAATGCTGGCTGATATCTTGATAAGCCTGCGCTCGCAACGGTGAAACAATCAGATCACCAGTTTCAGGATCATAGGTATTCTCACGAACCTGCTCCTGTAAACGCGCCTTCAATTGAGCCTGATTTTCGGCAGCCAGATTTTCAAACTGTTTACCATAGTCACTATTTGCCCAGTGATTCAAAATGTACATCGACTCTCTGTGAAGCCAGTCGGCTGTCCAATCCGGAGCCACATACGATCCGTGGCCCCAAACCGTGCCGACTTCCTGACCTCCCATAGATTGCCAGACGTTTTGACCGTCTTTGATCTGCTGGCTGGTCATCAACACAGTGCCATCCGTCGTGACTACCCGATTTGGCACCGGGGGAGCATCGCGATAAATTTCTCTGCCAAAATAGAGTAACACGGCGAACGAGATGACAATGACCCCGATAAACGCAACCCAGAGTTTTCTATTATTCATATGATTTTCTCCTTAGTGAGGGAAAGATTACAATAAGTATCATGAATTCCCGAAATTATCTAACTATAAATGTTGACAATTTCAACACCTGCGATTTGAATTTGCATCCCAATGGAATCGCAGGAAGTCGTCCACTGGTTTAAGTGGTCTCTGATATTTTTCCCATACCGCTCCTTTTGCTATCCATCTGAGTTGCCATCTTCTATAACAAGACTAATTTATCCGAAATATAATTGCCCGATAAAATCATATCAAGATAAAAAAATCTGATTATAGTTTTTTTTCTCCCCACTGGATTAATCGAAAATAAAAACGCGAATGCCACAGAGGGAACTTCCTGGGAAACGCAAAGAACTACGGATGAGTCTACTCTAAAAAGTATCGAGTGAATATTCTTTTATTAAATTAATAAGAATTCAAGAAATTTGAGAAAAATTCTACCATAATTTTGCAATATTTCCTTATTAATTCTTTACAATTAGCGTGTATTTGCGTTCATTCGCGGTTTTTATACCAGACTCACGGATATAAAATATGGTTATTAAATTAGATCAGGTGCTTGACACCGGCTGGAATGCCGTATTATCCTGTTGTGCCGAATGAAAGAGCAGGCCCCATCCACCTGCACCACTGATGGTCATCGTATTGAATTGTTGGATGCTCCCGGGTGTCGCATAGTGGAACGGAGGCAGGTCAGAGCATCGTGACAACACTCTTTTTCTTCTTTCCCCTTTTTTCTTGATAAAAAAGGGAAGGAAAAAATCAAGCCTCAAAGAGATCCCTGGTGGGAAAAACTTCGAACTCACACCTGTTGATACTGCCAGTCTATTGTTTATCCAACATGCGGGGTGTCACTTCGACGTCAACGCCTTCTCCCATCGTGCTCAAACACGAAGTTTTCATCCAAATGATCAATCGCGCAGGAGACTTGCAAATCCAGAACCTCCTTGGGGAAACTCCCTCTATCCAGAACAACTCGTTTCCTGAGCAAACTTAATAGCCATAATATAAAAAGTTAATATGACTATTAATCAAAGAATTCACCGAGGTCTCTGTCCCTGAGATAGTGCATTGGATAGAAATTATCTCAATACTTCATCGAGTGAACTCATATTTTTTCTGAAGAATCCTTTCCGGAGAAGTTGCAGTGATTCCAGTTTTATTTGGCGCGTAATACTGTTAAAATTAATCGAGAGAAACAGGAAGGACAGAGGAATGAGTGAGTGGAATAATTTCATTGAGTGCGTTTTTGCATATTACCGGTTACAACATTTCCTGAATAATAATCCCACACCTTCCGATTTGGTGGAATTTCATACCCGTCATAAATTGACTCTGATGTCGCACCATCAGCAGAAATACCGCGAATTGGGGCGCCTGGTCGCGCAAGCCGGGGAGCGGAATTTTGAGGATTTGCTGGATGAATACAAAATACAATTTATGGAAACGCTCAAAATCGAAGCCACTGCGAAAAACCATACGAATGTGCTCCATCACGTCATGGGGTATTTTAAAAAGGATCTGGATGCTTCTGAGAAGGAGGAGTTGGCAGAGGTTATCGATAATTATCGCACTGGGTTGGTTCCACTCATTGTCCCAATTACGCTCATCAAACATCATCTTCGGAAACATCCGGTGGAATGGTTAGACAAACAGGTATATCTCAATCTGTATCCATATGAGATCAAACTGAGGAATTCCATCTAGTTCATGTTACCGCACGAGCCATTACTCTTTGCCGGATTTATCATATTTGTATTGCTGATGCTGGCGGTCGATCTCGGTGTTTTTAACCGGGAACCGCATAAAATTACCATTCGGGAGTCGCTCATTTGGAGCGGCGTCTGGATTGGGCTCTCATTGTTGTTTGCGGTAGGACTCTGGTATTTTGAGGGGACAGAGCCCGCGCTGAAATATCTGTCCGGCTATCTCATTGAGAAATCCCTGAGTATGGACAATCTATTTGTCTTCCTGGTGATTTTTCAATTCTTTAAAGTGGACAAGAAATACCGGCATGAGGTGTTGTTTTGGGGAATTATTGGCGCTCTGATTTTTCGGGCAGCGTTTATCTTCGCCGGTGTTGCAATTCTGAATAAATTTCAATGGCTGATTTATCTGCTGGGCGCATTCCTGATTTATACCGGGATTAAACTGGCCCGTGAGACGAATCGGGAAATTGAGCCGGAGCAGAATCCGGTATTAAAATTGATACGGAGACTTTTTCCCGTTACCGAAAATTATCGCGGGAGCCACTTTTTTGTGCGAGAAACGGGTAAACTGTTTGCAACACCGCTTTTTATTGTGCTGGTCGCTATTGAAACTACAGACATCATGTTTGCCGTGGATTCCATACCGGCAATTCTGGCGATCTCCCGTGACCCGTTTATTGTATTTAGCTCAAACGTCTTTGCTATTCTCGGTTTGCGAGCGCTGTTTTTTGCATTATCAGGAATTATGCAACTCTTCGAGTATCTACATTACGGGCTTGCAGCCATTCTGATATTTGTCGGGATTAAAATGCTAATCTCGGATTTCGTGCATATGCCGGTCTGGATAGCACTTAGCGTAATTGCAGTTATCCTGACGGTTACTATCATTACTTCAGTCCGGCACTCAAAGAAAAATAGTTAAAAGACCTGAAAAACCAACTCTCCCTTTGAATTCCCTCGCTTGGGAAGGGAAAGAGTTGGTATTTCCGACTGGAAAGAACTTGCTGACCAACAAAGGAAATAGCTTTTATCCGGACCTATTTTTTTAAGCGTGAAATATCCCGGAAGATGTATAGGACTTAACAATCTCATTAACAATCGACCCCTTCAGGGTCAGTGACCCCTGAAGGGGTCAGGAGTAAGTTGCTGAGGAGAAGTGCTGTGTGCTAATAGAAGCACAAAAGGTATATAAACGAAACTGTACTTTCCTGAATCGTTTACTTCAGCATACCGTTTTCATCAAAAATGGAATAGAGTGTATCCATAATGTTGTATTCCATTTGTCGATAACCTTTTCCATTGGGATAAATTTCATCCGCCATCAATACTGGATCGCCCCAAATATCTTGGAATATGTAATCAACCATGGGAATGTCGTACAGTGAACTAAGCTGCTGGTACATTTGATAATATCTGATTCCCAGTTGGATAAGTGGCTGGTACGCTGGATCATCCGGGTAGAGGTTTTTCATATCCGGGTGCGCGAAACTGAGCAAAACGACATGGATACCGTGGTCTTGCATCGCTTCAATCATCGTTTCAAGATTCGGTTGAATCTCTGCTGGTTCCACGTCATTTAAATATTCGACGAAGCCAAATTCAAGAAGCACTATCACTGGTTTTTCAGAAAAAACAGTGGAGAGTTGCTTGACTCCGTCCAATGATGTGGCACCAGATATACCAAGGTTTACCACATCGATTCTAAGTGCTTGCTGTAAAAAACCGGGATAGGTTGAATCTGAGTTTGCACCAACGCCGGCAGTGATTTGGGTGCCATAACACGCAACGGAGTTAGTATCGCCCCACGCGATAGTCGGATTTGCTGTGTTATCAGAATTTGTCGGGAATCCACCGCAGGAGATAAGCAACCAGATGAGGGCAATAATTCCAATTGGCCTTTTTACATCATTCATAAAATAACTTATCCCGGTTCGTTTGATAAAAAGATCGTAATTATAAAACGCAGCCAGTTATTTCTTCGGCTTTTTTCTGTTTTTGCCTTTCATCTTTGGACGTTTTTTCCCAAATGACCGATTGGCAATTTTACCGCGACGAGAGCGAACATCTCCCTTACCCATAGAAATTCTCCTGTTTTAAAAGTGAAATGAGAATAAAAAAGTGTGCCCACTATAATAGTAAGTCTCCTCTCGTTGTTCAATCAAAGAATTCTCCGAGGTCTCTGCGTCGGGGTAGTTCAATCTGAGGCAGATTAATTTTCCGTATCAACATATTCTTGTAGCAGATCCTTCTTGCTATCCATACATTTGCCTGTGATTAATTAATCACAACACAATTCAACCGTCATATTGATTTATCCCAAAGAATAAAAATGGCATCAATCTTTTACCCAGAGATAATTACACCGGAAAATTGTCACAAACACTGGAGATATCCTCATGGCGTATCAACTTGATTATTTAGAAACATTACCCGCGCTGTTCAATGACACCGTTTCACGCTATCACGAAAACAATATGTTCGCAAAGAAGATCAATGGTGAATTTACCCATCTGACATATGGCGAGGCGCGTAATTCCATCGAACTGATTGCGATGGGGCTACAATCGCTGGGATATGAAACCGGTGACCACGTAGCAATTCTTTCGGAGAACAAACCCGAATGGATCCTGACCGATTACGCCTGTGCCTATTTTGGATTTGTATCGGTGCCGGTATATCCGACATTGTTGCCCGATCAAATTTCTTATATCCTGAATGACTCTGGTGCGACGATTGTGTTCGTCTCCAATACAACGCAGGCAGAGAAAATACTCAGCATCAAGGAACGCCTGCCGGATTTGAAATATTTGGTGTTATTCGAAGATAACGAGAAGTTTGATCAGGAATGGATTCTTGACTTGTTTGAGTTGCAGAAACGCGGCTCAGAATTCCGACAGGCAGCAAATTTTACTCTCGAGGATGAGGGAGCCAAGCGTCAGAAAGATGATCTTTGGACCATTATTTATACCTCAGGAACAACCGGCACGCCAAAGGGAGTAATGCTCACCCAATTCAACGCAGCGTCGAATGTACAGGCGTCACAGACGGCATTAGAGTTTGGTGAAAAATTACGGTGGATTTCCTTTCTTCCGTACAGCCACAGCCTGGAGCGGATAGCTGCCCATATGGCGATCAGCATCGGCTCATCAATTTACGTAATTGAGAGTATCGAACAGGTGTTGGACGCATTGAAAACGTATAAGCCACATCATTTTGTCTCAGTGCCACGTCTTTATGAGAAGATGTATAATACCGTTCTGGAACAGGTACATCGCGGTAGCGCGATCAAGCGGGGAATCTTCAATTGGGCAACCAATATTGGCAGTGAAGTATCGAAAAAGTATTTACAGCGCGGAAAACAACCCACTGGATTTTTTGGCTTGGAATATGCCATCGCTAAAAAACTGGTATTTTCCAAGATCACTGATTTATTTGGCGGTGAAGCGATTTTGACCATCTCTGGTGGAGCTCCCCTGGCTCCAGAGATTGGCCAGTTCTTCGCCTCCGCGGGATTGCTCATCGCTGAGGGTTTCGGCTTGACGGAGATGTCTCCTGTAACCAACGCCAACCGCAAGGATAATATTAAGTTTGGTACGGTAGGGCCGGCACTTGCGGATGTGCAGGTTTCATTTGCAGAAGATGGTGAAATTCTGTTTAAGGGTCCCAATATGATGAAAGGGTACTACAATAATCCGGAAGCGACTGCCGAAGTGATTGATGACGACGGTTGGCTGCACTCCGGAGATATTGGTGAACTGGATGATGAGGGTTCGCTAATTATCACCGACCGGAAGAAAAACCTGATTGTCACGTCTGGAGGCAAAAATGTTGCGCCGGCGCCCCTGGAATCTCAGATCAGCGGTTCACGCTATATTGATCAGGTATTGGTTATCGGCGACAAACGAAAATTTATCTCGGCGCTGCTGGTCCCGAATCAGGAAAATCTCGAATACTGGGCAAAATCAAACGGCATCAGTTTTAATGAGTATAGTGATCTCTTGCAATCAGAGCCGGTCGATACATTAATTCACCAGGAAGTGAAAGATGCTCAGGAAGGCTTTGCAAAATTCGAACAGATCAAGAAATTCCGGTTGATTGAAAAACCGTTCACGGTGGAAGACGGCGAGCTCACGCCCACCCTGAAAATCAAACGTCGTGTGGTTGAGGAAGAGTATCGGGATCTGATTGAGGATATGTATCCGTCACCCTGATCGGACTTCGGTAATAGTGTTCGTGGAACTAAAAAAATTGAACAGTATATGTTTTCTTGTTATTTGCGCAGGTTCGTAATTTTAGTACATTAATCAAATGGTTCCTGCAAAAGTCCTCCGCATTTTTGTAGAGTACGACCTCCAGCTCTGGATTCTCTTTGCCGGGTGGGTGGTGAGCGCTATGGGTTTTGCCATGGTGGTGCCGTTTGTCTCCATTTATTTCCATATCGAACTCGGAATTCCTATGGCGGTTGTGGGTACCTTTTTCCTGGTGACCGCAGTTGTTCGTGCCGTTTCACAGATTATTGCCGGCAACCTGAGTGACAGCATTGGGCGGCGTAAAATTATGTTGTTTGCCCAGTTTGTCCGTGGGATTGTCTTTTTCGGTGTTGCAATTGCGATTCATCTTGACTGGGGATTTTACCCGACTGCGTTGATCCTGGTTATGGGCTATTTACTGGCATCCTTTTTCCAACCGGCTGCCAACGCCATGGTTGCCGATATCGTGCCGGCAGAAAAGCGTCCCGAGGCTTTTGGGCTGCTGAAAATCGCCGCAAATATCGGGTGGGGAATCGGTCCGGCTGCTGGCGGTTTTCTGGCAACTCATTCCTATTCAGCGCTTTTTTGGGTGAGCGGATTCCTTGCTATTGGCTCCGGATTAACAATCCTGTTTTTCCTGCAGGAATCCAATAAAAATTTACAGCCGATGGAACGCTCCCAGTTCAAGCCGAAGAAGGTCTTTGGCGTGTTCAGTGATAAACAATTTCTGATTTACTGCGTTGTCTCCTGGCTGATGTTCCTAACGATGGCACAACTGGTTGCCACGCTGTCCGTGTATGCCAAGGCACACATCGGTATCAGCAATGAGCAACTCGGCTGGATTTACAGCACAAATGCATTGATCGTGGTGGTTTTTCAGTTGCTGGTCTCGCGGATTATCAAACGATTTAATCTGCTGAAAGTCATGATGCTTGGTAGTCTGCTTTATTGGATTGGTTACAGTTTGATGGCCTTTCCAACCAGTCTATTACAAATCTTTCTGCTCATCGCACTCATCACCGTCGCAGAAATGATGGTTGGTCCGGCCTCATCATCTCTGGTCGCTAGAATTGCTCCCCTGAACAAATACGGGTTGTATATGGGAGCATTCGGTCTCTTTGGAACGTTGGGTTGGTCGGTGGGACCTTTTATTGGAGGCTTGTTTCTTGACTATGCGCCCAATTCATATGTACTCTGGTTCGGGGTTTCATTCTCTGGATTACTTGGCGCGATCGGCTTTTTCTGGATGAGCAGACGATGTCCCGAACTGGGTGAATAAGAACAGAATATTTCCATTCAGATTTCCTTGGTCTTCCTTATCAGTTCGCGTAGATTAAAAGAAAGAATACGTGCAAACATTTGCTGAACATTTCAAGCGAACCAATTGATCACATAACAAAACGGAGTATTGCATGAAATATTTGATCTCAATAAGTGCGATTGTCTTGCTGGCGTTGACATCGGTATTTGGACAATCGTCAACAATCCAACCGGTGGGAAGTCCCACGGTGTTGGTGAGTGGTGACCAATACTATATGAATCCGGAATGGTCACCGGATGGGACGATGCTGGCCGTGACGACCTCAAACTATAAGGGAATCGACGTCGTTACATATCCGCAGGGAACAATTATTCCAATTTCCGATGACCCGGCTGCTGGCTTTGGATTAGACTGGTCCCACGACGGACAACGAATTGCATCCCGACTCGCCAAATTTGAAAACAAACGCCGGACAAACGCTTTAGCCACGTTTAACGTGATGACCGGCAAGAAGACTATGGTGACGGATTATATGACCAGGATGCCTGGAACCCCCGAATGGACTTCAGATGACCAGTTTATTTATCTGAACGGCACGGATCGTTTTAAAATGTATCCGGCGAGTCCTGACGTGTCTATGAAGAGTCTTCCGGCGACTGATGTTGTTTATATTAAACAGGACCAAATCAGACGGCGTGCCGTGGCTGCTCAATCCGAATCAACCCTTCAGATTCCCGAAGGAGAGCCGCTTAATTTGACCGTGTCACCTGATGGGCAGAAAATGGCATTTGAGATTATCGGTGGACATCTCTGGGTCGCTAATATTGATGGAAGTAACGCAGTCGATCTGGGTGTTGGTTACCAACCGGATTGGGCGCCAACCAGCGACAAATTGACTTATATGGTGACCGCTGATGATGGGTACGACTATACTTCCGCAGATGTGTATGCAATTAATATCGATGGGACGGGCAAAGTTAATTTGACCAAGACAAACGACACGCTCGAAATGCATCCGGTCTGGTCTCCCGATGGACAGCACATCGCTTATTTTACGTATCGTACCGGTCGTATTCTCGTCCAGGAAATTCAATAACACGTGAGGATTATAAACAATGAAACTGTTTAAAATATTACTGAGTTTTGCCCTTCTTGCATCCTCGTCCCTGATTTTCGGACAGGTCACCGGCCTCTCCGGATGGGATATTTTCCTGGATCCGGGACACAGCCAACACGAGAATATGGGTATTTATAATTATTCGGAAGCCGAAAAAAACCTTGGCGTTGGGCTCAATCTTCGTGACCTGCTGTTAAACACCACTGATATCGATACGGTGTATATGTCGAGAACGAATTCAAGTGATCAGGTCAGTTTATCTGAACGCACAGATCACGCGAACAGTGTTGGTGCATCCTGGTATCATTCTATTCACAGTGATGCGCCGTCAACAACGGCTAATAGTACGCTGTTGCTCTGGGGCCAATACCGCAATGGTGAAGAAAAAGATCCGCCCGGAGGTCACGCTATGAGTGTGATTATGGTCGATATACTGACCAGGGGAATGCGCACGAACACCCGCGGTGATTGGGGCGATTGTAGTTTTTACGGTTGTACCTTCACCGGCCCGTATCTCCACGTCAATCGTACGACCAATATGCCGTCGGAGTTGAGCGAAGCCGGATTCCATACCAATCCTGTGCAAAACCAACGCAATATGAATGCGGAATGGAAGCGGATGGAAGCGTATACAATGTATTGGACCTTCCTTAAATATCATGGAATTGCGCGCCCACAGGTTGGCATTCTCCACGGGATTATCAGAGATGCTGAATCCTCAACACCACTGAATGGCATAACTGTCTCAGTCGAAGGGGAGCAATACACGACTGACACTTATCAATCATTGTTCCACCAATACTCATCTGATCCCAATCAGTTACATAATGGTTATTATTTTTTGGAAGGATTAACCAGCGGAACCCACGAAATGATCGTGAGTTCACCGGATTATTATTCTGACACGTTGCAAGTGACGATGGTCGATACGTTTTTCACGGTCAAGGATGTGAATTTGGTGTCAAGTGTTCCTCCAATTGTTGCGGAAACAACACCGTCTGCAAATGGAACAGATTATCCTGCCTGGGAACCGATTACGGTCAAATTCAGTCGTCCGATGAACACGGCGTCGGTAGAAAGCGCGCTGAGTCTCACTCCGGAAATGACAGGCTCCTTTAATTGGAATACCGCTGAGACACGATTGACGTTCTTACCGGACGATACCTTGCAGTACGAAACTGAATATACACTTACCATTGATGTTGGTGCTGAAGACGCTTACGGCCATCTCATCGATGGAAATGCTGACAGCACAGGCGGCGATGCGTATAGCATGACTTTCACCACCGGACCAATGGACATGGCCCCGCCGGAAATTGCAGCGCAGTGGCCTGGCGAAAATCAAACCGATGTTGAACTGACACCGATTATCACCTTAACGTATAACGAGTCAATTGATCTGGCGTCGTTCAGCCCGGATATGTTTGCTCTGGAAACATTTTCTGGCCGCACTCCCGTGCCGGGAGAGGTCAGACATTATTTCGTCGGCGATCGCAGTGTCATTAGTTTCTTCCCGACCGAGGATTTACAACCAAGTACCTATTATCTGTTTTCAGTGCAGCCGGGCCTTCAGGATATTCACGGTAACGAGCAGTCAAATATCCGCGGATTCCGTTTTAAAACCGGTGAAGCGGTTTCATATAATGTAACCAGTATCGATAATTTTGAGTCTGGCGTGGATAATTGGTGGGAACCGCAAAATAGTGGCAGTACAACAGGTATTTCCACAGAAGAAACAAGCCGATCAGCAAATAGTGATGTGGTGAATGTGCTGAGTAGCAGTACAACCTCATTACAATTGGATTATGGTTGGAATACCGCAGCATCCAATTGGTTATTGCGGGAATATGTTGCTGGTAGCGATCCCCGCAATGTTCACTTTGATAACCTTTACTTTCTCCAGGTGTATGTGTTCGGCGATGGCAGCGGTACTCAATTCCGGTTTGCCGTTGACGATAACATCCAGACCTCGTCAGGTGGAGGACACGAAGTGAGTCCCTGGTATACGATTGATTGGTACGGATGGAAACTCGTTTCCTGGGATATGTATTACGATGGTACCGGCAACTGGATCGGTGACGGCAACCTGGACGGTACATTGCGCTTTGACAGTATCCAGCTCACTTATGCAGACGGTGCAGCCACCAGCGGCACGCTGTATTTTGATGATCTGCGTCTCGTGGATAACTGGATTACCGGTATTGAACAGGATGACGCGATTGCTGAAATCCCGCAGACTTACCAGTTGCAGCAGAATTTCCCGAATCCGTTTAACCCGACGACATCAATACGTTATCAGCTGCCTTCCAAGGATCACGTGCAGCTCAACGTGTATGATCTCCGCGGTCAGTTGGTAAAATCACTGGTCAACGAACAGCAACAGGCGGGATATCACACTGTCAATTTTGATGCCAGCGATCTGTCCAGCGGAATTTATATTTACCGGTTAGTCACCCGGAATTTTAGTGAAACCAAGAAGATGTCGCTGGTGAAATAACAGTTTTCCCAAAGATTGGTACAGCAAAGGGCTCCGGGAGGAGCCCTTTTTTTGTTGGATTATTGATATTGTAAGTTTGTATAAAATTTAATCAAGGTTGTCATCCCGAGCGGAGTCGAGGGATCTCATTTTCTGCCCAGAGTCACTGGTTAAAAAATTGTGTCGGGATGAGCGCTGTTAGCGGTGAAAATACGAGTTTGCTAAAAATCATACTTGTTGAATTAGCCCTTTCAGGGATCATGGACCCTGAAAGGGCTAAAACACGTCCTTAAATAGTATAAATTATTTCAGGCAATTAATTATACGTAGCATATTGTTCTTGAAGAAACTCATCTCCCTGGCCCCTTCGAAGGGGGAAATGAAATCTGAATGTTGGGAGGCCCTCTTTAGGAATGTGGTGTTTGCAAGTCTTCGGAGTCTAAAATCTGTGTAAAGTGATGATGGAAACCTGATCAAATTAGAGTAAGCAGTACTTGTCCCCCTTCCGAAGGGGGACGGCTCACCACGGTACCGTGGTGAGCAGGGGGATGAGAAAACAATTTTCCGCTGCCAGTCGCTGGTGGGGGATTAGTGTTGGGATGAGCGCTGTTAGCGGTGAAAATACGAGTTTGTTAAAAATCATACTTGTTGAATTAGCCCTTTCAGGGGTCATCGACCCTGAAAGGGCTATTCCCACATAATAAGAGAAAAAACCCTAAACTTCCTACTCTCCCTGATCTCCAGCGAAACCCGGTTCACCGTCAAACAGGTACAGGTTTTCCGTCTTAATAAAATCCATCGAGGCGGTCTGTAATTCGTCCAGCAGGGACAGAATTTTGTTGTGACCGATTTCAGTTCGACCATCTTTGGGAAGATAGCGACAGCGCCAATGGTCGGAGCAAAAAATTCCCGGAATTCCCTCTGGCCAAACCTTCATGCCACGGTTGCTGACGGATTTCAACTCCAGTGTGTCATTCTGATGAATTTCCTGAAGTTTCGAGGCTAAATCCTCCGGTTGTACTCCGTGCCAATCTATGAAAACATCGACGCCGATTAATTCTTTCTTCTTGGTGCGATCCCGGTATTGTCGTTCAATGAGCAGGGAAGCCGGTGGTGCGTTATAACTCACGGGTTCCAGCGTCTCCGGAGCAGAACCGAGCCGCAGAATCACCGCTTCGGCAAATTCATCTGTGCCAACCTGTTTCTTGCTGGAATATGTTCCCGACTGGAAATAAATATCTGCGGTATGAATGCCGTCCTCGATGGTTTTTAACCAGGCATTATGCACTTTTTCAGCGGTATCGATTTGGCCAAGATGAACGAGCATCAGGATTCCACCGTGAAGCAATCCAGACGGATTGGCGATATTTTGTCCCGCTATATCCGGTGCAGATCCGTGAATGGCCTCGAACATTGCGGCATTATCACCGATATTTGCCGTGCCACATAATCCCACTGAGCCGGTTAATTCGGCGGCAACATCAGAGATGATATCTCCGTACAAATTGGGCGCGACAATCACATCAAACATCTCTGGCGAACGGGCGAGGCGTGCGGTGCCAATATCGATAATCAGGTGATTGCTCTCAATCTCTGGATAATCTTCGGCGATCTCGTTGAAAATTTTGTGGAAAAGTCCATCCGTGATCTTCATGATATTATCTTTGGTAAAACAGGTGACTTTTTTGCGATTATTTTGCCGGGCAAATTCAAACGCATAGCGAATGACGCGGCGCGTCCCGGGAATGGTAATCAGCTTCAGTGCCTGCATGACTTCGTGGGTTTGGCGATGTTCGATTCCTCCGTATAAGTCTTCCTCGTTTTCACGAATGATTACCACATCCATATCCGGGTGCAGCGTTTCCACAAATGGGTGATAGGCGATACAAGGACGCACATTGGCGTAGAGATTCAGCGATTTACGAATTGTAACGTTGAGACTTTTATATCCACCGCCTTGTGGTGTGGTAATCGGCGCCTTGAGCAGCACTTTATTTTTACGCAGGAATTCCCATGCTTCCGGTGCGATTCCACTGGGATGACCTTGCTTATAGACCTCTTTTCCTGCCTGGATCGGTTCCACTTCGAGATTGGCGCCGGCAGCATCAAGGATTGACAGAACCGCATCCATAATCTCCGGACCGATACCATCCCCGCGGGCCACTGATATTTTTTGAGTTTCACTCATAACCTTTTGGATTTACTCTCCTTTAACATGTTAATTTTTCGGTTGTTAAATATTCGTTCATAGCAAAGTATTATACAAATCAAACGACCTAATCCAAATAAATATGACGGATAGAGTCATGAAACATGATAAACAATCTTGCCGCTGATTGTTGAATGCGTCATTGGCGATGAGAAGATGGAAAGGAAAACATCCTCGAACGGAAAATTATTCTCCACTGCAGATCACTCGAAGTGGGAGCAGCGGCTATTTGAATCAAAGAATTCCCCGAGGTCTCTGCCTCGGGGATCAAGATCATCTGTAGAGACGTTGCATGCAACGTCTCTACTCGTGTGCCACGATCAATGTACTGCGGATGCCATCGGCCATTGAAATTCGGTATGGTTGAGAAAACCCAGGGTTGTTCCCTGGAATTTGAGAGATTCCCCGAGGTCTATGCCTCTGGGTCGTTCAATCGACAGGAAAAATCTCCTTTGGCGCAGTAAGAGATCACGGGCAGTATTAATTTTTTAACGCCAACACATGAACACGCAAACACTGAATAAAAAAAACGCCCCGATTGCTCGGGGCGTGTCTCCTCTCTGGTGATGGGTTTTGGCTATGAGAGGGAGAACTTTTGGGGATGAACGTATTATTTCATCAGAGTGACTTTAGTCAAACCAACGTGCTGTTTTGTCTGCAACCTGATGAAATAGATTCCAGAGGATAACTGCGTTCCATCAAAGCGGAATTCGTGCATTCCGGCTTCCATATTCTGATGAACCTGGGAGAGAACCTGCTGACCTCTCGCATTATAAACCACCATTTTGACAGGTGAGTTTTGCTCCAGTGTAAACTGGATCGTCGTTGCGGGATTGAATGGGTTCGGGTAAGCAGCGACCTGAAAGCTCATCGGTACATTTGTCCGTTCATCGGCGATGGGAGTCGGTGCACCAGCAGGCAATCTGCCTTGCATATCAAGGATGGACCATTTTTTGATCCATAATCCTTCGTCGAAAGCTCCACTATAATCAACCTGCGTGAAAAATCCGTCGTTTGGCAACGTTTCACCGCCAGTCATCGCCGGGCTGCCAGCAGCGGGTCGTGGATCAATAATGCCACCCGTTTCGCGACCGTCCAGACTCCGTAACTGCGGATCTTCGTTCCGGGCCGTGAGGACGCTGGTATCCGGATCAAACATCGGTCCGGCATTACCGTAAACAAAGTTATTGGACGAGAAATTCAGGGAATCGCCGAGCAAGGCTAACGTTGGCGCATCCGTGATGCGGATGCCGATGTTGTTACCTTCCGTCACGATGATATTGCGGAAATCGCCACCGGTGCCTTCACGCAGGCGGATCATCTGATCAGAGCCGTCGCCAGCCGGATTGCCGCCGCCGGGACCCACCAACGTCACGTTGGCAAACTGGGGATAAGAGCGCGGCTGATTATTCATATCATTGCCATCGTTATCCATTTCGAAACCGCGTCCACACGCTTCCTGACCCTGGATACCAAACAGAAATTGCGCCTTGCCCTGATAACCTAAGTCGGTATCGAAACAATCATCAGCGACAAACAGGGCGGTCAAATATTTCACGTTCACGGTCCCGCCAAAGAACTCGTAACCGTCATCGAGATTCCACGCGACTTCACAGTATTCAACCGTGGTACCGTCGCCCACGCCAGCGAAGGAGATGCCGTTAATTTCATTGTCCTGTCCGATAGAACGACCACCGTACCAGACTCGTACGTAACGCAGGACTCCGCTGTCATCGTGAGGATCATTTCCGCCGTACGGGACGCCGACCAGACCTTCAACAAACGACTCGCCACCTTCAGGGTTAATCGGGGCGTTCCCCAGAATAATTAAACCACCCCAGGTGCCACGGGCAGGCAGCTGATCTGCTGGAAGATTGGAGGTGAAAGTAATCGGTGCGTCGGCGGTGCCGTCTGCGATGATTTTCGCGCCGCGTTCAATGACGAGGGCCGGGGCCAAGCCGCTGCCGTCGTCTTCATTGGACTTAATGACCGTACCGGGTTCGATGGTTAATGTGGCCGGGGCTTTTACGAACGTCTGGCCGGTCAACAGATATTCCTGATCTGCAGTCCAGGTAGTATTCGAAGTGATGTCACCGGAGATTTCCACCTGTGCCCACAGATTCGATACCGAGAAGATTAAAATTGAGAGCAAAAGAATTCGTCTCATACGTACTCCTTGTTTTCCTTGTTATGGTTACATTGTGTAGGTTATTCCGAGGCTAATTGACTGTCCCGGACGGTAAAGATTTGTTATTTTCAGTTCGTTGGTGTGGGGATCGATCTGTCCAAATTTCCGCTCTGAATTCAACAGGTTTTTCGCTTTCAGTGACACTTTGAATTTTCCAAAGATTTGATTCGCGGTGAGGTTCAGCGAGTGAAATGGATATTCATAGATGTCAGGTAATCCGCCGGCACCAATGGTTGAAGGACGTTTTGTAAACGTGTTGTACGAAATTGTAGCTGTCAGTCCCTTCAGATTTCGATAGTTTAAACTGGTGTTCAGGATAAAATCTGATTGACCCTGCAAAGCCCGGTTCTGCGATGTTGCCGCGTTCTTCACCTGGTAACCTGTAAACAGCGTCACCAGTGAATCGGTGTGAACGCGCGTTTTAGTATAAGTGGTGTTAAAAAAGATTTCGAACTGTCCAAAATCCCTGGGGATAAAATCGAGTTTGGAGCGAATCTCAAGCTCTGAGCCCCAACTCTCCGCCGACTTTGCATTCTGTGGTGTTTGGTAAAACCCATCAGCCAACTGAATCAGAGAGAGTTCAATAGGATTCTTGAAAGTTTTACTAAACAAGGTGACAGCAAAGAGTTCACCTGCGCCAGGAAACCATTCGTACCTTGCATCATAATTTTTGATTTTTGTTGTTTTCAGGAAGGGGAAGCCGACAAACGATGCTTCGCCATAGAACTCACGATATTCGAATGGAGCAATTTCCCGGAATTCAGGTCTGGCAATTGTTTTGGAGTACGATAACCGGATATTGCTGTTTTCCGTGGCGTGGTAAATCAGGTTGTAAGATGGCAGCACATCCGTCTCGTCAATATTCGATAACAACGTATCTCCACCAGAAAGATTTCCGGTAAACAAATTCCCGGTAATCGGATCGTACGGCGTGAGATCCATTTTGTATTTTTCCAGACGGTACCCGCCAATAAAATTGAGTTTGTCCAGACCCTCTGATAAGCCAAATCCCAGTGGAATTTCCACCATCGCATACCCGGCATTCAGATTTTCATTGGCAGTGTAAGCATCCGAAGGCTGGGTCGATTCAATCAGGATTAAGCCGGGATCAACATTGCCGGAATCATCCATTGCGAAGTAATTGCTGTCTACAAACGTTTGGCCGAATTGCTGGCGATCCTGTGCGATCGTGATGTCAGCAGGAAGGAATCCACTGGAGTACGCTCCAGCATAAGAGTGATAAAATGAGCGCTGCTGAAACCTGCGATCGGTTTGTTCGATCCGCAGTCCGGTTTTGAATTTATAGGCGTAATTAAACTGATCTTTAAAGGAGAGTTGGTAATTGGCATCCAGATTTTTGTTGGCGTCTTTTCCCCAGAGATATTCGCGTGTGCCGGCGCTCCAGGAATAACTATCCATCTGGAAGTAAGTGCTATCCTGTCCTGGAACATCTTTTTCACGATAATTCAGACGTTTGGTATCCGGCTCGGACAAACGCGATAGACCCTGAGTATATGACCAGTTAATCTCCTGATCCAACGGAAACCGAAACCTGTGATTCCCGCTCAGAGTTGCAGTTGAAATACTTTTCTCTGAGTACGTTTGCCGCAGGAAAATGCCGTTGTCGAAGTTGAGTGCACGACCTTCTTCGTCGGTTGCTCCTCTGGATGAAGTGTGGGTGTAGAGATAGTGAAATTTGAGTTTGTGCGCGTTCCAGAGTTTAATTCCGGTACTGAACGAACCACCAAGATTGGTGGAATATTCGGATTGTTTCCGGGTTTTGCTAATGGCAGAGGTTAACGAATCTCCAGCCATACTGTATTCCCGGACTTTCGACTGCGTGAAATCATAATCGTTGGAAAATTTCAGGGTGCTGAAGAAACCGTATTCCACATTGGAATTCGGGTTAAATTTATCACCATAACTGGCGCCCAATGATATCGGTTTCGATGGGGTAGAGCGACGGACGATATATCCTGTCTGGAAATCCCGGCCGATTTGTCCAAGGATGTTTTTTCGCTCTTTCGGATTTGGATTCAATTTGGAATTGTACACGCCCAAGCGGACAGTATCCGGAACGCTGCCAGGAATGGTGCGGAGCCCGTTATCGTAACCCCAGAAATCGTATTTTCCCACATCACCTTGTAGAAACGGTGGATTAGAAACGGCATACCTATTTTGAGTGAGCCCAAGATCGAGTTTGAACACCCGGTTATCCGGATAGGCTTTAGTTTTTATATTTACGCTGCCACCCGCAAAAACACCCGGTAAATCAGGAGTAAAAGTTTTTACAGCAGTAACACTCTCCAGCAGAGATGATGAAAACAGGTTAAGCGGGACGGTCTTTTTATCCGGATCCGGACTGGGAACCGGCACACCATTCATTTGGGTATTGGTATAACGCTCACCGAGTCCACGAACATATACTGATTTGCCATCGATGACTGAAACGCCGGTCACGCGGGTCAGGGCATCGGCTGCATTGGAATCACCGTTTCTGGAAATCTGTGCTGCGCTGACCCCGTCCTGCATATTATTTGAGTTGCGCTGTTCAGTGAGCAAGTAGACATCACCGGATTGTTTGGCGTCCACCTCGACGACCACTTCGTTCATTTGCAGACTGCCAGAAGACATAACGATATCAAGGCGCTCTGTTTTGCCTGTGCTGATTTTTACGTTGGTAATTTTTTTCGTTTGGTAGCCGATGTAAGTCGCGACCAGCGTGTAACTTCCGGTGGGAATATTTTTAATCTGATAATTTCCACTGAGATCAGTGGCAGATCCCATCGACGTACCTTCAACGACGACATTTGCACCAATCAGCGGTTCGCCAGTTTTTGTATCAACAACACGCCCGGTAACACGTCCCGTTGCGGCGCTGAAAATTATTGATGGCATACCCGCAAAAATTATGATGCTAAACAAAATAAATCTGAGTATTTTAGCAGTGTTCATTGGTTGTGATCTCCTCTCATTGTCAAAACCCGCATAACGATAACCAGCAGATGTAAAAAAACTTTAAACACAGGGTTAAAAAGTGATGAAGACTTTGTTAAGGTTTATTTAACTGAATTAATAAATTTCCCAGTCCATTATGTTTGGAGACTTTACAAAACTGGATGGCTGACACTCTTCAACAGGCTCAGAGTGACTCGTCGAGGTGTCATCCTGAGCTTGTCGTCCCGGAAGGGATCCCTACGGGGAAGGAACACCGAAAAAACACACAATCCCTTACGTGGCAAGCTTCAAGCAAGGACGTAAAAATGGTATTTAAAAAATTCATGAATTATTCAGGTTAACTGAATTAATAAATGGGTGAGAGCACTGATATCTCTGGTATTCAACCGATTTGCAGAGAGGGATTTTCAAAGAATAAGGGAGGGTTTTTAATGCGCTACATTAAAATAATTTTTCCAATGATAGTAATGGTGGCACTGGTTGGATGTACGAAGGTCAATAAAGAGGAAGCAAGCATGCAATTACTCAATGTGGATCGCGAATTTGCTCAAATGTCCCAGCAGAAGGGCGCAGCAGAGGCGTTTAAAGCATATTTGGCAGAAAATGCCCTGGAGTTGCCGAACGGCGCACATCCCATTAACGGCCGAGACTCAATTTATGCCAGTATGCAGGAAGATCCGGAAGTGACTCTTCTCTGGGAGCCACAAGAAGCCGTTGTCTCGGCATTAGACGATATGGGTTATACCTGGGGAACTTACACTGCTTCATGGAAGGGCGCCGACGGAACAATGAAGACCTCCTATGGAAAATACCTGAACGTGTGGCGAAAACAGGACGACGGGACCTGGAAAGTGGTGGTCGATATGGGAAACCAGAGTCCGCCGCCAGCAGAATGATTTAAATAATGTCTGGTACTTTAGTACTATTTAGATAATACAATGACCTACGATGATTGCATAGTCAATCTATAGATTCGCTCTGGTCCTCGTTTATACCACGATACCGGTACAGATGAGACTTGATACCGTGTTTCTGAAATTCCTGAATTAATTTGCTTCGGACGTCGGTTTTCAGCAACCAGGCATCGGACGGTGAGTTTGTCCAACCTGCAACCCAGCATTGCACGCCTTCTTTTTCCATATCCATCGCCCAAAAACGCGGCGCTTCGTAATCAGCAAAATAATCGCTCTCAGACATAATCCTCAGCGCAATTTCTTTGACTGTGGTAATATCCGCTTCGTAGGAAACCCAAAACTCAATGTGCTCCCAAATGTAAGAGTCCGTGATGGAGTAATTGATAAAATCCTTGGACAACATCTGATTATTCGGGATGATATATCGTCTCCAGTCCCACAGCTTGATCACCGTATGAGTGAGTGAAATATCTTCGACGGTTCCGTATCGATCGTCCATTAGCACTGTATCACCAGTCCGGAGTTGCCTGGAGAAAGAGATCACAATCCCGGAGATCATATTTTCCACGAAGGGCCGGGCTGCGATTCCGACAATGACCGCCAATGCTCCGGCCAGCAGAGAGATAACCGTGGTTGGGATTTGTCCAAGGAAAGGGAAGACAAGCGCTAAAATCCAGATTATGACGATCGACAGCAAAATGACCCGCCGCATAATACTAAACCGCGCGGTAAGGCTATCGGCAGCGCTTTCTCTGGCATCACGCTGCGGATGTTCGCTTGGTGAGCCGGTCTCGATCGGATGAAATTGACTCAGCCGCTCCACCCGGGCGATCCGCTGATCTTCAAGTTTATTGAGGTATCGCTGGAGCCACCACAGGAGGATTACTCCAATGGCCCCGGTGATGAGCAGGTAAACAATGAGATGACTTTCCATAATAGAAGGCGAATGCTGAATTTTTCTTCGCTCGTAAAGTACAATAAAAAAGGGGAATTATTCAACTCTAAGACTGAATGGATTGACTCTCGAACAGGAGGGTAGCTTTGGAAGGTTGTGCCGGAGTAAAATTGGTGCTAGAAAATTATTCCTTGCTGAGAACATTTTTGATGGTTTTCAGCACTTTTTGAATATCAAACGGTTTCATTACAACGGTGAGAAAATCGTGCTCGGCTAAATCGTCATGCTCTTCCATGCCAATGCTTCCGGTAATAGCGATCATTTTTTTGCCCGGATCAATCAGATGGACATTTCGTTCCAGCTCTTTCCCGTCCATTACCGGCATATTCAAATCAGTGATGATCAAATCGATTCCATCGGGATCGTCTTCGTATCGCAGGAAGGCATCTTCGCCATTGGCAACCGTAGAAACTTTGTATCCCTGCGCTTCAAGCACTTCTGCCAGCAGATCGCGGATGTACGCCTCATCTTCTACGACTAACAGGTGGTGTGGGGTTGAATCTGTCTTTTCCTCCTGAGACTCGGTTTCCTCCTCAACTGGCGGCTTCACCGGTTCAGGTTCAGGTGTGACATCATTGTGAGCCCTGGGAAGTCCCAGAGTGACTTTCGTACCTTTGCCTTTTTCACTTTGAATGTCTATCCAGCCGTCGTGGAGCTGCATTGTGCGATAGACTACAGAAAGCCCAAGCCCGGTGCCATCGCCTTCGTCCCGTGTCGTGAAGAAGGGTTCGAAGACGTGCTCCAGCATTTCCTCATCCATACCGACACCGGTATCAGAAACGGTGACGCAGAGATAATCGGTTTCAGTATCCGGTTTGTATTTCTGGACCATATCAGGATCTGGTTCTTCGACGCCCAGGGTAATTTCACCACCGTCGGGCATGGCGTTCGCGGCATTAATGCACAAATTGAGCAGGACCTGTTGCAGCTGTCCCGGATCTGCAAAGATTTCGTCATCTCCGCGATACGGTTCAACAGTGGTTCGGACATTTTTGGGCAGGGTGTGAAACGCAATTTCCCGGATATTTTCGAGATAAGTGAGTCCGGATAATTTTTGAAAATCCGGCTCTTTCGCTCGTGCAAACGCCAGCACACGCTCCGTAATAGTTGTTCCGCGCTTGACGCTGGACATTATCATATTTAAATATTGGCGTACCTGGTCCTCAGAGGGTTTCAGTTCAAGCATCTGAGTTGCGCCCATAATAATGGCGAGTATATTTCGAAAATCGTGTGCAATGCCACCAGCGATGTGGCCGAGTGCCTCCATCTTCTGGGCGTGAAGCATTTGATTATCAAATTGTTGCTCGTCAGTGATGTCCCGTAAATTGACAAAAATCCCTTTAATAGACTTTTCAGCGAGAAAATTTCGTCCAATGCCTTCAATTTTCCGTTCTTCACCATCCTCGCGATGAATCCGAACTTTCAGGCATGGCAGCGCTTGCTCCGGGTTATCTACCACTCTGGAAATCTGAGTCTCACCTTTGGCGATGTCTTCCGGATGGATATAATCAAAAATACTATTCCCATGGAGTTCATCTCGTGAGTACCCAAAAATCTGTTCTGCGGAAGGTGTGGCAAATTTGATTGTACAATCTGCGTGGAGCAAAATAATTGGCGTGACCGAATGCTCGACCAGTTCTTCATAAAATTGAAGACTCTGTCGCTCTTCAGATTTCACTTTCTCAAGATGAGCAAATTGTTCAAACAGATTGCTTATCTCTTCTAAGAGCTGCGCTTGTGATTTTGGAGTATCAGCCATGGAGTATTGTATCCGACTTGAGGGAGGTGGTAGCAGAGGATGATCTATGTGAAAATGGATCAGTGTGCAAGGTGAGTTTGTTTATCATCCGGTGTACAGAAGATGATCCACATCGAATGAGATTGCTAATCTCAGTGGAATAAACAAAAATTTGGCTATATTTTTTTCGCATCATAATACAGTCTGTTTAGATCGTCTGTAGCGCGTGTTCAGTAAATTCGTATTTCTCAAATGGATCTAAATACCTGTGAATGAACTGAGCGCGACGATATATAATTATTGCTCACTTCCTGAATTGGTATTAATTGTGCGTGATTTATAGACTCGTATTTTTGTATTAAAACCATATAAAAGTAACCAAATAATTGTCCAAAACTAAGTGGAAAAACATCAGAATAACGATAATTTCGAACCACTTTTCTACGAATTTTGGTTCGACTTGAAAGAATTTGGCTAAAAGTATGATGGGACACTGTGAGATGTCGCACAGAACGTCTGATTATTTGAATGAGATACATCCCTGTGTCCTCCTTCGTCAAATTTGGTTAGCGTGCAAAACTCGCACGAAGAATCTGCCAGTTAATTTGTGGTTTAGAATAACATATTAGAGATACTCAAATCAATCGGGATATCCCCGATATGCCTATTCGAAATACCTGAAATCCTTGTAAGTGCTGAATTATGGGGCTTTTGAGAAGTTTATGCTTCCAGCGACAAATGTGTGCTGTCTCACACAATTGTGCAATTTTATCGGTTTCAGGTTGCTCCGGGAATCCATTATCTCTGGAGTGACCATACAAGTTTTCAGCACATTTCAAGAATGAGTTTACTATAAAAAGGGGCTGAAGCCCCCTAAAAGTAAAAAACGCTTCAGATACCCCGTCCCGTCCGGACGGGACGGGGCTATTCAAATTGTTTGGTCAGAGACTCACAAGCAAAAATATTTTCATAAGCATGTACTTTTTAGAGTAGCCCCAAGTATACAATGAATGAGTACAGACTTACTTCCGGACAACTGCAAAAAAAACGCGGTAATCAAATCTCTTCTGTCTTATTGTGGTTGGACTGTCTGAAGATTCCGATGATGCGGCCAATTCCAAAGGGACCATATGAGGTTGACAGCGCCAGTGAATCTTTGAGCATTTCTTTTTCGGTCTCATCCTCGAGGGCATCCGCACCATGCCGATCAAGGATATTTCTATAAATATTTCGCATCGGGTTGACCACAAAATCTGTCATATCTTTCGTTCGCGACCAGGAAGATTTCCCCACGTGCTTTACGCTTTTTCCAATGAGGCCGAGAATATCTCCGGTTAAGCGCTTGGCTGTATCAATAACTAATACAGGCGAGGGAATTAAATCCCGATCTGATTTAATATATAACGTAGTGCAATAGTTTTCAGTAATGAGCGCAATCCGTGTAAGAAGGGTAGCGTTGACAAAACCATCCGCAATGGAGCCGAAAATTTTGTCCGCAAACGGGATACTTTTCATACCACCGGAAGAGAGTTTGGACAGGATTTCCTGAGTGGCATATTCTACGCCTTCCGAGCCACCGATAGCGATAGAATAATAGACCTTTCTTGCGATGATTAATAAGTCTCGGTTCGATACTCTGCCGTTGTACAGGATGAACAATTCCTTCACCAGATTGATGCTGGAAGAAAAAATAAGGATGGCATCTATAAACCCGTTCTGCGCCAAACTCGAACTGTAAAACAGTTGTGTGACATACTTCTTCCGGATGCGTTCCGTCTCCGGTTTTAATCCAGCCAAGACTTTCTGGTAACCATCGTTGGTTGCCGGGATTTCATCAAAAGAAAATCCCCGCTCGCCTAAATATCGATTTCGCCGGAAGTGCTCCATCCGTTTCCGGATGAGTTCAGGCACTTCGTCAACATCTTTGGTGGGGCCGTACGCGACTGGAATCTTGACAATCCGGTAAATTGGAACGCCGACAAAGTAATAAATCACGCCAATAATTGCGGCGAGCGCAATATAACCAACGATTGGATGCACGGATCGCGCCACTAGATAAATTTCAAGAAATTCTTTAAAGATGAGGTACAAGACTGCGAATGAAAGGAGAAAAATGATCCGTTTAATGAGTTTCATAGAAATCTCTGGCGACAGTTAAATTCCCTCTTATTTACTAATCTTTGGTTCTGTGTGAAAGTAAAAATGTGGCTATTAAGTTTGCTCAGAAACTTCCGCCCAACCGGCCATAGCCCGCATAATAAGATCTCGAATTGTTCCCAGAACGCGGTGGAAATACTCTGCCGACAAATTGCATTCACCCAAACGGGAGCGTGAACGCCGGCCCCCTTCGGAAGAGGGACAAGACGGAACGCAAGCCATGATCCGGTGACTTTTCTTTGCCCTCTATGCGATACAAGCAGATTTCTGCACGCAAACTGGCCGGCACTGGAATTCGGCGGAAAGCCCTCGGTCAAGCATCATTTCCCCCTTTGAAGGGGGACACAGGGGGATGAGTTTTCTCACACCGGCCTATCGTGAACCGAACGCGATCCCTTGCGCCTTTTTAAAATATGTGGGTAATGTCAGCTCCGTAAGAGGGCGAATCCGCCGCAGCGGATAGAGGGAGTTTATCGAATGGGCACCATCTATTCTCAGGCACTGCAGAGAATCTTCATCACCTGAAACTTGGATGACTGAATCCGAAAATTACTGAGTTAACTTAATAGTCATAAAGGAAAAAACCCCAATTCTGTGCTTTCAACAGATGATGAGAAAGGACTTTCATCTTTCAATATCTTTTATCTTTTCAGCACTTTCATCTTTCATCTTTAATCCTCTTCATCCTTCATCCTTGTTTCTCCGTAAATCCCGGCTAATTTTGAAAGAGATCAGATATCCTGAAAAAGAGATTATCAATTTAATAACCTGTTTTCTTATATGCTGGCATTCAACAGGACTGAGATCGAGGGCTATCGCCACAATGAAGGAATTTGGCTTTTATCATGGATAAATATCATCTGGTACGATAATTGAAAGTTTCTAAACAGGTTCCAAAGATTTATCGATAGTTTGATTCATATTTATCAGAACATGATTATTCAAATGAAGGAGGGTCTCGTGAGGTTTTCAGCTCCAGCAATCCTGAAATCAGTCTTTGCATTTCTCCTGTTATCATTACTGTTTACTCTGGATTTACAGGCGCAACTCACGCTGGAAGGCCGCATCTCGAATATCATATCGCAGATGACACTGGACGAGAAAATCGCGCAACTGCACCAGGAAGGCTCGTTTAATACTGCGGACAACTCCAGATTAAATATTCCAGGATTTACGATGGCGGACGGGCCTCACGGCGTGCGCAACGGCCAGGCGACCTCTTTTCCAGTGGGATCAGGATTAGCCGCCACCTGGGATCCGGAAATGTGTTATCAGGTCGGCAAAGCGATGGGCGAGGAATTCCGTGGCAAAAGCATTATCCAGGCGCTCGGTCCGTGTCTCGATCCCACCATGGATCCCCGCAACGGACGATCGCCGGAAGGCAGCAGCGAAGATCCGTTTCTGAACGCCGCGATAAATATCCAGATGGTCAAAGGAATTCAATCTACCGGGACGATCGCTACCATAAAACACCTTTTCACCGAATTCCGGCAATCCGGGCGCACGACAAATAATTATTCGTTAACGTCATCAAATTTTATGGAGCAATACGCTATTCAATTTCGCGATGCTGTTCAACTGGGTGGAGCATTGAGCGTGATGAACGCCTACAATCTCCTGAACGGCGAAAAATGCGCGGAGAATCCCACTTTATTGAACGAGTATCTACGGGTGAAATGGGGATTTCCGTTCTACGTGGTTTCAGACTGGGGATCCATCTGGAGCGCTGAAGGCGCCATCCGAGCCGGCTGTGATATAGATATGGGCGATCTGGTGTACCAGGATTCCGAATCTGGCTTGAGAGCGTTAGTGGATTCCGGACAACTTCCGGAAGCGGTAATCAACGCAGCCGTGCGTCGTGTACTCCGGACAAAAATTGTTGCCGGTTTACTCGACTATTATCCCAAAGGCAATCCCAGCGATGTGAACAGCGCTGCGCATCAAAATATCTGTCTGGAAGCCGGCAAGAAAAGTCTCGTCCTCCTGAAAAATCACGAGAATATTTTGCCGCTGGATGCTGAATCCGTGGGAACTATTGCAGTAATTGGACCTAACGCCAACGTAATGCGGACCGACGCTTCCGGCAGCAGTTGGGTCGAGCCGTTTTACACCGTTACGCCGCGCCAGGGAATTGAAAATTACGTCGGATCAGAGAATGTATTGTATGCCCAGGGATGTGATATCTCTGGCGGTTACACCGATTCTTCAGCGGCACTGAATTACGCGCGACAGGCAGACGTTGTCATCTTCTTTGGCGGACTGGATCGCACCCAGGAAGGCGAAGGCTCGGATCGGGCAAACGGTTCTGTGCAACTGCCGGGGAAGCAAAATGAGATGATTCAACTGTTGGCGCAGGAAAATCCCAATATCATTGTGGTATTGATCAGTGGCGGAATTACCACCTCTACTCCATTTGACGAGGATATCAAGGGATTGCTCTATGGATTTTATCCTGGCAACGAGGGCGGAAACGCCATTGCTCAAGTGTTATTCGGCGATTACAATCCCGGCGGAAAATTGCCGCAAACCATGCCGGTGAACGATTCCCAGCTCGCTGACCGGATGAATAACAACTTGAACGACAATCTGGGAGGCGGTTATCGCTGGTTCGATGCGAATAATGAGTCTCCGCAATACGCATTCGGATACGGACTAAGCTATACAACCTTCACTGGAAGCAATCTGACGATTACGCCATCCGAAGCGCCAATTGGACAGCCTGTTCAGGTCAGAGTGAATGTCACGAACACCGGGGATCGCAACGGCGATGAAGTGGTGCAATTATACATTGCCAACGATGACAACAATTTGATGAAGGAATTGAAAAGCTTTGAACGAATTCACCTGGATTCCGGTGAAACTGAAACCGTCACTTTCACCATTAATCCATCAAATTTATACGGCTACCCGCAAGCGTTGGCTCGTTATGAAGTGAATTCCGGGACCTATACTGTCCGGGTGGGATTTTCGTCAGATAGTTTACCCTTAACTGGACAATTTATCCTGACTGATGATACACCGAAGCCGGATCTCCAAATTGCCAATGTGTACACAGTTCCGCCGTATCCGCTGGAAGGTGATTCTGTAATATTTTTGGCAACCGTCATGAACCGTGGCACCGGAGCAAGTCCGGCCGGAGAATCGCTTAATCTGGAATTCGATTTGAATGGAACGCCAACCGCTTCAACAACAGAATACACCCAATCGATCCCGGCTGGTGGCATGGCGCTTGTTTGCGCAAATTCCGGAATATCTGACGATACGAATTACTGGATCGCCGGAGAACCGGGAACCTACGCCATCGACGCGACGGTCAACGGCAACCACACCATCGAGGAGACTCTCCCGGATAATAACGACGCAAGCAAGGAGTTGACGGTGTATGAACCGCCGCCTGCCAATCTCGCGCTCCATCAAAATGTTATGGTATCCTCAATGGAAAGTGCTCAATACAGCGGTGAAAATGCCGTCGATGGTGATCTCTCCACACGGTGGTCGTCCCAGTTTTCCGATCCCCAGTGGATTACTATTGATTTTGGTCAGACTATCGAATTCGATCAGGTTGTGCTTCACTGGGAAACGGCTTACGCCAAAACGTACCAGTTGCAGACTTCCAATGATAATTCTAACTGGATAACTATTGTGAATCAGCCGGACGGTAACGGTAATGTGGAATCCTGGGAGGTCGATGCTTCGGCGCGATACCTGCGGATGTACGGTACCAGTCGCGCCACGGAATGGGGCTATTCACTGTTCGAAATTGAGGTTTACAACACCGCCGGATCGTCCGAAATTGACGACGATAATTCTGCAGCGCCGCAGAAATTTGGATTACTTCAGAACTTTCCCAATCCCTTTAATCCTGCGACCACGATTCATTACGAAGTTGCACGTCCCGGAAACGTGACGATCACGATTTTCAACGAACTCGGGCAACAGGTGCTGATTTTAACCGATGATTTTCATCAGGCCGGCCAGCACGCAATCCGATGGGACGGAAAAAATTTGTCCGGCACTCCGGTCCCAAGCGGGATGTATTTCTATAGGATGGACACGCCCGGATTTACCGAAGTCCGGAAAATGCTGGTAGTGCGGTGAAAGGGAAAAAATCGGACAGGATTTACTGGATTCACAGGATGATAATAATTACTGCAAACTGAGGAAGAAAAAATAACGCATCGACAGTGAGAAGTCAGAAATGAAAAGTGAAAAGTGAAAAGTGAAAAGATGGGAATCCCAGATTGAAGAGTGTAATTATCTAATAATTGGATCCAGTAAATCCTGTGTTAGTCTTTCAGATCAATTCACCAATAGGACGAGATTAACCGGATAAACTGGATTAATGCCTCACAGATCCCTCTAATTTATATGACTGATCAATTTGTGGGAATTCTGACATTTTGGCAAACGCTGAAATTTCCTGTTTAATGTATATTCTGAAGTATATATATTGATAGTAAATTAGGTCAGGTCGTTGCAGAGAAAATGCCCACTAACCCGGCTGCACTAGTTTCACCACTCGCGAACCTCGCTTGGAAAACCTCATTTGTCGTTAAATCTGCCCATTTACTGAGCAAACTTAATAGCCACAAAAATATTAATACCAGATCGCCGTGTACGGCTTACTTATTGAGGAAAATTATGAGAAAACAGTAAACACCGGATATATTGTTTATACGCGGAGCAGAAATAAGTTGATAGACGTTCCGATTACCGATACTTTAAAAACACACGTTAAAGAAACCATCTCCAGTATTCGCCAAGTCATCAAAGGCGGATGAATGCTATAAGTAATAATTGAAACGTTTTAAAAGGTTGATCCATATTGTGTTGATTGCTCATTCTGAAAATAGAGAAGGGCGATTCCATCCTCTCCATGAACATTTGCTTAGGGTAAGCAATCTCGCAGAGGAATTTGCTGAGAAGTTCAATGCCAGCGAACTTGGAAAATATGCCGGATTATGGCACGATCTCGGAAAAGCGCACCCCGTATTTCAAAAATATCTCCAGACAAACGGGAAATCCCAGGGACAGGATCACAAGGGTGCCGGTGCTGAACTGGCCTCGAAATATTTCCAACCTCTAAGTTTCTTAATTGCCGGACATCATGGCGGAATGCCGGATCCAAGTGATTTAAGATCGTGGATAACCCAAAAATGTAATAATAAGTTTACCACAGATGCACTTAGTGAAGCTTTAAAAGAGTTTGATAAACCGTTAAGTCCCGGGCAACTGGAATTTCCATTTTACCTTGATCCTAAAGATAATCGAGCCATTGAGTTCTTCCTGAGGTTGCTCTTCTCTGCACTTGTTGATGCCGACTTTTTAGATACGGAAAGTCATTTCAACCGATCAAATACTGATCTCCGTGGAGTAGAGTCGGATTTTGATTTTCTATGGGAGCAATTTCACGATGATCAGCAATCATTGAGAAGGAATGCGCCTAAAACGGCAGTGAATCAAATCCGTGATAGTGTTTATACTGATTGCATTGAATCTGCAACACAAATGCAGGGCGTCTATCGGCTGACAGTCCCGACCGGTGGTGGGAAGACCCGATCGGGGCTGGGCTTTGCGCTAAAACATGCACAGACTCATAATCTTGACCGGATCATCATCTGCCTGCCATTCACGAGTATTATTGAACAGAATGCTCAGGTCTACCGGAATATCCTTGGGAGTGATCAGGTACTCGAACATCACAGCAATGTATCGTGGAAAGATCCTGAAAATTATCCCAAGCCATCTCAGGCTGCACTCCGGCTGGCGAATGAAAATTGGGATGCGCCGGTAATCGTGACGACAACCGTACAATTTTTCGAAAGCCTGTTCAGCAACAAGACCTCTCGGTGCCGTAAACTCCACAACATTGTGAATAGTTGTATCATTCTGGATGAAGTGCAATCCTTGCCGTCACATCTGTTAAAAACCATTGTTGCTGGACTCAAGCAACTGGTCAATAATTATAATTGCACAGTGGTTTTAAGTACAGCGACACAGCCTTCTCTTGAGAAGAACCCGGCGTTTTCCGGCTTTGCTCAGATTCAGGAGATTATCTCTGATCCGGAACAACTATTCGCCAATCTTCGGCGGGTTGAATATCAGAATAGTATCGGAGAGAAATGGTCTGATGAACAATTGGTGCAACAACTGAGGAAAGAATCACAGGTGCTTTGCGTCGTTAATACGCGCAAGGACGCCCAGCGGATTTGGTATCTCTGGGATGATCCGGAAGTCTATCACTTGTCGAGTAGTATGTGCAGCGCCCATCGATCTGATACTCTGCGGGAGATCCGGGGAAAATTGGACAATCGGGAACCGTGCAAAGTGATCTCGACTCAGGTTATTGAAGCCGGCGTAGACATCGATTTTCCGGTGGTATTCCGCGCGATCGCGCCGCTGGATAGCATTGTACAATCTGCCGGACGATGTAACCGCGAAGGAAAGCAGAACTCCGGAAGAGTCGTGGTTTTCGATATGGAAGAGGGCGGACTTCCTCAGGGCTCGTACAGAACCGGGACGGATATTTCCCAACAATTTCTCCGGGATGAAACACTGGATTTAAATTCCCCTGAAACTTTCCCGGCATATTTTCGAAAATTATACCAATCGATTACTCTCGATCCGGATAAAATTCAGGAAGATAGGGCAAATCTCCGGTTCAAAACCGTGGCGACTAAATTCCGGATGATCAAGGATGATACTGAAACCATCGTTGTAAACTATGACCGTAAATTTATGGAAAAACAGGTTCGGTATCTTAAAAATCAATCAGTTCCGCCGAGAATCGTTCTCCGGAACATTCAGCCGTATACCGTAAGCGTAAGCAACTGGCAGCACAAGAAAATGATTCAAAACAATTTGGTGCAAGAGGTATATCCCGGCATTTGGGTGACGCAAGCGCAGTATCACAAACGACTTGGATTACTTACCGACAAAAAAGATCCTTTATCGATGATTCATTAATACGAGGAGGTTTATATGTTCGATTATCCGCCACTAGAAGTCAAAGTTTGGGGAGAGATGGCGTGCTTTACGCGTCCCGAAATGAAAGTTGAACGCGTTTCGTATCCGGTGATGACGCCATCCGCAGCACGCGGTGTGCTGGAAGCGATCTTCTGGAAACCGGAGTTCTCCTGGATTATCACCGAGATTCAGGTTTTGAAACCAATCCGGCATATTTCGATTGTGAGGAATGAGGTGAAAAACCGGCAGAGCGATCGTTCTGCCAGAGGCTGGGAGAAAAACGGCGGCGGTTATTTTATAGAAGAAGATCGAACACAGCGGCACACGCTGGCGCTCAGAGATGTTGCCTATGTGATAAAATCTCAAATCCAGCTTCAGGATCACGCGACAGACAATCACGTTGCCAAATACCGCGATCAATTTCGTCGTCGGGTTTCACGCGGACAGTATTTCCATCGTCCGTATCTGGGTAACAGGGAATTCCCGGCGTACTTTGCTGAACCGGAAGGGAGTGAACAGCCGATTGATGTGAGCGATGATTTGGGACGTATGTTATTTGATATTGATTATTCGGAAAAGGGAGAAAGAAATACGCCAAAATTCTTTTCCGCTCATCTTGATCAGGGAGTCATAGAAATACCGTTAGAGTTGTATCAAGGAGGTGACTGATGTTACTCGAAAAGTTAGTGGAATATGCAGATATCCTGAATGCTCCTCCAATAATGTATCAAAAGCAGCGTATTAAATACCTAATTGAACTTGATTCGGAAGGGAATTACCTGGGTATAATTACGTTGAGTGACGATAGTAGTCGTGGTAATCGAGGTAAGGAATACATCGCACCTATGGTTCCTCGTTCAAGCAATATCAGACCCATTCTGCTCATGGATACTGGGGAATATGCACTCGGCATCCCGAAATCAGAAGATAGAGCAGAGAGGGTGGGGCATTATCATCAATCATTTAAAGAATTAATGAATCAATGTGCAACCGATACAGATGATAAAGACATAAGCGCTATCGCTGACTTTTTATCAAACGTCGAAATAGAAAGTTTAGAATTACCAGATGATTTTGATCCCTCAATGAATGTGACTTTCTCCGTTGATGGCGATTTGCCATTTAAGCGCGAAGATATACAGGATTATTGGAGACAATATAATTCTTCTGAGGAAGCAGAGACAAATGAGTTTGAATGTATCTCATGTGGAAAAGTTGGAAAAGTAGAAGAAAGATTGACCAAAAAAGTCAAAGGTTTACCAGGCGGACAATCTAGTGGGACTTCTCTTATTTCTGCTAATGAGAACGCTTATTTCTCTTATGGGTTACAGCATTCACTCATCTCCCCAATTTGTAGAGTCTGTGCTGAAAAATTCACTTATTCATTAAATACATTGCTTAGAGACGAAAATAATCACATTCGGATAGGCCCTATAGCCTATGTATTTTGGATGCCAAATAAAATAGAGATAGACATTAGATCGCTACTTGAAAATCCTGAGCCAGCTGACGTGAAAGCGTTATTTGAAACCGTTTATGGGAAACATGCAGGTAGCACTGGACTTGATATACACCCGTTTTATGCCGCGAGTTTATCTGCTTCCGGTAGCAGAGTAGTTATAAGGGATGTAATTAGTACTACTTTGGCACATATACAAAAAAATCTCACCAGTTTTTTTAGCGCTCAAGATTTACGGCATGGACGGTATTTTGGAATTTATTCGTTAGCAAGTGGAATGGTTCGAACTGTGAATGTTAGAGGTAAGAATGCAATTAATCAGCAATTGGAGCCCCACCATATTCAACCGCTTCTGAAATGTGCATTACAGCAAAAGCCTGTTCCCATGTGGATGTTGCAGAAGGTATTACATCGAATAAGGGCAGAAATTGGCGAAGAAAAACCGTGGTATGCAAATATTCGGGCATCTTTAATAAAATTAGTCTTAACAACCAACAACCATCCACTCTTCAAGGAGGGCAATATGGAAGAACTTAACCCGTCGGTGGAAACACCGGCATATCATTGCGGACGACTGTTATCCGTACTGGAAGAAATTCAGGAAGCGGCTATTCCGGGCGTGAAGTCAACAATCGTGGATCGGTTTTTCGGCACAGCGTCTACTGCACCAGCATCGGTATTCGGACGCCTGGTCAAAGGCAGCCAGTCGCATCTCGGAAAACTCCGCAAAGAAAAACCGGGCTATCACGTCACACTGCAGCGCAAACTGGCGGATGTGATGAGTTCCGTTCAGGCGTTTCCCCGAACGCTTTCCCTGGAAGAGCAGGGATTGTTCGCGCTCGGTTATTATCACCAGCGCGCGGACCGGTTTGCCAAGCATGAGGAGGAACCGGCAGCCGAAGAATAGATTAAGATTCCGTTTCCAAATTCATAAAGAAAACAACTATCCACAGAGGAGCAAGATATGAAAAACAAAGCACTGATTACCGATCCGAAAAAACGCCACGATTTTCTGTTACTTTTTGACGTAACCGACGGCAATCCCAACGGCGATCCGGACGCCGGCAATCTGCCCCGGGTCGATCCTGAGACTATGCAGGGAATCGTAACAGATGTTTGCCTTAAGAGAAAAGTGCGAGATTTTGTCAATATTGCCAAGGAAGGTGAGAGAGCATTTGAGATCTATGTACAACATAAAGGAATCCTGAACAAACAAAATGAACGGGCTTATCTTCATCTTGAAGAAGAAGGGAAACTTGAACTACCGGAAAAAGATAATAAGCGGAAAGAATTTTTAAAGAATCCTGGTGGGGAGAATCAGGAAAATGCCAGGCGCTGGATGTGCACAAACTTCTTTGATATCAGAATGTTCGGAGCGGTAATGACAACTGGAGTAAACTGTGGACAAGTGAGAGGACCACTCCAATTTACTTTTGGACGTTCTTTTAATCGTATTGTCCCATCGGACATAGCAATTACACGGGTTGCACTCACAAATGCTGAGGATATTAAAGGGGGTTCAGCTGACGACGAGTCGGCTCGCTCTGGTCAAATGGGGCGGAAAACTATCGTCCCCTACGGGCTATACCTCAGTAAGGGGTTTTACTCTCCGCATCTGGGGAAAGATACCGGAGCAACGGCTGAAGATCTGGAAATTTTCTGGGATGCGCTCCAGCGGATGTGGGAAGTGGATCGCTCTGCCAGCCGGGGCTTTATGGCATTCCGTGGACTATATATCTTCACGCACGAAAACAAACTCGGGAACGCCCCGGCACATAAGCTGTTCGATCGGCTTTCTGTGTCTAGGAGCGATGACGCGCGAGTCCCTCGAAAATTCGATGATTATCAGGTCCAGCTCAACACTGATAATTTACCGACGGGCATTACCTGCACAGCCATCGGATAATTGTACGGGTAACACCGGGATTTATCACGGTGAATGCTGAAGAAAAATTCACCTTGAAACCTGTTTCAACAGTTTCCTGGGAGGTAACTTCTGATGGCCAATGAGGAACCGCTTCCGATATCACGACTGGAGCATACGGCTTACTGCCCGCGCCAGTGCGCGCTGATCGATCTGGAGCAGACCTTTGACGAAAATATCTACACCATCCGGGGGCATCTTACTCATCAACGGGTGGATACCGTTGAGACCGAAACTCGTGGCGATGTCACTATTGAGCGGTCGTTTCCGCTCTGGTCCGAAGAACTGGGATTGATCGGAAAAGCCGATGTGGTTGAATTCCGAAACGACGTTCCTTATCCGGTGGAATACAAGTCGGGTAAAAAGCAACAGTACGACGCTATGGATATCCAGTTGTGCGCTCAGGGGATGTGTCTGGAAGAGATGCTGGAGAAATCCGTGCCGAAGGGCGCTATATTCCACATTAAATCCAAACGTCGTCGTGAGGTTGAATTTACTGAATCATTACGACAGAAAGTGCTCTCCATCATTTATGAAACCCGACGTATTCTGAGTACCGAAACACTACCATCGCCGGTCAATGACAAACGGTGTGAACACTGCTCTTTGCAGGAATCTTGCTTGCCATCGGTAATTCGTCAATCAGAATCCAGATTCAGACATTGGTTTAGCGATAAGGAGTGACAGTATTGCATACCCTGCTCAATACCTTGTACCTGACAACGGATGGGACATATATCCATCTGGATGGTGACACTGTGATTATTGAGGTGCCTGATCAGGATAAAGTCAAAATCCCCATACTCCACCTGGGCGCTATTACCTGTTTCGGCAGGATTACCGTTTCAGCTGCGTTAATCCAACGCTTCGCAGAAGAGGGTAAGCAAATCAGCTATCACGATTTTACCGGGCGGTTCAAAGCCAGAGTCGTCGGACCGACCAAGGGGAATGTGCTGCTCAGGATAAGTCAATTCGAAGCGTATTCTGATCATGCACTAACTACTTCCCTGGCGAAACGGTTTGTGGAAGGGAAACTCTGGAACGCACGCAATATCATTATGCGAGCTGCCAGAGAATCTGGTGAATCCGATGCTTCTGCAGAGTTAAAGTCGATCGGACAGAAACTCAGGCACTCCCTAAACCATCTTGATTCCATGGAAAATCAGGGCGAATCGGCAGACAGAAGTCTCGACACAATCCGTGGAATCGAGGGAGAAGGCACGAAACAGTACTTCAGCATGATGAACCATCTGATCAAAGTCGACTCGACGGAATTCAGTTTTCAAAACAGGAATAAGCGTCCTCCCAGAGATCCGGTGAACGCATTGCTTTCGTTTGGATACAGCATCCTTGCCAACGACTGTGTTGGCGCGGTGGAAGGAGTGGGGTTGGATCCGCAAATCGGATTTCTTCACACGCTGCGACCAGGGCGTCCTTCTCTGGCGCTGGACCTGATGGAGGAATTCAGATTTGCGCTGATTGATCGGGTGGTTCTGAACCTTATTAACAGAAGGCAAATTAGCAAATCCGATTTTACCCAACGCCAGGGCGGAGCCGTTGAGATGACCGATGAAGCGAGAAAAACCTTTCTGACAACTTATCAGGAACGGAAAAGTGTTGAAGTCCAGCATTCCCTGTTAGAGAAATCTGTTCCCATCGGATTACTGCCTCACATACAGGCTCGAATTCTGGCTCGGCGGCTCAGAAAAGAAATCCCGGAATACACACCTTATCTCTGGAAATAAAATAATGCGACTCCTGATTGGATACGATGTCGATACCACGAACAGAGCCGGACAAAAACGGCTTCGCAAGATGGCTAAGGCATGCGAAGGGTACGGGCAACGGGTACAATACTCTCTGTTCGAATGTTCGCTGACAAAACCACAGTATGAGCAGTTCCGCCACCGACTTACGGAAATCATGGACGAGGAAAAGGACAATCTGCGGATATACCATCTTCATGGTAATGCTGAAGAGATTGTGGAAGAATTTGGCAGATTTCGGGCGACAAATTTCGATGATCCGCTTATATTATAACATGATGACAAGGACAAAAATACAGCAGCGCGAACCGGGAGTGCCCACCAAAACCCGGGGAGGTTCGCGATGCGCTATATATCACTTTATATCAGGAACTTCCGAATCACTAATCCAAAACCTTCTCTTCAAGAATCTCACTTTGGACAGGGTTTCGCAAAATTGCCTTTGTCCACCCCGATTTTTCGCACTTTAGTAAAAGTGCTGTAGCTCCGCTCCTTCGGGGGCGGAGAGGATTGAAACCCGCAGA
>Ga0209918_1000132_pt1 | contig 55539 bp, 51 predicted proteins | sample SalPonD_shore_MG_FD_185712 | JGI IMG/M metagenome (GOLD analysis project Ga0209918, IMG submission 185712) | Salt pond soil microbial communities from South San Francisco under conditions of wetland restoration - Salt Pond MetaG... | ecosystem: Environmental > Aquatic > Marine > Intertidal zone... | reverse complement strand
CATGGACGGCTGGTGGGACTGCGAGCGCCTGGATGAGCTCTTCTACCGGCTGCTCGCCAGCGGCATCGACGAGGAGGTCCAGCCGCTGCGGCTGATGCTGCACAGCCTGCGCGCCAAGGTCCTGAACCTGCAGACGAGCCGCCGCGCCTGGCAGGTGGGCGAGGCCCACTACGACCTGGGCAACGACTTCTACGAGGCCATGCTGGACTCGCGCATGACCTATAGCTGCGGCTTCTGGGAAAACGCCCGCAACCTGGAAGAGGCTCAGACCGCCAAGCTCGATATCATCTGCCGCAAGCTGGGCCTGGAGCCCGGCATGCGCGTGCTGGACATCGGCTGCGGCTGGGGCGGCTTCATGGAGTACGCCGCCCGCCATTACGGGGTGGAATGCGTCGGGCTCACCATCTCCCGGGAGCAGGCGGCGCTGGCCCGGGATCGCTGTGCGGGCCTGCCGGTGGAGGTCCGGGGTCAGGACTATCGGGAGCTCTTTGAGCGCTTCGACCGGCTGGTCAGCATCGGCATGTTCGAGCACGTCGGACGCAAGAACCACCGGGAGTACATGGAGGTGGCCGCCCGCTGCCTGGACGACGAAGGCCTGTTCCTGCTCCACAGCATCGGCAAGAAGCGCACCCACACCACCCCCGACGCCTGGATCGACCGCTACATCTTCCCCAACGGCGACCTGCCATCCATGGGCCAGGTCTCCACGGCGGTGGAGGATCTTTTCCTCATCGAGGACCTGCACAACTTCGGCGCCGACTACGATCCCACGCTGATGGCCTGGCACGAGAACTTCGAGGCCGCCTGGCCGCGGTTCCGGGATCGTTACGGCGAGCGCTTCCACCGCATGTGGCGCTATTACCTGCTGTCCTGCGCCGGCACGTTCCGGGCGCGGGACAACCAGCTCTGGCAGCTGGTGCTGTCGAAGCGGGGCGTCAAGGGAGGCTATCGGCGGCCGCTTTGAGATGGCACAAGGAATCGCGCCGGGGTCGGCGCTCCCACGGGGGAATCGCTGACTGCCGCGGCAGCTCGAAGCCGTGGGCCGGAGCGGGAGTCGACAGACCCGTTGCTGGCATTGCGCCACAGGCGGTCCATCGACGGGTGTGGGAGGCACGTCCCCGCCGCGGCGGGCTCTTGCGCGCCGCTCATGAACGCACCAGCGCCGCTTCGGCCCGGTCCAGGGCCGGCCCCGTGCCGGAGATCAGGACCACGTCGTCCGACTCCAGCACCGTATCCGCCGGCGGGTCGTCCCGGCGCTCGCCGTTCCGCGTGACGGCCGAAACCGCAACCCCCAGGGTGTCCAGCCCCAGCTCGCCCAGCGTGCGGCCGACGGCCCCGGCGTCCCCCGGCAGCTGCACCGCACGCAGGGAAATGGCCTCGGGATCCGCGTCCGCCGAGCCGGGGAACAGTGCTTTCAGCAGGGCGTAGCGGCCGTGGCGCACGGTTCGAACCCGGTCCTCCACCGCCCGCACGCGCTCGCCCAGCAGCAACAGCACGTGGGCACCTACCATCAACCCGGCTTCCAGTGTCTCCGGCACCACCTCGGTGGCACCCGCCTCCTGCAGGATCTTGAGGTAGGTATCGTCCCTGGCGCGGACGAGGACGGGAAGCTCCGGCAGGCGCTCACGAAGGCCGCGGACCGTCTCTACGACCGCACCCGGGTTGTCGAGGGTAAACGCAACCGCCCGCGCCTCATCCACCCCGGCTGCCTGCAGCACCTCCAGCCGCGTTCCGTCGCCGTGACTGACGGGGGCGCCGCTGGCGCGGGCGTTGTCGACGCGCACCGGATCGGCGTCCAGGGCCGTCCACTGGTAGCCTGCCTCGTCCAGCAGCCGGGCGATATGCTGGCCGACGCGGCCGAATCCCACCAGGAGCACGCTGCCCGGTCGGGCCGCGATGGACGCTGCGGCCTCCGGACGGCCCGGCTCGGCGCCGCCGCGGGCCAGCAGCCATCCGGCCAGCGCGCCGTTGAAACGCAGAGCGAAGGGCGCGAACGCCATGGACAGCAGCAGCGCCGCCAGCACCACTTGACTGTAGGCCGGCGGCAGCAGGGATCGGGTGAGGGCCAGGCTCAGCAGGGCAAAACCGAACTCGCCGCCGTGGGCCAGCGCCAGGGCTGTGCGCAGCGCGGTCTCCAGCGGCATCCGCGCGATCAGGGAGAGCACCAGCACCAGCGCCAGCTTGAACGCTACCAGGGCGCCGAACAGCAGCAGTATCCAGGGCCAGCCGCTGGGCAGCACCCCGAGATCCAGCAGCATCCCGATGCTGACGAAGAACAGTGCCAGCAGGACGTCCCGAAAGGGGCGGATCTCGGCCTCCATGGTGTGACGGAAGGCGCTCTCCCCCAGCATCATGCCCGCGACGAACGCCCCCAGCGCTGGGGAAAGCCCCAGGAAAGCCGTCCACCAGGCGGCACCGAGGGCCACGGTGAGCGCGGCGAGGGTCAACAGCTCCCCGGAGTACAGGGAGGCGACCTGGGAAAGAGCGCGATGGAGCACGAAGCGGCCCAGCGCCAGGATGACCGTCACGGCGACCACGCCTTTCACCAGCGCCATGACCAGCGCGGCGCCGATCCCTTCGCCGCCGGACGTAGACAGTCCGGAAATCACCACCAGGAAGGGCACCACCGCCAGGTCCTGGAACAGCAGGATGCCCAGCGCCGCGCGGCCATGGGGTGCGCCGAGCTCCATCTGATCCTTCAGCTGCTTGGTAACCAGCGCCGTCGAGGACATGGCGACCACTCCGGCCAGCACCAGTGCCCCGGGCACCCCGATGGCGGGCGTCCCGGGGACCACAACGTCCAGAAACATCGCGGCGGCAAACGCACAGGCGCCGGCCACGAACACCTCCCCGCCGCCCAGCCCCAGCAGCGCGCCGCGCATGCGGGCCAGGTCGGGCAGCGAGAACTCCAGGCCGATGGTGAACAGCAGCAGGACCACGCCCAGCTCGGCCAGGGCACGAATCGTCTCCATGTCGTGGACCACGCCGAACGCGGTGGGACCGGCGGCGACTCCCACCGCCAGATAGCTGAGCACCGCCGGCAGCTTCAACCGCAGGAACAGGGTGGCCGCACCGACCGCGATCAGCAGGATGAGCAGGAGCTCGGCAAAGCCGTCCGGTGTATGCATGGAACCATTGTGATTATCGTCAGCTCAGCCGGCATGCTACCCGACTCCCGCGGCACCGACTGCGTCTCAGATCAAGATTGATGCGCGGGTCGCTTGGCGGCGGCGGGCTGAAGTGCGATATTCCCGTCTGCGTCTGCGACCGCCGGATTCATGGTGTACGAGGAAACCGACCCGCTCAGCGAGAGACCCAACAAGAGCCAGCTCAAGCGCGAGGCAGAGGCCATGCGCGAGCTCGGCCGGCGAATCGTGGCCCTGGGCCCGGAGCAGACCGCGGAGCTGCCGCTCACGGAGGCGTTGCGCGAGGCGGTCGACGAATGGCGCCGGATCCGGTCCCATGAAGCCCGGCGGCGGCAGATACAGCGTATCGGCAAGCTGCTGCGGGAGGCGGAAACCGACCCCATCCGGACGGCTCTGGAACGTCTCGACCACGGCAGCACCCTGGCCAAGGCGGAGCTGCACGCGGCCGAACGCTGGCGAGAGCGCCTGCTCGCGGAAGGCGACGAGGCCGTGCGGGCGTTCGTCGCCGAGCATCCCCAGGTAGAGACGCAGCGCCTGCGTCAGCTGATCCGCAACGCCCGCCGGGAGCAGGCGCGGGGCAGGCCGCCCAAGGCGTACCGGGAGCTGTTCCGGCTTGTCCGCGAGCAGCTGCAGCTCGCCTGATTCTGCCCGCCCAACCGTTCCAGTACCGCCAAGAGGCGGCGATCACCCCATCGCCGCCGTCACCGAATCGCGGCAGATCTCCACAATTCGGTCCAGCTCGGCCTCGGGCGTCACGATGGGCGGCGCCAGGCAAAGCACATCGCCCCGGACCCGCGTGAACAGGCCCCGCTTCCGCGCCTCCGCCAGCACCCGTGGTCCGGCTTTGGCCTCGGGCGCGAACGCGGTCTTCGTCGCCCTGTCCTCCACCAGCTCCACAGCGCACATCAGTCCCAGGCCGCGCACGTCGCCCACATGCGGGTGACCAGCAAGAGCCTCTCGCAGCCCACCCAGCAAGCGCTCGCCCTTGGCTCTGGCCTGACCGGGGAAGTCCTCGGCATCGATGATCTGGAGCATGGCCAGCGCCACCGCGCAGCCAACGGGATGCCCGCTGTAGGTGTAGGCGTGCATCCAGGCGCCGTCGTCCTCGTCCAGCACTTCGGCGATCCGCTCGCTGACGCCGATGCCGCCGAAGGGGAAGTAGCCGGAAGTAATGGCCTTGGCGAACTGCATGATGTCCGGCTGCACCCCCCAGTGCTCCAGGCCGAACATGCGGCCGGTGCGCCCGAATCCGGTGATCACTTCATCGGAGACCAGCAGCACGTCGTACTTGTCGCAGATCTCCCGGATGCGTGGGAAGTAGTCGTCCTGGGGCACGATTACGCCGCCGGCGCCCTGGACCGGCTCGGCGATGAACATGGCCACCGTGTCCGGCCCCTCACGCACAATGGCCCGCTCGAGCTCATCGGCCGCGGCCGCGCCCTGGCTTCTCCCGGCGGGCGCCTCGTAGCGGTACGGATACGGCGACGGGATATGGACGAAGCCCGGCACCCGCGGCTCGAAGCAGCGCCAGAACGGCGCCATGCCGGTGGCGGACATGGCCGCCATGGTGACCCCGTGATAGGCCCACTGGCGGGAAATGACCTTGGTCTTCTCCGGCCGGCCCATGCGCTTCCAGTAATAGCGGGCCGTCTTGAAGCTGCTCTCGCTGGCCTCGCCGCCCCCGGAAGTGAAGAAGAACCGGTTGATGCCGGGATAGGTGACCGCGGCCAGCCGCTCGCCCAGCTCGATAGCGCGCAGGTTCGTGCTGCCCGCATAACCGGAGACGTAGGCCAGCTCGCCCATCTGCTTCGCCGCCGCGTCCACCAGCTCCCGCCGGCCGTGTCCCGCAGTGACGTTCCACAGACCCGCCAGGCCATCGATATAGCGATCGCCGTTGGCGTCATAGAGCCAGACGCCTTCGCCGCGTGTCCACACCAGCCCTCCGGAGTGGGCCGCACGGTTCTGCAGCGGATGAATCAGGTGTCCCAGATCACGCTGAATCAGGGCGGCGTTTGCATTGTCCGTCATGTCGCCTCCTCGGTGGTTTCCGGTGTGCGCGGACCCGGCTTGCAGCCGGCGGTGCGGCTCTGCACTGAGATCGATGTCTCATCATAAGCGGGCCGATGGATGTTTACCTACTCATAGGGCCGGTCCGTGGCCGCAGGCGGACCGGATGCCCCATTCAGGGGGTTGTGGCCGTTGCCGACATGCGGCTCAATACGGTAGTCCAAAACAAATTCCAACAGGAGAAGCCGGATGAAGAAACGACTCATGCTGGGGGTGGTCGCACTGGGCACCACACTGCTGCTCATGGGCTGTCCAAAGCACGATACCGCCGCCAGCCATGTGGATCTGAGCAGTCCGTCCAAGACCGTCACACTCGTCACCCCGATCCATTTCGCCAAGGATTCCGGGGTGCGGCCAGCGATCAAGGCTGAATGCAAGCTGCCCGAAAAGCTCGAGCGTTTCATCAGGCAGTCCAGCGCAAAGCAGAACATTCTGGTGAAGACCAGCGACGGTCCCGCCAATCAGATCCAGGGCCAGGTGCTGAGCATCGAGATCACGCAAGCGTTCGGTCCCGGCGGCGGTGCTTACTCGGGCGCGAAGTCCGTGACCATCGGCGGCAAACTCACCGATGGGGACAAGGTGCTGGGCACGCTGACGGCACGCCGCATTTCCGGCGGCGGGGCGTTTGCCTCGTTCAAGGGCACCTGCGACATCCTCGGCCGGGACGTGGAGACGCTGGGCTCGGACGTGGCCACCTTCCTGATCAGCCCCTCCAAGGGCGCCCGTCTGGGCAATATCTGAAAAGGACCCGCCTCAGTGCCGACCCGGGGGGCCGCCGCGCCCCGCCCGGGCCGGCCGGCTGCACGCCGCGGTCGGCGCATCAAGCATTGTAGCCTACCGCACCGCAGGCGCCGAGGTCGTACCCCCCCATGGCCTCGGCCCGATCCAGGAACCGCTGCATCCGAGTGAACGCGAGCAGGCGCTGCACGGGGGGCTCGAAGTAGGTCCGGCGGCGCATGGCCAGGTCGAAACGCTCCTGTGCCAGCGGGATGAAGTCCAGTCCGTGCCTCCGCGCGGCCGCCTCGACCGCGAACCCGCAGTCCGCCCGGCCTGCCTGAATGTCGCCGGCAAGATCATCCTCCGTCAGCGCCGTCCCCGGTGTCCGGTTCAGGCTGTCGAGATCGATACCGCCCGCCGCCAGGAGGTGCCGGAAGAGCGTGTCGGCTCCGGCCGCCGGTTGCCGCATGACGACCCGGCAGTCCCGCTTCGCCAAGTCCCGCAACCCGTGGACGGACAGCGGATTACCGGCAGCCACGGCCAGACCCTGGCGCCGCCGGGCCCAGTGAATCATCACCAGATCGGGCATCCCGCCCAGCCCCAGCCGCAGGGGATCATTGAAGTGACCGGTCTCGGGGTGGATGACGTGCAGGCCCACGACCTGCGCCGCCCCGTCCAGCAGCCGCTGAACGCCGTCGCCGCTGCCGTCGCAAAGGGTCGCCAGCTCCGTGCGCGCCTCCCGCAGCGCCCAGTCGATGAGGGGATCCTGGCTACCGGCATACACCGGCGGCGCCGGCCGGGAGGGTGCCTTGTCGCCGCTGAGATGACTCATGACCCAAAGGTCCACCGCCTGGCGCGGGAACAGCAGCTTGCCGGTCACCCGGCTGCAGGGAATCTGCCCCTCGCGGACCAGCTCGTAGATCTTGCGCTCTTTGATGCGGAGATAGGCGGCCACCTCGCTGGTAGTGAGGAATTCCATGGCACATCCTGCATATTTAGGTTTCTTACTGCATCGTTTACAGAACTCTCTGCACGAATGCAATGAACAAACCATGATGAACGTCAGTTACCGGTCTTTCCGATCCATCGGCGGGGGAGTGATGCACGACGTCTTTCCCGCGGCCGCGTCGCTGATTCTGGGGGCCGATCCCAAGCTGCTCGGAATCGTGCTGCTGTCGCTGCGCATAAGCCTGACCGCGGTGTTCATCGCCACCCTGATCGGCTTGCCCATGGGCGCGGCGCTGGCCCTGTACCGTTTCCCCGGCCGGTCTGGCGCGGTGGTCGTGCTGAACGCGCTGATGGGACTGCCGCCGGTGGTCGCGGGCCTGATCATCTATCTGACGCTGTCCCGGGCCGGCCCCCTGGGCTCGCTGGGCCTGCTGTTCACGCCCACGGCCATGATCGTGGCCCAGGCCCTGATCGTGCTGCCCATCGTCGCCGCCCTGACCCGCCAGGTCATCGCCGACCTCTGGGAGGAGTACCGTGAGCAGCTGGAGTCGCTGGGTTCCAGCCGCCTGCGGGCCATCCCTACCCTCCTCTGGGACGCGCGCTTCAGCCTGATCACCACGGTGCTGGCAGGCTTCGGCCGGGCCGCTGCCGAGGTTGGCGCCGTCCTGATCGTGGGCGGCAACATCAGCGGTTACACCCGGGTCATGACCACGGCCATCGCCCTGGAGACCAGCAAGGGCGATCTGGGCCTGGCATTGGCCCTGGGCGTGATACTCATCGGTCTGATCATGCTGGTGAACGGTATCGCCTATGGCGTCGGCTCGGTTGCACGGAGGTACTACGCATGAGCGCTCGGGAACGCTCACCCGTGCTGCCGCTGCGGTTGGAGGACGTCTCGGTCGTCCGCCACGGTCAGACCCTGCTCGACCGGGTCTCGCTGCGCTTGGAGGGTGACGGGCGCACTCTGCTGCTGGGCCCCAACGGCGCCGGAAAGAGTCTGCTGATGCGTGTCTGCCACGGGCTGCTGGCACCGACTGCCGGCCGCGTGATGTATGGCGCCAGCAGCCTTCGAACGGTGGAACAGCGGCGCCGGCTGGCCATGGTATTCCAGCGCCCCGTGCTGCTGCGCCGCTCGGCGCTGGCCAACGTGCTGCACGCATTGAGCGTCCATGGCGTACCCAGGCGCCGCCGGGGACAGCTGGCCCAGGAGGCCCTGGCGCTGTTCTCTCTGCAGCACCTGGCCAGGCGCCCCGCCCGCGTCCTCTCCGGCGGCGAACAGCAGCGCCTGGCCCTGGCCCGCGCCTGGGCCCTGGCGCCGGATGTGGTTTTCCTGGACGAGCCCACCTCCGCCCTGGACCCCACCTCGACCCAGGCCGTGGAACAGGCAGTGGACCGCTTCCGGGATGCCGGCGTCACCGTGCTCATGGCCACCCACGACCTGGCCCAGGCCCGGCGCCTGGCCGACGACGTACTGTTCATGTGCGGGGGCGTGCTGCTGGAGCACACCCCCGCCGAGGCGTTCTTCGCGCGACCGCGCACACCGGAGGCCGCCGCGTTTCTGCGTGGCGACCTGGTCACGGGCCCCTTTCCCAGGCTCGTCGAAAGACTGGAGGAGCAATGCGAATCACAAGAATTGGACGCTTTACAACGCTGATCGGGATCCTGATGCTGGCGATGAGCTCGGCGGCGGTCGCCGCCGGCGGGAAGTTCATCACGCTGGCCTCGACGACCTCGACCCAGAACTCCGGCCTGTTCGACTATCTGCTGCCGAAGTTCACCGAGAAGACCGGCGTCGAGGTGCACGTCGTGGCGGTGGGAACCGGCCAGGCACTGGAGCTCGGCCGCCGGGGCGATGCCGACGTGTTGCTGGTACACGCCCCGCCGGCGGAGAAGAAGTTCGTCAACAACGGCTACGGCATCGACCGCAGGCTGGTGATGTACAACGATTTCGTCATCGTCGGCCCGGACAGCGACCCGGCCGGGGTCGCCAAGGCGGACTCGGCGGTGAAGGCGTTCCAGATGATCGCCTCGGCCAAGGCGCCGTTCGCCTCCCGCGGCGACGACAGCGGCACCAACAAGAAGGAGCTGCAGATCTGGAAAGCCGCGGGCATCAAGCCTTCGGGGAGCTGGTACCGGGAGCTGGGCTCCGGCATGGGTGCCACGCTGAACACCGCGGCCGGCATGGACGCCTACACCCTCACCGACCGGGGCACCTGGATCAGCTTCAACAACCGCCAGAACCTCAAGATCCTCCACGAGGGAGACAAGATCCTGTTCAACCAGTACGGCAGCATCCTGGTGAACCCGGCGAAGCACAAGGGGCTGAAGACCGATCTTGCCCGCGTCTGGCACAACTGGATCACTTCCGACGAGGGCCAGAAGGTCATCGCCTCCTACCGGCTCAAGGGCCAGCAGCTTTTCTTCCCCGACGCCCGCTGAGCGTCCGGCGCCGCCCTTCAAGGGCGGCGCTGATCCCCCGCCTCCGTAGCACTCGTCCGAGTCCGGGCGCCCGGGTTAGTATGAAGACCAACCTTCCAGGCAACATAACGGACCGCACGCTCGGAGCGGGTCCGAACAGCACCAGAGAACGGAGGAGCAACCATGAAGCTGAGCGCACGGAATCAGTGGTCGGGATTCGTCGAGTCGGTGACCGACGGCGTGGTGACCTCCGAGGTAACGGTCCGCCTATCCGAGCAACAACTGATCGTGGCAACCGTGACGACGGGCTCCGTGCGCCGGCTCGGGCTCGAGGCCGGCGCGCCGGTCACGGCCATCGTCAAGGCGAGCAGCGTCATCGTCGGCGCGGGTCCGGCAGGCCGGACTTCCGCCCGGAACCAGCTCACCGGCCCGGTTTCCCGCATCGAGCGCGGCGCGGTGCAGGGTGTGGTCACCCTCTCGTGCGGCGACGGCATCGAGGTCACGTCCACCCTGACGCTCGGCTCCCTGGACTCGCTCGGACTGCAGGAGGGCGATCAGGCCACGGCGCTTATCAAGGCCAGCCACGTTCTGCTGGCGGTGGATGCCTGAAGTCCCGAGTGAAACGGCGGAAAACGTGTCATTCGGCCGGACGCTCAAGCCCCTGAACGAAGTGGACGCCTGGCTGCGCGAGCGGCTCCCAGCCGCGGCCGGCGCCGAACGGGTGCCCACGTCTCTGGCGGAAGGCCGAATCGCGGCGGAGGCCGTCACGGCGGCCGGCGATTATCCTGAGAGCACCACCGCGGCCCGCGACGGTTTCGCCCTCAAGGCCGAGTCCAGCGTTGGCGCCTCGCTGTATGCCCCGCTCACCTTGCCGCTGGCTGCCGAGGGTGGCGCCCAGGCGGTAGCCCTGGGGGACCCGCTCCCCAGGGGCTGCGATAGCGTGGTGGAAATGGACGCGGTGCGGACGGAAGGGAGATCGGTCCGCCTCTCCGCCCCGGTTCACCCGGGCGCCGGCGCCACGCCGGCCGGCGGCGAGCTCGGAGCCGGCACCCGCCTGGTCAGGGTCGGAGCAACCATATCGGCCTTGGATTGCGCGCGCCTCGCCGGTTGCGGCGTGGCCGGTGTGGCGGTACGTGCCGAGCTGCGGGTCGCGCTGCTGCGCTGCGGCGCCTACCGCGGCACGGATGCCACCGGGCCCCTGCTGGCAGCCGAGCTCCGGCGTTCGGGCGCCGCCCCCGTGTGGATCGACACGGACGACGCCGAATGGGAGGTCCGGGGCGGGTGTCCGAAACTGCTGCTGCTCTACGGAGGCAGTGGCTGGTCCGCCGCGGATGACGCCGGGCACGTGCTCGAGACCCTCGGCGAGAGCCAGTGGCACGGCTGCGCCATCAACCCCGGGGCTTCGCTGCTGGGCGGCGTGGCCGGCGAGGTACCCGCGGTGGGGCTGCCGGGCGGACCGTGGCCGGCGTTCGCGGCCTATCGGCTGGCCGTCGCACCGGCTCTGACGGCACTGTGCGGCACGGTCGGCGGACTGTCCGCCAGCCCAGCACCGCTGGCCGGCAAGATCACCTCGGGGCTGGGGCTGACGGAGTACGTGCCGGTGACTTTCGTGGACGGAGAGGCGCATCCCCTGCGGCGCGGCGGGCTACTGCCCCCCGCGGGAATGGACGGCGCCGTCCGCGTCGCGGACGGCAGCGAGGGCTTCCCGCGCGGCGCCCGGGTCCCCGTGGAGCCCGCCTGAGGCGCCGCGGAATCCAGCCACCATGGAGAACGAACCGCCGATGAGCAAGCGGACGCAGCAGGGACCGGAGAACGAGCAGACCCAGTTCCTCGCCACGGTGAGCCGGGAAGAGGCCATCGAGCGATTTACGGGCCATCTCGATCTCTCGCCGCGCGGCGAAGAGCGCCTGCCGCTCGAGCAGTCACTCGGACGCGTGCTGGCGGCGGACGTGGCTGCATCGGTGGACGTGCCCGGCTTCGACCGGGCCAACGTGGACGGCTTCGCGGTACGTGCCGACGACATTGCCGCGGCCGGCGAAGATACCGCGGTGACGCTGTCAGCGATCTCGGAGCTGCTGACCCCGGGTGTCGTTCCGCGGCACACCGTCGAGTCCGGCACCGCGACCCCCATCGCCACCGGCGGCATGATCCCGCGCGGCGCCGACGCAGTCATCATGGTGGAACACACCGAACGCACGGCCGACACCGTTGCCGTCTTCCGCCCGGTGCACCCGGGGGCGTTCGTCACCCATGCGGGCGCCGACATCGCCCGAGGCGAGACGGTGCTCTATGCCGGTCAGCCCCTGAGCTCCCGGGAAATCGGCCTGCTTGCCGCCGTGGGCGTGGGCGAGGTGCCGGTATGGCGCCGCCCCCGGGTGGCGATACTGTCCACGGGCGACGAGATCGTGGCGCCCGGAAAACCGCCGCGGCCCGGCTCCGTGTACGATTCCAACGGCGCCATCCTGGCCGCCGCGGTGCGGGAAAACGGCGGCGAGCCCTGGTCCCTGGGCATCTGTCCCGATGACGAAGCGGCGCTGCAGACCGCTGTCGACCGCGCCCTGGAGGCCGACCTGGTACTGCTCTCCGGCGGTACCTCCAAGGGCGCCGGAGACGTAGTGCACCGGGTCGTCGCGCGGCTGCGCAACCCGGGCATCGTGGTGCACGGCGTCGCTCTGCGGCCCGGCAAGCCGCTTTGTCTGGCCGTGACCGACAGTCGCCCTGTGGCCGTGCTGCCGGGCTTTCCGACCTCGGCCATCTTCACCTTCCACGAGTTCGTGGCACCGGTAATCCGAGCCTTGGCAGGCCTGCCCGCTGCGAAGCGCGAAACGATCGAGGCCAGGCTGCCCATGGACGTACCGTCCGAATACGGACGGGTCGACTACCGCATGGTGGGCCTGCTGCCCCAGTCCGGTGGCCCGCCGGTCGCCTACCCCAGCCCCAAGGGGTCCGGCGCCGTTACGGCCTTCAGCCGCGCGGACGGCTTCATCGCCATCGAGGCTCGCAGCACCGGCCTGCCCGCCGGCAGCCGGGTCCAGGTGCAGTGCCTGGATTCGGCCCATGCGGCAGCGGAGCTCGTGGCTGTCGGCAGCCACTGCACGGGGCTGGACTACCTGCTCGGCAGGCTGCGGCGCGAGGGCTTCGCCGTCCGCTCGATGCACGTGGGGAGTCTGGGCGGCGTGAGCGCCGCCGGCCGGGGCGAGTGCGACATCGCAGGCGTCCACCTGCTGGACCCGGAGACCGACCGCTATAACGCCGCCTGGCTGCCTGAGGACACGACGCTGATCCCCGGCTACCGACGCCGCCAGGGAATCTGTCTGCGGGCGGACGACCCGCGGCTGGCGAGTCTCGATCTGGGGCCACTGACGCAGCGCGTGCGCGAGGATCCGAGCCTGATCATGATCAACCGCAATGCCGGCAGCGGTACCCGCCTTCTCATCGACCGGCTGCTGGATGGCACGCGGCCGGTCGGCTGGGCCGTACAGCCGTCGTCCCACAACGCGGTCGCGGCCGCCGTCGAGCAGGGCCGGGCCGACTGGGGCATGACCATCGAGCCGGTGGCCAAGGCGTATGGCCTCGAATTCGTGCCGGTCCGCGACGAGCGCTACGACTTCATGGTGCCTGACAGCCGTCTGGGGCGCCCGGCGGTCGTCCGTTTCCGCGCCCTGTTGGAGGATACCGAGGTCCGGGAGGGGCTGGCCGCGTTGGGGTTCCTGGTCGGAGAGTGACCTGCGGCCCCAGCATGCCGGGAACGATCCGTTTCCAGCATTTCGCGTCGCACCAGCGAAAAAAAGCCGGGGGGACTGCCCGTCCTCCCCGGCCCTGTGCGCGGTGTCCTCGGGATCAGGACGCGGTGGGTGCCCCGCCTGTCCCCTTCACCCCCGACTCGGGCTGCTCCCGGTCCTTGACCTTTTCATACCACCGGTCATGGTGCTGCTTCGCCCACTCGGCGGACACGTAGCCGGTAGTCATGCCCTCGAGGGCGCCCTCCGTGCCCACGGTACCGATGTAGGCATGACCGAAGAACAGTGAGATCCAGGCCACGCCGCCGACGGCGTGAATGACGTTGGAGAGCTGCATGGTGAAGCGGGTCTGCTCAAAGTTGGGGAAGTCCATGATGACGCCGGTGACGCAGACCGCGCCGCCCACCAGCGCGACGAACCAGAACCAGACCTTCTCGCCGCCGTTGAAGCGCCCGGCGTGGACGGTGCGATTCTTGATGAAGCCGCCACCGGCCTTGAACCAGGCCCAGTCCTCGCGGGAGGGGAAGTTGAACCAGACCCAGGCCAGGATCAGCACGGCGATGCAGAGCGTGAAGAACGGCCCCACGTAATTGTGCAGGCTCTTGGCGATCGATGCCCATACCCCGAAGCCCTCGATGCCGAGCACCGGTATCAGCACGGCCCGCCCGAACAGCAGGCTGAGACCGGTGATGGCCATGACGATGAACAGCGTGGCAACGGTCCAGTGGAGCACCCGCTCCCAGAGCTGCCAGCGCATGATGACGCGTCCCGACCGTCCTTCGTGGAGCTTGTGCTGACCGGAGAAGATCCAGGCCAGGACGACGCCGACGATGGCGATGAGCATCAGCCAGGGCGTCAGGCTGGCCACGGGTCCGTTGCGGATCTGCCGCCAGTTCTCCCCGGAGTTCTGGATCAGCACGCCGGTTTCCGTGCCCTTGGCCGTAGTGGTGCCGGACACGCCTTCCCGGGCCTCGCCCCAGGTCCGCGCCCGCGGATTGCTGTCCTGCCACTGCCCGTCGCCGAGATCGGCACCGCCCTTCTGAGCGATGGCGGCCGTCGGTGTCTGCGCGGAGTCCTGCGCCACGGCCGTGTAAACGTAGCCCGTCAACGGCAGGAGCATGGCCCCGGCAACGATGGCCGCGAGGCTCCAGAGGATGGCCCGGCGATGGGAACGTGCCCCGTTGGAGGAGCGCCTGTTGAGCTCTGTCATAACCTCGATCTCCTCCGAGTTAACGTTCCGCCATCCGGTACTCGAGCCGGTGCCTGAGGGCCACGGCCGTCTCCGGATTGCGCTGAATCTGGTCGGCGCCGTACGCGTTGCGCTGGGACGAGTCGAGCCAGGGATCGCTGACCCGCGTCTCGCAGCCGGTTACGAAAACGGCGACCAGGATGAGAAAGAACAGACCGCTGAAGCGCTTGGGCATGGGACACCTCCTCTAGCGGTCCGTCTGCACCTGCTGGAACCGCGTCTGCAGCTCGGCCTGCAGGCCGCCTTGCTGCAGCTTTGCCAACAGTGGATCGTTTTTGCCCTTGTACTGGTGCGGTTCGAACATCGTGACGCCCGGGTCCTCGTAACAGCCGGACAGGCCGGCGGCGAGCACCAGTGCGAGCAGGGCCAGAGCCAGTGCTCGATTCATGTTGCCCTCCCCGCCGGCTAGACGCCGCTCCCGTATGCCTTCTGCCAACCCCAGGTGGAGGGGCGTCCGGACCGACGCACGACGCGCTGCCGGTATATGTCCGCCACCATGTCGCCATCGCCGGCCAGCAGGGCCTTGGTGGAGCACATCTCGGCACAGGCCGGCAGCTTGCCCTGAGCGATGCGGTTGCTGCCGTAGCGTTCGTACTCCTCGGCGCTGTTGTCCGGCAGCGGTCCGCCCGCGCAGAACGTGCACTTATCCATCTTGCCGCGGACGCCGAAGGCTTCCTGCTGGGGATACTGCGGCGCGCCGAACGGGCAGGCATAGAAGCAGTAGCCGCAACCGATGCACAGGTCCTTGTCGTGGAGCACGATGCCGTCGCTGGTGGTGTAGAAGCAGTCCACCGGGCAGACCGCCGCGCAGGGCGCGTCGGTGCAGTGCATGCAGGCCACGGAGATGGACTTCTCGCCCGGCACGCCGTCGTTGAGAGTAACCACCCGGCGGCGATTGATGCCCCAGGGCACCTCATTGGCGTTCTTGCAGGCCGTGACGCAGCCGTTGCACTCGATGCAGCGCTCGGCGTCGCAGAGGAACTTCATTCTTGCCATGACGTTTTCTCCTCGCTCCCGTAACGCGTCACGCCGCCGAAATCTGGCAGAGCGTGGCCTTGGTTTCCTGCATCAACGTGACGTGATCGTAGCCATAGGTGGTGGCCGTATTGCACGCTTCGCCGCGCACGTAGGGCGCGGTGCCCTCCGGGTACTTCTCCAGCAGGTCCTTGCCCTGGAACCAGCCGCCGAAGTGGAAGGGCGTCCAGACCACGCCTCGGCCCACCCGGGGGGTAACCATCGCGCGGACCTTGATGCGGGCGCCCTCGGCCCCCTCCAGCCAGACCCACTGGCCGTCGTCGATGCGGCGGTCGTTGGCGTCCGCCGGATTGATCTCGACGAACATCTCCTGCTGGAGCTCCGCCAGCCAGGCACCGGAGCGTGTTTCGGCACCGCCGCCCTCGTACTCCGTTAGCCGCCCGCTGGTGAACACCAGCGGATACTGCTTGGAATGGTCGTCCTTCTGGATGGACTTGTACCGCGTGGGCAGCCGCCACAGGGCCTTGACGTCGTCGTAGGTCGTGTACTGGGACACCAGGTCGAAGCGCGGGGTGTACAGCGGCTCCCGGTGCACGGGGATCGGGTCCGGGAACTGCCAGACCTCGCAGCGGGCCTTGGCGTTGCCGAACGGGGCGCAGCCGTGCTTGATCGCCACGCGCTGGATGCCGCCCGAGAGGTCGGTCTTCCAGTTGACCCCGTCGAGCTTGCCGTCGCTCCCGTCCCCGGAAGCCCCTGCCACCTTGCGGATGGCATCCATCTCCGCGTCCATCAGCTCGCCGGACCAGCCCAGCTGGCGCAGCATGCCGAAGGTGAACTCCGGATAGCCGTCCTTGATCTCCGAGCCCTTGGGGTAGGAGTTCTCGGCCAGCAGGGTCAGCCCGTCGTGCTCCACCCCGAACCGGGCCCGGAAGCAAAGGCCGCCGTCGGCCACCTCCTTGCTCGTGTCGTAGAGGACCGGAGTACCGGGATGCTTCATCTCCGGCGGCCCCCAGGCCGGCCAGGGCAGGCCGTAGTAATCGCCGTCCACCGGACCGCCCACCGCCCGCAGGGTGGTGGTGTCGAAGGTGCCGCGATGCTTGGCATGAAGCTTCAGCCGCTCCGGGCTCTGCCCGGTATAGCCGATGGTCCAGGTGCCGCGATTGACTTCCCGCAGCGTGTCCTCGACGCTCGGCATGCCGTTCTCCACCTTGATGTGCTTGAACATCTCGTCCGCGAAGCCGAACTTCTTGGCGAACAGGTAGAGAATCTCGGCATCGGTTTTCGACTCGAACAGCGGATCGATCAGCTTCTCCCGCCACTGCAGCGAGCGGTTGGACGCCGTCACCGAGCCAGGCTGCTCGAACTGGGTGCAGGTGGGCAGCACGTAGACACCATCGGTGCGGTCGCTCATGACCGACAGATGGGTCGGGTAAGGGTCGGAGACGACCACCATCTCCAGCTGTTCGATGGCCTTCTTCATGTCCACGCCGCGGGTCTGGGAGTTGACCGCGTGCCCCTGGAAGAAGATGGCCTTGAAGTTGCTCTTCTGTGAAATGTTCTCGGGGGATTCCAGGACACCGTCCACCCACCTCGATACGGGGATGCCCTCGATGTTCATCGTGTAGGCCATCTTACCGCCGCCGGCGTCGTACTGCTGGGACATGTCGAAGCGGTTCTTGAGCCACTCGTAGTCCACGTCCCAGACTCGTGCCCAGTGCTTCCAGGCGCCCGCCGAAAGCCCGTAATAGCCCGGCAGCGTGTGACTGTTGGGACCAATGTCGGTAGCGCCCTGCACGTTGTCGTGACCGCGGAAGATGTTGGCACCGCCGCCGCTGACCCCGATGTTGCCGAGCGCCAGCTGCAGGATGCAGTAGGCCCGCGTGTTGTTGTTGCCGATATGGTGCTGAGTACCTCCCATGCACCACACCAAGGTGCCCGGGTGGTTCTCGGCCATGATCTGGGCCGCCTGCTTGACCGTCTCACCGGGAATACCGGTGACGTCCTCCACCACGTCCGGGGTCCACTTGTCCACTTCCTTGCGGACCTTCTCCATGCCGTAGACGCGCTGGGCGATGTACTCCGCGTGCTCCCAGCGATTCTGGAAGATGTGCCAGAGCATGCCCCAGACCAGCGGCACGTCGGTACCCGGCCGCAGCCGCAGGTAGAGATCCGCGTGGGCCGCAGTGCGCGTGAAACGCGGGTCGCAGACGATGATCTTGCAGCCGTTCTCCTTGGCCCGAAGGATGTGCTGCATGCCCACCGGGTGCGCCTCGGCGGCATTGCTGCCGAAGAAGATGGCGGCCTTGGCGTTGTGGATGTCATTGAACGAGTTGGTCATGGCGCCGTAGCCCCAGGTATTGGCTACGCCGGCAACCGTGGTGGAGTGGCAGATGCGGGCCTGGTGGTCGATGTTGTTGCTGCCCCAGAAGCCGGCAAACTTGCGCTGCAGGTAGGACCCTTCGTTGCTCGCCTTGGACGAGCCGCACCAGAAGATTGCGTCCGGACCGTGCTTGTCGCGGATGTCGAGGAACTTGTTGCCGATCTCCTCCACTGCCTGATCCCAGCTGATGCGCTTCCACTTGCCGCCTTCCAGCTTCATCGGGTATTTCAGGCGCTTCTCGCCCATGCCGTGCTCGCGCACGGAAGCGCCCTTGGCGCAGTGGGAGCCAAGATTGAACGGTGAGTCGAAGTCCGGCTCCTGACCGGTCCAGACGCCGTTCTGGACCTCAGCCATGATCCCGCACCCCACCGAGCAGTGGGTGCAGACGGAACGCCTGACCTCGGTCTCCACGTTCGGTTTCGGGGCGTACTTGTCGCTTTCGGCGGCCCGCGCGCGGCGCACCATGCTTGGTCCCAGCGCGGCCGCACCCAGCGCGCCGGCTCCAGCCGTGAGGCCCGAGCGGCGCAGGAATGCCCGCCGGTCCATCGGTGCCGAGAGAATGCCCGACACGCCCTTCGCGCCTTCGGTATCCGTGGATGCCTGCTTGCGGATCAGTTTCATCGTTCTTCTCCCGCTTTGCCCTGCCGCCGCCCGTCAGAACCGGGCCAGGTCGTAATACCGCCGCACATGAGCCGTCTCCCGGTAGCCCTGGGCCCGGGACGGCTCCCCTTCAGCGTGCTCGGTCCGAGCACCGCCCGAAGGCGCGCCGTCGAACCGCACGCCCGCGGCAGCCGCGCCGGCAACCAGCGTGCCGCCCGCCGCCACGCCGCGGATGAAGCGTCTACGGTCAAGGGACGTCCGCCTGGTATCACTCATGGCTTTGTTCTCCCTAGCAGGGTCACGATTCACCGGATCCGGTCGTCGGGACCGCCACCGCGGCGGCGCCCTCGGCCAGTCCAAGATACTGTTTCTCGAGCACTGCGAAGCGCTGCCCGAGCCGCGCGGCGGCCGCGTAGAACGCCGCGTTTTCCGACTGCTGCACGTCGTCCATGAAGCGCTCCACCCAAGGTGCCAGGTATTCCGCGAAGAACTGCTGCTGAACGGCGAGGTCCTCGCCCTGCTCCGGGTGGGCAAGCGCGGCCATGACGTCGAACAGTGCCGCCACATGATCCTCGGGTTCGCTGACGTCGGGCTGACGCTCGAAGCCCAGCGCCGCCAGGCGGGAACGCAGGGACACCAGGGGGCGGCCCATCAGGAATCCGGTCAGATACCAGGACGCATAGGGCACCACCTCCCCGCGCCCGAGGCCGATGAACAGCGCGTGGAATTCGTCGTCGGCAACCCCAGCGCCGGTGATGCCCGCGGCCTCGCCAAGCGCCGACCAGGCCTCGCCGACCGGTCCCCCGGCGGGCTCGCCGGCGGCAGAAGCCAGGGTGGCGAGCAGATCGGCGTCCGGCGCGGCACTGAACAGCCGCGCCAGCAGGCTATAAGTCTCACCGCGGATGGCTTCATCCGTGTGAACAGTCTGGGCCCAGCCCTCGGCCATGAAACACTCCTCGAAACCCGCGACGGAGCGGAAATGCCCGGCTCCGTCGAAATGTTCTTATTGGTATAGACGCAAGTTCCGCAACCCGCAAACAGCATCGACGCTGCACTGCAAAAGAAGGAGACGGGCTACTGGTACTTGTCCATACCTCCTTCTTCCGCCAGGAGATCCCGCACCCGGCACTCATCGCACATCTTCAGACGCCGCAGCGCGCGCTCGTCCCGAAACATCCAGTGATCGGCCAGCTGGCTCGTGATCCGGTCGATGATCCGCTCCGTCGCGAACGGCTTGCCGCATTGCAGGCAGTGATATGGGCGCTCCTCGTGCAGCACTCGCCGCTCGGGTACCGTCTGGGCATAGACGTCCATGCGCGGCGCCAGGGCGATGGCATCCTCCGGGCAGGCCCGCTGGCAGATCCCGCACTGCACGCAGTGGTCCTCGGCGAACAGCAGCTGCGGCGCCGAGCCGGCACTGCCCAGCGCCTCCACCGGACAGACAGCCGCGCAGGCCATGCACAGCGTGCAGGCATCCCGATCGACCTCCACCGCCCCGAACGGCGCGCCCGCCGACAGCTCAAAGGCCCGCGGGGGCGGGTCGGCCAGGGCGAACAGGGCCCGCTGCCAGACCTCACGCTTGCCGCCGCTGACGCTGAACCGGTCATCCAGACTGCGCGGCGCACGCTCCGAGAGCGATCCCAGGGCATCCGCCAGCTCTCCGATGTCGGCCAGCACCCGAACCCGCGCCGCCGACGGCCCGATCCCCTCCAGGATCTCGCCGGCCAGCGCATGCTGATCACGGGTCGCGGCCTCCAACCTCGGCTCAGGGGCCGGCGGCAGCAAAAGCAGCACATCCGAGACGCCGAACGCCAGCAGTGCGAACCAGGTTTCCGGGCCAATGCTGCCGACATCTTCCACCGCGACCGGCAGGACCCGTTCGGGCAGCCGCAGCACCAGATCTTCCAGCGCCGCAGCACCCGCACCATCGTCGTGGAAAAGGACGCACGGCGGCGGCACGTCGTGGCGCCGGTAGGCATCCACCGCGCTGCGCAGCACGCCGAGCAGGGCGCCACCGGCGGGGAATGCGTAGCTCATGGCGCCGCTGGGACAGGCCGTGGCACAGCTGCCGCAGCCCTGGCAGAGGTAAGGATCGACCTCGATGCGCTCGCCCCGGGAGCTGATGGCGCCCGTGGCGCAGGCATCCAGGCAGCGGGTGCAGCCGGTGATACCGCGGCTGCCATGGGCGCAGAGCATCTCCCGGTAATTGAAATAGCGCGGTTTCTGGAAGCCGCCCACCAGCTCGGGCAGCTCGCGCAGTGCCTGAGCCAGCGCGTCCGGGTCGTCGCCGACCCGGAAGTAGCCAACGGGGGGACGTTCCACGCTCACATGGGGCGCGGCGGATAGATCGAGCACCAGATCGAAATGCTCGAGATCGGGCCCGACCAGCGCCGCCAGATTGCGGTGCGCCCCGTCGCTATGGATGCTCGCCTGGAAGGCGCCCAGATAGCCCGCGACCGCATCCGGTCTGCCCTTGGCAATGACATGGGCCGCCGCCTCGGGGCCGTCGGCGCTGCCGTCCTCGTCCACGATCACGCAGTCCAGGGAGGACTCCAGAGCCCGAACCGCCTCCACGGCGCGCGCTCCCGGCCCAAGCACCAGCACCACGCGCCCTGCCTGGTACTCGACGAAACCCTCCATCTGCAGCCGTGCCCGGGCCAGCACATCCAGCGCCGCCTGCCGCGCCGCGCCCCCGTCGTTGGGCAGTGTCAGTGCCTGAAGGCTAATCTCCATCCGTTTCTCCATCCGGCCGCGGCTCGGCCGCGGCAAAGCGTTGTTCGTTCGCCCGAGCCTCGGCGTCGCCGATGGGCTGGTCCGTCTCCGGACGCTCTGGCTCCGCCTCTTCCGCCCTCGGGCGGTCAACCTCCTCCCGGACACCCGCCAGGCGGCGCTCGGCCTGGAGCTTCATGTCCGACGTGACGGTATCGCCCAGCGGCGTGAAATTCCGGTATTCGCCATCGTAGTCGTCCAGCCCGTCCTTGATCTGAAACTTGGGCATCGCGAACAGCCGGCGCAGGGCCTGCCTGCGCAGGGATTCGCTAACCCCGGCGGAGAGGAAGCCGCTGACGTCGGCGTCGTCGGTGATGCTTTCCACGGGCGGCATGTCCTCGTCGGTGAGCACCGGAGGTTCCGGCGCCTCCTCCTCCGGCGACGTTTCGCGCGCGCCCGGCGCAAGGGACTCGTCTGCCTCGGCGGCCTGCCGCTTGCGCCGGGACCACCGCGTCACGAAGGACTCGTCGTCGGCGGTCCCCGTGAATGCGCGATTTTCGCCGCGCTGCTCATCCGTCGTCATGATGTTTCCTCCGCTGGCCGCGTCGGCGCTGCTCGGGGCGATAGTGCGCCATCACGAACTGCTCCATGGCCTCCCGCACCTCCGGGGGTATGTCGGTCTCGAAGACTTCGCCGTCCCCCTCCAGCTGTCGCGTGGCCTCGTCCTGGTCCAGCGTCACCGTCAGCGGCACCAGCGCGCCCTCGGTGTCCTGGCGGCAAATGACGAAGGCCCGCGGCCGGGTCGCGGTGAGGTTGTACCAGTAGGTCTCCGCATTGGAACGCACCAGGCGGAAGCGAAGGCCCCGCCACAGGTAGTCGATGGTTCCCCCCTGAGCATGCACGGCGCCGCCGCTGGGCGTCGCTTCGCCGCCGGCGTCGGGGAGCAGTCCGGCCACCTCCCAGGCGGGGTAGGACCAGCCGCGATGCTCCCGCTGGGTGCAGCGCATCAGCACGCTCACGGGGAAGACGGTCGCTTCCGGTGCCGCCGGGGTCATGGCAGCGTCTCAGGCACGAAGCGGATGGCCCTGCCGCCCTCCCAGTCCGCCGCGCGCGGCCGATGGATGCGGACGTCCTCGGCCACGCCGTCGTCGCTGAGCCGGCGCTGGAGGGAGAAGATGGTATTGACCGGGGCCTCGGCGAGGGAAGCGGAGAACGCCAGCTCGGCGCGCGCCTCCTCCAGGGCCTCTTGCAGGGTGGGGGCGCCGTAGTGGTCACGCAGATGCACCGCAAGGCGCTCCGCCGCGCGCCGGTGGGCGACGTCGTCGATTTCCGCAACGACGGCCAGCGTGGACCAGCCGAAGCTCTCGAGACCCAGAAAGCCGTGCTGGAAGGCCGCCTTGTCGCCTCCGGTCAGCTTCGCCGGATCCCGGTCGCTGAGCGTGAACGTGAACGTCCCGGTGACCAACCACTCACCGGCTTTCGCCGCCCGCGGATACACCGCGTCATCGGACTCGTCCAGGCGGAGACATCTCAGCAGACGCATGGCATCCTCCTCCGCGCATCCCTTAATTCCCTGTTATGACCGTATAGTATATGCATTCGCGTTTTGAAACCGATGGGGACCGCAGCGCCATGTGCGAGGCAGGTCAGTCAGTCGCGATACTGGTGGGTACTCGCAAGGGCCTGTTCGTGGCCCGGAGCGACCGCCGGCGCAAGGACTGGACGGTAGAAGGTCCGCATCTCGCCGGCTACGAAATCCAGTCCGCCTTCCTGGATCCGAGACGGCCGAAACGCGGCTACGCGGCCGCCCATCACCCGATCTGGGGCATCCACGTCTACCGCAGCGACGATGCCGGCCGCAGCTGGCACGCACTTGCCGAGGTACCGCGCCACGGCAGGGACGATTCCCCCGCCGAGCTGAAGATGATCTGGTGCCTGGCGCCGGGGCCCGCGGAGACCCCGGAAATTCTGTACGCCGGCATCGAGCCGGCGGGCCTGTTCAGCTCGCGCGACGCCGGCGCCAGTTGGCGGCCGCTGCCCGGCTTCAACCACCATCCCACGCGCCCGCTATGGTCCCCCGCCAAGGGCGGCCTCGCGGTCCACTCCGTGCAGGTCGACCCGGATGACCCGAACCGGCTCTATGCCGCCCTGTCGGCCGGCGGCGTGTTCCGCTCCGACGACGCTGGCGAGACCTGGAAGGCGTGCAACCGGGGCGTGCGCGCGCCCTATCTGCCGGAGCGGGAGCCGGAGGCCGGCCACTGCGTCCACCGGCTGCTCGTACACCCCGCCGGCGGCGGCCGCCTCTACCAGCAGAGTCACAACGGCGTCTACCTCAGCGACGACCGCGGAGAGCACTGGACGGAGATCACCGCCGGCCTGCCCACCGATTTCGGCTACGCCCTGGCCACCGACGCCGGCAACCGGGACCGGCTTTATACCGTGCCGGAGCACGACAGCCAGATGCGGACCACCGTGGATACCCGGCTGCGGGTATTCACCACGCCCGACGCCGGCCGTCACTGGCATGTGCTCCAGCGCGGCCTGCCCCAGGAGAACGTCTTCGTCACGGTGCGGCGGGACGGCCTGGACAGCGACCGCCTGAATCCCATCGGTCTCTATCTGGGTACCTCCAGCGGACACCTGTTCGCCAGCGGCGACGGCGGCGACACCTGGCTTTTGGTAGCCGGCTTCCTGCCCGGCATACTCAGCGTCCGGGCGGCCACCCTGACAGAGTCGACGGAGGCAAACCCATGAGCGACCTGCTACGGGCCCTGGACATCGATGGCGGCATCGTCTGCGCGGTGGGTGCAGGCGGCAAGAAGACCACCCTTTACCGCATTGCCGACGCCTGGGCGGGCACCTATGCGCTCACCGCCACGGTGTTCACCGCGGCCCCACCCAGGCGGCTATGGGACGAGCGCATCCTCGAAGGGGACGACACGCTGCGCGAGGCGGTGACCGCCGCCTGCGGTCAACGCCGGCTGGCCTACGCGCGCAGCTCGGACAAACCGGGACGGGTAGGGGGCGTACCCCCGGCGCTGATCGAGGACCTGCACCGGGCGGCCGGCCGGGAGCTCACCCTGGTCAAGGCCGACGGCGCGCGGATGCGCGGCGTAAAGGCACCCCGCCAAGGGGAGCCGATCGTCCCGCCCGGGGCCGACCTGGTGCTGCACCTGTCATCGGCAGCCGTCCTCGGGCGGCCGCTGGACGAGCGGGTCGCCCATCGTCCGGAGCTGGCAGCCGAGGTGATGGGGCTGGCGGTGGGCGACCCTATCGAGCCGGCACACCTGGCGGCGCTTCTCGTCTCCCCGCGCGGCGCCCGTCAGGGCAGCCACGGCATCCGCCTGGTGCCGATCATCAACCAGGTGGACGACCGAGATCGGCTGAGCGCCGCCCGGGAAGCGGCGAGGGAGGCGATCGCCCGCGGTGGCGTCGAGCGCGTGGTGCTGGCGTCCATGCGGGCCGAGACGCCGGTGGTGGAGGTTGTCCGACGCGACGGATTGGGGGCAGACTGATGAAAAGCAGTGGAGGCAGGATCACTACGACGATGAGCCAAGTCACGGTTCACATTCCGTCAGCCCTGCGGGGCTTTGCCGACGGCAGCAGTGAGCTGGCCGTAGAGGCGTCCTCCGTGCGCGAGGCGCTGGACCGCATCGGCGAGCGCCATGAGCTGCTGCTGGCGCGCATCCTCACCCGCGGCGGCGACCTCCGTCCTTACGTGAACATCTTCCTGGACGAGCGCGACATCCGGTCCCTGGACGGTCTGGATACGCCCACCGCCGGCGCCCGAGAGCTCATGGTGGTGCCTTCTGTGGCGGGAGGGTGAGATGGACGCGCCGCTGGAGCAGCGCCTCGAGGCGCTCCGTGGCCGGATCCCGGAAGTGGCGCCCACGGCAGCCGCCGACGACCAGCGCCAGGGCGCCCTGGTTCTGGACGTACGCGAACCAGTGGAGACCGCGCAGGGCTATCCCCAGCGGGCCCAGCTGCTGCCGAGAGGGATGATCGAGCTGCAGGCCGCGAGCCTGCCGGCCGACCGCGATGCACCGATCCGGGTCATCTGTGCCACCGGCGTGCGCTCGCTGCTGGCAGCGGACACGCTGGCCGCCATGGGATACCGGGACGTGGCCAGCATCACGGGAGGTTTCGATGCCTGGCGGGCCGCCGGGCTCCCCGTGGCGCGCCCGGCGAGCACGGTCCCGGCCCGGGACCGATATCAGCGCCAGCTGATGCTCCCGGAAGTGGGCGCCGCGGGCCAGGAGCGACTCGCTGCCGCCCGGGTGCTGATCGTGGGTGCCGGCGGCCTCGGCTCGCCGGCTGCGCTCTACCTGGCCGGTGCCGGGGTGGGCACCATCGGCCTGGTGGACGACGACCGCGTCGAGCTGAGCAACCTGCACCGGCAGCCCCTGCACACCGAGGCCGGCGTCGGCACGCCCAAGGTGGAATCGGCCAGGTCGGCGCTGCAGGCCCGCAACGCCGGTATCGCCGTGGAAACCCATGACTGCCGCCTTGCCGCGGGCACGGCGGCGGCGCTTGTTGCCGGCTACGACGTGGTCCTGGACTGCAGCGACAACTTCGCAGCGCGTTATCTGCTAAACGACGCCTGCGTCGCGGCAGGCACACCGTTGGTCCAGGCCGCCATTCACCGCTTCGAGGGTCAGCTTACGGTCATCCATCCGGCCGCTGGCGGCCCCTGCTACCGGTGCCTGTACCCGGAGCCGCCACCGGCGGAGCTGGCGCCTTCCTGTGGCGAGACGGGCGTCCTCGGCGTGGTACCCGGGCACCTGGGCGTCCTCCAGGCCGCGGAGGCCCTCAAGCTGGTGCTCGGTATCGGCGAGCCCCTGATCGGCCGCCTGCTGTGGACCGACCTGCTCACAACGCGCTTCCGGCGGCTCGAGGTCAAGACCCGAGCCGACTGCCCGTTATGCACCCAACCCCGACTCGAAGCGATCCAGTCATGACTCCGCTCCGCGAAGGCATTACCGGCGTTATCCTGGCCGGCGGCCAGGGTAGCCGCATGGGAGGTCAGGACAAGGGCTTCGTCCCGCTCGCCGAGCGCCCCTTGGTGGAATACGTCCTCGCGGCGCTCCGCCCGCAGGTGGACGAGCTAGTCATCAGCGCCAACCGCAGCCTGGACCGCTACCGCGCGTACGGCTACCCGGTGGTCACGGATACCGAAACTGGTTTTCAGGGTCCGCTGGCCGGGATGGCCGCGGCCATGACTCACGTCCGAACCTCCCTGACGGCGTTCGTCCCCTGCGACGGACCGGCGCTGCCGAGGGACCTGATCGACCGGCTGCACCGCGCCCTTTCCGCGGAGGACGCGGAGATCGCGGTGGCCCATGACGGCGAACGGCTGCAGCCCGCTCACGCGCTCGTCCGCACAGAGCTGACCGAGGCGCTGGCGGCGGAGGTCACGCGCGGCGAGCGGCGCATCGCCCGCTGGTTCCGCAGCCGCCGGAGCGTGGAAGTGGATTTCAGCGACGTGCCGGACGCCTTCATCAACGTGAACACACCGGAGGAGCGGGAACGCCTGGCGGCCCGCCTGGCGTCCTGACCGCCGGGCCAAGCACCGACGCCCGGAGAGACATGAACGATCCTCTCGTCAACACCGGCTGCGGCGGGCACGACGCCCCGTCCATCACCCTCGACGAAGCGCTGGCGCGCATCCGCCGGGCGTTGCGGCCCGCATCCCTGGTGGAACGGGTGCCGGTGCGCGCGGCGCTCGGCCGGGTGCTGGCGGAAACGGTCGTGTCGGAGGCGGATGTGCCGCCCCACGACAACTCCGCCATGGACGGTTACGCCCTGCGCCACGCCGACGCCGGGAACGGGCCGCTGAAGATCGTGGGAAGCGCCTTCGCCGGCCACCCGTTCAGCGGTAGGGTGGGCAGCGGCGAATGCGTGCGGATCATGACCGGAGGCGTCGTCCCCGAGGGCGCGGACACGGTGGTCATGCAGGAACACTGCCGGGCGGAAGACGACCAGGTCCGCGTCGAACGCTGCCCGGCGGTGGGCGCCAACATCCGGCGGGCCGGGGAGGATCTCCCCCACGACGAGCCCGTGCTGGAGCCGGGGCGCCGCCTGACGGCCGCCGACCTGGGCGTTCTGGTCTCCGCCGGCCGCGCCGAAGTGAGCGTCCACTACCGGCTGCGGGCGGCCTTCTTCTCCACCGGCGACGAGCTGCGCTCAGTGGGACAGCTGCTGGACGAAGGCACCATCTACGACAGTAACCGGTACACCCTGCACGGCATGCTCTCGCGGCTGGGGGCGGACGTGCTTGATCTGGGCGTCGTCCGGGACGATCCGGACGCTCTGCGCCGTGCACTGCAGGATGCCGCTGCCCACGCCGACGTAATACTGACATCGGGGGGCGTCTCCGTGGGATCCGCGGACTTCGTGACCCAGGTTCTCGCAGAGATCGGACAAATCGGCTTCTGGACGGTCTCCGTCAAACCGGGCCGTCCTCTGGCCTTCGGCCACATCGGCGACGCTGCATTCTTCGGCCTGCCCGGCAACCCGGTCTCGTCCATGGTCACATTCACCCAGATCGTCACCCCCGCGCTGCGCCATCTGGCCGGCGAAAAGCCCCGCCCACCGGTGCGTTTCCGTGCCCGTTGCACGACCGCGCTGCGCAAGAAACCCGGGCTGCTGGAGTTCCAACGCGGCATCCTGTCCACGGGCGGCGACGGACTGCCGGAGGTGACGCCGTTTGGCCGCCAGGGCTCGGGGATCCTGCGTTCCATGAGCTGCGCGGATTGTTTCATCCTGCTGCCCCTGGAAGGCGCGGACCTGGCCGTCGGGGACTGGGTCACCGTGGAGCCGTTCGCGGGCCCGCTCGGCGTGTGAACCAGCCCGGCAGGCAGGTCCCACCCCAAACGGGTGGGTGTCATTCCTTCAGCTCGATCTCGCCCTCTACGCTATGCTCGATGCCGAGAGCCTCGCAACGCAGGGTGACGGTGACCGGGGCGGTGCCGGCCGGCAGGCGCCCGTCCTCCGCCATGGCCCGCGCCGCCGCCTCGATCTCGCGCTGGGAGGTGATGCCGACCTTCTTCAGGAAGCGGCGGATGCTCATGTTCAGTGCGTCTTCGTCCATTGGCCGTACCCTCTATGTTGTTCCCGTCCAGCACAGAGTGTTGCAAGTCGCCCCGATGACTGCAATCCACCGTCCATGCCATTTTCACCGCGCGGCAAGTGCCCGGGCTTGGCAGCGAAACGGTTTGGTCCGATGATGACTCGAGCAAACTCGGAGACAATTGCAGCTTGCCCATGACCAGCACCGTATACTCCTTGCATCGCAACCCGCTTGAGAGCTGGCGCAACGAGATGCCCCCGGACCCCGTCGCGCGCGAAGCGCTCGGGACGCCCCAGGGCGACGGGCGCCGGCTGCTGCTGGTGGGCGACGACATGGCCGTTCGCGCCGTCGTTGCCGACTGGCTTACGGGTGTTTGCCGGGGCACGGCAGTCATCGGCGCCCCTCTGGACGTGCCCCTGGTCGAGCGCCAACCGGACGTGCTGCTGCACCGCCTCGGCCGGTCCGTGGCCGCGGTCACCGGCATGCCGGACGGCATTCCGCTCCCCCCCGACGATCTGCGCCAGGCCCTGCCCGGTTGGCTGGCCAGGGCCGGCGCCCGGCACGGCGCCATTGTCATCTTCGAGGGGGTGGACCAACGCGGCGCCCCGCCCGACTGGCTGCCCAGCCATGCAGCGCCGCGTGTCACGGTAGTCGCCACGGCGGGGCCCGGGGAAACGGCCGAGCGGCTGGCGGCCGCGGGCTGGCACCTCGTGGATGTCGCTGGCGAGACGTCCGTCCCGGCTGGAGCCAACGATGCGGAAGCGCTGCTGAAGCGGCTCTGGGCATCGCCAGAGGGCGTGAATGACCGCGAGCTCGATCGGCTCGATCCCGACGGCAACCTGCGCCGTCGGGCCCGCGGCTGGCTCCGCCGGCGCCCCGGGCGAATCGGGCTGGCGCACGAGGGGCTGCGGCGGTGGGTAGGTTCGGAGCTGCTTCCCGCCGAAGCGCGCCGCGCAGGCTGGCTGACCGGCCTAGCCGAAGGCGCCGACGATCCCGTCGCCGCGGGCAGCTGGCTGGTCGAGGCCGAAGCGTGGCAAGCACTGGCGGCGCGGCTGGCACAACCGTCCACACTCGATCGCTGGTCCCGTTCGGCTCCGGCGCTGGCGGCACTCTGGCGGCGGCTGCCGGTGCAGGACCTGGCATGGCCGCGCCTGGCCGCGGCCCTGGCACGGGCACGCGAGGCGCCGCCCACGGAGACGGAGACGCGCCGGCAGCTCGCCGCGGTGGAGCTGCTGGACGCTCTGGATCGCGCGGACGACGCCGCGGAGCTCAGGAGCGCGGTCCTGCGCTGGCTGGCGGCGGCCAACGGTCCGCCCGTCGCACTGGCCGATGCACTGCACCGCGACGGCGCCGCGGCCCTGGACGCCGGAGAAACCGGAGCGGCCCGGCAGCGTCTGGAGCAGGCTCTGGGTCTGCGCCGCCGCCATCTTGGCGGGAGCTCCGAGGAAGCCCTGTCGACAGAGCACACTCTGGCCATGGTCCGCGAAGCGGAAGGCGACCTGGAAGGTGCGGAGCATGGCTACCGGCGGCTGCTGGCGACCGCGATCGAGCGCCACGGCGAATGCCACCCGCGGATCATTCCCTATCTGGCGAACCTGGCCGCCGCGCAGCGGGCGGCCAACCGTCTGGAGCCCGCCCGGGACAACCTGGACGCCGCCCTGCGGATCGGGCGCGTCTCGCTCGGTGCGGACCATCCCACCACGGCCGCGCTGATGGACAGCATGGCCGGACTGCTTTACGGGGGCGGGGACTTGGAAGGGGCGGAAAGCACCTACCGAGAGGCCGTCGCCACCACGGAACGCCTGTTCGGTCCGGACCATGAGGCCACAGCCGCATCCCTTCATAACCTCGGCACCTGCCTCGACGGCCGTGCCGCCTATCGCGAGGCGGAATCCTGCTTCCGCCGGGCGTTGGACATCAGGCACCGCCTTTGCGGCGACTACCACGCGGACACCGCCTCGACCCGGCACAATTTGGCCGGGGTGATGGAGGTCACCGGACGCGGCCGGGAAGCGGAAGCCCTTTACCGGGAAGCCATACAAGCGTGGGAGCTGGTGGTCGGCGAGGAGCACCCCGCCACCGCCACCAGCGTCAACAACCTGGCCGACCTGCTCCGGGAGAATGGCGACTACGAGGAAGCGGAGCGCCTATACCGGCGAAATCTGGCCACCTGGGGACGACTCTATGGCCACGATCATCCCAACACGCTGATGACCGCCGCCGAGCTGGGCGGTCTTTGTGCCGACGCCGGACGTCCGGACGAGGCGGAGCGGCTGCTGAGCCCCGCCCTCGACGGGTTGCGGGCACGCCTGGGCGTCACCAGCGGTCTCTACGTCGACGCCGCACTGCGCCTGGCCCGGCTGCGCGCCGACAGCGGCCGGCGGGCCGAAGCGCTGGCCCTGCTGGACGAGACGCTGCAGGCCGCCGCGGGCAGCACCGCCATCCTGGCGGCGCGCTACCAGAAGGTGCGCCGCCACCGCGACGCCATTGCCGGCAACGGACGGCCGGAGACGCGCTCATGATGGAAGACACCGATCTCCGGATACTGCGGGCGGAGCTGCCCGCCCCCTATGAGCTGGTTTGCCGCGAGCGGGTCGATTCCGTACTTGACGAGGCGCTCAAGCTCGGCGGCGACGGTGCCGACGAGGGCACGCTGGTCTGGGCGGGCAAAACGACGGACATGCCCCCCGGCACCCTCTGTGCCGCGGTGCTGCTCAGACCCGAGGAACCCGCGGAGCGCTGGCCGGAGCTGGCGGCGGTGGCCGCCGTGAGTGCCGGCGCTGCCATCGCGGAAGTCTGCCAGCCACTGACTCCGCTGGGCTATCGCTGGCCGGACGAGCTGCTGTTGGGGCTGGACCCGGTGGGCCATATCGGCTTGGCGCGGTCCGCCTGCCTGCTGGCACTCTCCTGGCAGATCCACGTCGATTCGCCTCCGGGCACCCTACCTGCCTTCGCGACCCTGTCGGGCGACGGTGGCGCCGAGACGACCCCTGGCGAGGTCCTGGGCCGGACCTGCCGTTTCTTCCTGGACTGGGTCAACCGTTGGGCCGAAGAGGGCTTCGAGCCCGTTCACCGGGCGTGGCTGCGGCGCAGGCTGCTCGAGCACCCGCCGGCGGACGTCCCCGCAGGCGAGCCGGTCGACCTCGACGCCAGCGGCAATCTCGTCCTGCGCACGGCCGACGGTGAGACCGTGCGGTCGTTGGGCGATGCGGTGGGGTTGAGCTAGAGGAGCCCGGCTTTGCCGGGCGATCCCAATGCCAAGCCACAGAATCGCGGCGGGGTCGCCCCTCCCACAGGGGGACTTCACCAGCGTCCGCAGTCGATAGAAGGGGTCCGGCCGCGCGCCGATACTCCGGCCGCTACCGCCCCATGGCGTAGAACTCGTCGTTCGGGCGCATACTGGTCAGGTTCGCCATGCGGTTGGACAGGGCGAAGAAGGCACTGACGGCGCCGATGTCCCAAATATCCTCGTCCGAGAACCCGTGGGCATGGAGCGTCTCGTAGTCCGCGTCGCTCACCTCCTCGGCGCGCTGCGACACCTTCACCGCGAAATCCAGCATCGCCCGCTGCCGCGGCGTGATGTCCGCCTTGCGATAATTCGCCGTCACCTGATCCGCGATGTACGGGTTCTTGGCGCGTATGCGCAGGATCGCCCCATGGGCCACCACGCAGTACTGGCACTGGTTCAGGGCCGACGTGGTGACCACGATCATCTCCCGCTCCGCCTTGGTCAGCCCGCTGTCCTTGTCCATCAGTGCATCGTGGTAGGCAAAGAATGCGCGGAACTCGTCCGGGCGGTGGGCTAGCGCGAGGAACACGTTGGGCACGAAACCGGATTTCTCCTGCACGGCCTCGATGCGCTCGCGAATATCGCCGGGCAGGTCGTTGATGTCCGGCACCGGGAAACGGCTGATCGGCTGTTCGCTCATGGTCTCTCCTCAGATCTGCATCGCCGGGGAAACACTGACTGTTCCCCTCACCCATTGGATCATGGGAGCCTTTCACGGCGCTGCCCGCAAGTCCAGCAGACCGAAGCCCTGTACGGTATTCCCACCTCGCGCTCCAGGCGGATGCGGGGCAGAATGACCTCAACGAGAGGAGCCCATCCCGGAAAAAGGGGTCGTGATGAGCAATCGTGGCATTGCCGTCGTTGGAGTCCGCCTGCTGGCGCTGTACCTGGTCCTGCGCCTCGTCTTCCTGGTGCCCGAGCTGGTGACTCACTGGAGCATTCCGACGGGCGGCGCCGGCACGCGCGTCGCGACACTGATCGTGGTGGCTCTGATCGCCGCCTTCCTCTGGTTCCGCGTCGGCACCGTCGTGGGCTGGATCCTGCCGGCACGGACTGCCCAGTCGCTCGAGCAGGAAGACGGCATTCACGAACGGCAGGCGCAGGCCCTCGCCTTTTCGGCCGTCGGCGCCCTGCTGCTGGCCTGGACACTCCCGGACCTGGTGTTGCACGGCTACCTGCTGTATCGGGAATGGCGGTTCGTGCCGGTAGTGGCCAGCCTGGACACCAATCTGGTCCTTGGGGCCTCCACGACGCTGCTGCGGGTCATCCTCGGGGCCGCGCTGTTCTTCGGCAGCGGCGGCCTGGTTCGCCTCGTCCACCACCTGCGACGCGCGGGCTCCGGCTAGCGATGCACCATGCCGGGCTTGGATTTCCCGGTCGCCCTGTTGCACTATCCCGACTGCGCCCCCAATCGGTCATGTCTGACGGCTCAAAATGAACAAGCATGCTCTGAACACCACCCTCACCCTGGTGCTCGCCGCATCCATTCTCGCCTGGGCTGGCAATGCCGCTGCCGGCTCCGGCGGCCCCGACCCGGACGGTCTGAAGCTCGCCTCGGCCGCCGCGGCGATTTCCGACCTGGACGGCGGTGATCCCCTGTTCGCGAAGAACGCGGGACGCCAGCGCCCCATCGCGTCCATCACCAAGCTGATGACCGCCATGGTGGTGCTCGACAGCGACCGTCCGCTGGACGATTGGGTCACCATCGTCCGCCGCAAGAAAGATCCGCCCAACAACGGCTACTCCCGTATCCGCATTGGCTCCCAGCTGCGTCGCGGCGATCTGGTTCGCATCATGCTGATGTCGTCGGAGAACCTGGCCGCCTACGTGCTGGCCAGCGACTACCCCGGCGGCCGGGACGCGTTTGTCGCCGCCATGAACGACAAGGCGCGGGCACTCGGCATGAACGACTCCCACTTCGTCGGTCCCAGCGGCCTCTCACCGAAGAATCACTCGACCGCGGCCGACCTGCTGAAGATGGTGAGGGCCGCCTATGGCTACGACGCCATCCGCGAGTACACCACGACCGCGTACTACCGGGCACGATTCCGCAAGCCGCACTACACGCTTGCCTATGGCAATACCAATCCGCTGGTCCACAGCGGCCGCTGGAAGGTGGAGCTGAGCAAAACCGGCTATCTGAACGAGGCCGGGCGGTGTCTGATCATGGTGACCCGCGTTGGCGGACGCAGCCTGGCCGTGGTGCTGCTGGACTCGTTCGGAACGCGGACCCCGCTGGGCGATGCCGGCCGCATCAAGCGCTGGATGAAAACCGGCAAGAGCGGCCCCGTGGCTGGAGCGGCGCGCCGCTACGAGCGCCGCGAAACCGAGGAATGGGCCAGCGCCTCGGACTGATCCGACAGGCCCGCGGAGCCGACGCAAGCATCCCCGGCCGCGGCACCGCCCCGGCCATCGCCCCATCCGGCGCCGACAAGGAACAGGCATGCCACAGGCAAGGGACGACACCGGCGGCGGCCCCGAGATGAGCGATAGCTCCCGGGGTGTGCCCGCCCGGCCGGCCATCCTCCGGCTCATTGAGCGGTTCCGGCCGATGCTGCGCTGGTGGCCGCTGGTGGGCTTCCTCAGCGGCGTGGCCAGCTTCGTGCTGGTCGACCGCCAGCAGCAATTGGCCGGGTGGCTCGCGGGAGCGGTGATGATCAGCTGGTTGTGGCTGCTCGGCGAGAACGTCATCCGCGGGGTCACTGCCCGGATCACCGGCTACGAGCTGCCGCCGGCTGCGCTGAGCTTCGCGACGCAGATGATCCACCAGGAGACGTTCTTCTTCGTACTGCCGTTCTTCCTGGTCACCACCACCTGGCACAGCGGACAGACGGCCTTTACCGGGCTGCTGGCCGCCGCCGGCCTGATCTCGGTCATCGACCCCCTGTACTTCCACCGGGTCGCGGCAAGACGCTGGCTGTACCTGCTCTATCACGCCCTGGCCGTGTTCTCCATCGCCCTGTGCGCGTTCCCCATCATGCTGCATCTGACCACGGGCCAGAGCTACGCTCTGGCGGTCGCCGCCCTGCTGCTGGTCACGCTGCCGACGCTCGTGCAGACCCTTCCCACCCAGGCCTGGTATCACTGGCTGCTGCTGGGCGTGGTGACCGGAGTGCTCGGTGTTGTGCTGTGGACGGGGCGGTACTGGGTGCCTCCGGCCACGCTCTGGCTCACCCATGTCTCCGTGACGCGCTCGGTGAACGAACAGGCACGTGAGCACGGCAGGTCAATCCGGAGCATCACCAACGTCGCGCTGCAGCACGGCGGCCTGTATGCCTACTCGGCCATCCGGGCGCCGCGGGGGCTCGAGGAAGCGGTCTATCACGTCTGGCGGCACGAAGGCCACGTCGTGGACCGCATCCGGCTGGCCATCAGCGGCGGCCGCAAGGACGGCTACCGCGCCTGGACTCACAAGATGAACTTCCCAACGGACTCCCTCGGCAGGTGGAGCATCGAAGTGCAGACAGCCACGGGACAGATGGTCGGCATGCTCCGCTTCAATGTGGTGGATCACCTGCCCGAGAACGCCGCCGGCAAGCAGCAGTCGGTGGTCACGGCCTCGGGCGGCGGGCTGCCGGCCGGGCCGTTCGGCAGCCTGGATCCGCTGCGTTAAGGAAACACTGAAGTATTCCCGCGAGGCTCTGCGACTCGGCCGGAGCGGAGCCGGTTCCGGCCGGGCCGAGTACAGAGCTGACAGGTTCAATGGGCTTACAGGCGCGCCCGCTGGGAACGCGGCACGGTGTGCCGTCTTTCTCGGATCCGCAGTTTGTTGTCGGGTACGCTGTACCGGGAACGATGATTACGGAACTTGGGCTCCGTCCCTGGGGGTGCTAGCGAGTGCAACCTGTCAACATGGCACGCTGGGCGTTGCCGGCGCTGCTGCTGATCGGCGCCGCCGGCCATGCCGCGACCTTGTACAAATGGACCGACGACGCCGGGGTCACTCACTTCAGCCAGCAGCGCCCGCCGACGGGCACCGACGCCGAGCGCATCCACGTAAAGTCGGCCAGCAACGCGTCGAGGAAGGCCTCGACCGGCACCCGCCGGATACGCTGCCGGGATTTCAGAGGTGCCCTCACACAGCTGCGGGCCGCTGACGTGGCGCGCGCCGAGCGGAACCGGTGGCAGGCTGCCAAACGCACCGCCAGGGCCGGGATCGCGAAATGGTGTGCGGATGCGGCGGGCAGCGATTGACGGCGGCGGGCGCTGGTGCCGGTTCATCCTCCGGCGCGTTGGCGTCCGATCCGGCGCTCCAGGATCCGATCCAGCTTGTCCGCGGCCTGGTTGATGGATGCGTAGAGGTCCATGGCCTGGGCCTCCACCGCCACTGCGTCGATGCCGGCACCTTCGATGCCGCCTATCTGGAGGCACCTGAGTGGGTGGAGACCAGGGCCGGGGCGCTGGCGAGCATACGGGATGGAGAAGCGGCCGCCTGTATGCAGTAACATGGCGCCGAGCCATACGCTGCCGCCGACGAGACAACAAACGGGTATCCCAACAACATGGATCTACAACTGAAAGGCCTGCGGGCCCTGGTCACCGGAAGCACCGCCGGCATCGGCGCCGCCATCGCCCGGACGCTGGCGGCCGAAGGCTGCGACGTGGCGATCTGCTCCCGCAGCGCGGACCGGGTGGAGGCGATGCTCGCGACGCTGGCAGATTGCCCCGGCCGCGCCGTCGGCCGCGCCGTGGACGTTACCGACGAGGCTGCATTCTCGGACTGGGTCAGCGCCGCCGCCGGACAGCTCGGCGGACTGGACATCTACGTCGCCAATGTCAGCGCCATGACCACCGACTGGCGGCAGACGGTGACCACCGACATTCTGGCGACGGTTTCGGGCATCGACACGGTACTGCCGTGGCTGTCGCAATCCAGTCACGCCGCCATCGTCTACGTCAGCTCTATCGCCGGGCTGGTCGGAGTGCCCCAGCTGGCGTCCTACGGCGCGGCAAAGGCGGCCATGACCCACTACATGAAGAGTCTGTCGGTGCGCCTAGTGAAGAAGGGCGTGCGAGTGAACGCGGTGGCCCCCGGGGACATTCTCTTCGAAGGGGGCATCTGGGACCGTACTCGGCGGGAGAACCCGGAGCTGTTCGCCAAAGTGCTCAAACGCAATCCCATGGGGCGCTTGGGGACGCCCGGGGAGATCGCCAACGCCGTGGCATTTCTGGCCAGTCCGGCTGCGAGCTTCGTCACCGGTTCCCAGCTCGTGGTCGACGGCGGCAACACCACGCACGTCCAGATCTGATGGAAGCGCCCGCCGAAACATGATCAGCCAGGAACGATTGCGGTAGTGCGGCAGCGAAGAATCCTTTCCGCGGTGATCCTCGCGGCACTGCTCCTGGTGGGTTTTGCCGCCACCAGCCTGATCAGCTACTACGTGGCCCACGATTCGCTGGCGCGACATGTCGAGCAGGAGACGCTGCCGCTGACCAGCGACAACATCTTTTCCGAGATCCAGCGCGACCTGCTGCGCTCGACGCTGATCTCCTCGCTCATGGCGCACGACACCTTCGTCCGGGACTGGACGCTGCACGGCGAGCAGGATACCGGCCGGATCGTCCGCTATCTCCGGCAGATCCAGCACAAGTACGACACCACCACCGCTTTCTTCGTCTCCGACAAGACCCGCCGCTATTACCACTCGACGGGTGTCCTGAAGACGGTATCCGCCGATGATCCCCGCGACGCCTGGTACTTCCGCGTGCGCAGGATGCACAAGCCGTACGAGATCAACGTGGACTACGACACGGCGGACCGGGACCGCCTGGATATCTTCGTCAACTATCGCGTAACGGACTACGACGGCCACTACCTCGGCGCCATAGGCATTGGCCTGTCGGTTCACGCCGTGACCCAGCTGATCGAGCAGTATCAGCAGCGTTACGGGCGACAGATCTATTTCGTGGACCGGGAAGGCCGGGTAACCGTCCGCGGCAGCGGATTCGACGGCAGCGAGCGCATCCAGAGCCGGGCCGGGCTGGGTCCGTTCGCCACCCGTATTCTGGCCAACCCCAGCACGGCGTTTTCCTACCGCAACGCCGGCGGCCAGACGGTGTACGTCAACAGCCGCCTGGTGCCGGAGTTCAACTGGATCCTGCTGGTGGAGCAGACCGCCTCCCGCGGGGAGGCCCGAATCCAGCACACGCTCATCGTGAACCTGCTGGTGGCGCTGGCCATATCGGCGCTGGTGTTCGGCCTGGCCTACTATACGGTGCGCGGCTACCAGCGGCGACTTGAGGCCATGGCGACCACGGACAAGCTCACCGGCGCGGCGAACCGCCAGATCTTCGATCTGCTGTTCGGCCAGGCGGTGAAGACCGCCCGGCGGCGCGGCGAGCGCACCTCCTTGGTGGCCGTCGACATCGACCGGTTCAAGGCGCTCAACGACACCTACGGACACCAGGGCGGCGACGTCATCATCCGCGCCCTCGTGGCCACCCTGCGCCAGCAGATCCGGGACACCGACACCGTCTGCCGCTGGGGCGGCGACGAGCTGCTCCTGCTGCTCAGCGGCTGTGACCTGAACGCGGCGCACCGTCTGGCCGAGAGCATCCGGGAGGCGGTGGAGCGGCGGCCGATGCATTTCGGCCGCGAACAGATCTTCGTCACCGTCAGCCTCGGCGTCGCGGAGCACCGGCCGGGCGACGACCTCGAGACGACCGTGCGGCGGGCCGACGATGCCCTCTACCGGTCCAAGCAGCTGGGACGCAACCGCACCACCGACGCCTGAGCTGGTGTCCCTTAACAGAAGTTCGTCGCCTATTTGCCGCGAGCGCGTCCGTGCGCGCGGCCCGAAGGGAGCGTGGCGGCGGCCGCTGCACCTCGTTGCGCTGCTTGGCAAGGGCTACGGCCATTGCCGGCGCAGCGCGCCATGGACCTGCTCAGCAATCGACTCGGGCTAGCGTAAGCCCGCCGAACGCCGAGGCTGGCACCACCGGCACTTGCAACAAACTGAGAACTCGCCTCGCGGCCAGAGCCCCTGGATTGCTGCCGCCCAGACTCCTAGGCGGCCTCCTGCCGGGAGGGCCGCCGGAAGCCTTCCAGCAGCTCCGCCTCCCGCTCCTTGGCCGTCTCGGCGTTGCGCGCCTTGACATGACCGTAGCCGCGGATCTCCTGGGGCAGCTCGGCGAGCGCCACTGCATAGCCGTGATTGTCCCGCATCAGGCCCTCCGTCAGCTCGCCGTGCAGCCGCTCGAACGCCGCCAGCAGCCCGCGCTCCAGCCGGCGGTCGCTGCTGTACCCAAAGGGGTCGAACGGCGTGCCCCGCAGAAACTTCAAGCGCTTCAGTACGCCCATGACCCGCAGCATCCAGGGCCCGTAGGCATGCTTGCGCGGCTCGCCGGTGCTCGGGTCGCGCCGGGCGAACAACGGCGGCGCCATATGCACGCGCACCTGGTAATCGCCGGCGAAGGTCCGGCGCAGACGCCGCTGAAACTCGCCGTCGGTATACAGCCGCGCCACCTCGTATTCGTCCTTGTAGGCCAGCAGCTTGAAATAGCTGCGGGCCACGGCCTCGGTCAGCGCCGTGCTGCCGGGGACGCGATCGGCTTCCACCGTCCGGGTCCGCTCCACGAGCTGCCGGTAGCGGCGGGCGTAGGCTTCGTTCTGATACGCGGACAGATACTCGCTCCGGCGACGGATAACCTCATCCAGGTCTTTGGCGATGTCGGCGGCCTCCTCGCGCGGTCCGACCAACCGGCGCACTGCCTCCAGATCGTGGGCCGCGCGGCGTCCCCACAGGAAAGCGGACTTGTTGCGGTCCACGGCGACCCCGTTGAGCTCCACGGCGCGCAGAATGGCCTCCGGCGAGACCGGAAGCAGCCCCTGCTGGCAGGCGAAGCCGACCAGGAACAGGTTGGCCATGAGGCTGTCGCCCAGCAGTCCCTCGGCCAGCGCCGTGGCGTCCACGGACCAGAAGCGGTCCGGGTTCACGGCGTCGCGGACGTAGCCCTCCATGCCCTCCGCCGGGAACGGCAGATCGGGGTCGCGGGCGAAGCCCGCCGGCATGAACCGGTGGCGGTTGAGCACGGCGGCCGAGCGTGTGCGGTCCAGCTCGGCCAGTGTGCTGTTGGCGGCCGCCACGACCAGGTCGCAGCCCAGCAGCAGGTCCGCCTCTCCGGTGGGAATACGGGCGCCGTGCACGTCCTCGGGCGAGGCCCCCATCCGCACGTGGGTGGTCACGGCGCCGTACTTCTGGGCCAGTCCGGTGACATCCAGCACGCCGACGCCGCGGCCCTCGAGGTGCGCGGCCATACCGAGCAGCGCCCCAACCGTCACCACGCCGGTGCCGCCCACACCGGTGATGAAGATGTTGTAGGTCCTGTCGAGCGCCGGGCGGGGCGCCTCGGGCAGATCGGGGAACGAGGCATCGTCGCCCACCGGTTCCGGTTTGCGCAGCTCGCCGCCGTGGACGGTAACGAAGCTCGGGCAGAAGCCGTCCACGCAGCTGAAGTCCTTGTTGCACTGACCCTGATCGATGGTCCGCTTGCGGCCGAGCTCGGTTTCCATCGGTGCCACGGACAGGCAGTTGGATTTGGTATTGCAGTCGCCGCAGCCCTCGCAGACCCGTTCGTTGATGAAGGCGCGCTTGGGCGGGTCCGGCGCCTTGCCGCGTTTCCGACGGCGGCGCTTTTCCGCGGCGCAGGTCTGATCGTAGATCAGTGCCGTGACCCCGGGCGTCTCCCGCAGCTCGCGCTGCACGGTATCCAGCTCGTGGCGCTCGTGCACTGTCACGCCGGGCGCGAACTCCGTGTTCTCCGGATACTTGTCGGGTTCGTCGGTCACCACCACGATGCGGCCGACGCCCTCGTCGCGCAGTTGGCGTGAGATCGCCGGCACCGTAAGATCCCCATCCACGTGCTGGCCGCCGGTCATGGCCACCGCGTCGTTGAACAGGATCTTGTAGGTGATATTGACCCCCGCCGAGACGGCGGCGCGCACGGCCATGAGCCCGGAATGGAAATAGGTGCCGTCGCCCATGTTCGCGAACACGTGCCGGGTCTCGGTGAACGGCGCCTGGCCCAGCCATGTCACCCCCTCACCGCCCATGTGGGTGAAGGTCTCGGTGCTGCGGTCCATCCAGATGGCCATGTAATGGCAGCCGATACCCGCCAGGGCCCGGCTGCCTTCGGGCACATGGGTGGAGGTGTTGTGGGGGCAGCCGGAGCAGAAGTGAGGAATGCGCTCGGCGAGCACGACGTTGTCGGCCAGCGCCGCTTCCTGCGCCGCCAGGGCTCCCAGCCGGTGTTCCATGGCGGAGCTGGTGTAGAAACGCCCCACCCGGCCGGCAATGGCCCGGGCGACCATGGCCGGGCTGAGCTCGCCCGTCGACGGCAGTATCCACTCGCCGTGCTCGTCGAACTTGCCCACCACCCGCGGACGCACGCCCTCGCGCCAGTTGTAGAGCTGCTCCTTGAGCTGGTTCTCGATGACGGCGCGCTTCTCCTCCACCACCAGGATCTCTTCCAGACCCTCGGCGAAGGCGCGCACGCCCTCCCGCTCCAGCGGCCAGCTCATGCCCACCTTGTAGACACGCAGACCCATTCGCCCCGCCTCGCCCTCGTCGATGCCCAGACCGTCCAGGGCCTGCATCACGTCGAGATAGGCCTTGCCCGTGGTGACGATGCCGAGCCGGGGCTGCGGGCTGTCCAGGACGATGCGGTTGAGCCTGTTGGCGCGGGCGAAAGCCAGGGCGGCATAGAGCTTGTACTTGTGCAGCCGGTATTCCTGGTCCAGCGCCTTATCCGGCCAGCGGATGTGGACGCCGTCGGCGGGCAGCTCGAAGTCATCGGGGAGCACGATCTGCACCCGGTCGGGGTCCGCGGCCACGGACGCCGAGGAGTCCGCCGTCTCCGAGGTCATCTTCACAGCCACCCAGCAGCCGCTGTAACGCGACAGAGCCCAGCCGTACAGGCCCAGATCCAGGATGTCCTGCACCCCCGCCGGGTTGAGCACCGGCATCTGGGCGTCCATGAAGGAGTACTCGCACTGGCTGGGCAGGGTCGAGGACTTGCAGCCGTGGTCGTCACCGGCCACCGCCAGCACGCCGCCGAAGCGCGAGCTGCCGGCCGCGTTGGCATGCTTGAAGACGTCGCCGCTGCGATCCACCCCGGGCCCCTTGCCATACCAGAGCCCGAATACGCCGTCGACCGTGGCGCCCTCCCAGAGGTTCACCTGCTGGCTGCCCCACAGCATCGTGGCTGCCAGGTCTTCGTTGACACCGGGCTTGAACACGATCCGGTTGCGCTCGAGGAACGGCCGGGCCTGCCAGAGGTTCTGATCCAGACCGCCCAGCGGCGAGCCGCGATAGCCGGAGATGAGGCAGGCCGTGTCGAGCCCGGCGCGAGCGTCGCGCTGGCGCTGCACGATGGGTAGCCTGGCCAGGGCCTGAACGCCGGAGAGGTAGATGCGTCCGGATTCCAGGGCGTATTTGTCTTCCAGATGAACGTCCGCGAGAACCATCAGGGGATCTCCCTTGCAGTGGCCCGCCGCACCGGACGGGCGCGGCTCATCGAAATCAGTCTTTTGGACCGGCTCATGGAGCGGATCGCCGTCCGGCGGGTTGGCCGATCCGGCAATCCCAAAGTCGACCGTGCAGCGCCGCAAGTCAATGTGCGGCGCAGCAATCGCACCCCCTGCCCCGCTTTCGCTATGCTGGTGACGTGAACGAGTCGGAAATCCCCGAAGGAACGACGCCTGAAGGCGGCGCCGCAAAGCGCTCGATGTCCGGACCGGACTCCTGGATCCTGCGCTTCGCGGACCGGGTCCCGGAGGGCGGGCGGGTCCTCGACCTAGCCTGCGGCGGAGGCCGGCACACGCGGCTGTTCCGGGCACGCGGTCATCCGGTCACGGCGGTGGACATCGACATCGCCGGCCTGGCGGACCTGAGCCGCGATCCGGAAGCCGAAGTGCTGGCGTGGGACCTGGAAGGCCGCGGCTGGCCGCTCCGCGACCGGCAGTTCGCCGGGGTGGTGGTGTGCAACTACCTGTGGCGGCCGCTGCTGCCGGCCGTCCGCGATGCCGTGGCACCCGGCGGCGTTCTCCTGTACACCACATTTGCCGTGGGCAACGAACGCTTCGGCCGGCCCCGCAATCCGGATTTCCTGTTGCGCCCGGGCGAGCTGCTCGCCCTGCTGGACGAGCGATTCGAGGTCCGCGCCTACGAGCACGGCGAACAGGGTGATCCGCCGAAGGCCTGTCGGCAGTCGGTGGCGGCGGTGCGGGTGGATTGAGGAATCGCCCGGCGAAGCCGGGCTCCCACGGCGGTTTAATCCCGGCCCCGGTAGGAGCCCGGCTGCGCCGGGCGATTCGACCAGATTGCTGGCCGGATCGCCGCTCCCAAGCGCTACGCTCCGGCGTCAGTGCACCTGCGTGCCCGCCACCTGCTCCAGCAGCTTCACCACGGCGGCCATGTCCTCGTCGCCGTAGCCGCCGGCATTCGCGGCGCTCACGCACTCCCGGGCGGTGGCGGTCAGCGGCAGGTAGACGCCGCTCTCCCGGCCGGCCTGGAGGACCAGGTCCAGGTCCTTGAGCAGCAGCTTCACCGGGAACTGCTTGTCGAAGTTGCCCGCGCGGATCGCCTTGCCCTTGAGGTTGTACAGGGGGCTGTTGGTGGCGCCGGTGGTGATGGCCTCGATGATCGTGTCGGGACTCACGCCACGCTTGCCGCCGAAGACCAGGGCCTCGCAGAAGCCCTGCATCATGCTGCTCAGCAGCAGGTTGACGGCGTGTTTGGTATCCATGCCCTGACCCAGGTCGCCGCAGTTGACCGTCGCTTTGCCCATCAGGTCGAACAGGGGCTGGGCGGCCTCCAGGTCTTCGGCGGCCCCGGCCGCCAGGATGGTCAGGTTGCCGTCCTCGGCGGGCTTGCGGGTGCCCGACACCGGTGCCTCGAGGAAGCGGCCGCCCGCCTCGCGCACCCGTGCGGCGAGATCCAGGTTGGCCTCGCGGGAAACGGTGCTCATGTTGATGACCAGCGTGCCGCTCCCGACTCCGGCCAGGGCCCCGTCCTCACCGCTGAAGACGGCGTCCAGGGCGGCATCGTCGGATACCATGACGACGACGGCGTTCACGCCGGACGCCAGCTCGGCGGGCGTGCCGGCCACGCTGATGCCCGCCTCCGCGAAGGCGGCGGTCGTTTCGGGGCTGCGGTTGTACACCGCCGTCAGATGGCCGCCGTCGTTGATCCGCCAGGCCATGGGCGCCCCCATGGTACCCAGCCCGATGAAACCCGTGCGCAGCGCTGCCATGCTCACCTCCCGTTGGAATTCGATGGGCCGTACGGCCCGTCACGGGAAAGGAGGTGGGGACGCCCGGCGGGGAATTCCAATGCGGTGTTGCGGCCGGCTCAATCGACGACCATTACGCCCTCTTCCTCGGCCTCCTCGTCGTGGTGATAGGGCACGCGCCGGAACAGCAGCAGCAGCGGCAGCGCGGCCACCGCCATCCACGCCATGACCTGGAAGTCGTTGAGGTAGCCGATAGCCGCCGCCTGGCGGGTCAGCTCGCCGTTGAGCAGCGCCAGGGACTGGCCGTTCCCCCCGCCCTGCAGCAGCGACTGGACGGGGGCGCGGAAGACGTTGAGCTGCTCTCCGAGCACGGCGTGATTCAGCTGGGTGCTGCGCGCCGCCATGGTGACCATGACCGAGATGCCGATGCTGCTGCCGATGTTGCGCATCAGGCTGAACATGGCAGTGGCCTCGGTCCGGTAGCGCTGCGCCAGGGTGGAGAAGGTGATGGTGCTCAGCGGCACGAACACGAAGCCAAGCCCCAGACCCTGGATGATACCGGTGTGCACCACCGCCCAGGGGCTGATCTGGAGGTTGAACTGGGCCATCTCGAACAGGGAGGTGGCGGTCAGGATCAGCCCGGTCCCGATCAGCAGCCGGACATCGACCCGGTTGACCAGCCGTCCCACCAGGAACATGGCGGCCATGCTGCCGATGCCGCGGGGCGCGAGCACCAGCCCGGTGGTGACCACCGGGAAGCCCATCAGGTTCTGCAGGAACGGCGGCAGCAACGCCAGCGTGGCCAGCAGGATGATGCCGATGGTGAAGATGAAGAACAGGCCGATCACCAGGTTCCGGTCCTTGAACAGGCCCGGCTCCAGGAACGGCTCGTCGGCGGTCAGCATGTGGGCGATGAACATGTACAGGCCCAGGCCCGCCACGAACGCCTCCACCACGATCTCCATGGAGGAGAACCAGTCCAGGCTCTGGCCGCGGTCCAGCATCAGCTGCAGGGCGCCGATGGCGAGCGAGAGCAGCGCGAAGCCGAACAGGTCGAAGCGCCGGGCCACGCGCTCGGTCTCCCGCACGAACAGCAGGATGCCGGAGAGCGCCAGAACCCCGACCGGCACGTTGATGAAGAATACCCAGCGCCAGTTGTAGTACTCGGTCAGGTAGCCGCCCAGGGTCGGCCCCAGGATCGGCCCGACCATCACCCCGACGCCCCACATGGCCATGGCGGAGCCGTGGCGTTCGCGGGGGTAGGTATCCAGCAGCACCGCCTGGGACAACGGCACCAGCCCGGCGCCGAAGACGCCCTGCAGCAGGCGGAAAAGCACGATCTGGCTCAGGGAGGTGGCCAGCCCGCAGAGGATCGAGGTCACCGTGAAGCCGATGACGGAGGCGATGAACAGACGCTTACGACCCATACGCGCGGCCAGGAAGCCCGTCATGGGCGTCATGATGGCCGCGGCGACGATGTACGAGGTCAGCACCCAGGAGATCTGCTCCTCGGTGGCGGACATGCTGCCCTGCATGTGCGGCAGCGCCACGTTGGCGATGGTGGTGTCCACCGCCTGCATGATCGTGGCCAGCATGATCGACACCGTGATCAGACCGCGGTGCCGGGCCGTCGTTTCGGTGCCCGCTGGGCTCACTCAGCCGCTCCGGGCCGCTCGGCGGCGGCGGCCGGCTTCACTACGTTCCGCACCCAGGCGGCCATGGGGCGCAGGAAGGCCGGTCCGCGGTTGTGCCAGCCGGTGTCGATGCTGACGCTGACGCTGAGCCCGGAGCGCAGCACCCGGTCCGACGGGCCGTCGTCGATGGCGACACGTACCGGCACGCGCTGCACGACCTTCACCCAGTTGCCGGTGGCATTCTGGGCCGGCAGCACCGAGAACTCCGAGCCCGTGGCCGCGGCGATGCTCTTCACGTGCCCGTGCCAGACGGCTCCCGGGTAAGAGTCCACCCGGATCTCCACGGGCTGGCCGGCATCAACGTGGGTCAGCTGGGTCTCCTTGAGGTTGGCGTCGACCCAGGCGCCGGTGCCGGAGACCAGGCTCATGGCCGCGCGCTGCGGGTTCACGAACTGCCCCTCGATGGGCGTCTTGGAGGCGATGCCCGCGAACGGCGCGCTGACGCGGGTCTCGTCCAGATCCTTGCGAGCGGCGTCCAGGGCAGCCTGGGCCTTGCGGTACAGCGGATGCTCCTCCACCGGGATGTCCGGATCGCCGTTGAGACCCGCCTTGAGGCGGTCCAGGGTCTTGTGCGCCGAGTCCACTTTCTGCCGGGCGACTTCCCATTCGTGCTTGTAGCGGTCCAGGACCGAATCGGACACCGCCTGCCGATTGGCCAGCCGCACCTGGCGCTGGTATTCCCGCCGTGCATAGGCCGCGTTGCTCTGGGCAAGCTTGAGCGCCTGGCGCTCTTCCTGGTAGCTCGCCTTCATGGTCTCGATCCGGGTACGGGCGTCGGCCAGCTCGGAACGGGCCTTGTCGAGAGCGATGCGGTAGCGCTCGGGGTCGATCAGGAACAGCAGATCGCCAGCCTTCACCGGCTGGTTCTCGGAGACGGCCACGCGCGTGATCGTCCCGGACACCTCCGGCGTAATGGTGACCATGTCGGCATGCACATAGGCGTTCTCGGTGTCCACGTAGCGTCCGCCGAGCAGGTACATGCCGCCGGCCGCGGCCACCGCCGCCACCGGCAGGACCAGCAGCAGCAGAAAGCGGGTCGTGCGGCGGCCGGGCTTCAGCCGGCCGAGAATGCGTCGAAGGAAGCTTGCGCTCTTCCCCGTCATGGTCTGGTTCCTCAAAGTTGCACGGTGCGTGGGCGCGGTGCGGGTTGGCGCTTCACGCAGTCAGGTTTTCTTTCAGCCGGGCCAGCGCCGCCCGCAGCGTGCGGCGGGTCTCCAAATCCACGCCGCGCAGCGCCACGGCGCGGGTTTCCCGGGCCAGGCGGTACAGCTCGTGCAGGGTCGGCAGGGCCTGCTCGGTGAGGTACAGCCGCCGCGCTCGTCGGTCTTCCGGGTCCGAGCAGCGCCTGACCCAGCCGCCCGCCTCCAGGCGGTCGAGCTGCCGGGCCAGCGTTATGGGCTGCACCTCGAGCACGTCGGCGAGCTCCGCCTGCTTGACGCCCTCCTGGCGCGACAGGCGGGCCAGCACCGACCATTGGGCGCGGGTCAGGCCGAGCTTCTGAGCCCGACGGTCGAAGTCCCGCCGCAGCAGCCGGGCCACGTCACTGAGCAGGAAGCCCAGTTCCCGGTCGTTCTCGTTACTCTCCACGGCAATCAAGTCCAGGGCTATCAATAAGGATGCTTATCATAAGCTCGCTTATAATATCGGTAAAGCCCCGGCCCTGGACCGGGCGAAGCAACAGGATCAGCGCCGCAGGTAGCGGGCCGCCATGGCTTTGAGGGAACGGCTGACGGCGGCGTCGGCCTCCGGGTCGCCCTTGAAGATGGAGCTCATGTAGCCCTTGACCTGGCCCAGCTCCAGATGCGCCGGCAGCGGCGGGACGTTGGCGTCCACGACCGCGTTGATCACGGCCGGCCGGTCCGAAGAAAGGGCCGTGTCCCAGACGGTTCCCACCTCGTCGCGCCGTTCCATCCGCAGCCCGCGCAAGCCCAGCATGGCGGCGTACTCGTCGTAGTCGAAGTCCGGCAGCGACTGGGAAGTCTCGAACTTGGGGTCGCCCTCCATCACCCGCTGCTCCCAGGTGACCTGGTTCAGGTCCCGGTTGTTCAGCACCAGCACGATCAGCCGCGGATCGGTCCATTCCTGCCAGTACTTGGCGACGGAGATCAGGCCGTTGTTGCCCAGCATCTGCATGGCGCCGTCCCCCACCATGGCGATCACGGGCTGATCCGGATGGCTGAACTTGGCCGCCAGCGCGTAAGGCACCCCATTGCCCATGGAGGCCAGCCCCCCGGAAGTGGAGCCGGTGACCCCGGGCCGAATCTTCAGATAGCGGGCGTACCAGTCGGTGGCCGTACCGACGTCGGCTGCCAGCAGCGCGCCCTGGGGGATGCGCGGCGAGAGCTCCCAGAAGACCGTCTGCGGATTGAGGGGCTCGGCGTCGACCCGCGCCCGGGCCGCCATGGTTTCCCACCACTCGTCGATCCGGGCCTCCAGGTCCTCCCGCCAGCCGCGCTCGTTCTTCCGCTCCAGCCTCGGCAGGAGCGCCTCCAGCGTGGCCGCCGCATCGCCGTGCAGGTTGACCTCGGTAGGATAGCGCAGGCCAAGGTTGGCCGCGTCCACGTCGATCTGCACGGCGCGCGCCTGGTCCGAAGGCGGCAGGAACTCAGCGTACGGAAAGCTGGCGCCGACCATCAGCAGCGTGTCGCATTCGGCCATCATGCGGTCGCTGGGCTCGGTGCCGAGCAGGCCGATAGTGCCGGTCACCCCGGGAGCGTCGTCCGGCACCATGGTCTTGGCGAGGATGGCCTTGGCGATGCCCGCGCCGAGCGTCTCCGCCGCACGCAGCAGCGGGTCGACCGCGTCCCGCACTCCGGCGCCGGCCAGTATGGCCACTTTCTCGCCGGCGTTGAGCGCCGCCGCCGCATCCAGGTCGGAGGCCCCCGGGACCCGAGTCGGCCTTCGGTAGCCGACTCCGGAATAGGTGGCGCCGTGGGACGCCGGCGGGTCTTCCATGGGGGCGTCCTGCAGGTCATTCGGCACGATAATGCAGGTCACCGTGCGCTCCGCCCGGGCGATGCGCATCGCCCGGTCCACCACGTGACGTGTCTGCGCGGGCGCCATGAGGGTCTGCACGTAAGCGCCCACGTCCTTGAAGACCGCGTTCAGATCCACCTCCTGCTGGTAGTCGGAGCCCATGCTGATCCGGGCCTGCTGGCCCACCACGGCCACCACCGGCATATGGTCCTTGCGGGCATCGTAGAGCCCGTTCAGGGCATGGATCGCGCCCGGGCCCGAGGTGGTGACGACCACGCCGGGCTCGCCGGTATATTTGGCGTGGCCGCAGGCCATGAACGCGGCGAGCTCCTCATGGCGCGGCTGGATCATCCGAACCCGGTCCTCTGCCCTGCGCAGTGCGCCCATCACGCCGTTGATGCCGTCGCCGGAATAGCCGAACACCCGGTCGACACCCCATTGCGCGAGACGCCCCACCATGAAGTCCGCGACTGTCTGCGTCATGCTGCCTCCTGTCCGTGATGGCGAACGGCGCCGGCGCCGAAGGGGAAGGGGAAGGGAAATTCAGTGAAGGGCCTGTTTCAGGCGCGACAGAGCCTTGTCGATGGTATCCATGCCCGCGGCGAAGGACACCCGCATATGACCGGGCAGTCCGAAGCCGCTGCCCGGCACGACGGCCACCTCTACCTCGTGGAGCAGCCATTCCGCCAGCTCCATGTCGTCGCTGACGCCGTCGGTGCGCTCAATCACCTCGCGCATGTCCGGGAACGCGTAGAACGTGCCTTCGGAAGTCGGGCAATGCACTCCGGGCAGGGCGTCCAGCGCCGGGACGATGTGATCGTGACGGCGCTTGAACTCCGCCACCATGTCCCGGACGACGGTCTGGTCGCCTTCGAGCGCCTCCACGGCCGCCCGCTGACTGACGGACGACGTACCGGCAGTGCTCTGCCCCTGCACCTTGGCCATCTCGGCGATCACCTCCGCGGGGCCGCCCGCGAAGCCCACCCGCCAGCCGGTCATGGCGTAGGCCTTGGAAACGCCGTTGACGACCAGGCAGCGCTCGCCCAGGTCCGGAGCCACGTTCAGCAGGTTGCGGAACGGCTCCCCGTTCCAGTGGATATGCTCGTAGATGTCGTCGCTGATGACGTACACGCCGGGATGCTGGCGCAGCACCTCGGCCACGGCGCCCAGCTCGTCCCGCGAGTAGACCCGGCCGGTGGGGTTGTTCGGGCTGTTGACGAACACGACCCGGGTGCGCTCGCCGATGGCGCCCGCCAGCTCGTCCGCGGACAGCCGGAAGCCGTTCTCCTCATCCGTATCGACGAACACCGGCTCCGCCTCGGCCATCATCACCTGGGCGGGGTAGGTCACCCAGTAGGGCCGCGGAATGATGGCCTCGTCGCCGGGGCGCAACAGCGTCTGGCAGATGTCGTACAGCGCCTGCTTGGCGCCGCAGGTCACCATGACCTGCTCGTCCGTGAAGTCGAGGCCATTGTCGCGCTGAAATTTGCGCCGCACGGCCTCCCGCAGGGCGGGCGTTCCGCATACCGCCGTGTAGCCGGTGTCACCCTCGTCAATCGCACTGTGGGCAGCGCGTTTGATCGCGTCGGGGGTGTCGAAGTCCGGCTCGCCGGCACCCAGGCGCGCCACATCCTCGTGACCCCGCTCCATGGCCGCGGCCTCGGCGTTGATCTGGAGCGTCAGGGATGGTTGGATGCGTTCGACACGCGGAGCGTAATGGGACATGGAACCTCCCGTCTCAAAACATTTGCTGCGGAACGGACCGCAAGCCCTGCTCCGGCCGCCAGCGAAATCCGTGGACGGCATGCGCTCAGTGGGGGAAGCCGTCGCGGCTTCCGGGGCCGGGGACGCTGGCGGCGCGCACACCTGTCCGGCGCGGGAGCGCTGCTGGCCCTTGGCCCGCTCCTCCTCCCCGATCTTGTGACGAAACGCCCTCGCCTCAAGACGTGAACGGGTGGCCTGCATTGCTCACCGTCCCGCGGCCGGGCATCGGTGAGCACCGCGGCCTCGACGCTTCTGATACGCTTACCAACCCTGCGGCTGGAGGTATGCCGACCCATGCCCCGATATGCGTTCTACGTGTTCTGCGCCCTGACGCTGGCCAGTGCCGCCGCGGCGGCGGTGCTGGTGCCGCAAGCGCTCTGGTGGTGGCTGATCCCCGGCGCATTGTGCGTTGTCGGCGTGGCCGATCTGCGCTCGCGCCACAACGTGCTGCGCATCTATCCGCTCATCGGTCACCTGCGATACATGCTCGAGTTCATCCGGCCGGAGCTGCGCCAGTACTTCTTCGAGTCCGAGCAGAGCGGGCGCCCTTTCAACCGCGAGCAGCGCAACGTCATCTATGCCCGCGCCAAGGGCCTGGCCGACGTCTCGCCGTTCGGCACCGTCCACGACGTGGGCGCAGCCGGCGCCGACTTCATCGAGCACAGCCTGGCGCCCCGGAAGGTGCCGGACAGCGAGCTGCGCATCCGGGTCGGCAACGAGCAGTGCGGGCAACCCTACGACGCGTCGCGGCTGAACATCTCGGCCATGAGCTTCGGCTCGCTGTCCGGCAATGCGGTCCGGGCCATGAACCTGGGCGCGAAGCTGGGCGACTTTGCCCAGGACACCGGCGAAGGCGGCATCAGCCCTTACCACCTGGAGCACGGGGGCGATCTGATCTGGGAGCTGGGTACCGCCTACTTCGGCTGCCGCACCCGGGAGGGCCGCTTCGATGCGGAGGAGTTCAAGGACAAGGCCCGGGGCGATACCGTGCGCATGGTGGAGATCAAGCTCTCCCAGGGCGCCAAGCCTTCCCACGGCGGCCTGCTGCCGGCGGCCAAGATCAACCGGGAGATCGCCGAAACACGCGAGATCCCCATGAACGAAGACTGTCTGTCGCCGCCCGCGCACCCGGAATTCTCCACCCCCAGCGGCCTGCTGGAGTTCGTGGCCCGGCTTCGCGAGCTCTGCGGCGGCAAGCCCGTGGGCTTCAAGCTTTGCCTGGGCCGGCGCAGCGACTTCATGGGCATCTGCAAGGCCATGCTCGAGACCGGGATCCATCCCGACTTCATCGTGGTGGACGGCGCGGAAGGCGGCACCGGTGCCGCCCCCGTGGAGTTCTCGGACTACCTGGGCACCTATATCAACGAGGCGCTGCCCTTCGTACACAACTGTCTCAACGGCATAGGCCTGCGGGACCGGGTCCGGATCATTGCCAGCGGCAAGGTGGCCATGGGGTTCGACATGCTGGTGAAGCTGGCCCTGGGGGCGGACATGTGCAATGCGGCCCGGCCATTCATGTTCAGCGTCGGCTGTATCCAGGCCCGGCGCTGCCACGCCAACACCTGCCCCACCGGGGTGGCCACCCAGGATCCCCGCCGCACGCGGGCCCTGGACCCGCAGGCCAAGGCGGTGCAGGTCCGCAACCTGCACCACAACACGCTTAACGCGTTTCGCGAGCTGGTGGGCGCCATCGGCGTAGGCAGCGTGGCGGCGCTGACGCCTTCACTGGTGTATCACCGGGTGGAGAACGGGCCGGCCGTGCCGTACGACCAGCTGTATCCGTTCCTTGAGCCGGGGGCGCTGCTGGACGGACGGATCCATCCGCATTACGAGGAAGACTGGAGCCGGGCCAGCGCCAACCACTTCTAAGGAAGCGCCGATCCGGCTCCCGCGGAGCGATGCTCAGCCGGCGCGCTTGAACGGCAGCTGGCGCACCCGTTCGCCGGTCAGGGCGAACCAGGCGTTCGCGACGGCCGGTGCGATCGGCGGCGTCCCCGGCTCGCCCACACCGGTCGGAGCCTCGCTGGAGCGCACGACGTGCACCTCCACCTCCGGCATGTCGGTCAGGCGGGTGGGCAGGTAGGTGTCGAAGTTCGACTGCTGCGGCCGGCCGCCCTCGAGCACGATCTCGTCGTACAGGGCCGCTCCCAGTCCGAAGCCGATCCCGCTCTGCATCTGTGCCTCGATGTTGTGCGGGTTAACGGCCACGCCGCAGTCCACGGCACAGACCACCCGGTGGACCTTGGGCAGCCCCCGGTCGTCCTTGGAAACCTCCACCACCTCCGCCACGTAGCTGCCGAACGACTTGTGCACGGCCACGCCGCGGGCTCGTCCTTTCGGCAGCGGGTCGCCCCAGCCGGACTCCTTGGCGGCGCGTTCCAGCACGCCCAGATGGCGCGGATGGTCCTTAAGCAGCCGCCGCCGGAATGCCACGGGATCCTCACCGGCGGCGTGGGCCAGCTCATCCATGAAGGTTTCGGTGCTGAACGCGGTGTGGGTATGGCCCACGGAACGCCACCACAGCACGGGTATGCCCACGTCGGTGTTGTGCAGGTCCACGGCGAAGTTGTCGAAGGCGTAGGGAAGGTCCTCGGCCCCCTCCACGGAAGAGGGATCGACGCCGTTCTTACGCAGATTCCCGAGCTCCTTCATGATGGGCTGGCCCACGATCCGCTGATGCCAGACCAGCGGCTTGCCGCCCTGGTCCAGCCCGCCGCGCAGGCGGTGGACGTACAGCGGCCGGTACCGTCCGCCCTGGACATCGTCCTCGCGGGTCCAGACCAGCTTGATGGGTCGTTTGCCGCCGGCGGCCTTGAGGATGCTGGCCACCTCGAAGACCACGTCGCCGATAGGCGTGGCCCTGCGCCCGAAGCTTCCCCCACCGAACAGGGTATGGATGGCGATCTTCTCGGGCTTGACGCCGAGTGCCTTTGCGGCCGCGCCCTGGTCGATGGTCTGTATCTGGGAACCCGCCCAGATCTCGTAACCGTCGTCGTTGGGCCGGATCGCCGCGTCCAGCGGCTCCATCGGCGCATGGGCCAGATACGGAAAGCGGTACTCCACGTCGATGACCCTTGCGGCGCCGGCCAGCGCCTTCTCGGGGTCGCCCCGGGTCTCGGCCTCGAGACCTACCTGCCGCGTCAGCTTGCTGTACTGCTCGTACAGTTCTTCGGAGCCGCGCTTCTCGGCCTTGCTCTCGTCCCACTCCACCTTCAGCGCGTCGCGCCCCTGCTTGGCGGGCCAGAAGCCCTCGCCCAGGACGGCGATCCCCCGGGGGGTCTGCACCACGTCAACGACACCCTTCACCTTGCGGGCCGCGGAGTCGTCGAAGGACTTGACAGCGGCCCCGAACAGGGGCGGCCGCAGCATGACCGCGGTGAGCATGTCGGGCAGATAGACGTCCAGGGTGAAACGGGCTTCGCCCGTGGACTTCTCACGGGCATCCACGCGGCCGACGCGGGTGCCGATCAGGCTGAACTGGGAAGGGTCCTTCAGCGACACCTTGTCCGGCACCGGCTGGCCCGCGGCCGCCTCCGCCAGATCGCCGAAGGTCGCCCGCTTGCCCTTGCCCGGATGGCTCACGACACCGACGGAGACCTGGACCTCGTTGACCGGCACGCCCCAGCGCTTCGCGGCCGCGGCGGCCAGCATGGCCCGAGCCGTGGCGCCGGCGTGGCGCAGCTGCTGCCAGGAGTTGGCAATGGCGGTGCTGCCGCCGGTGCCCTGGATGCCGCCCAGCAACGCGTTGCCGTAAACGGCGGCGTTCGCCGGCGCCGACTCCACGCGGACCTGCCGCCAGTCCGCGTCCAGCTCGTCGGCCAGGATGGTGGCGAGGCCCGTGTACGTGCCCTGCCCGAACTCGATGTGCTTGGAAATGACCGTCACCGTATTGTCCGGTGCGATGCGAACAAAGGCATTCGGCGCCCACTGTCCCGCCTTGCCGGTTTCCGCCGCGAACACCCGCGGCACGCCCAGCGTCCAGTGGAAGCCGATAACCAGACCGACGCCGGCGGCACCGGCCCCTTGCAGGAACCGGCGGCGCGACGGGGAGAAACGTTCGTCCTGCTGCATCGTCATGGCTCAGCCCTCCAGCATGCGGGCGGCCTGGTGGATGGCGCCGCGGATCCGTACGTAGCTAGCGCAGCGGCAGACGTTGCCGTTCATGGCACTGTCGATGGCCGCATCGTCCGGCTTAGGTGTCTTCTGCAGCAGGCCCACCGCGGACATCACCTGCCCGGACTGACAGTACCCGCACTGGGGCACGTCCAGCTCGGTCCACGCCCGTTGCACGGCCTCGGCCTCTTGGCTATCCAACCCTTCGATCGTGGTGACCTCCCTGCCGCCAACCGACTGCAGCGGCAGCACGCAGGTGCGCGTCGGCTTACCGTCCAGATGCACCGTGCAGGCGCCGCACTGGGCGATGCCGCAGCCATATTTGGTGCCGGTGAGCTTCAGCTCGTCACGCAGCACCCACAGCAGCGGAGTGCTGGGATCGACGTCCACGGTGTGCTCTCTGCCGTTGACCTTGATGGAGATGCTCATGTGTGGCTCCGCGTTGTTTTGTAGTCTCTCCCGTAGAAAGGCAAAGTGCGCCCGGAAGGAACACGGGCACGCCCGTACGCATTTCATTGTAGACGCTATCGGGAGGCCTTGAACCACCGTCACCGGCGGACGAATCCTCACTGATGAGCCGCAGTGCGCGCGTTTCTTGCCCGCCGCGGTGGGGACGAGCTCGTGGTGCTGGTCCAGGAGATCGAGCGCGACGACGCCGCGGTCATAGAGCCGTTGGACATCCAATGCCACGACTGCCGCGTCACCGCCAGCATCGGCGTCGCCATGTACCCCGCCCACGGCGAGGACGAGCAGTCCCTGATGAAGGCCGCCGACCTGGCCACGTACCTGGCCAATGAGGAAGGCAAGAACAACTTCCAGTTCTATTCCCCCGACATCAGCACCCGCTCGTACCAGAAGATGACACTGGAAAGCGGCCTGCGGGGGATCGCCTGCGACCAGTCCCAGGGTTTCTACTTCAGCAAACCGCCGCTGCCCGCGGAGTTCCCGGCGTTCCTCCGCGACCGGAGCGTCCAGGAATAGGCGAGGCTTCGACGCCGGGGGGCGGGCTCCGCCCCTTGGGGCCATTACTCATAGGCCGACAGGGCCCGGTCCGCTTCGTCGGCCCACTCGATCCAACCGCGGGCGGCGCTGATCCCCCGGCGCAGCGCCAGGTAGGCCATCATCTGACCGGCGGTGGGCTCCGGCACCTGCCGACGGGCGGTCGTCTCGATTTCCTGGAGGACTTCCAGCCGTTCACGGTAGTGATCCCGGGTCAGGCGGATCTGCCGCCGCATTTCCGCGGCCGGCATGTGCTCGCCGGCGAAGCACTTCACGAGCAGCGGATCCTTCACCCGGGCAGGCCGGGCCGCGGCATCGTCCAGCAGCCTCGCGTGCAGCGCCCGCTCGCCCTCCACCGTCAACCGGTAGAGCTTCTTGTCCGGCCGCTGCGCCTGACCGACCACGCGATGGCGGATCAACCCGTCGCGCTCCAGCGCCTTAAGCTCCCGGTAGAT
>Ga0209918_1000131_pt1 | contig 56256 bp, 57 predicted proteins | sample SalPonD_shore_MG_FD_185712 | JGI IMG/M metagenome (GOLD analysis project Ga0209918, IMG submission 185712) | Salt pond soil microbial communities from South San Francisco under conditions of wetland restoration - Salt Pond MetaG... | ecosystem: Environmental > Aquatic > Marine > Intertidal zone... | reverse complement strand
GCTGGATCTCCATCGTGCGCCCGCCCTGGCGGCCGCGCGCGGCCTCGCGGCCCATACGCGAGCCGGTCGAGCGCGGCAGCATGCCGTACTCGGCGGTGACCCAGCCGTTGCCCGAGCCGCGCATCCAGCCGGGCGCGCGCTCGTCGACGCTTGCCGTGCAGATGACCTTGGTGTCGCCGAATTCGACGAGTACGGAACCTTCGGCGTGCTTGGTGTATCCGCGCGTCAATTTCACTTCGCGCATCTGATCGGGGGCTCGGCCGCTGGGGCGCATCGGGGGTCCTTTCGTCGGCAACACAATGATGGGAGAAGAAGCGTGGCGCGATTATAACGCGGCCGGGGAGGTGTCGCGAGGTGCCCACGGCGATATGGGCGACGATAGGCCTGGCGGCGCGGGCGTCAGTCGTTCATCTCGTCGCGGTATTTGCTCAGCGCCCGCTCGATCTCTTCGATCGCGGCACTCAGCCGATCGTCTTCGTCATCGGTCGATTTGGCCGCCGGCGGCGCCGCTCGTTTGGCCTCCAGCGAGACCACCCGCAGCGCCAGGGCGCTGATATTGTCGCTGTTGGGATAGGCGAGCTCCTCGGCCTGCTGGGCCATGTTGTTGAGCGCCTCGTCGAGAGCCTCTTCCATGAGAACCGCACCCATCTGCGCATCGCCCAGCGGCTCCCACAAACCGTCCGAGCACAACAGCAGCACGTCGCCGACCTGCAGCGGCGTCTGATTGCTGAGGGTCACCTCGGGGGGCTCGGGGCGCAGACCGAGGCACTGCGTGACGTAGTTTCGCATCGGATGGCCCTGGCGCTTGTCCAGGCTGATCTGGCCCTCCTGATACAGGTGCTCGACATAGGAGTGGTCGCGCGTGCGATACAGCGGTACGCCGTTTCGGAACAGATACAGACGGCTGTCGCCGACATGCGCCCACCATACGCTGCGCTGCTGGACCAGACACAGCACTGCCGTTGTGCCGGGCTCGATGGGCGGGACGTGGCGTTGGCCGGCGCTCAATACCGCCGCATGCGCCTCGTCGACGATCTTGGAAAGGAAGTTCTGCGGATAGGCGATGGGGAAGCTTTGTTGTGCCACCGCCGCGGCGGCCACGTCGATCAGGGTCTGTGCGGCGAGCTCGCCGCCAAGCTTGCCGCCCATGCCGTCGGCGAGCGCGAGCAGCACACCGCCTTCGGCCTCAAAGGCGGCAAAGCGGTCCTGATTGTTTTCGCGGTTGCCGATACGGCTCGCGCGGCCGATTTCGTACTGCATTTCCCCGACTCACTCCCGCGACCAGGGCAGCGGTATGTTCAGGTTATTGCCGCTGTCGTTCGGCGCCGGCGTGCCGGGCTCCCGGTTGATGGCGGCAACCAGCTGTTCGACATTCTGCGGCCGGTGCAGGGGGTCGACCTCCATGGCCCAGTCGATCGCCTCGAGCAGCGCGGCCGAATAGCGTCGGCGAAACGCATTGGCCGCCGGGCGCATGTTGTCCTGTTCGCGCCGCTCCACGGACGGCGGCGGCGATTTGCCCTCGATGCAGGCGCGCATGGTCGCGCCCATGGCGTAGATGTCGGTCCACGGGCCCACGTAGCCGCCGGGATCGAGCTGCTCGATGGGTGAGAAACCCGGTGTGATCACCTGCGTGGGTTGGAACTGGCGCGAATGCATCATCTCGTGGACCGCGCCGAAGTCCAGCAGCAGCGGATTGGCGCCGCGACGCAGATGGATATTGCTCGGCTTGATGTCCAGATGCAGCAGGCCGCGCGAGTGGATGAGGTTCAGGCCGTCGAGCAGCGGCAGGAACACGGTACGCAGGAAGGTCTCGCTGAGATTGCCCCGATGGCGTTTGATGTATCCCAGCAGGTTCACGCCCTCCTGGAATTCCATGACCATATAGACCGTGCCGTTGGCACGGAAGAAATTGATGACGTTGACGATGTTCGGGTGCTTGAGGGTAGCGAGGGTGCTCGCCTCCTGGAAGAACAGGCGCCGCCCGTGGGCGAAGCGTTCGATATGCCGGTCGTCGGAGGCGATGACGTTGGCGCCGTCGATGCGCAGCGCGATCTGGCGGGGCATGTATTCCTTGATGACGACCTGTTGGTTGGTGCTGCGCTCGCGGGCCAGATACACGATACTGAATCCGCCTCCGCCCAACGGGCGTTCGACGACATAGTCGTCGACCACCGTGCCGTGGGGCAATATCGTATTGTCGTCGCTCATCGTTTGGTTCAATAGGCGCCCGTACCGGCAGCAGATCCCATTTGCGCGTTTGTTGTAATTCTAAGTCGGTCCAGGTTAGCACAAGGCCGCGGCGATCTCGTAGCGTGCCTGGCCTTTCGGCGGTGCGCGGCCCCCTGGATTCTATCGGCCCGGCCCGCTTCGGGGTTTAGTGCAGCGGTGCGGACGGGGTAGTATGGGCGTCTATATCGAAGCGACCACCGGACCATTTCGGCCGAATCAACGACAGGGGCACCGCCGATGATACGCAGCATGACCGCCTTCACACGCAAGGAGGACGACGGCAGTTGGGGCCACCTGACCCTGGAGCTGCGCTCCGTCAATCACCGTTATCTCGAGACCACGCTGCGCCTGCCCGAGGAGCTGCGCGCCCTCGAGCCGCGGCTGCGCGAGCGCATTGGCGAGCGCCTGGGCCGGGGCAAGGTCGACTGCAACATGCGCTACGAGGCGCCACAGCTCCAGGCCGGGGAGGTGGTGGTCAATAAGGAATTCGCCCAGGGGCTGGCCCACGCCAGCCGCGAGGTGGACAGCATGCTGTACAATCCGGCGCCGGTGAGCTCCATGGACGTGCTCAGATGGCCGGGCGTGCTGCAAACGCCCGCGCCCGATCTGGAAAAACTGGCCGGGGCGGTCATCGCACTGCTCGATTCGGCGCTCGAAGACCTGGTCGCCACGCGCGAGCGCGAAGGCGACAAGCTCAAGTCCCTCATCGAACAGCGCTGCGATGCCGTGGCCGAGGTGGCGGCGCGGGTACGCCAGGCGCTGCCGACCATCCAGCAGCGTCTTCGCGAGCGCCTGCTGGCGCGCCTGTCCGAGATCGGCTCCGAGATCGGGACCGAGCCCGACAGCGGCCGCCTGGAACAGGAGATGGTCTATCTGGCCCAGCGCATGGACGTCGACGAGGAGCTCGACCGCCTCGAGACCCACCTCGAGGAGGTACGCCGCGTGCTCGGCGAGGAGCAGCCGGTGGGCCGGCGCCTCGATTTTCTCATGCAGGAGCTCAACCGAGAGGCGAACACCCTGGGCTCCAAGTCCGCCGATGCGGAGACCACGCGCGCCTCGGTCGACCTCAAGGTGTTGATCGAGCAGATGCGCGAACAGGTCCAGAACATCGAATAGTCTTCAACCAATACCCGATATTTAAGGAATCGCCCCGTGGCCCCATCCACCTCCTCCCCGGACGCGCCGTCTGGCTTCGCCACGGCGCAGGGCTCCCTGTACATCGTCTCCGCGCCTTCGGGCGCCGGCAAGACCAGCCTGGTCAAGGCCCTGGTCGAATCGACCGAGGACGTTCGCGTTTCGGTCTCGCACACCACGCGGGCGCCGCGTCCGGGCGAGCAGGACGGGGTGCACTATCACTTCGTGGACCGGGAGACCTTCCAGGCCATGGCGGCCGAGGGCGGCTTTCTGGAACACGCCGAGGTCTTCGGCAATTGCTACGGGACCTCGCGCGCCGGTGTCGAGGCGTTGATGGCGCAGGGGGTGGACGTCATTCTCGAAATCGACTGGCAGGGCGCGGCCCAGATCCGCCGGGTCATGCCCGAGGCCGTGAGCGTGTTCATCCTCCCGCCGTCGCGGGCCGAGCTCCAGTCCCGGTTGCGGGGACGGGGCCAGGACAGCGAGGAGGTCATCGCCCGGCGCCTGGGCGAGGCCCAGGCCGAGATGGCCCACCACGGCGAATTCGACTATCTGGTCGTCAACGACGACTTCGACCAGGCCCTGGCCGAGCTGCGGGCCGTGTTCATCGCCCGGCGGCTGCGCCGCGAGGCCCAGATCCCGCGCCTGGCGGGGCTGTTGGCGGATCTGCTGGCTTAGGCGCCGGGCCGCGGTGGCGCCCCGGGGGAGCATCGAGTAGAATTTACTGTCCCCCCCTTTGCAGGATGGTTGCCGGGGCCGGCTCGTTGCCGCGCCGGGACACAGTCCGAGTCATGGGCGGGCGACAAGAGAGACCATCTGCGGGGCTGCCCGCACAACTTTGGAGCATTTAGCATGGCGCGCGTTACCGTCGAAGACTGTCTTGAGAATGTGGACAACCGATTCCACCTGGTGCTGGTGGCGACCAAGCGTGCCCGCCAAATCGAGGGCGGCAAGGAGCCCTTGCTGGATTGGGAGAACGATAAGCCTACCGTGGTGGCGCTGCGCGAGATCGCCGAGGAGCTCGTCACCCCGGCCATCCTCGATGAGATCTCCGCCCAGGAGCACGCCGAGGCGTCCCTGACCAGTGACGAAGAAGTGAGGGAGGAGATCTAAGATCTCCCGTCCATTGATGGAGGCCCCTGCGGGGGGTACCGCACCCTTTCTCATCAGCGACCTGTGCGCACTGCTCGAGACCTACCTCGAGCCGGCTCAGGTCGCTGAAGTCTATCGGGCGTACCTTTTCGGTGCCGAGGCTCACGAGGGCCAGCACCGGATGACGGGCGAGCCCTACATCTATCATCCCCTGGAAGTCGCCAGGATCCTGGCCGAGATGCACATGGACCACCAGAGCATCGTGGCGGCCATCCTGCACGACGTCATCGAGGACACCCCGACCGCCAAGGAGCATATCTCCACGGAGTTCGGCGAGGACATCGCCGAGCTGGTCGACGGGGTGAGCAAGCTCACGCACATCGAGTTCGAATCCCGCGCCGAGGCCCAGGCGGAGAATTTCCGCAAGATGCTGCTGGCCATGGTGCGTGACATCCGCGTCATTCTGGTCAAGCTCGCCGACCGGCTGCACAACATGCGTACCCTGGGCATCATGCCCGCCGACAAGCGCCGGCGCATCGCGCGCGAGACCCTGGAGATCTACGCGCCGATCGCCAATCGCCTGGGTATGAACAGCATGCGCCTGGAGCTCGAGGACCTGGGCTTTGCCGCGATGTACCCGACGCGCTACCGCGTGATCGCCGAGGCCATTCGCAAGGCGCGCGGCAATCGCAAGGAGATCGTCCACCGCATCCAGGATGCCCTCGAGGAGCGCCTGCGCCAGGAGGGGCTGATCGGGCACGTGGTCGGGCGCGAGAAGCACCTGTACAGCATCTACAAGAAGATGCACGTCAAGGGCGTGTCCTTCTCGGATGTCATGGACATCTACGCCTTTCGCATCATCGTCGACTCGGTCGATACCTGCTATCGCGTGCTCGGCGCGGTCCACAATCTGTACAAGCCGGTGCCGGGCCGCTTCAAGGACTACATCGCCATCCCCAAGGCCAACGGCTATCAGTCACTGCATACGGTGCTGTTCGCCCCTTACGGCGTGCCCATCGAGGTCCAGATCCGCACCGAAGACATGGATAAGGTGGCCGAGGCCGGTATCGCGGCGCACTGGCTGTATAAGAGCGGCGCCGCCGGCGGCAACAGCGCGCAGGTGCGGGCCCGTGAATGGCTGCGCGGGCTGTTGGAGATGCAGCAGAACGCCGGCAACTCGCTGGAGTTTCTGGAAAACGTCAAGATCGACCTCTTCCCCGACGAGGTGTACGTCTTCACCCCCAAGGGCGACATCATGGCCCTGCCCCGCGGCGCCACCGCGGTGGACTTCGCGTACGCCGTGCACACCGACGTCGGCCGCTCCTGCGTGGCGGTGAAGATCGACCGGCGCCTGATGCCGCTTCGCACCGAGCTGCGCAACGGTCAGACCGTGGAGATCATCACGGCCCCGGGCGCACGGCCCAACCCCGCCTGGTTGAACTTCGTGCTCACCGCCAAGGCGCGCTCCAACATCCGCGCCTTTCTCAAGAACCTCAAGCACGACGAGGCCGTCGCCCTGGGCCGGCGCATGCTCGATAAGGTCCTGGCCTCCTGGGGGAGCTCGTTCGACGCCCTGCCGCCCGCCTCGGTGGAACGGGTCATGGCCGAATATGGCTTCAAGGAGCTCGACGGGCTGCTCGAAGAGGTTGGCCTGGGGAATCGCATACCGCTGGTGGTGGCCCGAGCGCTGACCCTGACCGGCGAGGAGACGGCCGGCGGGCCCGCCGGGGCGGCGGGCGAGCCGGTGGCCACGGCCGAGCCGTCCGGCGATCAACGCCCGCTCGCCATCAAGGGGACCGAGGGTACCGTCGTCACCTTCGCCAAGTGCTGCCGGCCGATTCCCGGCGATCCCATCCTCGGTTTCGTCACCGCCGGGCGCGGCATCGTCATCCATACCCAGAACTGCAAGAACGTCGCCGATTACCGTGCCAAGCCGGAAAAATGGATCGACGTGCAGTGGGAGAGCCAGATGGAGGGCGAGTTCCCGGTCGAGGTTCGCATGGTGGTGGTCAATCAGCGCGGGGTGCTCGCCACCGTCGCCGCCGCCATCGCCGAGATGGACGCCAATATCGAGAACGTCACCATGGAAGAGCGCGACGGCATGTATACGACTCTCACCTTCACCGTGACGGTTCACAATCGCCAGCACCTGGCGCGCATCATGCGCCATTTGCGTTCGCTGGAAATGGTGGTGAGAATCAACCGCACCAAGGGTTGAGCCCACGGGGGTTGAGCCCACGGGCAACGCGGTGCTGGATCTTGGCCGGCGCGGCCCCACACTCGACGAATTACACGCAAAAGGAGGAACAATGGCGCGCGAGATCATCCAGACCGACCAGGCCCCCCAGGCCATCGGCACCTATTCGCAAGCGGTCAAGGTGGGCGACACGGTATACCTGTCCGGTCAGATCCCGCTGGTCCCGCAGACCATGGAGCTGGTCGAGGGCGACATTGGCGTGCATATCCGACGCGTGTTCGACAACCTGCGGGCCGTGGCGCAGGCGGCGGGCGGCGACCTCAAGGACGTGATAAAGCTCAATATCTATCTCACCGATTTGAGCAATTTCCCCCAGGTCAACGAGGCGATGGCCGAGTATTTCAGCGAGCCCTATCCGGCGCGGGCCGCGCTCGGCGTCGCTGCCCTGCCCAAGGGCGCGGCCGTCGAGATGGACGCGGTACTGGTGCTCGGCGCCTAATCCTCGCCGGGCACCCCGACAGGTGCAGGCCCGGCAACGCATCGGGCATGGCCGCGCGCGGCCCCCGACTCCCACGCCGGGAGCGGTCCCGCCCCAAGCCACACCGGCCGCGCCTCCGAGGCCTCGAGCACCGCGCGATGAGTACTCCACTGGAAACCCGTCCCGTCACCACGCTCAAGGGTGTGGGCTCGCGCCTGGCCGCGCGCCTGGAGCGGCTGGACATACACAGCGTGGCCGATGTGTTGTTCCACCTGCCGCTGCGCTACCAGGACCGCACGCGCGTCGTTCCGATCGGCAGCCTGCGCCCGGGCATGGAGGCCGTTGTCCAGGGACGCGTGGAGCTGACCGAGGTCAAGTACGCCAAACGCCGAATGCTCCTGTCGCGCCTGAGCGACGGCACCGGCAGCCTGACCCTGCGCTTTTTCCATTTCAGCGCGGCGCAGCAGGCGGGACTGGCGCGCGGGGTGACTCTGCGCTGCTACGGTGAGGTCCGCCGCGGCGCGGCGACCCTGGAGATGATCCACCCCGAATACCGCGCCATCGATCCCGAGCTTGTCGGTACGGTGGAGGAGCACCTGACCCCCGTCTACCCGGTGACCGAAGGTGTGCACCAACTAACCCTGCGGTCCTTGACCGAGCAGGCGCTCGAGCGCCTGGCGGCCGACCCGGCGGCGCTGAACGAGTGGATTGGCGCCGCCGAGCTCGAGCGCCTGGGGCTGCCCACCCTGGCCGATTCGCTGCGCTACGTCCACCGCCCGCCGCCCGATGCCGACACCGAGCTGCTGGCGAGCGGACAGCACCCCGCGCAGCGGCGCCTCGTCTTCGAGGAGCTGCTCGCCCATCACCTCAGCCTGCGCCGTCTGCGGGCCCAGGTCGAAAGTCAGGCCGCCCCGCCGGTGCAGGCGCCCGGCCGGCTCGCCGAACGGTTTCTCGAAGGGCTGGCCTTTTCCCTCACCGGGGCGCAGCGGCGCGTGAGCGAGGAGGTCCTGGCCGATCTGGCGCAGACCCATCCGATGCAGCGGCTGGTCCAGGGCGACGTCGGTTCGGGCAAGACGGTCGTCGCGGCGCTGGCGGCCCTCGCCGCTGTCGAGGCCGGTTACCAATGCGCGGTCATGGCGCCGACCGAGCTGCTCGCCGAGCAGCACTTCCAGAATTTTGCGGCCTGGCTGGAGCCACTCGGCGTGTCGGTGGCCTGGCTGTCGGGCAAGCTGCGCGTGCGGGCCCGTACCTCTGTGCGCGAGGCGCTCGCCTCCGGAGAGATACGGGTCGTGGTGGGCACCCATGCGCTGTTCCAGGAGGACATTGCCTTCGACGATCTGGCCCTGGTCATTGTCGACGAGCAGCACCGCTTCGGTGTGCACCAGCGCCTGGCCCTGCGCGAGAAGGGCGCGCGGGACGGGCGCAAGCCCCACCAGCTCATCATGACCGCCACACCCATTCCCCGGACCCTGGCGATGACCGCCTATGCGGACCTGGACTGCTCGGTCATCGACGAGCTGCCGCCGGGGCGCACGCCGGTGGAGACGGTGGTGCTGCCCGACACGCGCCGTGCCGACGTGGTCGAGCGGGTGCGCCTGGCCTGCCGCGAGGGCCGCCAGGCCTACTGGGTCTGCACCCTCATCGAAGAGTCCGAGGCCTTGCAGTGCCAGGCCGCCGAGGACACGGCGCAGCTGCTGGCCGAGGCCCTGCCCGAGCTGCGGGTGGGGCTCGTGCACGGTCGGCTGAAGGCCGAGCCCAAGGCGCAGGTCATGGCCGCCTTCAAGGCCGGGGAGTTGGATCTGCTCGTTGCCACGACCGTCATCGAAGTCGGTGTGGACGTGCCGAACGCGTCCCTGATGATCATCGAAAACGCCGAACGCCTCGGCCTGGCCCAGCTCCACCAGCTGCGCGGGCGGGTCGGGCGCGGCAGCCGGGCGAGCGCCTGCGTCCTCATGTATCATGGGCCCCTGTCGGAGGCGGGGCGCTCGCGCCTGGCTGCGCTGCGAGAGACGAACGACGGTTTCGAGATCGCGCGGCGCGACCTGGAGCTGCGCGGCCCCGGCGAGGTGCTCGGCACGCGCCAGACCGGCGTGCTTGCGCTGCGCATCGCCGACCTGCAGCGTGACCAGGACCTCCTGCCCAAGGTGTTTCCCCTGTCCGATACGCTCCTGCGCCGTGACCCCGCTGCCGTCGATGCGCTCATCCGCCGCTGGGTGGGTGAGGCGACCCGCTTCGGCGACGTCTGAATCCCGGCACCGCCCGTCGAGTTGTTCACGAGGTAATCGCATGAAGGGCCGTTTGTGCAAATATTGTTTCGAACCCGTTTGGCGGGTTCGCCGCCAACTGCCGCGCGGCGCGGTGCCCGAGGCGCTGGCCGACTGGCTGTTCGACCCAGGCTCCCTGACCCGGCGGGTGCAAGGCCGCTGCGGCGGTGACTTTCGCGTCGAGGTCATTCGCCAGGACTGGCGCCGACCCATGCTCAACGAGGTGCGCCGCCTGCGCCTTCGCCAGGCCGAGCGGGCGCTCATTCGCGAGGTCTATCTGCTGTGCGACGAGCGCCCCTGGGTGTATGCGCGCACCGTGATCCCGCGGCGCACGCTGCGCGGCCCGCGCCGCCACCTCGCGCGGTTGGGCAGTCGCCCGTTGGGAGCGGTGTTGTTCGCCGATCCGGGGCTCGAGCGCGACGAGGTCGAGGTCTCGCGCATCGAGCCCGGTCAGCTCATGTTCGAGCCGGCGACGCGGCACGGCGCCAAACCGCCGGGCGACGAGCGCGGCCCCGTTTGGGGACGGCGCTCGGTGTTCTACCTGCAGCGCAAGCCCATACTCGTCTGCGAGGTGTTCTTGCCGGAGATGGGATTGGACCGTGAGGGGTGAGGTGTTAGGCGTGAGGCGTAAGACAACTGAGTTGGCAGTCATCAGTTGGCAGTTGGCAGTGAAGAGCGATCGCCTTTGCTTTTCGCTTGCTGCCAACTGCCAACTGATGACTGCAAACTGACGGCTGCCAACTTCGCCGTCAGGCGAGCCGGCCTGTTACAATGCGCCCGGTAGCGCGGACGGGCGAGGCACGTGAAGATCGACTGGAACAGGCTGTGGGCGTGGGTGAAGGAGCGGGGCGGACATTATTACCGCCTGACGCGGCTCGACCGGCCCATCGGCGCATTCCTGTTGCTTTGGCCCATGCTGTGGGGCCTGTGGATCGCCGGTGACGGTCATCCGCGGGTCTCGGTGGTCGTGGTCTTCGTGCTCGGGGTGTTCGTGATGCGCTCGGCGGGCTGCGTCATCAACGACTTTGCCGACCGGCGCTTCGATCCGCACGTGCGGCGCACGCGCGCCCGGCCGCTTGCCGCGGGGCATGTTGGAGCGGGCGAGGCACTGGCGCTGTTCGTCGTGCTGTGTTTGATCGCCTTCGGGCTGGTTCTGACCATGAACCGCCTGACCGTCTGGCTCTCCCTCGGCGGCGTGCTCCTCGCCGCGATTTATCCCTTCCTCAAACGCTATACCTACCTGCCCCAGGTCGGCCTTGGCCTGGCTTTCGGCTGGGCCGTACCCATGGCCTACGCCGCCCAGACCGCTACCCTGCCCAAAACCGCCTGGCTGGTCTATGCCCTGGCGGTTATCTGGGCGGTCATCTACGACACGATGTATGCGATGGTCGACCGCGAGGACGACATTCGCATTGGCGTCAAATCTACGGCGATCCTGTTCGGCGATGCCGACCGCTTCATTATCGGCTTGCTGCAACTCATTATGTTATTTGGACTTTTTCTCCTCGGATCACAGGTCGGCATGGGGATTGCTTACTACGTCGGCGTCGGCGGCGCTGTCCTGCTCGGGCTGTATCAGCAGTACCTCATCCGCAACCGTGAACCGGGAGACTGCTTCCGCGCCTTTTTGAACAACAACTGGCTCGGCGGGCTGATTTTCGCGGGCATCGTGATCGACTATCTGTTGCGGCGTTAACGCCCAACCGGGAAATGGAAGATAAAATTCCATTGACTACAATATGTTACTGTGGATGTTTTTAATAGATTGTTAAATTTGTCCACTAAACGTATGTGATCCTGGCCAAAGCAGGCTGTATCCCTGCGCGACGGCCGCGTGAATCGATCAATTACGGCGAGGGCACGGCACCCTGTTTTCCTTTCTGAAACGCAAACCGGCAATACCCGGGCAGGTCGGCGTCGGCATCGGTTCCGACTCCGTGGCGCTGGCCCGGGTGCGGCGCGACGACGGTCGCCTGCCCCACCTTGACCTGTGCGACTGGCGCCCCCTCGATGCGCCGACAGCCGCGCCCGAGGTCGTGGGGGAGCTGGTCGAGGAGCACAAGCTGGAGCACGCGCCGGTGGTGACGGTCCTGGAGCCGGGGACGTTCAATCTCCTGTTGGTCGAGGCCCCGGAAGTCGATACCACCGAGCTCAAGGCGGCCGTTCGCTGGCGTATCAAGGACATGCTGGATTTCCACATCGACGATGCCGTGATCGACGTGTTCGACATCCCCGGTCAGCGCGAACGCGGACGTCCGCGCATGATGTACGTGGTCGCCGCGCGGGTCTCGACGGTCCAGGAGCGGATCGACGTGCTCGAGGGCGGCGGCCTGGGACCTGAGGTCATCGACATCCCGGAGCTGGCGCAGCGCAACATCGCCGCCCTGTTGCCCGAAGACCAGGAGGGCGTCGCTCTGCTGCAGCTGTCGGCGGCCGGCGGGCTGATTACCCTGACCCATCAAGGCACCCTTTATCTGGCGCGGGCCATCGATACCGGTCTGGACGAGTTGGTGCCCGAGGGCGACCTTGCCGCGACGGCGGCGCTGGCCGGCGACGACGGCGGCGCAACCCTGGGGTTCGAGGGCGCGGCGCCCGGGCAGCAGCGCGAAATGGACAGCGTCGTCCTGGAGGTGCAGCGCTCGCTCGATTATTACGAGAGCCACTTTTCGCAGCCGCCCATCAAGAGCCTGGTGATCGCCCCTGTGGAAAGGGAGGTCGAGGGACTGGTGAGCTACCTGGCGGCCAATCTGGGCGTGCAGGTGCGCATGCTGGACCTCAATGATGTCCTCGAAAGCCCCGAGCCCCTGGACTTTGCCCTGCAGGCGCGCTGCATCTCGGCCATCGGCGCCGCGCTGCGCGTGGAGGAGACCGTGCTGTGAGTCAGCAGATCAACCTCTACCAGCCGATCTTTCGCAAGCAGAAGAAGATCTTTTCGGCCACGACGCTGATGCAGGGCAGCGCGCTGATGGCAGTTGCCCTGGTGCTCATTTATGCGTACGGCCGCTGGCAGGTATTCGCGCTGGACCGCGAGCTCGCCCACGCCAAGGCTCAGCTCGCCGCGAGCCAGAGGCGCGTCAACGAGATGCGCCGAATCACTCCGCCCAAGGCCAATGACCCGCGGCTAAAGAAGACCAGCGCAACGCTGGAGCACGAGCTCGATACCAAGCGGCGTGTGCTCGGCCTTCTCAGCGGTAAGACGTTTGGCAATACCACCGGCTTTGCCGACTACTTCGAAGGGTTGGCCCGCCAGCGCGTCAACGGGATGTGGCTGACGGGCTTCAAGATCGCGAAGGGCGGCACGTCGCTCGAGCTGCGCGGGGCGACCCTGCGCCCCGAGCTGGTGCCCAAGTTCCTGCAGCGCCTGGGCCGGGAGTCGGCATTTGCCGGAATGTCCTTCGATACCTTCAAGATGTCGCGTGACAAGCGCCACCGGCACTGGGTCGATTTCGTGCTGCGCAGCGCGGGCGAGGACTCCAAATGACCGCCGGCGAGCACGTTCAAAAGTGGATGGCACGATTCGATGCTCTGACCTTGCGTGAGCGGGGCCTGGTCGCACTGGCGGTGGCGGCCGTGTTGATTGTCGTGTGGCAGACATTTCTCATTGCGCCGTTGGACGCGGCGCGCCAGCGCGCCAGCGCCGAGATTCAGCGCCAGCGCCAGCAGATACAGGCCTTCGACATGGAGTCCCAGGCGCTGCTCGAGCGCCAGCGGCAGGACCCCGATCGGGCCACGCGCGAGCACATCGCCGCGCTGCGCCGGCAGATGGATGCGGTCGACGCCGAACTCAAGGGCAAGATGCGCGGCTTGATCGCGCCCGCGCAGATGGCGAAGGTGCTCGAACAGGTGCTCACGCGCAAGACGGATCTGAAGCTGTATCGGGTGGAGAGTCAGGGGGCCAGCCCGCTGATGACGGGGGTTTATCGCCACGGCCTGGTGATGGAGTTTCGCGGCAGTTACCTCGACACGCTGACGTACCTGCGTGAGCTCGACCGCCTGCCCTGGCAGTTCTACTGGGACAGCATCGAGCTCGATGTCAAGCACTACCCCGAGGCGCAGGTGACGATCACCGTGCACACCCTCAGCCTGGACAAGGACTGGATCGGTGTCTGAGGCGACGACCGGACTGCTCGGACCGCGCCCGCTGCTGCGCCGGGCGGTGCTCATCGTCGCGGCCGTTTCCGTGTTGGGCGCATCGGGCATTGCCGCGGCCGCGCCGACGACGGCGCTCGACGACCCGACGCGCCCGCCGGGCTACACGAGCACAGGGCGCGGCGCAGCGGTGCAGCGCCCGCGATGGGTACTGACTCAGACGCTCATTTCGCCGGGCCGGCGCGGGGCGATCGTCAACGGGCGCAGCGTAAGCGAGGGCGATTGGATCCACGGTGCCGTCGTGGTGGAGATATTGCCGAGCGAAGTGAAACTGCGTCGTAGGGACAGGACGTTCAGCATCAAACTGCTGCCGGGGCGCGTGAAGCGTCCCGCGCGATAACAAGAACGCGACCATGAACATGATTGCCAGATTGAACAGAACGATTCTCGTTGCCGTATTGGCAGGGGGGCTTGCGGCCTGCGCGGCGCCGCCCGGCGACCACGGCTCCGACCATGCCATCGACGCCGCATTGAGCGAGGGCATCACGACGCCCCCTTCCGCGCGCACGGCCAAGGCTGCGCCCAAGCCGCCCGCGGCCGTCAACGCGGCGCTGTTGCCGCAGATCAACCTCAATGTCCCGGGCAGCAGCGGCGTGGACGTCGAGCCGCGCTTCGACGTCAAGGTCAATCGCTCACCGGCGCGCAGCTTCTTTATGGGCCTGGTCGAGGGCACGCCCTACAACATGATCGTCCATCCCCAGGTCCAGGGGCACATCACGCTCGATCTGAAGAACGTCACCATTCCTCAGGTGATGAATGTCGTGCGCAACGTCTATGGCTACGACTACGAGCGTCACGGTCGCGTGTTCGAGGTCTATCCCAACGCAATGCGCACGCGAATCTTCAAGATCAACTACCTGGACATGGCGAGGAAAGGCGAGTCGCAGGTGCGGGTGAGCTCGGGTCAGGTGACGGAAAACCCGGCCGCCTACAACCGATCGGGCTCGAACACCAATTCGAACAATGCCATCGGCTCCAAGACCCAGGCGCTGGCCGGCAGCAACATCGAGACCACGACCGATTCGAATTTCTGGCGGGAACTGCGTACCTCGCTGCAGGCCATCGTCGGCAACAAGGACGGGCGCCGCGTCGTGGTCAGTCCGCAGTCGGGCATCGTGGTCGTGCGCGCCATGCCCGACGAGCTGCGTGATGTCGAGCAGTACCTCAGGAGCACCCAGGCGATCATTCAACGCCAGGTCATCCTGGAGGCCAAGATTATCGAGGTCGAGCTCAACAAGGGCTTCCAATCGGGTGTGAATTGGGCCGCACTCGGCCGCCCGGCGAGCAACAAGTCGGTAACCATCGGCCAGGTCGGCGGCGGCAGCATCTTCGGCGCGGGCAACAGCATCTACGACAGCATTGGAACCAGCAGCCTTCGCGGCAACACGGGCGACCTCAATCCGTCGGGTTACAATCCCGTCAACGGCACCACGACGAGCGCGTTTGGCGGCGTGTTCACGGCCGCGTTGAACCTCAACGACTTCACGGCGTTCATCGAGCTGCTGCAGACCCAGGGCAAGGTGCACGTGTTGTCCAGTCCGCGCGTATCGACCGTCAATAATCAGAAGGCGGTGATCAAGGTCGGTACCGACGAGTTTTTCGTCACCGACGTCAACAGCAACACCAATACGACCACCGGCGCCCTGTCCACACAGAACAACGTGACTCTCACGCCGTTCTTCTCCGGCGTGGCGCTCGACGTACTGCCCCAGATCGATGCCAAGGGCGATGTCATCCTGCACATCCATCCGACCGTCAGCGAGGTCAAGGAGCAGATCAAGAACATCAGCGTCTCCACCACGCAGGATCTGAGCGTGCCGTTGGCCAACAGCACGATTCGCGAGTCCGACAGCATCGTTCGTGCCGAGAGCGGCCAGGTCGTGGTCATCGGCGGCCTGATGCAGAACACCACGCGCGACGACGTGGCCTCGGTGCCGCTGCTCGGCGACCTGCCGCTGGTCGGCGGGCTGTTCCGTCACACCAAGCAGGTGACGCGAAAGAGCGAACTGGTGATCCTGCTGCGCCCCATCGTCGTCAACGGGGGCGAGGCCTGGTCGGACATGCTGCGCGGCTCGCGCCAGCGTATCCGCGATATGGGTGTCGGCGCGGACGGCGACGAGCGCGGCACCGAGAATGGCGGCGGAAGCGATGGCGGCGATGGCAACTGAGCGCCGTCGGGGCGCGGCTATTGCATCGAGCGGGACTCGAGGCTGAAATATGGTAATGCACTGGGCATACATCGAGCCTACGATCGCGGCGCGCTCGAGGCCTTACCGGGCGCGGCTCCCGTTTTCCCTTACGGGGCGCCTGGCGCGCTGACGCTCATGTATCTCGAACACTTCGGGCTGCGCGAGTTTCCCTTCACCATTACGCCCGACACCAGCTATTTCTTCTCATACGGCCACTACGCCGATGCGCTGAACACGCTGCTGGTCGCGCTGCGGATCGGCGAGGGCTTCATCAAGGTGACCGGGGAAGTCGGCACCGGCAAGACGCTGCTGTGCCGCAAGCTGCTCAACAGCCTCGACGAACAGACCGTCACCGCCTACCTGCCCAACCCGCAGCTCACGCCCAGCGCGTTGGGGTTTGCCCTGGCCGAGGAGCTCGGTCTGGAGCTGCCGCGCAATCTGGGCCAGCACCGTGTGCTCAAGCACGTCTCCCAGCACCTCATCGACCTCAACGCCGCCGGCAAGAACGTCGTACTCTGCCTGGACGAGGCACAGGCCATGCCCCTGGAAACGCTGGAGGCGCTGCGTCTGCTGACCAATCTGGAAACGGAAAAACGCAAGCTCGTGCAGGTCGTGATGTTCGGCCAGCCCGAGCTCGATGCGCGCCTGAGCCGACCCTCGACGCGCCAGCTGCGCCAGCGGATCACGTTCTCCTATACGCTGCCGCCGATCGATCGCCGGGGTCTGCAGGCCTATGTCGCGCACCGGTTGCACGTGGCCGGTTACAGCGGCGGCGGGCTGTTCCAGCCCGGTGCGCTCGCCCTGCTTTACCGCGCCAGCGGCGGTGTTCCGCGCCTCATCAATATCCTGTGCCACAAGGCGCTGATGGTCGCCTACGGACGGGGCGATCGCGCCGTGACCCGGGCGCACATGCGCACCGCGGCGCGTGACACGCAGGACGCGCAGCGCGGAACGGACGCGGGGCGGTTCTGGAAGTGGAGCGGTGCCGCTGTCGTGGTCCTGGCGGTGGCGGTGTACCTGGTCGTGAGGAAGGAAGGGCTATGAGCCTCATCAATGACATGCTGAGGGACCTGGACAAGCGTCGCGCCCGCAGTCTGGAACGGCCCGACGGCGTTCTGCACAACCTCGACCTCGGCGCCGGCATGGGCCCGACCGCCGCGCGCCGGCGGGCCCTCTACGGCCTGATCGCGCTCCTGGCGGCGGTCGTGCTCGGTGGGGCCGCCTACCTTGCCTGGGAACGTCTGGCACCGCGCGCCTCAGCCGGTAGCCCGGTTGCCAGCGCCTCGCATCCGGCGCCGGCCGCTGCGCCCAAGCCAAAACCGGCCGCCGCGCCGGTCCCCGCATCGGCGCCGGCTCCGGCTCCCCGGGAGGCAGTTGTGTCGCCCGCGCGCGTCGCCGCGGCGGTCCCGCCGGCGCCGTCCGCTGCAGCGCCATCGCACGGCGATGCCGCTTCGCCGGTCAAACATTCCACCGTTCGGCAGCGGGCGCGTGCGCCGACCGCCGAGCATCACCGTGCCGAGACGCGGGCCGGTACCGGGGTCGATCTGCACAAACGGCGCCGGCCGATGACCGCCGACCAGCGCTCCGAGCTCGCCTATCAGCGGGGCTATCGATTGTTGGGCCGCGGTGATACGTCGCGGGGGGAGGAGCAACTGCGCCAGGCTCTGAAGGCCGACCCGCGCAATTTACGCGCCCGCGAGCTCCTCGCCGGTGTTTATATGCGCGCCGGGCGCCTGGTCGAGGCCGCCGGGCTGCTCAAACAGGGCGTGCACCTGGCGCCCGACCATACCGTGTTCGCCAAGCTCTACGCTCGGGTGCTCCTTGGTCAGGGCCGCGCCCCGGCCGCAGTCGAGGTGCTCGAACGCCACCTCGGGGCGACTCACAACGATATCGACTACCTGGCGATGCTCGCGGCGCTGTACCAGCGCGTGGGTCGCCAGCGCGAGGCCGCGCAGGCCTATCGTCAGTTGGTGAAGGTTCGTCCGAACCGGGGCGACTGGTGGGTCGGTTTGGGAATTTCCCTGGAGGCCCTTGGCAAGCCGGCCGCCGCGCGCCAGGCGTACCAACGTGCGCGGGCCACCCGGGCGCTGAGCCCGGAACTGGAAAAATACGCGCAAGCGCGCCTGATTACACTCAAGGCGAGCCACTCCCCGGCCGATTAGGACCCTGGGACCCTGCGGATATCCAATATTCGCAGAATCAGGGTATACTAATATAGGCTCTTACAGTGATCGGGATCACGGAGGGATCGTCTCCCGCCGGTTATCCTCTGACAGTGCCCGCGGCGGGGGTTGCGGCGGGCGTGGCTGTACCAGCCCGTTGCAGATCCGGGGGAATGACACCATGAAACGCTTCATCGCGCTGATTGTCTGCCTTGCCTTTACCGCGCCGGCCCTGGCCGACACGGTGGGGGCCTATATCGGAACCGGCTGGTGGCAACACAAACCCACCGGTTTGCTGCGCTATCAGGGCGGTGACATGGACCTGCAGGACAATCTGGGTCTGTCCACCGAGACGGAGAATTTCAGCTGGATCACGATCGAGCATCCCATTCCGCTCCTGCCCAACTTCCGTTTTCAGCACAATAAGCTGTCGCTGAGCGGCGTCAACACCACCACCGTGACCTTCGGCGGCAATACCTTCAGCGGCAATGTCGCCTCGGACGGCTCTCTCGACCAGACCGATGCGACCTTCTACTACCAGGTCCTCGACAACTGGGTGAATCTGGACCTGGGCGTCAACATCAAGCACATCGACGGCAGTTTCGCGCTGGCCGATAGCGGCAGCCGCCAGTCGAAGTCGTTTGCCACGACCGTGCCGATGTTTTACGGCTCGGCCGTATTCGATCTTCCTTTCACGGGGCTTTCCGCGGGGGTCGAGGGCAGTCACGTCCAGTACAACAACAGCCAGATCTCCGATTACCGGGCCAAGCTCAGCTATGAGTGGAGCGGCGGCCTGGGACTCGAAGGCGGCTGGCGCCACCAGCAGTTCAAGCTCGATGATGTCGACAATGTCTATTCCGACATCAAGGTGAAGGGACCCTTCCTGGATCTGTATTATCATTTCTGATGCATCGCTTCCCGAAGCGGCTCTCACTCGTTGCAGCGCCGCTCGGGACGCTCATTTGTTCCGCCTCTACATTCCGTTTCCCCCGTACGCGCTGACAGGCTCCTAACCCGGCGCCGCCGCGCGGGCGCAGCCCCATACCTCGACGCGGCGAACGCCCGCGCGCTTGAGTACGCGGGCGAGCTCGGCGACCGTGTGTCCGGTGGTCAGTACGTCGTCGACCAGGGCCACCCGGTCGACTCCCGAGCAGTCGTTGGCGCGAAAGGCGCCGCGCACATTGGCGCGTCGGCGTCCGGCGGGCAGGTCGGTCTGTGCCGACGTGGCGCGCACCCGCTCGCACAGGCTGGGCGCCAGGGGGATGTCCAGACGCGCCGCGACCGGGCGGGCCAACTCGAGTGCCTGGTTGTAACCGCGCTCGCGCAGGCGGGCCCGATGCAGAGGAACGGGGACAATAACCTGCGGGGCCTCGTCCGCCCGCAAGGCCAGCGCCGCCGCGACCGCTTCGGCCAGTTCCTCGCCGAGCAGGCGGGCGAGGTGCAGGCGTTGGTGAAACTTGAGCTCGGTGATCAGCCGGCTGAGCGGTGGTTCATAGCGAAACGCCGCCACTGCCGCCTCGTGGGGCGGTGGCCGGCGCAGGCAGTGCCCGCAGACGGCGCCGGGTGAGGAGGACGGCAGGGGCGCCGCGCAGCGCCGGCACGCCTGCCCGAGGGCCGGGTCCAGGCGCGGCAGGTCCGCAGCGCAGCCGGCACACAGGTCTCGGCCGTCGGAGCCGGGCGCCCCGCAGAGTACACACCGCGCGGGCAGATACCGCGATCGAGCAAAATATAACCACTTGTCAACCATGAGAGTCCCTTCCCGTTGACATAGAATTCGTGGGCGATATCATTCCCCATTCCGAGACAGTGTAACCCCCGAACAACTCTTTGCGCCGCTTTTCGGACCCGAGAATGGGCGCCCCCACCGAGATCTGCCCGATGACCCTGATTCAGGAGCCCCCCGTCATGACCGAGCCCCCGGTTCCGCCGGACGCGGCACGCGTGGTATCCGCTCGCAGCGCGCGTTTCGCCGCCCGCGTATTCAACTACGGCAACATCGTGGCGATGATCGTCCCTGTGCCGCTGGGCATCCTGTGGCTCGGCGCCTCGATGCTCGTCTACGCCTTGAATCGCCACAATCCGAACCCGCGCGTCGGGCATTACACCCAGCAGGCGGCCTACCGGCTGTACGGAGTCATGGGATTCATCATAGTGGTCGCCACGTTTTTCGGCACGAACGTCACCTATTGGCTGATTACCTGGGCCATTTCGGCGCTCGTGCTCATCCCCTGGTCGATCATCGACCTGCGCAGAATCAACAACGAAGACTGGCAGGACACCCTGCTCGAAGAGGAGAAGTCATGAACGCACGCCCGCAGGCCGAAACGGCCCACACTGCCGCCACCCCGCCGCTTGCGGCCGCCGCTTCCGCGCCGACTCGCCACGACTGGCGCGCCGAGGAAATCGAGGCGTTGTTCGAACTGCCGTTCAACGACCTGCTGTTTCGTGCCCAGTGCGTGCACCGCGAGCACTTCGATCCCAATGCGGTGCAAATCAGCACCCTGCTCAGTATCAAGACGGGGCGCTGCCCGGAGGACTGCGGCTATTGTCCGCAGAGCGTGCGCTTTGAGACCGGTCTGCAGGATGAGCCGCTGATGCCGCTCGAGGACGTGTTGGCCGCGGCGCGCCGTGCCAAGGACAACGGCGCGAGCCGTTTTTGCATGGGTGCGGCGTGGCGCAGCCCGAAGGACCGCGACCTCGAGCAGGTCATCGAAATGGTCGAGGGCGTCAAGGCCCTCGGCCTGGAGACCTGCGTGACCCTGGGGATGCTGCGCGCCGAACAGGCCCAGCGCCTGCGCGAGGCCGGACTCGACTACTACAACCACAATCTCGATACCTCGCCCGAGTTCTACGGCGAGATCATCTCCACGCGCACCTACCAGGATCGCCTCGACACCCTGGGCCACGTGCGCGAGGCCGGCATCAACGTCTGCTGCGGGGGCATCGTCGGCATGGGGGAGGACCGGGGCGATCGGGCGCGCCTGCTGCGCGAGCTCGCCAATCAGGACGAGCATCCCGAGAGCGTGCCGATCAATCTGTTGGTGCGCGTGGCCGGCACGCCGCTGGCCGGGACCGACGAGCTGGATCCGCTGGAGTTCGTGCGCACCATCGCCTGCGCGCGTATCCTGATGCCCGGCTCTTACGTGCGCCTTTCGGCCGGGCGCGAGGACATGAGCGACGAGCTGCAGGCGCTGTGCTTCCTCGCCGGGGCCAACTCGATCTTCTACGGCGAGAAGCTGCTGACCACCGACAACCCCACCGCCGACCACGACAAGGAACTGTTCGAACGCCTCGGCCTGCAAGCGCGGTGAGGCGTGAGGAGTGAGGTGTGAGGCGAAAGCACAATCGGAAACGTTCACTCCTTGTCCCGGCGCCGTCATTAACACAGAGGGCACGGAGGCACAGAGTCTTTGAAGATTTCCATCTCCGTGTCTCTGTGTCCTCGGTGGTTCATCGCCTCGGGTGCTTATTGCTTCAGCGTTTGACGGCCTAGGTGACGCGACCATGATGGACGAGTTATCCGCCGAGCTGGAGCGTCGCAGGGCGGCGCATCTGTATCGCAGCCGCCGAGTCGTGGAAGGCCCGCAGGGCCCCGAGATCGATATCGACGGCCGGCGTTACCTGAGTTTCTGCAGCAATGATTATCTGGGGTTGGCTAACCATCCCAAGGTGATTACGGCACTGCAGTCGGGGGCGGCACGTTACGGCGCGGGCAGCGGGGCGGCCCATCTGGTCACGGGGCATTCGATGCCCCACCACGCGCTGGAAGAGGAGCTGGCCGACTTTACGGGGCGCCCGCGCGCGCTGTTGTTCTCCACCGGATACATGGCCAACCTCGGCGTGGTCAGCGCCCTGCTCGGTACGGGCGACGCGGTGTTCGAAGACCGGCTCAATCACGCCTCGCTGCTCGATGCGGGGTTGCTGTCGCGGGCGCGGCTGGCGCGCTACGAGCACGCCTCGCCGTCCGCGCTCGAGCGGCGCATGGGGAGCAGTCGTGCCAGACGCCGGTTGGTGGTCACCGACGGGGTGTTCAGCATGGACGGCGACTTGGCGCCGCTGCCGGCCCTGGCGGAGGTGGCGGCGCGCGAGCGCGGCTGGCTGATGGTCGACGATGCCCACGGCCTGGGCGTCATGGGCGCCAGCGGGCGGGGCTCGCTGGAGCATTTCGGGATGGCGCTGGACGCCGTGCCCGTGCTGGTGGGAACACTGGGTAAGGCCTTCGGCACCTTCGGCGCGTTCGTTGCCGGCGAGGAGGCGCTGATCGAGACGGTGATTCAGTCCGCGCGCAGCTACGTCTATACGACGGCGCTGCCGCCGTCGGTGGCCGAGGCCACGCGCACGAGCCTGCGCCTGGTCATCGACGAGCCCTGGAGGCGGGACCGTCTGCGCACGCTCATCGCGCGTTTGCGCGCAGGTCTGGCCGCATTGGATCTGCCGCGCCGCGGTGCGCGGTTGATGGACTCGCCCAGTCCCATCCAGCCGCTGGTCGTGGGCTCGGCCGAGCGGGCCTTGGCGGTGAGTGCGGCCCTGGCCGCCCGCGGCGTCATGGTCAGCGCCATTCGCCCGCCGACCGTGCCCGAGGGTACCGCGCGCCTGCGCATTACGCTCTCGGCCGCGCACGACGAGGCGCAGGTCGACCGGCTGCTCGAGGCCCTGGGCGAGTCGCTGGCGGAGGCCGCATCCGACACATGAGCGCGCTGCACGTCGAGGTCGATGAGGCAGAAGGCCGTGCCGTGGCCGACATCGTCCTGATCCACGGCTGGGGTCTTCACGGCGGTGTCTGGGACGAGGTGGCGGCCGACCTGACAGCGGCGGGCTTTCGGGTCTGGCGCGTCGATCTGCCAGGCCACGGCGCAAGCCCGTTCGAGGCCGTTGGACAATCGGCGGCCGGGCCGCAGGACTATTCGCTGGGGGCGCTTGCCGCGGCAGTGGTCGGCGCATTGGCTGGACGTTTGCCCGGGCCGGCCTGGTGGCTTGGCTGGTCGCTCGGGGGGCTGGTCGCCCTGCAGGTGGCGCTGGACCACAGTGACCGGGTGGCCGGACTGGTCACGGTTGCGACCACGCCTCGCTTCGCGGCGACTTCCGATTGGGAGTGCGCGGTCGACCCCGAGGTGCTCGCCGGTTTTGCGAGCGACCTCGCACGGGATTACCGAGCGACCCTGCTGCGGTTTCTGGCCTTGCAGGCACGCGGCGGCGAGCATGCGCGCGAGGACGTGCGCCGCCTACGCGAGCGGGTCTTCGCCCGCGGCGAGCCGGATCGGCGCGCACTGCGCGGCGGACTGGATATCCTGGCGCAGACCGATCTGCGTCCACGGCTCGCCGAGGTGGCGGTGCCGGTGCTCGCACTTGGCGGCGATCGCGACACGCTCGTTCCGCCCGCAGCGATTTCGGCTTTGGCCCAGGCGCTGCCGCACGGGCAGGCGGTCATTATCCGCGGTGCCGGCCACGCGCCGTTTATCTCCGATCGCAAGGCATTCGTTACAACGGTGAAGCGGTTCATCCATGCAAGACACTGACGACTATCGACTCGACAAACACCAGGTCCGGGCCGCCTTCGACCGCTCCGCCGCGCTCTACGACGGCGCTGCCGTGCTGCAGCGCGAGGTCGGACAGCGGCTGCTCGAGCGGCTCGATCTAATAAAGATCCAGCCGGGCACCGTGCTCGACGTCGGCTCGGGCACCGGTTTTTGCAGCGAGGCGCTGCTGCGCCGCTATCCCAAAGCCAATGTGGTTGCCCTGGACCTTGCCCACAGCATGCTGCGCCAGCACCGCGGGCGGCAGCCCTGGTGGCGTCGACGGTCTCTGTGGCCCTGGCGCGCGCGCCAGTCGTTCGTCTGCGCCGATGCCGAAACGCTGCCCCTGGCCGATGCCAGTGTCGACCTCATCGTCTCCAATCTCACCTTGCAGTGGTGCGTGGATCTCGACCGCACGTTCGGCGAGTTTCGCCGCGTCCTCGCCCCGGGCGGGCTGCTGCTGTTTACGACCTTCGGACCCGATACCCTCAAGGAGCTGCGCGAGAGCTGGAGCCGTGCCGACGGTTACACGCACGTGCACGCCTTTATCGACATGCACGACATCGGCGACGCGCTGGTCCGAAGTCAGTTCGACACCCCCGTGATGGACATGGAATACCTCACCGTGACCTATCCGGACGTCACCACGCTGATGCGCGACCTGAAGCACATCGGCGCCCACAACGCCTCGGGCGGCCGGCCGCGCGGCCTGACCGGCCGTGGCCGCCTGCGTGCGGTGAGCGAGGCCTACGAAGCCCATCGGCGCGACGGTGTGCTGCCCGCCACTCACGAGGTCGTCTACGGTCACGCCTGGGCGCCTACTCAGCCCCTGGCACAACCGCGCACGGACGGGGTGGCGACCGTTTCGCTCGAGCAGGTTCGTGCGGGCATGGGACAGCGGAGATGAGTGCGCCCCGCGGCCTGTTCGTCACCGGAACGGACACCGAGGTCGGCAAGACTTGGGTGAGCGTGGCGCTGATCGCCGCTCTGCGTGCGCGCGGTCTGCACGTAGCGGCCATGAAACCGGTGGCCAGTGGCGGCGAGCGTGACGCCGCCGGGCGAATGGTCAACGCCGACGCCCTCGCCTTGCAGTCGGCCGTTGGCGGCGGACTCGACTACGAACAGATCAATCCCTATGTGTTCGAGCCGCCGATTGCACCGCACCTGGCTGCGGCCGAGGCGGGTGTCGGTATTTCACTCGAACGCCTGCAAGACCATGCCCGGGCGCTGGCAACGGACGCGGACATCGTCGTCGTCGAAGGGGTGGGCGGTTGGGCCGTGCCTCTGGATGCGGATCACTCGGTCGCCGATCTGGCACGCGCCATCGGCTGGCCGGTCGTCCTGGTGGTGGGGCTGCGCCTGGGCTGCCTCAATCACGCGCTGCTCACCGCCCAGGCCGTCGAGGCCAGCGGGTTGAGGCTCGCCGGCTGGGTGGCCAATGCCATCGACCCCGACTTCGAACGCGTCGACGGTAACCTGCGTACCCTGAAAGCGCGTTTGTCCGCACCCCTGCTGGGCCATCTGCCTTATCGTCCCGACGCCGCCCCCGCGCGATTCGCCCCGCTGCTGCACGTTGAGTCGCTTCGGCTCTGACCACCGTTAACCGACGTTCCTGGATGCGCGCTTGACAGTCCTCTTTAAGATGTATATATCATACATGTTATGGCGGTTCTCCACGTAAAACGTTTCTGTAGCGGATGGACGATGGGCTGTTTCGCATTACTATTTCAGCACTTTTTAATATTACGATGTGAGGCTATAGGCGTTCGTTATAAGGTAATTCTTGTTTTTTTATTGCAGGCATTCAGCCCATCCATTAGCATGCGTCGAAACCCGTAGGCCCTTGGTCGACCGGTTTGTATGGTGTGGTAGTTGTGAGCGGGATCAGAACAAACGGAACGGCCAGTTTTCGATAAGGCCCAATCGGTCCATATCGTGGCACGGAACGTTGGCGTTTATCGCTGGTACTTCACTCTGTTACATCAGCCATTGGACTCGGTTTCACGCTGGCGGGTATTTGGTTGATCCTTCCTGTTGCGGTCCGATGAAAACCGACCGCAGAGGCGACGCCCAGATCGCTAGACGGTGGAACCCGTCATTTCGGGACACTGACGTTCGGTTCGCTATGTCTGTCTCTGGACATTCGTTGAGCGAATCCGCGTTCAAGACCGCGCGCCCGCGCGCGGTGACGGACGGCCGATGCACCGCGCAGCCCTTGCGCGAGCCGGCCCGCCGAAGCGGCCGACGCGGCGAAAGAACCGCCGAGCCGCCAGAACAAGTTTGACAATAAAAAAGCAATCCACCGAAGGAGAGGAAATTGGCATGTCCGTAATAAGTCCCAAAAAGGCGCTCTTAGCGCTACTCTGGGCGACACTGCTCGCCTCCGGATCGGCATTGGCCGACCTGCAGTACAACATGCCCGTGGGCGTCACGCCTATGAGCCAGCAGATCCACTCACTGCACATGATCGTGTTCTGGATCGTGACGGTGGCCGGTATCGGTGTGTTTGGCGTGATGATCTACTCGATCATCAATCACCGTAAATCCAAGGGCGCTGTCGCCGCGCAGTTCCACGAAAGCACGACGGTGGAAATCATCTGGACGCTGATTCCCTTCGCCATCCTGGTGGCGATTGCGGTGCCGGCGACCAAGACGCTCTTGCAGATCGAGGACACCAGCAACCCCGACCTGACCGTCAAGATTACCGGTTGGCAGTGGAAGTGGGAGTATGATTATCCCAAGCAGGGCATCCGCTTCTTCTCCAACCTGTCCACGCCCCAGGACGAGATCGACAACAAGGCCAAGAAGGACAAGCACTACCTTCGCGAGGTCGACAATCCCCTCGTCCTGCCGGTGGGCAAGAAGGTCCGCTTCCTGACCACCAGCCACGATGTGATTCACTCCTGGTGGGTGCCTGACCTCGGCATCAAGAAGGATGCGATTCCGGGTTACATCAACAAGGCCTGGGCCAAGATCGAAAAGCCCGGTACCTATCGCGGTCAATGCGCCGAGCTGTGCGGCAAGGGCCACGCCTTCATGCCCATCGTCGTGGTTGCCAAGACCGAGAAGAACTTCGAAAAATGGGTCGCCGCGCAGAAGCAGAAGGAGGCCGCCGCGGCCGCCGCCTCGGGTAAGAGCTACAGCAAGGACGAGCTGATGGCCATGGGCAAGAAGAACTTCGTGGCCCATTGCGCCGCTTGCCACCAGGCCAACGGCGAGGGCATCCCGGGCACCTTCCCGCCGCTGCGTCAAGGCCACAGCTTCTCGGCGAGCCCGACCATGATGAAGGACCTGAAGGACCTCGGCTTCATGACCGACGACAACAAGATTCACATGGGTCCGATCAAGAACCACTTGCACATCGTCCTCCACGGTATCGAAGGCACGGCCATGCAGGCCTTCGCCCAGCAGCTCAACGATCTGGAGATCGCTTCCATCGTCACTTACGAGCGCAACGCCTGGGGCAACAACACCGGCGATGTGATTCAACCGTCTGACGTCAAGGCTGCCCGCTAAGGCGCGGCACGGAGGGCTTAAAAATGACAACTGCAGCAACGACACACGCAGGCCATCACGAAGAGCATCCGACCGGCATCAAGCGCTGGTTGTTTACCACCAATCACAAGGACATCGGCACGCTGTACCTGTGGTTCAGCTTCACCATGTTCCTGATCGGCGGTGCCTTCGCCATGATTATCCGCGCCGAGCTTTTCGAGCCCGGCCTCCAGTTCGTGCAACCGATCACTTTCAACGAGCTGACCACCATGCACGGCCTGGTGATGATCTTCGGCGCGGTCATGCCGGCGTTCGTGGGGCTGGCCAACTGGCAGGTGCCCTTGATGATCGGCGCGCCCGACATGGCACTTCCCCGCATGAACAACTGGAGCTTCTGGATCCTGCCGTTCGCCGGCGCGATGCTGCTCAGCACCATCTTCATGCAGGGCGGCGGCCCCGACTTCGGCTGGACGGCCTATGCGCCGCTTTCGACCAAGTACGGTCCGCCGAGCACGGACTTCTTCATCTTCTCGGTGCATATGCTGGGTATCTCGTCCATCATGGGCGCGATCAACATCATCGCCACCATCCTGAACATGCGCGCTCCGGGCATGACCCTGATGAAGATGCCGCTGTTCGTCTGGACGTGGCTCATCACCGCCTTCCTGCTGATCGCCGTTATGCCGGTGCTCGCCGGTGCGGTGACCATGATGCTGACCGACCGTCACTTCGGCACCAGCTTCTTCGATGCCGCCGGCGGCGGTGACCCGGTGCTCTACCAGCACGTGTTCTGGTTCTTCGGTCACCCCGAGGTCTACATCATGATCCTGCCGGCCTTCGGTATCGTCTCGCAGATCATCCCGACCTTCGCCCGCAAGCCGCTGTTCGGCTACAGCTCGATGGTGTATGCCACGGCCGCCATCGCGTTCCTGTCGTTCATCGTCTGGGCGCACCACATGTTCACGGTGGGTATGCCCGCGGCCGGCGAGCTGTACTTCATGTATGCCACGGTGCTGATTGCCATCCCGACGGCCGTGAAGGTCTTCAACTGGACGGCCACCATGTGGCGCGGTTCGATGACGTTCGAGACCCCGATGCTCTGGGCCATCGCCTTCGTGATCCTGTTCACCATCGGCGGGTTCACCGGCCTGATGCTTGGCGTCGTTCCGGCCGACTTCCAGTACCAGGACACCTACTTCGTGGTGGCGCACTTCCACTACGTGCTGGTGACCGGCGCGGTGTTCGCCATCATCGGCGGCGTCTACTACTGGCTGCCCAAGTGGTGCGGTCACATGTATAACGAGACCCTGGCCAAGTGGCACTTCTGGCTGTCCGCCATTTCGGTGAACGTGCTGTTCTTCCCGATGCACTTCGCCGGTCTGGCCGGTATGCCGCGTCGCATCGCCGACTATGCACCGCAGTTCCAGGACTTCAACGTCGTCTCGAGTATCGGTGGCTTCGCCTTCGGTGCCTCGCAGTTGCTGTTCCTGTTCATCGTCATCAAGGCGATTCGCGGCGGCGCCAAGGCCACCGATCAGGTCTGGGAAGGTGCCAAGGGTCTGGAGTGGACGATTCCCTCGCCGGCCCCGTACCACACCTTCGCGACCGCGCCCGAGGTGAAGTAAGACGAGTGACGGACTCCCGCCCGGCGCCCAGGCGCCGGGCGGGGTCGGCTCACCAAACGCGGGCGATGTCCGCAGGGTAGGACGATGAACGACGAGCAACGCCGGAAGAAGCAGGCCCGGAACAATCGCATCGTGATCACCGTCCTGATCATCATCGCAGCGGGGTTCTACATCGCCTCGCTCGTGAATGGCGGACCATAGACGATGAGGCAGTCGGGTATCGCGCAACGCAGCCATCGACGGTTGGTCGTGCGCTTGGTTGTGGTCGTGGTCGCGATGTTCGGCTTCGGCTTTGCACTGGTGCCCTTATACAGCACCTTCTGCAAGGCGCTGGGACTGAACGGGCGCTTTGTCGACATCCAGGACGGCAGCTACGCCGCGCGCAGCGCGCCGGTGACGGCCGACAAGAACCGGACGGTGACGGTGCAGTTCCTGGCCAGTGTCAACGACGGCCTGGACTGGGAGTTTCGGCCCTTGGTCCATGAGCTGCGGGTCCATCCGGGCCAGACCTACGAGGTCAAGTACTACGCCCGCAATGCGACGGACCGTGCCGTGGTCGGTCAGGCCGTGCCGAGTCTGGCGCCGGGGCTGGCGGTGAAGTACTTCACCAAGATGGAGTGTTTCTGCTTCACCCAGCAGACGCTGGCGGCGCGCGAGGAAAAGGAGATGCCCTTGACGTTCCATGTGGATCCGAGACTGCCGCGCGAGATCACGACGCTGACCCTGGCCTATACCTTCTTCGAGAGCAAGGCGAGGGCCGCCACGAACCAGGACGAGGGCAGGCTGGCAAGCGTCCGCCCCGACCAGAACAACAACACCCGCATAAGGCTCGACTAACAATACGCGGGACAAATGGCTTGCTTTTCAGCTACCAGAGAGAGGGGTAACAATGTCACAAGCACAAGGTAGTTATTATCTGCCCGAACCCAGCCATTGGCCCTTGGTGGGCTCGGTTGGGCTTATCACGCTCCTGGCGGGCTTTGCCCATTTTCTGCATGGGGGAACCCCCGTCTTCATGTACGTGGGGGCGGCTATCCTGCTGTTCATGATGTTCGGCTGGTTCAGCAAGGTCGTCGGCGAGAGCGAGCGCGGGCTGTACAACGAACAGGTGGATCGCTCGTTCCGTTGGGGCATGAGCTGGTTCATCTTTTCCGAGGTCATGTTCTTCGCGGCCTTCTTCGGCGCGCTGTTCTATGTGCGTCACTTCGCGGTGCCCTGGCTGGGCGGTGAGGGCGCCAAGGGCGCGGCCCATGAGCTGTGGGGCAACTTCCAGGCCACCTGGCCGCTGCTGCACACGCCTCTGGAGGCGATTAAGCCCGATCAGACCGACTTCGCGACCCCGCATTCGGTCATGGACACCTGGGGCATCCCGGCCATCAATACCCTGATCCTGCTGTCCTCCGGCGTGACCGTGACCTGGGCGCACTGGGGTCTGAAGAAGAACAACCGCGGTCAGCTCATCCTGGGGCTCATTCTCACTGTGGCGCTGGGCGTGTTGTTCCTTGCGCTGCAGGCGCACGAGTACGGCGAGGCCTACGAGCACTTCAACATGAAGCTGACCTCGGGTGTCTACGGCAGCACGTTCTTCATGCTGACGGGATTCCACGGCCTGCACGTGACCATCGGCGCCATCATGCTGACGGTGATGTTGATCCGCTCTATCAAGGGGCACTTCACGCCCAAGCACCACTTCGCGTTCGAGGCCGCGGCGTGGTACTGGCACTTTGTGGACGTGGTCTGGCTGGGCCTGTTTATCTTCGTCTACTGGTTGTAATCAACCGGCGCGGAAAAAAGGCGCTGCCAGATTGCAGCGCCTTTTTTCTTGCAGCCCCGGCGGCGAGCTCGCCGCTTGGGTAAGTATAAAAATCTTGTATCAGTGCGGCACGACGCCGTGTGGTGTAATGAGCCCGGTCGCGTAGCCGATCATGAGCAGGATGAACAGCGCCAACGAGAGCGCGATACGCACGGTCAGCGCCTTGACAGTCCGGTCGGACTGGCCGTGGTCCTTGAGCATGGTGTACAGGGCGGTGCCCAGGCTGCCGAGAATTATTAAGAGGACGAAAACGACGAAGGCTTTGGCAATCATGGGGGGAACCGGGAGACAAATGAGTGTGACGGTCAGTATACCCCATGATGCACGGCGCACAGAACCCGCCGCGATGGTCGATGCGAGTCGGTAAACGCCAGTTTCGCCCGCGCCTGTGGCCGACCATCGCCACTTTGGTGTTGTTGCCGATACTCATCGCGTTGGGCTTTTGGCAGCTGGACCGGGCGCAGGAGAAGCGCGAGATTCAGCAGCGCTTCGAGCAGCGAACCCGGGAGGCGCCGTTGGTGCTCGGCGCCCGTCTGGTCGACTCGCCAAAGGCGGTGCATTATCGGCGCGCCACCGCGCGCGGTGTGTTCGACGCCAAGCACCAGCTGCTCATCGACAACAAGGTCTATGAGGGCAAGGCCGGTTATGATGTGCTGACGCCGCTGCGCATCCAGGGCACCGACACCTGGGTGCTGGTCAACCGCGGTTGGGTGCCTCAGGGCCCGTCCCGCAAGGATATCCCCACCGTGCCGGTGCCCGAGGGAACGGTCGAGGTGCACGGACTGATCGAGCTGCCCGATGGCAAGCCGCTTTTTGTCGGCGGGGATTACCGCGAGGGCAGCGGGTGGCCGTCGGTGGCTCTGTGGCTGGACCTGGCGCGCTACGCGAAGCAGACCGGCTATCGAGTGCAGCCCTTCGAACTGCTGCAGGATCCCAAGGACCCGGGGAACTATCCGCGCCAGTGGCAGATCGTGACGCTGCCGCCGGAGAAGAGCGTAAGTTACGCCGTTCAGTGGTTCACCATGGCGGCCGCGCTCGTGATTATCTACATCGTGGTCAATCTGCGCCGCACACCGACTGGCGGCGGACCCGCCGGTCCGAGCGCCGGGAAAGACGAAACCGAATTAAGCGAGGCAGGAGAATCCGAACATGACTGAGCCGATGTCCAAACGCGCCCTGACGCGCCAGCGCCTGACGCTGATCGGCATCGCGCTTCTGTTCCTGTCGCCGATGCTCGCCGCGTGGATCACCTGGCACTACATGCAGCGTCACGGCGTGACCTCGACCGTCAATCACGGCGAGCTGGTAAGCCCGGCCCATCCGCTGACCGCCTTCAGCCTCCGGGATATCAAGGGCAATGTCTTCACGCTCGGGGATCTGCGCGGCAAGTGGAATCTCGTCTATCTCGGCGGCAACGACTGCGACGCCGGTTGCAGGAAGGTTCTGTACAAGATGCGCCAGGCGCGCCTGGCCCAGGGTGGAGAGATGCGCCGCGTGCGCCGAATCTATATCATGAGCGCGCCCGGGGGGCCCGCCCCTGGTCTGGTTCGGGCGCTGGACGAGTTCACCGGCACGACAGCACTGACCGGCACGGCGGCGGCGCTGGCCTCGGTGCGGGCGCAATTCGAGCAGGCTGCGCCGCAGCCGTCCGATGCGCGCACGGGCTGGCTTTATATCGTCGATCCCATCGGTAACATCATGATGCGCTACGCCCCGGGGTTTGCCGGCCCCGGCCTGGTCAAGGACCTGGAGCGGCTGCTGCGTGTCTCGCAAGTCGGATGAGGCACGGAAACCGTCGATGAATCAACCGTTGTTCGTAAAGTTGTCGCTCCTCGCCACCGCCCTGGCCCTGGTCGTGGTCGTCCTGGGGGCCTATGTGCGCCTGAACAACGCCGGTCTGGGTTGTCCCGATTGGCCCGGCTGCTACGGCCATCTCACGGTGCCGACCAGCAGCCACGCCGTTGCCAAGGCCGACCAGGCTTACCCCCATCGCCCGGTCGAGGCGCACAAGGCCTGGAAGGAGATGATCCACCGCTACTTTGCCGGCACCCTGGGCTTGATCGTTTTCGCCCTCGCCGCCATTGCGTGGTGGCGTCGGCGCCACGGCGTGCCCGACCAACTGGTGGGAGTGCCCAGCTTCCTGGTCGTGTTGATCGTGTTTCAGGCGCTGCTGGGCATGTGGACCGTCACGCTGCTGGTCAGCCCCCCAATCGTCATGGCGCATCTGCTCGGGGGAATGACGACCCTCGCCCTGCTGTGGTGGTTGAGCTTGCGCCAAAGCGGTCTGCTCGCCGCCCAGGGGGGCGTCGACCAGGCCATACGGCGCCTGCGCCCTTGGGCGCTGGCCGGCCTGGTCATCCTGGTGTGCCAGCTCGCGCTCGGCGGCTGGACCAGCGCCAACTACGCTGCACTGGTGTGCCCGGACTTTCCGACCTGTCAGGGCCAGTGGTGGCCCCATATGGACTTCAGTGACGCCTTCACGCTCTGGCATACCACGGGCGTGAACTACGAGGGCGGGGTCCTGCCCAACGATGCGCGCGTGGCGATCCACGTTACGCATCGCCTCGGGGCCCTGGTGACTTTCCTGTTCCTGGGCACGCTGGGCATGGCCACCCTGCGGGCCCCGGTGGGGCGCGCGGCTCGGCGTATCGGAGCCGTGCTGCTCGTGGTCCTGCTGGCGCAGGTATCGCTGGGCATTGCCAACGTCGAGCTCAGCCTGCCGCTGCCCGTTGCGGTGGCACATAACGGCGTGGCCGCGTTATTGCTGCTGACCGTCGTGGCGCTCAATCACAGTCTGCGCCCACGGAAGACGCGTACCCATATATAAGTATCCGAGGAGGATGGCACCATGCACGACTCCGTAACGAACCCGTTGACCCGCCTGACGTGGATTCGGCACTGGCGGGACTACTACGAGCTGTGCAAGCCCCGTGTGGTCGCGTTGATCGTCTTCACCGCCATGGTGGGTATGTTTCTGGCTACGCCGGGCCTGGTCCCCTGGCCCGCGCTCGTCTTCGGGACCCTGGGAATCGGGCTCTCGGCGGCCTCCGCGGCGGCGGTCAACCAGCTGGTCGACCAGCCGGTCGACTCGCTCATGGGGCGCACCAGCCGCCGGCCGTTGCCGACGGGCAATCTCACCGCGGGCCAGGCGGTCGCTTTCGCGCTGCTGATCGGCGCATTGGGCCTGGGTCTGCTCGTCGCCTACGTGAACGTGTTGACCGCCGTGCTCACGTTCTGCTCGCTGATCGGCTATGCCGTCATCTATACGATGTTCCTCAAGCGGGCCACGCCGCAGAACATCGTGATCGGCGGGGCGGCCGGCGCCGCGCCGCCCGTGCTCGGCTGGACGGCAGTGACGGGCCACATCGATCCCAACTCGCTGTGGCTGTTCCTGATCATCTTCGCCTGGACGCCGCCCCATTTCTGGGCGCTTGCCATTCATCGGCGCGAGGAATACGCCAAGGCCGACATCCCCATGCTGCCCGTGACCCACGGCGTCGCGTTCACCCGGCTGCACGTGCTGCTCTACACCATCGTCCTGATGGGCGTGACCGTGATGCCGTATCTGACCGGCATGAGCGGCACTTTCTACCTGGTGGTCACCCTTTTCCTGGATGCGGTCTTTCTGGCCTATGCGGTCGGGCTATATCTGCGCTGCACGGATCGCCTTGCCATCAAGACGTTCGCCTACTCGATCGTCTACCTGATGGCGCTGTTCGCCGCTCTGCTCGTCGACCACTACCTGCCCCAGCTCGCCCAGCTGTTCGGGGCCGCCTGAGCGGCCCCGGTCGGCATGGGCCGGCCCCGTGCCCGGACGCCGTGCGCACGGCCCTGCCAAAAACCCCCAAATCCCGGCCCGTTATCGGTTGAGATGCCCCACGGCACGCCGCCGTGGTCGTGCGGGCGCTCGTGTCGGCACCGCAAGCCATTGAAACAAGGTGGGAATTGACTTGATCCGGATCAAGGTTCGTTAGCTCGGCCGCGTGGTATATACACCGGTCCCTCGGGTCCGCGTTCTATACTTGACTGTCTACGCGACTTGCCTGGAGCTCAATTTCTAAATTATCATATTCGGATATTTTAATTTTCCGTGAACTTTTTCCAGAGTGGGCGGCCTGCCGGCCGATGACCCCCTTCGTGCGATAAGAATCTTCAAAGCGAGGCGACGCAATGGCGCACACTACGACTCAGGCACCCGAACAATACAATTACGAGATTGTTCGCAAGTTCGCGATCATGACGGCGGTTTGGGGTGTCATCGGCATGCTGGTCGGCGTATATATCGCCACCGAACTGGCCTATCCGGCCTTCAACCTGGACATTCCCTATATCACCTTCGGGCGCCTTCGTCCCGTGCACACGACATTGGTGATTTTCGGTTTTGGCGGCAGCGCCCTGTTCGCCACCTCTTACTATGTGGTCCAACGTACCTGTCAGACCCGGCTGTACAGCGACACCCTGGCGAATTTCACGTTCTGGGGCTGGCAGCTCGCCATGGTCACCTCGGCGGTTTCGTACATGCTCGGCTACACCCAGTCGCACGAGTACGCCGAGATGGAATGGCCCATCGACATTCTGATCGCCGTCGTCTGGGTCGTGTATTTCTGGATCTACCTGCAGACGCTGCGCCGTCGCAGCCAGCCCCATATCTACGTCGCCAACTGGTTCTACATGGCCTTTATTCTGGCCACGGGCATCCTGCATATCTTCAACAACATGCAGGTCCCGATCAGCCTGTTCAGCATGAAGTCCTACAGCCTGCACGCGGGCGTGCAGGACGCCATGACCCAGTGGTGGTACGGCCATAACGCCGTGGGCTTTTTCCTCACCGCCGCCTTCCTCGGCATGATGTACTACTTCGTACCCAAGCAGGCCGGCCGCCCGGTCTATTCGTACCGGCTGTCCATCATCCACTTCTGGGCGTTGATCTTCCTGTACATGTGGGTGGGTGCTCACCACCTGCACTGGACCGCATTGCCCGATTGGACCTCCAGCCTGGCTGCCACGTTCTCCATTCTCCTGCTGCTGCCTTCGTGGGGCGGTATGATCAACGGCATCATGACGCTGTCGGGCGCCTGGGAGAAGCTGCGCACCGACCCGATCATGTTGTTCCTGATTACCTCGCTCTCCTTCTACGGCATGTCGACCTTCGAGGGTCCGCTGATGTCGTTGAAGAGCGTCAACGCTCTGTCGCACTACACGGACTGGACCATCGGTCACGTGCACTCCGGCGCGCTGGGCTGGGTCGCAATGGTCACCATCGGCTCGTTCTACCACCTGATCCCGCGCATCTGGGACACCAAGATGTACAGCACGCGTCTGGTCTATACGCACTTCTTCCTGGCCAGCATCGGTATCGTGCTCTACATCACGTCGATGTGGGTGGCGGGTATCGGCCAGGGCCTCATCCTGCGAGCCTTCGACGACTATGGCAATCTGGCCTACACCTTCGTCGAATCCGTGGCCTTCCTGCATAAGCCGTATATCGTGCGTGCCACCGGCGGCCTGTTCTTCGTCTCCGGGATGATCCTGATGGCTTACAACTTCTATATGACCGTGCGCCAGGCGCGTCGCGAAAAGGCCGAAATCGAGGCCAAGCTCGCCGCCAAGCTCGCCCGTGCTTAAGACAGGAGCTCTTCGGAAATGAAACACGAGCGAATTGAAACAAACGCCGGCCTGCTCATCGTCCTGACGCTGATCGTGATCAGCATCGGCGGCCTGGTCGAGATCGTCCCGCTGTCTTTCATCAAGGGCACGGTCGAGGAGGTCAAGACGGCCAAGGGCTACGACGCCATCCGTCCGTACACGCCGCTCGAGCTGCGCGGGCGCGACATCTATCAGCGCGAGGGCTGCTATCTGTGCCACTCGCAGATGATCCGCCCCTTCCGTGACGAGATGCTGCGTTATGGTCATTATTCCCTGGCGGCCGAGTCCCAGTACGACCATCCCTTCCAGTGGGGCTCCAAGCGCACGGGCCCGGACTTGGCGCGCGTGGGCGGCAAGTACTCCAACGCATGGCACGTGCAGCACTTGACCGCGCCGCGCTCCGTGGTGCCCGAGTCCATCATGCCGAACTACCCGTGGCTGGAAAAGACCACGTTGAAGTACGAGGATATCGGCGAGCGTATGCGCGCCCTGCGCGAAGTCGGCGTCCCTTACTCGGAAACCAAGGCCGAGTACGACGCCAACGTCAAGCGCTTCGGACCCAAGGTCGCCAAACTGCTCGATATCAATCACGCGAGCGACAATCTCATTGCCCAGGCCGAGGCCGGTAACTACGACGGGGATCGCAGCCGGATCACCGAGATGGACGCGCTGGTCGCGTACCTCCAGGTGTTGGGTACCATGGTCGACTTCAGTAAGTACGATGAAGGTTACTTCGCGAAGTTCCGTTGATGACCGTTCCCGACTTCGGTATCTGAGATAACAGCATGTTCGATTGGTTGGAGTGGTTTTTGGACGGGCGCAACGCAAAGACGTTTTTGCTGTTCCTGTTCTTTATTACGTTCATTCTGATCGTGCTGTATTTTTATACCGGGAAGCGGCGCACCGACAGCTTTGAAGAGAACAAATTCATACCTCTGGACGATGACGATGTCCACGAGGGCAAGGAACTGAAAGATGAGCACAGACAAGACTAAACAGTCGGTTCAGACCACGGGTCACGCATGGGACGGTGACTTGCAGGAGTTCAACAACCCGCTGCCCCGCTGGTGGCTGTGGGGCTTCTATGCCACCGTGGTCTTCGCCATCATCTACTGGATTCTCTATCCGGCATGGCCTATCGGAGATACCTATACTAAAGGGTGGTTCAACAACATCACCTTTACGACCGAGAAGGGCAAGACCGAGACCATGCATTGGAACAGCCGCGCGTTGTTCCTCAAGGATATGCAGCAGGCCCGCGCCAAGCAGGAAAAGTACATCGACCAGATCAAGGGCGCCAGCTTTCAGGAGATTGCCTCGGACGAGGAAAAGAGCGCCTTCGCCTACTCGATGGCCAAGGTGCTGTTTGCCGACAACTGCGCGGCCTGTCACCAGCAGGGCGGAGCCGGCAAGATCGGCCTCTTTCCCAACCTGGCCGACGACAGCTGGCTGTGGGGCGGGACGTACGAGGATATCGACTACACCATTACCCATGGGCGTCACGGTTTCATGCCCTCGTTCGCCGAGACCTTCAACAAGGAGCAGCTTGACGACGTCGCCAATTACGTTCTGAGCCTCTCCGGCCACAAGGTCGACAAGGCCAAGGCGGCCAAGGGCGACAAGATCTTCAATGGGCAGGTCGGCGGCTGTTATCAGTGCCACACCCATGCCGGTACCGGCCTGAAGTCGCAGGGCTCTGCCAACCTGACCGACAACATCTGGACCATTGCCGATGTCAACGGCCAGGCGACGCTCGAGGGCAAAATAAAGGCCGTCGAGCATGTGATTACCCACGGCGTCAGTCGCGTGATGCCGACCTGGAAGGGTCGTCTGTCGAAGACCGAAATCAAGATGCTCGCCTTCTACGTCCACGAGCTCGGCGGAGGCAAATAAGCCCCGGCTATGCCCTTGCTCGTCGAACAGGCACCGCGGCCGCCGTGGCCGCGGGGGCTTCCTTTCATAGACGCTCGGGAGGGCGTGGGTACGACTGTGTCGTATCTGCGCGCCTCCCGAGGCGCATCTGGAGAACGAACAAGGTAACCCACGCATATGTCCGAGCCCGGGTCCAACATTCAGAAGGCCGCCGAGAGCGACTACCAGGCACGGGTACCGATCTACCCACGATCGGTCAAGGGACGCTTTCGTACCCTCAAATACGCTATCTTGCTGCTGGCCTACGGGGTCTATTTCCTCCTGCCTTGGGTGCGTTGGCACCGCACCATCGGCCCCGACCAGGCGGTACTGTTCGACCTTGCCGGCAGAAAGTTCTATCTCTTCGGTCTCGTCGTCTATCCCCAGGATATCTTCTGGCTCGCGGGCTTTCTCGTCATTGCCGCGATGTTGTTGTTCTTCGTGACCGGGCTCGCCGGGCGTGTCTTTTGCGGCTACTTCTGTTTCCAGACGCTGTGGACCGATGTGTTCATGTTCATCGAGCGCATGGTCCAGGGTGAGCGCAATGCCCGAATCAAGCTGGCCAAGGCGCCCTGGACCGCGGCCAAGGCGTTCAAGCTGGGCCTGACTCACCTGTTGTGGCTCACGGTCGGCTTGTTGACCGGTATGACGTTCACGTTCTACTGGGGCAACGCCCCGGACCTGCTCAGCGCGATGCTACACGGTACCGCGCCGTTCCCGGCCTACGCCACGACCTTGTTCCTGACGGCGACCACCTACGTGATGGCGGGGCTGGCACGCGAGCAGGTCTGTACCTACATGTGCCCCTATGCGCGCTTCCAGAGCGCGATGTTCGATCCCGACACCCTGATCGTGGCCTATGACGAACGCCGCGGGGAGGGGGCCCAGGGTCGTGCCAAGCCCAAGGCCGGTCTCAAGACCCGCGAGGAGCGTACCGCGGCGGGCCACGGCGACTGCATCGACTGCGGCTACTGCGTGCAGGTCTGTCCGACCGGGATCGATATTCGCAATGGCCTGCAGCCCCAGTGCATTTCCTGCGCCCTGTGTATCGATGCCTGCGACACCATCATGGACTCCATCGGTTATCCGCGCGGGCTGGTGCGTTATTCCTCGCAAGTAGAGCTTGCCGAGGGCAGAAAGCCGCGCTGGCTCAAGCTCAAGACGATCGGTTACGGTGTGGTCATTCTGGTGGCCGCCACGCTGCTGGTGCTCAGCATCGTGCACCGCACCACCGTGGAGATGACCGTACGCCAGGTGCGCAATCCGCTCTCGGTGCTCATGTCCGATGGACAAATACAGAACCGTTACGAAATCAAGGTAATGAACAAGACGGCCGAGGACATGCACTACGTGCTCTCGCTCCAGGGCTTGAAGAATGCGGTCCTGGACGTCGGCAACTTCAAGGAGTTTGAACTCGAGCCCCAGGCTACGGTCCATATCGTGGCGCGCGTGCGGCAGTATCCGCGCGACGCCTCGGGGGTCCAGCAGGATTTCTACTTCATCGCCCAGCCCGTCGAGGCCGAGCACGATCCCAAGGCCGAGACGATCAAATGGAAGTCCGTGTTCTACGTTCCGAAAGCGCAGCTAAAGAGTACGCCTTAGATGACCACCCTGCTTATCGACCTGTTTATCGGCATCGCCGCGATTCTCGCGGTCTTCTTCGCGCTGTATCGGCTCAGCCCGCTCGGCGCGAAGCAAAGCGCCGCGGCGACCGCCCTGGCGGTTATCGGCATCTACGTGCCGTACGCGATTCTGCGCTGGCCCGGCGCCGACGTGTTTTCGATCCATCTGGCCATCTATCTGGTGACCACCTACATCCTCGGTGTGATCACCTCGCAGCGTGACCATCGCCGGGGCACCGGCAAATGGTTTCACTGGGCACCGGCGGTCATCGTGCTGTTCTTCGCCACGATCGTCTCTATCGATTCGGTCCTGATCGTTATCGCCCAGAAGGGTGTCGGCCCGGAGGTCACGCAGTGGCTGCTGCCCAAGCCGCGCTATGCCGAGGGTCCCGGGGTGCATTCGTTCTTTCCAGGCACCGTGCCGCACGACTACCAGAATCGCGCCGACGACTACAACGAGTACCTGGTGCAGGTGAAAAAGCAGCGCGAGCGCGGCTGGCAGCTCCACAACGGTTGGATCGGCACGCCCCGGGTCGGCTCACCCGAAATCTACCGGCTGACGGTCAACGACCGTAACGGCCAGCCGGTTACCGGGGCGAGCGTCAAGGGCACCTTCATGCGCCCGTCCAACGTCAAAATGGATCGTCCCTTCACCATGGAGGAGATCGACCGCGGCGTCTATCAAGTGAGCATGAGCCTGCCCGAGCCCGGAATCTGGGACCTCATCCTCGAGGTACGCCGCGGTGAAGACCTGCACGAGCTGCGCGGGACCACGACGGTAAAACCCGCCGATCAGAGCTGATGTCGGCGCCGTCGTCCACCGAGTGCTACCACTGCGGGCTGCCCGTCCCTCAGGGCAGCCACTACGAGGTGGAGATTGACGGCGAGTCCCGCGCCATGTGCTGCCGGGGCTGTCAGGCGGTGGCACAGGCGATCGTCGACGGCGGTCTGGTCGACTACTACCGCTATCGTACCGAGACCCCCAAGAGTGCCAAGGACCTCGTTCCCGAGGCGCTCAAGGAGCTGGACCTCTACGACCGGCCCGATTTGCAGCAAAGCTTCGTGCACGGCGAGGGTGCCGAGGTCCGCGAGGCCTCGCTGATCCTGGAGGGCATCGTCTGCGCTGCGTGTGTCTGGCTCAACGAGCGCCACGTCAATGCCCTGCCCGGCGTGCTCGAATTTCGCGTCAATTACGCCACGCACCGCGCCCAACTGCGCTGGGACGACAGCCAGATTCACTTGAGCGATATCCTCAAGGCCATCGCAGCAATCGGTTACATCGCTCACCCGTTCGATCCCGGCCGTCAGGAAGCGCTGTTCAAGCAGGAACGCAAGCTCGCCATGCGACGCATCGCCGTGGCCGGTTTGGGCGCCATGCAGGTCATGATGCTCGCCACGGCGATGTACTACGGCGATTACTCGGGCATGGAGGTCGATATCCGGGCCTTCATGCGCTGGGTCAGCCTGGTCATCGCCGCGCCCGTGCTGCTGTATTCGGCCCAGCCGTTCTTCACCGCCGCCTGGCGCGATCTGCGCCGCCGCCAGCTCGGCATGGACGTGCCTGTCGCACTGGCGGTCGGCGCGGCGTTCCTGGCCAGTGCCTGGGCGACCATCGTCAATCACGGCGAGATCTACTACGACTCGGCCACGATGTTTACGTTTTTCCTGCTCTCCGGGCGTTATCTGGAGATGATGGCCCGGCACCGCGCCGGCCAGGCGGCCGACGACCTGGTGCGTCTGACGCCTGCCGTGGCTACCCGGCTGAGCGACAACGGTACCGAGGAGGTGGTCGCCGTGGCGGAGCTGCGACCCGGCGACCGCGTGCTAGTGCGTCCCGGCGAGACACTGCCCGCCGATGGCCACGTGACCGAGGGACGCAGCTCCGTGGATGAGTCGGTGGTCACCGGCGAGAGCATGCCCCGAGGCAAGGCCAGCGGCGACGAGGTCATCGGCGGCAGCGTCAACGTCGAAAGCCCCCTGACCGTCATCGTGGAGAAGGTCGGTGCCGATACCGTGCTCTCGGCCATCATTCGCCTGCTCGATCGCGCTCAGACCGAAAAGCCCTCGCTGGCCCGGCTCGCCGACCGCGTGGCGGCCTGGTTCGTCGGCGCGCTGCTGATCCTCGCCGCGGGGATCGCGTTCTATTGGTGGCAGCACGCCCCCGACGAGGCGTTTCGGATCACCCTGTCGGTGCTAGTGGTCACCTGCCCGTGCGCGCTGTCGCTGGCAACCCCGGCGGCCGTGACGGCCGCCAGCGGGGCGTTGACGCGCCTGGGCCTGCTCACCACTCGAGGCCACGCGCTGGAGGCGCTGGCCCGCGCCACTCACATCGTCTTCGACAAGACCGGCACTCTCACTCTGGGCCGGCTGCAGCTGGCCGAGGTGCGAGCCGAGCGCGGGCTGAGCCGCGAACGCGTGCTCGCGCTTGCCGCGGCCCTGGAGCGCGGCAGCGAACACCCGGTCGGTCGGGTCCTGGCGGTGGCCGGCCAGGGGCTGGGCGCGGAGGCATTGGAGGCGACGCCGGGGCAGGGTGTCGAAGGGCACATCGAAGGCGCGCGTCACCGTGTGGGCAGCCCGTCCTTCGTCGCCGGTCTGAGCGGTATCGATATCACCGCGCCGGTCGGCAGCGGCACGGAGGTCTGGCTGGGCGACGAGGCGGGCCTGCTCGCCCGCTTTCGCCTCGTGGACGAGCTTCGGCCCGAGGCCCCGGCGGCCCTGGCCGCCCTGCGTCGGGCCGGACTGCAGGTCGAGCTGCTCAGCGGCGATGCGCCGGCGGAGGTGGCCCGCGTGGCCGAAAGTCTCGGCCTGGTGGCAGCCGGCGAGGACGCCGGCAAGCTCGCGCACGGCGGCCAGCGCCCGGAGGACAAATTGGCCAGGATCCGGGCCCTGCAGGCCGAGGGCGCGGTCGTGGCCATGGTCGGCGACGGCGTCAACGACGCCCCGGTGCTGGCCGGTGCCGACGTATCGCTGGCCATGGGCGGAGGTACCCAGCTCGCCCAGGCGAGCGCGGACATGATCCTGCTCTCCGAGAACCTCTCCCATCTGGCGATCGGGGTGCGCACGGCACGGCGTACACTGGGTGTGATCCGCCAGAACCTGGGCTGGGCGGTCTTGTACAATGTCGTTGCGGTGCCGCTGGCGGCCGCCGGCCACGTCGCGCCCTGGATGGCGGCCATCGGAATGTCGGCGAGCTCGCTGCTGGTGGTGCTCAATGCCCTGCGTCTGACCCGGGTGTCGGGGCTGACCGCTGCGGCGCCAGGCGGCGCCAAAGATGCCAGCCGGGCCGCGGCCGACCGGGCCGCCGGGCCGGTGTGAAGACGTCGGCTGCCGCGGCGCGGCGGTACGGGTGCTCAACGGGCTGGTGTGTGGCGCCGGGTCTGGGCACGGATCAGCTCGGCGAGGAAGCGCTCGGCCCGCTCCCGGGACTCGAAGGGACCCTGTGTGCCTTCGCGCGTGCGCAGGTACCAACCTTCGTCGGCGACCTGGAAATAGCGGCTGTCGTTGTTGCGGCTGCGATTGCTGTGGCGCCGCGGCGGCAGCGGCGGCGAATGATCGGTCGGTTTCATACCAGCTCCTCCGGGCCGACACGCGGCATTGTGTTGGCCGTGATATTAGGCAAGGTGCCCAATGAGGTCTGTAGGAAATATCCGATCCTGGCGTAGGTCGATGGGCCGCTGTGACGAGGGCAATCGTCGGCAGCCGGCCGCTGCGGTCCATGGTTGAGCCGGCGGGCAAAGCCGACCCGGTCTTGCGGCGCCGCCTGCGCCTGGCGCTCGTGCTGCTCGGGGCGTTGGCCGTCGGACTGACGGCGGTGCCCTTCGTCGCCAGCGTGACAGGCCGCGACCACGGGGCCGGGCCGACGGCGCTGAGCGTTCGCCTCGATGGGATCGGCCCCGGCCAGGCTCGCCGCCTGCTATGGCACGGCCGGCCGGTCTGGGTGGTCCACCGCAGCCCGGTCCAGCTGAAGGGCCATGGGGGCGAACGCTACGCCGCCTTTTTCGGCTATATGGATGGTTGCGGGATAATCTACCGGGGTCCTGGCTCCCCGCCGGCCGGCCGCGGGACGGGCTGGACGGGTGGCTTCTGGAATCCGTGTTCCGGCGCCAGTTACGATGTCATGGGCAGGCGCCTGGGCCACGCGGACAGGGGCGCGTCTCGGCTTGCCCGGCCCTCGTACCGACTCGACGGCGCGGGCCGCCTGGTGCTTGGCACCGGCCTGCGCTAAGGGCCGTTCCCCGGGCCTTGCGATCATTCGTCAACACGCGCAGAGTGCAAAATTGCGATGCAAATTCTCTATCTCCTCATCCCCATCGCCGTGGTCGTCATGGCCGTCGCCATCTGGGCCCTGGTATGGGCCATCAAGAACGGTCAGTACGATGACCTGGAAGGGCCGGCTTACCGCATCCTCATGGATGACGACGACCCCCGTATCCCGGGCGGTTCCGCCAAATCGGACGCGGAGGGGGCAGAAGGCGTCCCCCGGGAGCGCGGGCGTCACGACCCCCCGGCTTGATGGGCCCCGGCGTATATATTAGAATTTCCTTAATTTCATTCCATATTAGATAGGGCGGAAGCGCGCATGAAAGAGATGTTCACATTCCAGAATTTCCCCATGGTGATCATTATCGCGTTGGTCGCCTTTGCCTGGTTCAGCTTCCTCAGCGTTATTATCGCCGGCTGATCCAGCCCGTTCGTTTCCCCAGAGACCATTTCGCCTGCGGCGCGCACGTTGCTGCGGACACGGACGCCTAAGGTCTGCCGGGGACGAGGGCAAAAAAAAACGGCCACCGAAGTGGCCGTTTTTTCGTGGTCAAGTTCCTTCAGCTCAGATCGCCACCAGCGCGTTCTTGAGCTTTTTCATCGCGTTGCTTTCCAACTGACGTATCCGCTCGGCCGAGACGTTGTAGTGGTCGGCCAGCTCCTGCAGCGTGGTCTTTTTCTCGGCCAGCCAGCGCCGGCGCAGGATGTCGCGGCTGCGCTCGTCCAGGTCGTCCATCGCCTCGAGCAGGCGCTGGTTGCTGTGCTCCTCCCAGTCGGCCGCCTCCAGGGCGTCGGCCGGGTCATCGCGCAGGTCCTGCAGATAGGCCGCCGGGGCAGGCGGGCCATTGCCCTCGTCGCTGTCGTCGGAATAACCGTCAAAGCCCAGATCCTGTCCGGCCATGCGCGATTCCATCTCCAGCACCGTCTGTTTGGGCACGCCGAGGTCCTTGGCGACTGCATCGACCTCCTCGTTGGTGAACCAGCCGAGGTGTTTTTTGGAGCTGCGCAGGTTGAAGAACAACTTGCGCTGAGCCTTGGTCGTGGCCACCTTGACGATGCGCCAATTGCGCAGGATGAACTCGTGGATCTCGGCACGGATCCAATGCACCGCGAAGGAGACCAGGCGTACTCCCACGTCCGGATCGAAGCGTTTGACGGCCTTCATCAGGCCCACGTTGCCTTCCTGGATGAGGTCCGCCTGGGGCAGGCCGTAGCCGCGGTAGCCGCGCGCGATGTGCACCACGAAGCGCAGGTGCGAGAGCACCAGCTGCCGGGCGGCATCCAGATCGCTGTCGCGCTGCAGGCGCACCGCCAGATCGCGTTCCTCTTCGGCGCTGAGCACCGGGATCGCGTTGACGGCCTGGGTGTAGGCCTCCAGGCTGCCGGTCGGGACGGCGAGTTGCAGTTCCAGGCCCTTGGTCATGGTATTGCTTACCCCCACTGAATTCGATTCTGAGGCCAATATTAGCACTCGCTGTTTTAGAGTGCCAGTTGGCAGCTAAGTTCCGCCGCGTGTATTGTCGAATAAATATGTGTAAAATCAGTGTGTTATAGCTAGGCGGTCGGGCGCTCGGCGGGTTCGCCGGCCGGAGGTGAGGCCCCGCCCGCCTCGTAGACCGCCACCCGGTTGCGCCCGGCCGCCTTGGCCTCGTAGAGGGCCTTGTCGGCCAGAGCGAGGAAGCGGGTCAGCGGCAGGCCGGGGTGCTCGTCGCTGCCCGCCAGCCCGACGCTGATCGTCACCGCCACCTCGGCCGGGTTGAGCGTCTCGACGGTGGCGCGCAGCGTCTCGGCCTGGGCCAACGCCTCGGGCCGCCCCACCTTGGGCAGCAGCACACAGAATTCCTCACCGCCGAAGCGCACCGGCAAGGCGTCGGGGAAGGTCTCGTTGAGCAGCTCGCCGAGGGCCGCCAGCACGTGGTCGCCGGTAATATGGCCCAGCTTGTCGTTAATTTGCTTGAAGTGGTCGATGTCGATCAGCATCGCCCAGACCGGCTGCGAGGCCGGATCATCGATAAAGGCCTCGCCATTGTCCAGCAGATAACGCTTGCTGCGCACACCGGTCAGGCTGTCCGTGGCCGCGACCCAGCGCATGGTTTCGGCCTGGCGCTTCAGGGCGTCGTACTGGTGCTTGACCAGCAGCAGCGAGCGTACCCGGGCCATCAGCACTTCCTCGACCATCGGCTTGGTAACGAAATCGTTGGCGCCGGCATGGAATATCTCCAGCTGCTTTTGCGGGTCTTCATTGCCGGTGATGACCAGCACCGGGAATTCCTGCTGTGAGAGATGAAAACGGGCTCGGATTGCGTAGAGCAGGTCACCGCCGGTCAGACGGCCCTTGAGAAAGAAATCGGTGATCAGCAGATCGAATCCATCCTCGTTGTCCGGATCTGCCAGGGTTTCCTCGAGCAGTTCCACAGCCAGCTCGGCGCTGACCGTATGCACCACTTGCAGCCCGTGCTTTTCCAGGATGCGGTTGGTGGCCGCCGCGTCCGTGCGACTGTCTTCGACGTAGAGCACGCGCCCGACCAGGCCGGCGTTGCGCTGGATGAATGCCTTGATGAAGCTGCCGAAGGCCTTGTAGCCCAGCGATTTGTCGAAGTAGTCGGTGACGCCCGCCTCGAAGCCCTCGCGCAGCAAGCGCGAGTCGGCATCGCCGGAGACGACCACGATCGGCGTGTAGTGGTGGCGTTCGGAGCGGCGCACCTGTCGGCTCAGGTCGAGCCCATCCATGTCCGGCAGCAGCAGCGCCGTGGTGACCAAGTCATAACGTTCCTCGCCCAGGCGCATCAGTGCTTCCGCGCCGGAAGCGCACGGGCGCACGACGGCGTCCTCGATGGCGTCGCGCAGAATGCGGGCGAGGATCGCTCGGGAGACGGACGATCCGTCCACCACCATGATGTGTCGGGGTTTGGTCATCGGAGTCCGGTCAGCGGTCAAGTCGTTTGCGCGCGCATATATATGGTTGTATCGGCGCGCCGCTGGCCGAATTTACCTTGTCATCTCGGGCGCTGGATGTCCAGTACGGCGTCGGACCGGGTCCTGCGGTGGGTGTGGGGTCTATCAGGTCGGTTCGATGGCCCGCAGATGGCGTCCCACGGCCACCCAGGAGCCGAGCAGGCCGAGCAGGATCCCGCCTCCGAGCAGCGCCAGTGTGACGTCGCCGTCGAGACTGCTGAGCCGGAAATGGCTGCCGTACAGCCCGGCCAGGCGCCGGACCGGGTCACTGAGGACGAGCAGCGAGCCACTGACCAGAAAATAGGCGATCAGGCTGCCGAACAGGCCGTACCAGAAGCCGGTGTACAGGAAGGGTCGGCGGATAAAGGCGTCGGTACCGCCGATGAGCTTGATGATCACTATCTCGTCGCGCCGGTTCTGGATCGCCAGGCGGATGGTGTTGCCCACGACCAGGATGACCGCCAGGCCCAGCAGAAGGCCCAGCACGTTCACCCCGCGACGCACGATGTCCATGATGGCGTACAGGCGCTTGACCCACTGCATGTCGAGCTGGGCGATATCGACTTCGGGCAGGGCGCGCAGGCGTTTGAGCAGCTCCCGGGTGGCGTCCACCCCGGCCGTGGCGCCCAGCGCCGGGTGCACGACGATCACCGAGGGCAGGGGGTTGGCGTCGAGTGCCTTGAGCGCATCGCCGAAGCCGGACAGACGTCGAAATTCCTCCAGCGCCTCTTCCTTGGAGATGAACTCCACGCTGGCGATATCGGACCGGGCACGCAGCCGCCCCGCGGTATCCCGGGCGCGCTCCTCGCTCACGCCGTTTTTCATGAACAACGATATCTGGGTCGCCCCATCCCAGCCCTGGCTGAGCCGTTGTGCGTTGTTGAGCAGCACCTGCAGCCCGGCGGGCAGGGCGAGCGCGATTCCGATCACGGCGGCGGTCATTAGTGTGGCAAAGGGCGTGCGCCACAACTGGCCGAGCGTATAGAAAAAGACCTGCAGATGACGCAGGCCGTATACGGCCAGGCGGCTGCCGAGGCCACGGCGCGGGGCACTTGCGGCATCACGTACCCCGGCGCGCCCGGCGTCGGCCGTTTTCGGCTCGCGGCTCATGCCGGTTGGGCCTGCGGGATGCCGTCGGCCACCAGGCGGCCGTTTTTCAGTGCCACGATGCGGTGGCGCAGGCGTTGGATCAAGGCCAGGTCGTGGCTTGCTATCAATACGGTGACACCGACCTGATTGAACTGTTCGAACAGGCCCATGATCTCACCGGAGAGCTCCGGGTCGAGGTTGCCTGTCGGCTCGTCGGCCAGCAGCAGCGGGGGTTTGTTCACCACCGCCCGGGCGATGCCCACGCGCTGCTGTTCGCCGCCGGAGAGGGTGATCGGAAAGACCTTCTCCTTGCCTAGCAGGCCGACCTTGTCGAGCGCGGCCCGCACGCGCCTGCCTATTTCCTGGTGGCGATAGCCTGCGATGATCAGCGGCAGGGCGACATTGTCGAACACGGTGCGGTCGAACAGCAGGCGATGGTCCTGGAAGATGATACCGACATTGCGGCGCACGTACGGGATTCGCCGCCGCCCTACCTTGCCAAGGTTCTGACCGTTGATGAGCACCTGACCGCGGGTGGGGCGCTCCAGCAGGGCGATCAGCTTGAGCAGTGTACTCTTGCCAGCGCCCGAATGCCCGGTGAGGAACGCCAGCTCGCCGGGCCCCAGATGGAAGCTGACGTCGCTGAGCGCTTCGTGCCCCCCCGGATAACGTTTGCTGACGTTACTGAAACGAATCATGGTCCGCCGTCACGACCCTGCGTTGCCTGCCGCGCCCCTTGTCCTGCCCGTAGCCGGTATGCTGCCACAGGCCGCGTTCAATTATTGTGATGCGTGCATGCCCTCTGCGCTGGCGAGCAGTATACCCGGTTGCGGCGCGCGGCGCCCGGGCACATCGTGGCTTATTCGAACAGGGCCGCGACGAACTCTTCGGCATCGAAGGTACGCAGATCGTCGATGCCCTCGCCCACGCCGATGAAGCGAATGGGCAGGCCCAGACGCTGGCCGATGGCGAAGATGATGCCGCCCTTGGCGGTCCCGTCGAGCTTGGTCAGTGCGATGCCGGTCACGCCCACGGCCGCGTGGAACTGCTGGGCCTGCGACAGGGCGTTCTGTCCGGTACCGGCGTCGACCACCAACAGGACCTCGTGCGGGGCGTCGGGGTCGAGCTTGGCCAGCACGCGCTTGACCTTCTTGAGCTCTTCCATGAGGTTAGACTGGGTGTGCAGCCGCCCGGCGGTGTCGGCGATGAGCACGTCGGTACCCCGCGACTGGGCTGCCTGCAGGGCGTCGTAGATCACCGAGGCGCTGTCGGCCCCGGTGTGTTGGGCGACGACGGGGATGGCATTGCGTTCGCCCCAGACCTGGAGCTGCTCGACGGCCGCCGCGCGGAAGGTATCGCCGGCGGCCAGCATGACCGAACGGCCTTCGTTTTGCAGGCGTTTGGCCAGCTTGCCAATGGTGGTGGTCTTGCCCACGCCGTTGACGCCGACGACCAGGATGACGAAGGGCCGATTGCTTTGGGGAATGACCAGCGGCTCGCTGCAGGGGGCGAGGATTGCGCTCATGTCCTCACGCAGCGCTTCGAGCAGGCCCTCGGCATCGGCCAGCTCGCGGCGCGAGCGCCGTTCGGTGAGATCGGCGACGATGCGGCTGGTGGCCTCCACGCCCACGTCGGCGGTGAGCAGCTGGGTCTCGATGTCCTCGAGCAACTCGTCGTCGATTTCCTTGCGCCCCAGCAGCAGGGAGGCCACCCCCTCGCTCAGGCCGGTACGGGTGCGGCTCAGGCCCCGCTTGAGACGCGCAAACAGGCCCGGCTTGTCCTGCTCGGGGGGCGAATCCGCGGCCGGTTGGCCGCCGGGTGGTGTCTTCTTGAAACCAAACATGGCGTATCGTAGTCGTAGGATAGGGTTGAGCGCAGACCGATGAGTCGGCAGGTGGTCCGGGCGCACACGGGGCGCCTTGCATGCGGTATCCTACCACTCCCGCCCGGTTCCGATAAGCCGGGCGGCGCGATGGCCGGACCGTTGCATCCGAGGCGGTCAGGCATATGAATTGTCAATGGGAGAGTGGCGAATGAGACAACGATGGGCCCGTGTCCTGAGAGGCGCAACCGGCGGCATGGCCGCCCTGCTCGGAGTTACCCTCGCCGCGGGCGTGGCATCGGCCGGCGATGCCAAGGTTCACACCTACCGCCTGGACAACGGACTGAAAATCATCGTCAAGGAAGACCATCGCGCGCCCGTGGTGGTCTCGCAGATTTGGTACAAGGTCGGCGGCAGCTACGAGAACGACGGTCACACCGGCATCTCGCACGTGCTCGAACACATGATGTTCAAGGGCACCAAGCGCTATCCCGCAGGCGAGTTCTCGCGCATCATCGCTCAGAATGGCGGGCGGGAAAACGCCTTCACCGGGCGCGACTACACGGCCTATTTCCAGCAGCTGGCCAAGGACCGACTGCCGATCAGCTTTAAGCTCGAATCCGATCGCATGCGACATCTGACGCTGCCGCCCGAGGCGTTCAAAAAGGAATTGCGGGTCGTGCTCGAGGAGCGGCGCATGCGCACCGACGATCAGCCCCGCGCCCTGACCTACGAGCAGTTCTACGCCACCGCCTTCATGGCCAATCCATACCACCATCCGATCATCGGCTGGAAAAACGACATCGAACACCTGACCGACGCCGACGTGCGCCGCTGGTATCACGACTGGTACGCGCCGAACAACGCCACCCTGGTGGTGGTCGGCGACGTCGATCCCAAGTGGGTGTACGACCAGGCCAAACGCTATTTCGGCCCGCTGCAGCCGAGCAAGCTCACCGCGCCCAAGCCGCGCATCGAGCCGGCGCAGACCGGCCCGCGGCACATCACCGTCTCGCTGCCGGCCGAGCTGCCCTACCTGTTGATCGGCTACAAGGTGCCGGTGCTCAAGACCGCCGAGCACGACTGGGAGCCCTATGCGCTGGAGGTGCTCGCCGGTATCCTCGACGGGGGCGACAGCGCGCGTTTTGCCCGCGATTTGGTGCGCGGCCAGCAGGTCGCCGCCTCGGCCGGCACCGATTACGACCTGTACGCACTGCACAACGACCTCTTCGTCATCGACGCCACACCCGCCGACGGTCATACGCTGGCGCAGGTGCGCAGCGCGATCGCCAAGGAGATCGGGCGCCTCAAACGCCAGCCGGTCAGCGAAAAGGAACTCAACCGTATCAAGGCCCAGGTCGTCGCCAGCCAGGTCTACCAGCGCGACTCCATGTTCTATCAGGCCATGCAGATCGGCATCCTCGAGACCGTCGGGTTGGGCTGGCAGCGCCTGGACGAATACGTGGACCGTATTCGGTCTGTCACTCCCGCCCAGGTTCAGGCCGTGGCCAGAAAGTATCTGGTCGACAAGGGGATGACGGTCGCGCAGCTCAAGCCGCTGCCGCTGGAGGGCAAGCGCCCGCGCGGGCCGAACGCGGGCCCCCGCGGTGTCATCGACGGCCATATGCACTGAACGTGCGCCCCGTCCCCGAGTGGTTGCAGAAACGTAAGGATCCCATGTCCATGCAGAACACGACCTCGTCTCGCCGCGGCTGGTGTCTCGGGCGTATCGCGCGCGCCGGGCTGGCCGCGGGCCTCGTCGCCTCGCTGTCCGCGTGCAGCCTCAACCCGACCAAACCCGCCGCCGGGGCCGCGCCCAGTCCGGCTTCGGTGCAGGACAAGGGGCCGCAGATTCAGAATTGGCAGACGTCCAATGGCGCGCGCGTCTATTTCGTCGCCGCATCCGCCCTGCCCATGGTCGACGTGCGGGTGGTGTTCGATGCCGGCAGCGCCCGCGACGGCCAACACCCCGGCCTGGCGCACCTGACCAACGACATGCTCGACCAGGGCGGTGCGGGCAAGCTCGACGCGAACGCCATCGCGGCGCGTTTCGACAGCCTCGGGGCGGATTTTTCGACCAGCTCTCACCGCGACATGGCCATCGTCAAGCTGCGCAGCCTGACCGACAACCACCTGCTGGACCCCGCGCTGGCCATGGCCGCCCAGGTGATCCAGCGCCCCGATTTTGCCGGCAAGGCCCTGGTGCGTGAGCGCAAGCGCACGCTGGTGGCCCTGCGCAACCAGCAGCAGTCCCTCGAGGCGTTGACCGAAAAGACCTTCTTTCACGCCGTCTATGGGGATCACCCCTACGGCTCCGATCCCCTGGGTACGCCCGCGAGCGTCAAGGCCACCGATCGCGCCGCTCTGAAGCGTTTCTATCATCGTTTCTACGTTGGGCGTAACGCGGTCGTCGCTATCGTCGGTGATGTGAGCCGGGCAGACGCGCACAAGATCGCCGAGCGCCTGGTCGGCGGCTTGCCGGCCGGCAAGACCGCACCGGCGCTGCCGCCGGCACCGACCTTGAGTCACGCCGTCAGGGTCACCCGGCATCATCCCTCGACCCAGACGCACATCCTGGTCGGACAGCCGGGCATGCGCCGCGGCGATCCCGACTACTTCCCGCTGTATGTGGGCAATCACATCCTGGGCGGCAGCGGCTTCAGCTCGCTCATCCTGCAGAATATCCGCGTCAAGCACGGCCTGGCGTACAGTGCCTACAGCTACTTCATGCCCATGCACGTGGACGGCCCGTTCCAGATGGGCCTGCAGACCCGCACCGACCAGGCGGACGAGGCCTACAGGCTGTTGATGCAGACCGTGCAGAAGTTCATCGCCGACGGACCGACCGCAGAAGAGCTCAAGCACGCCAAGGAGAACATCACCGGCGGCTTCCCGCTGCGCCTGGACAGCAACCGCAACGTGGTCGAATACCTGGCGATGATCGGTTTCTACAAGCTGCCGCTGGATTACCTCGATCGGTTCAACGCCCGCGTCGAGGCGGTCACCGTCAAGCAGATCAAGGACGCGTTTGCCCGCCGTGTTCACCCCGAGCGCATGGCCACCGTGATCGTCGGCCAGGGGGTCAAGGACTCGCCGTGAGACGCCAGGGCGGGGCGCAGCGGCCGCCCGGTCAGCTGCGCATCATCGGCGGGCGCTGGCGCGGGCGGCGCCTGGCCATCGTCGAGGCGCCGGGCCTGCGCCCGACCCCGGATCGCGTTCGCGAGACCCTGTTCAACTGGCTGGCGCCGGTCATCGAGGGAGCGCGGTGTCTGGACCTGTTCGCCGGCACCGGGGCGCTCGGCCTGGAGGCCCTGTCGCGCGGTGCGAGCGAGGCGGTCCTGGTGGACAGCCACGCCGAGGTCTCGGCACGGCTGCGTGAGCACATCCGGACGCTGGGCGCCGACGGTGCAGAGGTGGTCCAGGTCGAGGCGCTCAGCTACCTGGCGGCCGCCCCGGCGCAGGCCTTCGATGTCGTATTCCTGGACCCGCCCTATCAGAGCGGCCTGCTCGGGCCCTGCTGCCAGGCCCTGGAGGCCGGCGGCTGGCTGGCGCCTGGAGCGTACATCTACCTGGAGACGGACCGTGCGAACCCGCTGCCGGCGCTGCCTGCGAGCTGGGAGCTCCAACGCGACAAGACGGCCGGCGACGTTGCTTATCACCTCGCGCGCCGAGCCGATGGTTGAGGGCTGTCGTTAAGCAATTCAAACACTTATAATGTGCCGGTGAGCCCCCTCAGCCGGGCGCTCGTGACGTACAACGGGCTTGAGACCCACTGACTTGAGATTCGGCTCGACTGCTTGAGGGACCGCTGACCATGCACATTGCCGCCGTCTATCCCGGCACGTTCGATCCCATCACCAACGGCCACAGCGATCTCATCGAGCGCGCGGCACGCCTTTGCGACCGGGTCATCGTCGCCGTGGCCGCCAATCCGACCAAGGAACCGGTGTTCAGCCTGGACGAGCGCGTCGCGATGGCCACGGAGGTCCTCGCCCACCTGCCCAACGTGGAGGTCCGCGGCTTCGACACGCTGCTCATTCACTTCGTGCGCGAGCAGGGCGCTTCGGTCATCGTGCGCGGGCTGCGTGCCGTCTCGGATTTCGAATACGAGTTCCAGCTCGCCGGCATGAACCGGCGCCTGGCCCCGGACGTGGAGACGCTGTTCCTCACGCCGGCCGAACAATTTGCTTATATTTCATCGAGTTTGGTACGCGAGATTGCCACCCTGGGGGGGGACGTGACACCCTTTGTCCATGAGACCGTCATGGCTGCAATGAATAACAGAATGCGCTAATATTCAGGCCATACCCGGAAGTCTATTGGCGCGCCGAGCGCGGAGGTTCTCATGTCCTTGCTGATTAACGACGAGTGCATCAACTGCGACGTTTGCGAGCCCGAGTGTCCCAACGCCGCGATCTCACAGGGCGAGGAGATCTACGAGATCGATCCGAATCTCTGCACCGAGTGCGTCGGCCATTATGACGAGCCGCAGTGCATCGAGGTCTGCCCCGTCGACTGCATCGTCAAGGACCCGGACAACCCCGAGTCCGAGGACCAGCTCATGGCCAAGTATGAGCGCCTAATGAGTCAACCAGCTTGAGCCAGACCGCCTGAGACGTCCGCGACCCGATTTACGTTAGTGGGAAATCCCAGGGAAGGAAGAGACGAAGGCCCCTTCAAGGGGCCTTTTTCTTGCCCGTCATCCGGCCATGATCATCTGGGGGTGTACCTTAACCGGCTCCGGCGCCTCTGCTATGGTGACCCGGTCCCATCACAACGGACGGGCCGCCGCCCCCGGCGACCGTCATTGTCGAGGAGTCCCCTGCCCATGAGACGCCTGTATCTTTTCGCGCCGTTGTTTCTGGCGCTGGTGCTGGCCCCGCTGCCTGTCCCCGCAAGCGATGCCCATACGGGTGACGCCAGCGCCTCGAGGCCCCCCGCGAAGGCCGGCCCGCCGGCCGCCGCAATTGCCAGCGCCCACCCTGTGGCCACGGCCGCCGGCTTTGAGATCCTGGACGCCGGCGGCAACGCCTTCGATGCGGCCGTGGCGGTCAGTGCCACCCTGGCGGTGGTCGAGCCCTACAGCTCGGGTCTGGGCGGGGGCGGGTTCTGGCTGCTGCACCGCGCCGCCGATGGGCGCGACGTCATGGTCGACGGTCGCGAGAAGGCGCCGCTGGGCGCCACGCGTACGATGTACCAGGACGCCGCGGGCAAGGTCATCCCCGGCAAGTCCATTGACGGGGCCTTGGCCGCCGGGATTCCCGGGGAGCCGGCCGCCCTGGTCCGGCTGGCGCGCCACTACGGGCGCCTGTCATTGGCGAAGGACCTCGCGCCCGCCATCCGTGCCGCCCGCCAGGGTTTCAAGGTGACCCCGCATTACCGGGCCATGGCCAAGTTTCGCCTGAAGCTGCTGCGCCAGTCTCCCGCCGCGGCCGCCGTCTTCCTCAAGGACAACGACGTCCCGCCGCTGGGCTACGTCATTCGCCAGCCGGACCTGGCCAGGACTCTGGAGGCGCTCGCCCGTGAGGGGCGGCGCGGCTTCTATCGGGGCCCAATCGCCAAGCGCCTCGTGGCCGGCAGCCGCGCTGCCGGCGGGATCTGGTCGGCCAAGGACCTGCGGGACTACCGCGTGGTCGAGCGTGCGCCGGTGACCGGCGCCTATCACGGGCTGCGCATCGTCTCGGCCTCGCCGCCCTCCTCGGGCGGGGTGGCCTTGGTGGAGATACTGCACATCCTCGACGGCTACGACCTGTCCGCGGTTTCGCCGGTGGTGACAAAGCACCTCATCATCGAGGCCATGCGCCGGGCCTACCGCGACCGGGCCGAGTTCCTCGGCGATCCGGACTTCGTCAAGGTGCCGGTGGCGCGACTGACCAACCGCTACTACGCCGCGGGTCTCCGCGAAGGGATCCGAATGGACAAGGCCACTCCGAGCGCCGATCTGCCCGCCGTGGCACCGCCGCCGAGCGGGCGGCACACCACCCACTTTTCGATCCTCGACCGCGAGGGCAATCGCGTCGCCGGCACGCTCAGCATCAACTGGCCCTTCGGCTCGGCCTATCTGGCGCCGGGTACCGGCGTGCTGTTCAACGACGAGATGGACGACTTCTCGGCCAAGCCGGGGGTCCCCAACGTCTACGGGCTGATCGGCGCGGAAGCCAACGCCATCGCACCGGGCAAGCGGCCGTTGTCGAGCATGAGCCCGACCTTCGTGCAGGGGCCCAAGGGCGTAGCCATCCTCGGCACGCCCGGGGGCAGCCGTATCATCACCATGGTACTGCTCGGCATCCTCGACTACGCCGACGGCCACGGCCCCGCGCATTGGGTCAGCCTGCCCCGCTTCCACCACCAGTACCTGCCCGACGTTGTGCAATACGAGCCCGACGCCTTCACGGCGTCGGAGATCGCCGGGCTCCAGGCGATGGGTTACAAGCTCAAGGACGTCGGCCACACCTGGGGGAACATGCAGGCCGTGCTGTGGGACAAGGCCCGCGGACGGGTCAGCGCGGCGAGTGACCCGCGCGGGGAGGGGGCGGCCCGCGTTCAATGAGTACCGCCCGCCTCCCGGCGACGGTCAGCTGCGCTGGCAGTGCGGGCAGTGAAATGTTGAA
>Ga0209918_1000130_pt1 | contig 56644 bp, 50 predicted proteins | sample SalPonD_shore_MG_FD_185712 | JGI IMG/M metagenome (GOLD analysis project Ga0209918, IMG submission 185712) | Salt pond soil microbial communities from South San Francisco under conditions of wetland restoration - Salt Pond MetaG... | ecosystem: Environmental > Aquatic > Marine > Intertidal zone... | reverse complement strand
CTCCCACACCCGCTGTATCGCGCACTTCACGAGCGGAGGGTGCGGCGGGTCCTGGCGAGACCGTCGCCGCCAGGACGGCGGCGTCGGAGCCTACAGGGATGTATTCACGGCGTTCTCGAAAGGATCCGCCGCACCCTCTGCCGAATCGGGCCTGGAAAGTGCCACTTGAAACCCCGGAATTCCGCGATGAACCTTTTTTTGTGCCTGGGCGGGGGCTCCGGGCGGCGCCAGACATAGGAAGGCTTACGTAGGTGAAAAACCCGGGAAATCCGCTTGAAATCCGATCCCGGCTTGGCCATCCTTGCCGGGCTTGTACGAATACCATCCCAAAAATCGACAACAACCGACGGGAGGTTGGAAATGAAGCGCAGAACCCCGAACCTGCTCTTAGCAGGGCTACTGTCCCTTACCGCCACATCGGCATTGGCCCAGCAACAGGCCAATGACGACCAGAAGACGGAACTGGAGCGCGTGGAAGTAACCGGCACGCGTATCCGCCAGGCCCAGGTCGAGGGCGCACTGCCTGTGCAGACCCTTACCCGGGAGGACATCGACCGCAGCGGCTTCACCTCGGTTGGTGAACTGCTGCAACGGATCACCGCCTCCGGCGGCGCGATCAACACCCGTTTCAACTCCAGCGGCAATTTTGGCTTCCCACCCGATGGCTCGGGCGTGGGCGCAGGCGCGACACAGCTGGACCTGCGATTCCTCGGTCCCAAGCGCGTTCTCGTGCTGGTGGACGGTCAACGCTGGGTGGGCGGCTCCTCCGCCAGCGGCGTGCCCGTGGGCGTTGACCTGAACACCATTCCGCTGGCCATGATCGAGCGCGTGGAAATCCTCAAGGACGGCGCTTCCTCGATCTATGGTTCCGATGCCATCGCCGGCGTGGTCAACTTCATCACCCGCGATGCCTTCGAGGGTGCCGAAGCCAGCGCCTACTATGGCGAGTACGACGACGGCAAGGGCCCCGTGGCGCGCGCCACGCTTGCATTGGGCAGCCGGTCCGAGCGGTCGGGAATGCTGCTTACGGTGGACTATTTCGACCAGCAGAAGATCTCCGCGGCGGATCGCGACGGGGCCGATGTCCCGGTCCCCGGAACGGGCCTGACCCGTGGTAGCTCCGGCACGCCCCAGGGCCGGTTCCTGTTCTTCGACCCGCGAACGGGCGCCGACGGACAGGTGGTGAACCTGACCATCAATGACGGCGTGAACGGCATTCCCACCTATGACCCGCAGAATCCGGGTAGTGCCGACTTCCACGACTTCACGAATGACGACCGTTTCAACTTTTCCACCTACAACCTGTACCAGACGCCTTCCACGCGGCTTGGCGTATTCGCCAAGGGATTCTATGACGTCACCGACGACGTGCAGTTCGTGATGAAGGCCATGTACAACCGGCGGGAGTCCACCAACCAGGCTGCCCCCGAGCCGATCTTCATCGGCCCGGATGCCGGCGTGGGCGGCATCGCCGACACCATCGTGGTGGACGCGGACAACCCCTACAACCCGTTCGGCATGGACCTGTTCGCGGACGGTCTCGGCTTCATCGGCCGGCGCCCGATTGAAGCCGGGCCGCGCATCTTCCGCCAGGACGTGGACACGTTTTACGCGTCCGCCGGCTTCAAGGGCGGGTTCACGGTCAACGATCGCTACTGGACGTGGGATGCCACTTACGCCTACGGCCTGAACCAGGCTTCGCAGCGCAAGGAAGGCGCGCTGAACATCCAGCGGATCGCCAATGCGCTGGGTGACCCGGCCACCTGCGCGCAGCTCCAGGGCTGCGTGCCGCTGAACATTTTCGGTGGCCAGGGCGCCAACGGCGAGGGCACCATCACGCCGGCGATGCTGAACTACATCGGGTTCGTCCAGAAGGACGAGAGTCAGCAGAAGCTCAATGACGTGACCATCAACCTGTCCGGTGATCTGTTCGACATGCCGGCGGGCCCGTTCGCGTTCGCGGTCGGCTACGAGTACCGCGACAAGGACGGCTTCTTCCAGCCGGACCCAATCGTGGTCGCGGGCGAGAGCAACGGCATCCCGGCCAAGCCCACCAGCGGCGGTTACGACGTGAACGAGGCATACGCCGAGATCCAGGTGCCGATCCTCTCGGACGTGCCGGGCGCCGACTTCCTCGACGCAACGGCATCCATCCGTTATTCCGACTACAGCACCTTCGGCAGCACCGACACGGGCAAGCTGGGACTGCGCTGGGGCGTCTCGCCCGAGTTCCTGGTGCGCGGCAGTTGGGCGGAAGGCTTCCGTGCCCCGGGTATCGGCGAGCTGTTCGGCACCCAGACCCGGTTCGACGCGGTGATCGCGGACCCGTGCTCCAACTTTGGCGCCCTGAGCCAGCAGGAGATCGACAACTGTGTCGCGCAGGGCGTGCCGGCCAACGGCAGCTACGAGCAGACCAACCCGCAGATCTCCGTGCTCACGGGCGGCAACCCGAACCTGGACCCGGAGACTTCGGACACCTACACGGCGGGCTTCGTTTACAGTCCCGCCTGGGCCACCAACACCAGTTGGGCCAGCCGGCTCGACCTGGAGGTGACCTACTACAAGATCACCCTGGACAACGCCATCTCGGCGCCTGACGCGCAGACGGTGCTCAACCAGTGCGTGGCCACCAACGACCCGGGTGTCTGTTCCGCGATTTCGCGCAACCAGAACGGCATCATCAACCGGTTCACGAACACGCTGACCAATATCGGCGGCATCGACACCAAGGGTTGGGACGTGAACCTGAACTGGACCGGGCCGATGATGGACTGGGGCCAACTCAGCGCCCAGTGGACCAACTCCATCGTGGACGAGTTCGTCGAAAAGACCCCGACGGAGACCGGCATATCGGAAACCGACCTGGCCGGCCGGGAGCGGGCCGATCGGGGCTTCCCGGAATGGCAGTCCAACCTCGCGCTCAACTGGGCCTACGCCGACTGGCGGGTGTCCGGCATGATCCGCCACATCAGCGAGATCACCGAGCCCTGCACGGACTTTCTGGACGGGACGTCAGACAGTTTGACGGTGCTGGGCCTGTGCTCGGATCCAAATCTGGCGGATGAGTCGCAGTCGGAGAACAAGCTGGACGCCACCACCTACTTCGACTTGCAGGTGGGCTGGTCCGGGCTCCAGAACACGGTGCTCGAGGCGGGCGTGCACAACCTGTTCGACGAGGATCCGCCGACTTGCCTGAGCTGCTCGCTCAACGGCTACGATCCGTCGACCTACGACCCGCAGGGCCAGTTCATCTACGTGCGGGCGACCTACAAGTTCTGATCCCTTCCGGGATTGCCTGACCATCAGGGCCCGCGGCGCATGCCGCGGGCCTTTTTTCGTGCTCGCCGCTGGAGCGTGGTGATGGGTAACGCGGTCTACGCAGCCCCGCCCAGTAGCGAACGTTTTCTATGCGCGGTAAATGACCTCGCCGCCGGCGATGGTCATGCGGCAGGCGTTGGCGGTGAAGTGGTAGAGCCACTGGTTGACCGACGGGGCGTCGATCACTGCCACGTCGGCGGCGCTGCCGGCCACCAGCGAGCCGGCGGTGCCCTGGAGACCCACGGCCCGGGCGGCCATAACCGTCGCACCGGAGAGCGACTCCGCCGGCGTCATGCCCTGTTCAACGCAGGCCAGCGTCATGGCCAGGGGCAGGTGGAAGGAGGGCGAGGAACCCGGGTTGAAGTCAGTGGCCACCGCCACGGGCACGCCGGCCTCGATCATCCGCCGCCCGTCGAGCGGCTTCTGTCGCAGGTAAGTGGTGGCCAGCGGCAGGCTCACGGCCACTACGCCGGCATCGGACATGGCGCGGATGCCGGTCTCGGTGACGTATTCCAGGTGGTCGGCGGACACGGCGTCGAACTCCGCGGCCAGCTCGCCGCCGCCGGAGTCGGAGAGCTGGTCGGCGTGCAGCTTGGCCCGCAGTCCGTGCTCTTTTGCGGCCTGCAGGATGCGGCGCGCCTCCTCGACGGTGTAGGCCGTTTCCTCGACGAAGACGTCACAGAATTCCGCCAACCGCTCCTCGGCGATCCTGGGGATGACCTGCTCGATCAACAACCGGATGTAGGCGTCCCGGTCTTCCCGGTATTCCGGCGGCACGATGTGCGCACCGAGGAACGTGGCAACAATGCGCTGGGGCCCCTCCGCGGCCAGGCGCCGGTAGACACGCAGCTGCTTGAGCTCGTCGTCCAGGTTGAGCCCGTAGCCGGATTTGCACTCCACGGTGGTGACGCCCAGGGCTGCCATGTCCCTGAGGAATCCTCGGCAGCGCTCGGCCAGTTCCTCCTCGGAGGCGGCCCGTGTCTGCTCCACGGTGCACGCGATGCCGCCCCCGGCGCGGGCGATGTCCAGGTAGCTGTCTCCACGACAACGCATCTCGAACTCGTCCGCGCGCCAGCCGCCGAAGGCCAGGTGGGTGTGACAGTCCACCAGGCCCGGGACCACCAGGCCGCCGCCGGCGTCCAGGCGCTCGCCGTCGTCGTGTTCGGCGGGCAGATCCGCGGCGGGACCGACCCAGGAAATAACGCCGTCCTTCCAGGCCAGCGCCGCGTCGTCGATGGCGCCGAGCTCGCCCTGGGCCGCGTCGGGCGGGCAGGTATGGAGCCTCGCGATGTTGGTGAGTACCGGCATGGCGATCAGAGCATCTCGCCCAGCTCGGACTGCACGACCGCCGCCAGGTCCCCTCCCGCCAGCAGGTCCCGGCAACGCTGGATGTCGTCTCCCACCTCGTAGTCCTCTTCCGTGTGCCGGATGTCCCGGCGCACCCGCTGATGGGCCAGCAGCACGCCGCGCCCGGGTTTCAGCGGCTGGCGGTAATCCAGCGCCTGGGCCGCCGTGAGCAACTCAATGGCCAGCACCTGTTCCACGTTGTCGAATACCTGCCTCAGCTTCAGGGCGCTCACCGAGCCCATGCTCACGTGGTCCTCCTGGCCCAGGCTGGTTGGGATGGAGTCCACGCTGGCAGGGTGGCAAAGCACCTTGTTCTCGGAAACCAGGGCGGCCGCAGTGTATTGCGGGATCATGAACCCCGAGTTGACGCCCGTGTCCCGCATCAGGAGCGTCGGAAGGCCGTCGTGGCCGGCGAGCAGCAGGTAGGTGCGGCGCTCGGAGATGGAGGCCAGCTCCGCCAGCGCCACGGCGGCGTGGTCCAGCGCCAGTGCCAGCGTCTGGCCGTGAAAATTGCCGCCGGAGACGATGTCGCCGTTGTCGAACACCAGCGGGTTGTCGGTGACCGAATTGACCTCGGTCTCCACCACACCCGAGGCATAGGCCAGCGCGTCCCGGCTGGCGCCGTGCACCTGGGGTACGCAGCGCAGGCAATAGGGGTCCTGGACCTTGCCACAGTGGCGGTGCGACTCGAGAATCTCGCTGTCGGCGAGCAGACGCCGCACGTTGGCCGCTGTGTCCGCCTGGCCGGGGTGCGGCCGAATGGTCTGGATACGCTCGTCGAAGGGCCTGGCGGAGCCCTGCAGGGCCTCCAGGCTCATGGCCGCGAGCAGGTCCGCGTTCTTTAACAGGGTCAGGACCCGGTTCAGCACCCAGGCGCCATACCCGGCCATGAGCTGGGTGCCGTTGATCAGCGCCAGACCGTCCTTGGCGGCCAGTGAGACCGGTTTCAGTCCCGCCCGGTCCAGGGCCCCGGCGGCGGGCTCCCAGCCGCCGTCATCGCGCCAGACCTTGCCACGGCCGATCAGGGGCAGCGACAGGTGGGCGAGCGGCGCCAGGTCCCCGGAGGCGCCCACGCTGCCCCGGCTGGGCACCACGGGTACCAGCCCGCGCTCGTCCAGGGCCAGGAGCTGGCGGAAGGTGCCCATGGAGATGCCGGAGTAGCCCAGCCCCAGGGCATGGATCTTGAGCTTGAGCATCAGCGCCGTGATCTCGCGGGGCACCGGCTCTCCCACGCCGCAGGCGTGACTGAGCAGCAGGTTGCGCTGAAGGCGTTCCAGTTCGCCGGTCCCGATGCGCTTGTTCTTCAGCGCCCCGAAGCCGGTGTTGATGCCGTAGTGCGCCTCGCCGTCCCCGAGCGCCGCTTCCACGACCCGCCGCGACGCCTCCACCCGCGAGGGATCCGCCGCCAGCGCCGCGATGCTGGCGCCCAGGTCCTCGTACAGGTGGCTCAGCCGTATGTGGTGGGGTTTCGACACCCGGTACCTCCGCTGTCAATGGGATCGTAGGAGCGCCCTTGGGCGCGACGCATGCGGTCCATTGGGCAAGCCGGTCGCGCGCAAGCGCGCTCCTACAGCTGATCTACCGTTTCAAGCTGCTGCGTGATTCAATCCGTTTCTCCGTTGATCATGGGCAGGTCCACGCCGCGCTCGCTGGCGGTGTCGATGGCCTCCTGGTAGCCGGCGTCGGCGTGGCGCGCCACGCCCGAGCCCGGGTCGGCGGTGAGCACCCGGTTCAGGCGCCGCGAGGCCATGTCGGAGCCGTCGGCCACGCACACCATTCCGGCGTGCAGCGAGTAGCCGATGCCCACGCCGCCGCCGTGGTGGATGGACACCCAGCTCGCCCCGCAGGCGGTATTGAGCATGGCGTTCAGCAGCGGCCAGTCGGCGATGGCGTCGGAGCCGTCTTTCATGCCCTCGGTTTCCCGGTTGGGGGAGGCCACCGATCCGGTGTCAAGGTGGTCGCGGCCGATCACGATGGGCGCCTTCACCTTGCCGGTCTTCACCAGGTGGTTGAAGCGCTCGCCGGCCTCGGCGCGCTCACCGTATTCCAGCCAGCAAATACGCGCCGGCAGGCCCTGGAATTTCACTTTCTCCCGGGCCTTGCGGATCCAGCGGGTGAGCGTCTCCTTTTCCGGGAAAAGCTCCAGGATGGCCTCATCGGTGGTGGCGATGTCCGCCGGGTCGCCCGAGAGCGCCGCCCAGCGGAACGGGCCCGCGCCGCGGCAGAACAGCGGGCGGATGTAGGCGGGCACGAAGCCCGGGATGTCGAAGGCCCGCTTCAGGCCGCGGTGGTCCGCCACCTGGCCGCGGATGTTGTTGCCGTAATCCACGGCCCGGGAGCCGGCCTTCTGCATGGCCAGCATGGCTTCCACGTGCTCCACCATGGAATCCAGCACGCGAGATTCGTAACCGTCCGGGTCCTTCTCTCGCAGCGCGTCCGCCTCGTCCAGGGACAGCGCCTTGGGGATGTAGCCGTAACGCAGGTCGTGGGCCGAGGTCTGGTCGGTGACCACGTCCGGGGTGATGCCGCGCCGGACCAGCTCCGGCATGACTTCCGCCGCGTTGCCCAAAAGGCCCACCGAGAGCGGACCGTCGGCCTCTTCGAGCAGTTTCAGGGCCTCGTCCAGGCTGTCCGCGCGAACGTCGCAGTAGGCGGTCTCCACGCGCCGGTCGATACGGTGGGGGTCCACCTCCACCGCCAGGCACCTTCCGCCATTCAGGGTCACCGCCAGGGGCTGGGCACCGCCCATGCCGCCCAGGCCGGCGGTCACCACCAGGCGCCCCTCCAGCGACCCGCCGAAGTGCTCGTCCGCCATGGCGGCGAAGGTCTCGTAGGTGCCCTGCAGGATGCCCTGGGTGCCGATGTAGATCCAGGAACCGGCGGTCATCTGCCCATACATGGTCAGGCCCATGGCCTCCAGGCGCCGGAACTCGTCCCAGTTGCCCCAGCGCGGCACCAGGTTGGCGTTGGCGATCAGTACCCGGGGCGCCTCCTCGTGGGTTCGGAACACTCCCACGGGCTTGCCGCTCTGGATCAGCAACGTCTCGTCGTCCGCCAGGCGCTTGAGGGTCTTCACGATGGCGTGGTAGCAGTTCCAGTTGCGCGCCGCCTTGCCGGCCCCCCCGTAAACGATGAGCTGTTCGGGTTTCTCCGCCACCGCCGGGTCCAGGTTGTTCATGAGCATGCGCAGGGCCGCTTCCTGGTGCCAGCCGCGGCAGCTCAGGCCGGTCCCCGTGGGGGCCTTGATGGTGGGGGGATTTCGCGTCATCGGGGCGCTCCGGTGGGTCTGTCGATTCCAAGCCGCCCAGTATAGCCAAGCCAGGCTGCCCGCCCCAAGGGCGCTCCGGGGCCGATGCGGCGGCCGGGGCGAGAATTGATCGTAGATTCCCTAGTACACTAACCGGCTGCAATGGACACGCCAGGGGACGCTTTACCCATGAATCCGCTGAAATCCAGCCGCGCGATGTATCTGCTCGGTTTCCTTGCCTGCGCCGGCCTGCTGGCCTATGCGTACTACGTCCAGTACGTGCTCTACCTGGAGCCGTGTCCGCTTTGCATACTGCAGCGGCTCGCGTTCTTCGTGATGGGGGTGTTTTTCCTGCTGGCGGGCCTGCACAACCCCGGGCGCATCGGGTTCCGGGTGTACGCGGTGCTGGTGACCCTGGCGGGACTGGCGGGCTCGGGGGTGGCGATCCGCCACCTGTGGCTGCAGAGCCTGCCACCGGACCAGGTGCCCACCTGTGGCCCCGGGCTGGAGTACATGCTGGCCAACTTCCCGCTCACCGAGTCCATCAGCATGATCTTCCGCGGCTCGGGCACCTGTGCCACCGTGGACTGGACGTTCCTGGGGCTGGCCATGCCGGCCTGGACGCTGATCTGCTACGTGATCCTGATGGGCCTGGCGCTGTTTTGGGGATTCAACCGTAAACCTGGCGAATTGCGCGTTGGTGTACAGTAGTCCGTAATGCCTGATGCCACGAAAAAAAGCGGTGCCGTGAGCGCCCTGGACCGGCGCGCCGAGTGGGCGCCGGATTCCTGGCGGGCCCGGCCGGCGGGCCAGATGCCGGTCTACCCGGACGAAGAGGCCCTGGAGGCGGTGCTGGGCCGGATTGCGCGGCTGCCCCCGCTGGTCACTTCCCGCGAGGTGATAGCCCTGCGCCGGCAGCTCGCCGAGGCCGCGGCGGGGAACCGTTTCGTGCTGCAGGGCGGCGACTGCGCGGAGAGCTTCGAGGAGTGCGAGCCGGGCATCATCTCGAACCGGCTCAAGGTGCTTTTGCAGATGAGCCTGGTGCTCGTGCACGGCCTGCAGCGGCGGGTGGTGCGCATCGGCCGCTTCGCCGGGCAGTATGCCAAGCCGCGCTCGTCGGACACCGAGACCCGCGATGGCGTCACGCTGCCGGCCTATCGGGGCGACCTGGTCAACGGCATGGCGTTCACCGAGGCGGACCGCGTGCCGGACCCGCAGCGCCTGATGCGGGGCCACGCCCGTTCGGCCATGACCATCAATTTCGTGCGCTCGCTCATCGACGGCGGCTTCGCCGACCTGCACCACCCGGAATTCTGGGATCTCAACTGGGTGCGATTCTCGCCCCATGCCGTCGACTACCAGCACATCGTGGATTCCATCGGCAGCTCCCTGCGTTTCATGGAGACCCTGGCGGGCCAGAGCGTCGGCGAGCTGGACCGCGTGGACTTCTTCACCTCCCACGAGGCCCTGCACCTTCATTACGAGCAGGCCCATACGCGCCAGGTCCCGCGCAATCCCGGCTGGTACAACCTGTCCACCCACTTTCCCTGGATCGGCATGCGCACCGCGGACCCGGGCGGGGCCCACGTGGAGTATTTCCGCGGCATCGAGAATCCCATCGGCATCAAGGTGGGGCCGGGCATGGAGCCGGAGCGGCTCGTGCGCCTGCTTGAGATCCTCGACCCGGACGACGAGCCGGGACGGATTACCCTGATTCACCGCATGGGCGCCGGCAAGATCGCCGGGCATCTGCCGCCCCTGATCGGGGCGGTGAAACGTTCGGGCCGCACGGTGCTGTGGTCCTGCGACCCCATGCACGGCAACACCGAAAAGACCGAATCGGGCTACAAGACCCGTAAGTTCGAAAACATCCTCTCGGAACTCGAACAGGCCTTCGACATACACGCGGACTTGGGATCCTACCTGGGTGGCGTGCACTTCGAGCTCACCGGCGAAAACGTGACCGAGTGCCTGGGCGGGGCGCGCGATCTGCACGAGGCGGACCTGTCGCGCTGCTACAAGACCCAGGTGGACCCGCGGCTCAATTACGAGCAGTCGCTGGAAATGGCGCTGAGAATCGTCCAGAAGCACGGGGAAGTCGTGAACGGCAAAATGTAGGCGCGCGCGGAAGCGCAGGCGGAGGCTGGGTGCGGTTTGCGCGAAGCGCAAGAAGCGCCTCGAGCCGGAGCCGTCGCGCGTGCGCGATTAAGCGATCCCCGGGGACACCAACATGATTCTCGAAGGTTCCTGCCATTGCGGCGCCGTGAAGTTCACCGTGGACGCCTACGCGCCCGTGCCTTTCGCGCGCTGTTATTGCTCCATCTGTCGCAAGACGGCTGGTGGGGGCGGCTACGCCATCAACCTGGGTGCCTGGGCCGATACCCTTGAGGTGGATGGCAAGGCGCACCTGGGCACGCACCGGGCCGTCATGCCGAATGGCTCGAGGAGCGAGGCCCGGCGCCGGTTCTGCCGTGAATGCGGCTCGGCCCTTTGGGCCTTCGATCCGCGCTGGCCGGAGCTGGTGCACCCGCATGCCTCGGCCATCGACACGCCGCTGCCGGAGCCGCCGGAGATCGTCCACCTGATGCTGGGCTCGAAGGCCGGCTGGGTGGACGTGCCCGAAGGCGAGGGGCACCGTCACTTCGACGAGTACCCGGACGAGTCCCTGGACGAATGGCACCGCCGACACGGTTTGTTGGACGAGCGCAAGGCGTGAGGCAATACGCCCAAGGGCGCTCCCACGGTCGCGTGTCTAGGCGCGCTGGCGCGCCTCCCGCTTGCGTTCGTTCTCCGAGAGATGTGCCTTGCGCAGCCGGATGGCCTTCGGGGTAATCTCCACCAGTTCGTCATCGTCGATGAATTCCAGAGCCTGTTCCAGCGTCAGGCGCGTGGCCGGCGTCAGCAGCACGTTGTCGTCCTTGGCCGCGGCGCGGATGTTGGTGAGTTGCTTGGCCTTCATGGGATTAACGGTGAGATCGTTGGGCCGGGCGTGCTCGCCGATGATCTGGCCCTCGTAGACCGGATCGCCCGGCGCGACGAACAGCTTGCCCCGCTCCTGGAGATTGAACAGCGCGTAGGCGATGGCCTTGCCGTGGCCGTTGGAGATCAGAACCCCTGAAGGGCGTTGGGCGATGCCCCCGGGCCGGTGCGGACCGTAATGATCGAACACGTGGTGCATGATGCCGGTGCCGGCGGTGGCGGTGCGGAACTCGGTCTGGAAACCGATCAGTCCGCGGGCCGGTATCAGGTAATCCAGGCGCACGCGCCCGCGGCCGTCCGGCAGCATGTCCTTCAGGTCGCCCCGGCGCTCCCCGAGCCGCTCCATCACCGCGCCCTGGTGGCGCTCTTCCACGTCCACCACGAGCTGCTCCCAGGGCTCGCGCCACTCCCCATCGATTTCCCTGACGATGGCCTCCGGCCGGGAGACCGCAAGCTCGTATCCTTCCCGGCGCATGGTCTCGATCAGGATCGCCAGGTGAAGCTCGCCGCGCCCGGACACGCGGAAGCGCTCCGGGTCCTCGGTCTCGTCCACGCGCAGCGCCACGTTGTGGCTGGCCTCCCGCAAAAGGCGCTCGCGAAGCTGGCGCGAGGTCAGGTACTTGCCCTCCCTCCCGGCGAAGGGGGAACTGTTTACCCGGAAGGTCATGGTGATGGTGGGCTCGTCCACCGTGAGCGGCGGCAGCGCCTCGGGGCGTGCCGGATCGCAGAGCGTGTCGGAAATTCCGAGTTCTTCCACGCCGGTCAGGGCGACGATGTCGCCGGCCTCGGCGCTTGCCACCTCGACGCGCTTGAGTCCGTGGAAACCGAGCACCTGCAGGACGCGCCCCTGCCGGCGCACGCCGAAGCGGTCGATCACCGTGACCGCCATGTTCGGGCGCACGGCGCCGCGCTGGATGCGGCCGATGCCGATCACGCCCACGTAGCTGGAATAGTCCAGTGAGCTGATCTGCATGCGGAAGGGCCCGTGGGTGTCAACCGGCGGGGCGGGCACACTGTCCACGATGGCGCGGAACAGGGGTCCGAGATCTCCCTCGTGGACTCGGGGATCCGCGCCTGCGTAACCCTTCAGCGCCGAGCTGTAGATCACCGGGAAATCCAGCTGCTCGTCCGTGGCGCCCAGGTTGTCGAACAGGTCGAAGGTGCGGTTGAGCACCCATTCCGGGCGCGCGCCATCGCGGTCCACCTTGTTAATGACCACGATGGGTCTGAGACCCTGCGCGAAGGCCTTGCGGGTCACGAAGCGGGTCTGCGGCATGGGCCCGTCCACGGCGTCCACCAGCAGCAGAACGGAGTCCACCATGGACAGGATGCGTTCCACCTCGCCGCCGAAATCGGCGTGGCCGGGCGTGTCCACGATGTTGATGCGGTACCCGTTCCAGGCGATGGCGGTGTTCTTGGACAGGATGGTGATGCCGCGCTCGCGTTCCAGGTCGCTCGAGTCCATCACCCTGTCGGGCACGGCCGCGCGCGCGTCCAGCGTGCCGGACTGGCGCAGCAACTGGTCCACCAGCGTGGTCTTGCCGTGGTCCACGTGGGCGATGATGGCGATGTTGCGGACGTTCTCGACGCTCATGTTGGATACCAAAACGCCCGCCGGTGGGCGGGCGCCTTTCGTTCAGTTATTGGATTCGGGGCGGCCGGGATGGTTCCCGGGTACTGCCGGCTCCGGCTTACCCCTCGGCCACCGCCTGCTTGTCGTCGCCGGCCTGGGCCTTGTCCGCCTGCTTGTCCCGCCAGGCGCCGCGGATGAAGGCCTCGGTCATATTGTAGGCCTCGTCGTCCGTGTACTGGCGAGGCGGGTGCTTGCAAAAGTAGGCCGAGGGCGCGTTAAGCACGCCGGACTCGCCGCGGTCCAGCGCCAGCTTCGCGCAGCGCACCGCATCGATGGCGACGCCGGCGGAATTGGGCGAGTCCTCGACGGACAGCCTCAGCTCCAGGTTCATGGGCACGTCGCCGAACAGCTTGCCTTCCATGCGGATGAAGCAGACCTTGTTGTCCTTCTGCCAGGCCACGTAGTCGCTGGGGCCGACGTGAATGTTGTCGTCGTCCAGGCGGTTCTTGGCCACCGACTGGACGGCCTCGGTCTTGGAAGTCTTCTTGGAGGCCAGGCGGGCGCGATTCAGCATGTTCAGGAAATCGGTGTTGCCGCCGGTGTTGAGCTGGTAGGTGCGGTCCAGGTGCACGCCGCGCTTGCGGAACAGGTCGGTCAGCATGCGGTGCGTGATGGTGGCGCCCATCTGGGCCTTGATGTCGTCGCCGATGATGGGCAGCCCCTTGTCGGCGAATCGCTTCGCCCAGGCCTCGTCGGAGGCGATGAACACCGGGATGTTGTTTACCAGCGCCACGCCCGCCTCCAGCGCGCACTCGGCGTAGAACCGGGACGCCTCCTCGGAGCCCACCGGCAGGTAGTTGAGCAGCACCTGCGCGCCGGAGTCCCGGAGTGTCTCGACCACGGCCTGCTTGTCCGGCTCGGGCTCGCTGGCGGGTGCGAAGGTGTGGCGTTCCGGGTATTCCGCCATGTGCTCGGCGAATCCGTCCATGACCCGGCCCATGCGCACCTTGACGCCGGCTTCGGGCAGGTCTCCGCAGAACACCGCGGTGCAATTGGGCTCGGCGAATACCGCCGCGTTGACGTCCTGGCCCACCTTGCGCCGGTCGATGTCCCAGGCGGCGACCACTTCGATATCGCTTGGGGTGTAGCCTCCCAGCTCCCAGTGCATCAGGCCGATGGCATCTTCCGGGCCCTTGTCCCGGTAGTAGTGGATGCCCTGAATCAGCGAGCTGGCGCAGTTACCCACGCCCACGATGGCGATCTTGATCTTCTTCATCCCTTGCGGTCCTCCCGTTGCCGGGCTCGTGCCGGGCGGTTCCTCGGGCCGAGGTGGCCGGTTTCTCTTTATTGGTCAGGCAGGGCGAGCCTGCAGTCGCCTCGCCAAAAGGGCGGTATTCCCCCTGCGCGGCGTGCAAAGGCTTCATTATACGGAAGTTACAGTGACATGACGCAAGCCCGCAATCCGGGCTTGCAGCCACGCGGCCGGCGGAGGCATGCAAACTTGCATCGGCGGCGAAAATCGGCACCATGTATAGGCTTGCCCGCGGCCGGCGTCGCCGCATCCCGGAATTACGCAAAATCAAGGAGTTAGACCCATGAAGCAGCCAGTTCGCGTCGCGGTCACCGGCTCGGCGGGCCAGATCGGCTACGCATTGTTGTTCCGCATCGCCGCCGGCGACATGCTCGGGGCGGACCAGCCCGTGATCCTCAAGCTTCTTGAGATCCCGCCGGCCATGAAGGCCCTGGAGGGCGTGGTCATGGAACTCAACGACTGCGCCTTCCCGCTGTTGGCCGGCGTGGAGACGAGCGACGACCCCGCGGTGGCCTTCGAGGGCGCGGATTACGCGCTGCTGGTGGGCGCGAGGCCGCGCGGCAAGGGCATGGAACGTTCCGACCTGCTCCAGGCCAACGCCGAGATCTTCTCCGTGCAGGGCAAGGCCCTGAACGAGAAGGCCTCGCGGAACGCCAGGATCCTGGTGGTGGGCAATCCCGCCAACACCAACGCGCTGATCGCGTCGCGCAACGCGCCGGACCTGGACCCGCGCCGCTTCACGGCCATGACCCGCCTGGACCACAACCGGGCCATGGCCCAGCTCGCGCTGAAGACCGGTTCCCACGTCAACGACATCCGGCGCATGACCATCTGGGGCAACCACTCCGCCACCCAGTACCCCGATATCAGCCATGCCCTGGTCAAGGGGCACGCCGCCACCGACCTGGTGGACCGGAGCTGGGTCGCCGACGAGTTCATACCGACGGTCCAGCAGCGGGGCGCGGCCATCATCAACGCCCGCGGAGCCTCCAGCGCGGCCTCGGCGGCCTCGGCAGCCATCGATCACATGCGGACCTGGACCCATGGCAGCCCGGAGCACGACTGGGTCTCCATGGGGATTCCCTCGGACGGCAGCTACGGCATCGAGGAGGGCGTTTACTACTCCTACCCGGTGACCTGCTCCGGCGGCGATTACGCCATCGTCCAGGACCTGGAAATAGACGACTTCTCCCGCGAGCGCATGGACGCCACGAACAAGGAGTTGCGCGAGGAACGCGCCGCGGTCGAGCACCTGTTCACGAAGGCCTGAGGTGAGCAACGAGGCCCTTCAAAGCCCGGGCGCAGCGTTCCGGCGCCTGGTGGCGCAAGAGGCCCCGCTGCAGGTGGTGGGTGCGATCAACGCCTATTGCGCCAGGATGGCTCAGCGCATCGGCCACAAGGCCCTGTACCTGTCGGGTGGCGGCGTGGCGGCCAATTCCCTGGGGCTGCCCGACCTGGGCATCAGCTCGCTGGAGGACGTCCTCACCGACGTCAGGCGCATCACGGCGGCCTGTGACCTGCCGCTGCTGGTGGACGTGGATACCGGATTCGGCGGAGCGTTCAACATTGCCCGTGCCGTGCGCTCGCTGATCCGCGAGCGCGCGGCGGCGATGCACATCGAGGACCAGGTGCAGACCAAGCGCTGCGGTCACCGCCCCGGCAAGGCGATCGTTCCGAAACGGGAAATGGTGGATCGAATCAAGGCGGCGGTGGATGCGCGTACCGACGACGGCTTCGTGATCATGGCGCGTACCGACGCGCTGGCGGTGGAAGGCATGGAGAGCGCGGTGGAGCGGGCGGTGGCCTGTGTCGAGGCCGGCGCCGACATGATCTTCCCGGAGGCGGTGCGGACGCTCGAACAGTACAGCGAATTCCGCAAGGCCGTTAAGGTGCCGATACTCGCCAACATCACCGAGTTCGGCAAGACGCCGTTGTTCACCACGCCGCAGCTCGGCAAGGTTGGAGTGGACATCGTGCTGTACTGCTGCTCGGCCTACCGGGCCATGAACCGGGCCGCGGAGACGACCTACAGGGCGATCATCGCCGACGGCCACCAGAAGAACGTGCTGGACATGATGCAGACCCGCGACGAGCTCTACGACTACCTCGACTACCACGAGTACGAGCGCAAGCTCGACGAGCTTTTCGCGAAGGACTGACCGGCGAACGCGACACGCGCCGGGCGGCCGGGCACGGCCGTTGCCCGGCGCCCCCGATTCCAGATCGACGAGGTGATCCATGGCTGAGAGGAAGACCCGAAGCGCCGGGCTGCGCGGCATGAAGGCCGGCCGGACGGCCATCTGCACGGTCGGTACCAGCGGCAACGACCTCAAGTACCGGGGCTACAGCATCAAGGATCTGGCGGAGCAGGCGGAGTTCGAGGAGGTGGCCCACCTGCTGCTCTACGGCGAGCTGCCCACCCGCGGCGAGCTGGAAGACTACAAGGCCCGGCTGCTGGGCAACCGGTCGCTGCCGCAGGCGCTGAAAGACGTGCTGGAGCGCATTCCGCGCGATGCCCATCCGATGGACGTGATGCGCACGGGTGTCTCGTTCCTGGGCAATCTCGAAACCGAGGAAAGTTTCGAGGAACAGCACAAGGTGGCCGACAGGCTGCTGGGCGTGCTGCCGTCGATCATCTGCTACTGGTACAGCTATACCCATGACGGCGAGCGCATCGACCCGGACACCGGCGCGGAGACCATCGGCGCCCATTTCCTGCACATGCTCCACGGCGAGGCGCCGCCCGACTTGCACCAGCGGGTGATGAACGTCTCCCTGATCCTTTACGCGGAGCACGAGTTCAACGCCTCCACGTTCACGGCACGGGTATGCGCCTCCACGCTCTCGGACATGCATTCCTGCGTCACGGGCGCCATCGGATCCCTGCGCGGCCCGCTGCACGGTGGTGCCAACGAGAAGGCCATGGAACTGATCGAACAGTTCAAGAGCCCGGAGGAGGCCGTGGCGGTGGTCAAGGGCATGCTGGAGCGCAAGGAGAAAATCATGGGCTTCGGCCATGCCGTCTACAGGGAAAAGGACCCGCGCAACGCCATCATCAAGGGTTTCTCGAAGCAGCTCGCCGAGGAGGGCGGGGACTCGACGCTTTACGATATTTCCGAGGCCATCGAACAGCTCATGTGGGACGAGAAGAACCTGTTCGCCAACGCGGACTTCTTCCACGCCTCGGCCTACCACCAGATGGGCATCCCCACCAAGCTGTTCACGCCCATCTTCGTGATGTCCCGGACCAGCGGCTGGTGCGCCCACGTCATGGAGCAGCGCGCGGACAACCGCATAATCCGCCCCGGCGCCGAGTACACGGGTCCGGAGCACCGCGATTTCGTACCCATCGACCGCCGTTGATTGTAGGAGCGCCCGTGGGCGCGACTGTGCCTGAATCGCGCGCAAGCGCGCTCCTACGCTGTGACCAACCGAAGTGAGAATCCACATGAACAAGGAAGACATCAGGTCCGCGAAGCGGCCCGAGTTCGACAAGGTGATCGCCGACATCGCGGATTACGTCTGCGACTACGAGGTGACCAGCAAAGAGGCGCGCACTACCGCCCGCCACTGCCTGATGGACAGCATCGGCTGCATGATGCTGGCGCTGAAATTTCCCGCATGCACCAAGCTCCTGGGCCCGGTGGTGCCCGGCGCGGAGCTGGAGAACGGCGTGAAAGTGCCCGGCACGGAATACCGGCTCGACCCGGTGCAGGCGGCATTCAACATCGGCGCGCTGGTGCGCTGGCTGGACTTCAATGACACCTGGCTGGCCGCGGAATGGGGCCACCCCTCGGACAACCTGGGCGCGATTCTCTCGGTCGCCGACTACGTGTCACGTCGCAACCTGGCGGCCGGCGACGAGCCCCTGCCCATGGCGCGGGTGCTGGAGGCCATGGTCGAGGCCCACGAGATCCAGGGCGTGCTGGCGCTGGAGAACAGCTTCAACCGCGTGGGCCTGGACCACGTGCTGCTGGTGCGGGTCGCCTCCACCGCCGTGGTCACCCGGATGCTGGGCGGCGGGCGCCAGGAGGTCCTGAACGCGGTATCCAACGCCTGGATCGACGGCGGCGCGCTGCGCACCTACCGGCATGCCCCGAACACCGGCTCGCGCAAGAGCTGGGCCGCGGGCGACGCCACCCGGCGCGCCGTTCAGTTGGCCCTGATCGCGCTCACCGGAGAAATGGGCTATCCCTCGGCGCTCAGCGCAAAGACCTGGGGCTTCTACGACGTGCTGTTCAAGGGCAGGGAGTTCCAGTTCCAGCGCGACTACGGGACCTACGTGATGGAGAACGTGCTGTTCAAGATCGCGTTCCCCGCGGAGTTCCACGCCCAGACCGCGGTAGAGGCCGCCATGGCCCTGCACGAGTCGGTCAAGGATCGCCTGGACGACATCGACAGGATCGTCATCGAGACCCAGGAAGCAGGCGCCAGGATCATCGACAAGACCGGCCCGCTGGACAATCCCGCCGACCGGGACCACTGCATCCAGTACATGGTGGCCGTGCCGTTGATATTCGGCGAGCTCACAGCCGAGCACTACGAGGACGACGTGGCCCGCGATCCGCGCATCGACGCGCTGCGCGACAGGATGGAAGTGAAAGAGAACAAGGCGTTCACGGAAGGCTATTTCGACCCGGAACGGCGCGCCATCGGCAACGCGGTGCAGGTGTTCTTCAAGGACGGCAGCAGCACCGACCGGGTCGCCGTGGAATACCCCATCGGCCACCGGCGCCGGCGGGAGGAGGGCCTCCCGGTGCTGGAGCGGAAATTCTCCGATGCCCTGGCCGGGCGCCTTTCATCCCGCCGTCGCGAAGCGGTGGAGGCCGCCTGCGCCGACCAGGCCCGCCTGGAGGCCATGCCCGCGCACGAATTCATGGACCTGTTGGCGCTCTGACTGGCGGTTTCCATTCCGCGTCGATATGACGGATGCATTCCTCGTGCAAAGGCGTGAAGGCGCAAAGGCGCGGAATTTATCGGGATTCCGGAGTCAGTACCGCCTTGCCAGGGCCCGGCTTTAGCTCCGAAAGGCGCACGGCGTTGTTTTTTCGCAGAAAATTAGTGGAAAGGACTGCCATTTGAGCTAAAGTGAATGGATGCCGGGTGGCGCTGCGCGGGCCCGGTTTTCGGGGGCGTTCAATGGACGAGCACCGTCAGCTGGCGGCCATTATGTTCACGGACATCGTGGGCTATACGACCCTGATGTCCGCGAACGAATCGGCCGCGCTCAAGGCACTCAAGTGCAATCGGCGCCTGCTTCAGCGCCTGGCCAAACGCCATGGTGGCCGATGGCTTGAGTCCATTGGCGACGGCGATCTCGTCAGTTTTGCCAGTGCCACGGACGCCGTGAGCTGTGCATTGAAGCTGCAGTGCACCGCGGAGCGCGACGAGGACTTCCAGCTCCGTATCGGCATCCACGTGGGCGATGTGATCGAAGCCGCTGGCCATATCTATGGCGACGGCGTCAACGTGGCCTCGCGCATCCAGGCCCTGGCGGAGCCGGGTGGCATCGTTGTCTCGGAAACCGTCTATGACGCTGTCCGTAACAAGGACGGTATCGAGGTCGAGAAGCTCGGCGTGCGTGAGCTCAAGAACCTGGATCACCCGATCCAGGTGTATGCGGTGAGCGGGGAGAGCGTGGACGCACCCACGCTGGGCGAGATCGACCAGCCGGTGCGACGGCGCTCACTTTTCGTTGCTGCGCTGTTGACCGTGCTGGCCGTCGTGGTCGTTGCGATCGGCCTGCAGAGTCGCAATCCGGGCGTGGGGAGCAATTCCGTATCCATCGCCGTCCTCCCATTCAAGAACCTTTCCGACAACCCGGAAAATGCCTACTTTTCCGATGGTGTTTCCGAGGAGATCCTCGACGGTCTTTCCAGGGTGCCGGGCCTGAACGTCGTGGGGCGCAACGCGTCCTTTGCCTACCGGGACCAGCCGGAAGGCCCACGCGAGATCGGGCGGGAGCTGGATGCAACCCACCTCGTGGAGGGCACGGTGCGCCGGGCTGGAAACCGGGTGCGGATCTCCGCGCAGCTCATCAACGCCTCCGACGGGTACCAGCTTTGGGCGGATTCCTACGACGCCGAGATGAACGACATATTCTCGGTGCAGGCCAATATCGGCAAATCCATCGTCGAGGCCCTGAGCCTCAAGTTGATGCCGAACGACCTGGCCGGGGTGGGCGACGTGGGGACCCGGGATCCCAAGGCCTACGACCTGTACCTGCAGGCACGCGACAGGATCAACAAGGCAACAACGGCCGCCGGCTACGAGGAAGCCCGGTCGTTACTCGATGACGCCCTCAAGCGCGATCCCATGTACGCACAGGCAGAGGCCAGCAAGTGTGAGGCCTTGGTGTGGCAATACCGGGTCTCCCGGGACAGTTCCCTGATGGACCCCGCCAGGGCCACGTGTAACCGTGCAAAGGTCAGGGATCCGGACTCGGTGCGCGTCCAGATCGCCCTTGGCGCGCTTTATTCGACGACAGGTCAACCGGAGTTGGCCATTCAGGCCTCGCAGCGTGCCGTTGAACTGGATCCGGACAGTGCGGATGCTCATCGAAATCTGGGGGCGGTTTATGCCGACGCCCACGCCATCGGCAAGGCCAAGACCGAGTTTGAACGAGCCATCGAGCTGGCGCCGAAAGATCCGAACAACTACCGGGGCTATGCCTTTGCCCTGTACCAGGCTGGCCGCTTCGCTGACGCCGCGGACATGTTCAGGAAGCAGCTCGCCCTCGATCCGGGAAACGCAACGGTCATGTCGAATCTTTCCGGGGTGCTGGCCTACTCGGGTCGCTACAAGGAGGCCGCCCAAGTCAACGTGGACGCCATCCGCCTTTCCCCCAGCTTTGCAGCCTATTCCAATGCGGGGACCAATCTGTACTTTGCGGGCGAATACAGCCGAGCGGCGGAAATGTACCGGAAGGCGCTGAACTTCGGCTCCGGCGGAGATTTCCGGCTTTACGGCAACCTGGCGGACGCTTGCCGGCTCGACCCCGACTGCGAGGGTTGGCAGGACATGTACCGCCAGGCCATCACGCAGGCAGACGACCGGCTGCGCGTCAATCCGGACGACGCGGGAGCAATGGCATTCAAGGGTGTGTCTCTAAATTGGCTTGGAGACACAAAGCACGGTGGACAGCTGATTGGCGATGCGCTGCAGACCGCGCCGGATGACGTGGAGGTGCTGAGATGTGCGGCCATCTACTGGTCAAAAGTTGGCGACAAGTCCAAGGCCCGTGAGTATGCCGACAAGGCACGGGCTGCAGGGTATCCGGTGGATCATGATCCGGATATAGTCGGTGCAAGCAGAAAGTAGATACTCGTCAAGGAAAGAGGGAGAATGGAAATGTACAAGGTAACCCTACTGGCAATAGCAATTCTTGGACTCGTGGCGGCACCGGCCGGCCGGGCACAGGTTATGCCTGCATGCAATGCCGATAATGACGTCAATATCGACGCCGCAGACGGAGGACAGCCGACCGCGCCTCCGGTTGCCCATGTCTGTAAGGATAAGGCCGAAGGCAAAATCAACTTAAACATCTCCGGCGCCATTCCGGGCAATTCCCTTCTGATATTCAAATGTCAGGATCCCGAGAGGTCGGGTGAGAGCGCCTGTAGATCACCGGTATTGATGGCTAACTTGAAGGATTCAAGATGGGTAATTCACCTGAGCAACGGCAAGACGAAAATCCCACTTGCTAGCGACCCAATATGCGCGGATGCGTACAAACGGAATCCGAACGAGGGTACCCTGAAAAAGTTTTGCAGTTACCCGTACATGGTTGTCAATGTGAATAATCCGGATACGATGCCGCTAGATCCGGTGTGGATCGTCACGCCGTGAATGACTGTTCCGGGGTGGCCCTTCGCGGCCACCCCGGCCCCGGTGATCGGCGCGCCGAAGCACCGCCACGGTTCAGTACGCGTTCAGGCGTTCGGGTTCACAATGGCTGGTGCCAGGCCGGATGTGCAATCCGCCCGGCGGGCTGAGTCACTGGAACTTTGGAGCAATCCCCATGATCGCGCGCGTTGCTTGTTTCCTCGCAATCCTGCTCGCCAGCACTTCAAGCTGGGCCCTGGAATGCGGCAACCGTCTGGTGGAGCGGGGCGATTACCAGGCCGAGGTGCGCGTCTCCTGCGGAGAACCATTCTGGGTCAATGACTGGGTTGAGGCCCACGTGCTCGGGCCCGAGGGAGTGGTCACCCTCTCCGAGACCGTCCACGTCAGCGAGTGGTATTTCCACTTCGGATCCAACCGCTTCATGCGCAAGCTGACCTTCCATAACGGGCGGCTGGTCAATACGGAGACGCTGGGCTACGGGGTTTCGGGCGCACCCGGGACGGGCCATTGCGAAACCACGGACCTGAACCTGGGCTTGAGCATGGGGGAGATCGTGGCGCGCTGCGGACTGCCGGCTTTTCGCAATAGCTGGTATGGCACGCAGAGCGTGAGATTCGACGACCTGGCGGCAAACCACGTGCTGATCCGCTACGAGACCTGGGGCTATGACTTCGGCCCCAACAAGTTCACCCGCTACGTCACCTTCGCCAACGGCCAGCTGACCAATGTCGAACTGGGTGACCGGGGCAGCCTGCACCGCTGAGCGACCCGGCCGCCGGGCGCCTCACTTGACCAGCACCGTCTTGGCGTTGACGAACTCACGGATGCCATGGCGCGCCAGCTCGCGGCCGAAGCCGCTTTCCTTGACGCCGCCGAAGGGCAGCCTCGGGTCCGACTTGACGAAGGTATTCACGAACGAGGCGCCGCTGTCGAGCTCCTCCCGGCAGATCCGCGTGGCGCGTTCCACGTCACGGGAGAACACGCCCGATCCCAGGCCGTAGGGGCTGTCATTGGCCACGCGAATGGCTTCCTTTTCGTCGCGGACCGGGATGATCGACGCCACGGGGCCAAACAGTTCCTCCCCGTAGGCGGGCATGCCGGGTTTGACGTCGGTGAGCACTGTGGGCTGGTAGAAGATGCCCTTGCCTTCCCGCGGGTCGCCGCCCAACAGGCAGCGCGCCCCATTGCCCAGGCTCTTGCTGACCTGCTCGTGGAGCTTGTCGCGCAGGTCCCCGCGCGCGAGCGGGCCGACGTCGGTGTCCCGGTCCATGGGGTCGCCAACGCTCGCCGAACCCATCCGATCCACCATGCCTCGCTCGAAGGCATGTCGTTGTGACTCCACCACCAGGAAGCGCTTGGCGCCGATGCAGCTCTGACCGCTGTTGATCAAACGGCTGGTGGCGCAGGCTTCCACGGCCTGGTCCAGGTCCGCGTCATCCAGGATCAGGTACGCATCGGAACCGCCCAGTTCCAGCACGGACTTCTTGATGGCGTGCCCCGCCTGCGAGGCGACGGCGCTGCCGGCGGTGGGGCTGCCGGTGAGCGTCACGGCGCGCACCTTGGGATTCTCGATGACGCGGCTGGCCTGGTCCGTGTCGATGAACAGGTTGGTGAACGTTCCCGCCGGGAACCCGGCGTCCCGGAAAACCGCCTCGATGGCCTGCGCGCACCCGCCCACGTTGGGCGCGTGCTTGAGCAGCCCCACGTTGCCTGCCATCAGGTGCGGCGCCGCGAAACGGAACACCTGCCAGAACGGGTAATTCCAGGGCATGATCGCGAAAATGGCGCCCAGCGGCTGGTACGTGACGAAGCTGCGGGAAGCGTCGGTCTCGATCTCCTCGTCGGCCAGGAAGCCCTCGGCATGATCCGCGAAGTACTCGCAGACCCAGCCGCACTTGTCGACTTCGGTTTCCGCCTGGGAGATGGGTTTGCCCATTTCCCGCGTCATCAATTCCGAGAACTCGCTCTTTCTCTTGCGCAGCACCTCGGCGGCGCCCTTCATCAGCGAGGCGCGATGAGCGAACGAGGCGCGGCGCCATTCCCCGAAGGCCTCGTGGGCACGGTCGATCGCTCCGGACAACTCTTTGTTGGAAATCAATTCGTAATCCGCGACGTGCTCGCCGTTTGCCGGATTGATGGATTGGAATGACATGCAAATCTCCCTTTGGCGCTGTTCGTTCGTCAATTCAGAGCAGCTCGAGTTCCCTTCCCACGTCGACGAAGGCCTGTATGGCGCGGTCCAGGTGCTTGCGCTCGTGCGCGGCGGAAAGCTGCACGCGGATGCGCGCCTGGCCCTTGGGCACGACCGGATAGAAGAACCCGATCACGTAGATGCCTTTCTCAAGCAGTCGCGCGGCCATCTTCTGCGCCAGCTTCGCGTCGTAAAGCATGATCGGCACGATGGGCGTCTCGCCGGGCTTGATGTCGAATCCGGCATCCGTCATGGCCTTGCGGAAATACCGCGTATTGTCCTCCAGCCGGTCACGCAGTTCCGTGGTCGCCGAGAGCATCTCGAAAACCTTCAGGCCCGCGGCCGCCAGCGGCGGCGGCAGCGTGTTCGAAAACAGGTAGGGGCGGGAGCGCTGGCGCAGCATGTCGACGATTTCGCGCCGGCCGGTGGTGAAGCCCCCGGAAGCGCCGCCCAGCGCCTTGCCCAGGGTGGAGGTGATTACGTCCACGCGTTCGAGCACGCCGTGATGTTCGGGAGAACCGCGCCCCGTCCTGCCCATGAAGCCGGTGGCGTGGGAGTCGTCGACCATCACCAGCGCGTCGTGCCTGTCCGCCAGCGCGCAGATCTCATCGAGCTTCGCGAGGTTGCCGTCCATGCTGAACACCCCGTCGGTGGCGATCAGGCGCGTTCGGCACTCGCTGGCTTCCTCCAGTTTCTGCTCCAGCTCCGCCATGTCGCCATTGGCGTAGCGGTGGCGCTGCGCCTTGCAAAGGCGGATGCCGTCGATGATGGAGGCATGATTGAGGGCGTCCGAGATCACCGCGTCCTCGGCGCCCAGGATGGTCTCGAACAGGCCGCCGTTGGCGTCGAAGCAGGAGGTGTAGAGGATCGCGTCGTCCTTGCCGTGGAAATCCGCGATCGCCTGCTCCAGGCTCTTGTGCAGGTCCTGCGTGCCGCAGATGAAGCGCACCGACGCCATGCCGAAGCCGTGATCGTCCAGCGCCTGCTTGGCGGCGGCGATCACGTCCGGGTGATCGGCAAGGCCCAGGTAGTTGTTGGCGCAGAAATTAAGGACCTCCGTGCCGTCCTGTACCTTGATCTCCACGCCCTGGGGCGTGGTGATGACGCGCTCCTTTTTGTAGAGCCCTTCCTCCTGGATGTGCTCGAGCTCGTCCTGCAGTCGTTTCAGAGATATCATGGTTGATTTCCGGTATTGCGTTTGTCAGGTACCCGATTGTAGGAGCGAGCTTGCGCGCGACCCTGCTCAATCGCGCGCAAGCGCGCTCCTACACGTCCCACTCGCAGACCACCTTCCCGCAGTCGCCGCTCGCCATGACGTCGAAGCCCTCCTGGAAGCGTTCGATGGGCAGGCGGTGGGTCAGGGCTTTCTCCAGCGGCAGCCCGCCGAGCACCATCTGGGTCATCTTGTACCAGGTCTCGAACATGCGCCGGCCATAGATGCCCTTCAGGTCCAGGCCCTTGAAGATCACCTGGTCCCAGTCGATCCGCGTGGAGGAGGGCAGGATACCCAGCAGGGCCACGCGGCCGCCGTGATACATGTGGTGCAGCATGTCGTTGAAGGCCTGCGGGCTGCCGGACATCTCCAGGCCCACGTCGAAGCCCTCCATGTGCAGTTCCTTCACCACGTCGTCCAGGCTCTCGCTCTTCACGTTGATCGTGCGGGTGGCGCCCATGCCCTTCGCCAGGCCCAGCCGGTAGTCGTTGAGGTCCGTGACCACGATGTTCCGGGCGCCCACGTGGCGGCAGATGCCGGTGGCGATCACCCCGATCGGGCCCGCGCCGGTGATCAGCACGTCCTCGCCCACCAGGTCGAAGGAAAGCGCGCAATGAGCCGCGTTGCCGTACGGATCGAAAAAGGCGGCCAGCTCCGAGGGTATGGCGTCCGGCAGCGTCCAGACGTTCATTTCGGGAACCACCACGTATTCCGCGAAGGCCCCGTTCACATTGACTCCGATGCCCACCGTGTTGGGGCAAAGGTGCCGGCGTCCGGCCCGGCAATTGCGGCAATGGCCGCAGGTTATATGACCTTCCGCCGTCACCCGCTCACCGGGCTTCACGTCCCGGACGCCAGCGCCCACGGCTGCCACGTGGCCGACAAACTCATGGCCGATGACGGTACCGGGCTTGATGGTCTTGCTGGCCCACTCGTCCCACTTGTAGATGTGCAGGTCGGTACCGCAGATCGCGGTCTTGGCCACCTTGATGAGGACCTCGTTGGGGCCCGGCTCGGGCACCGGCACCTCTTCCATCCAGATGCCGGCCTCGGGTTTGCGCTTGACCAGCGCTCGCATCTTCTGGGTCATGAACCACCATTGAATTGAAACCGGGGCGGCCTTGCGAGGCCGTGTGGAAAGGCCGTGTCGGAGCGGCCCGGAAAGCCGGAAATTATACGCCCTGACCGAATGCCTCGCGAACGCGCGTGGCGCAACCGCTTGCAGGCCGGTCCTTTGCCGGCGGCGGCATTCGTGGCGTCGGCGCTGGCAATACGGGCACTTCTGGACTATCTATGGGTCTCGAAGGCCGGCTGGCGGCCACGGGAGAATGCAAATGGGCATTATTGGCGAGTTCAAGAGATTCGCGCTGCGCGGCAATGTCCTGGACATGGCCGTCGGCATCGTCATCGGGGTCGCATTTGGCCGCATAGTGTCTTCCTTCGTGGCGGACGTCGTCACGCCCCCGCTCGGCCTCCTGGTCGGCGGCGTGGATTTCAGCAAGCTGGCACTGGTCTTGAAGCCGGCGACGGAGGCGGCCGCCGCGGTCACCATCGGCTACGGTGTTTTCCTGCAGGCGGTATTCGATTTTGTGATCGTCGCGTTCGCCATTTTCCTCGTAGTGCGCGCCATCAACCGGCTGACCCGCCGGCAGGAGGAGAAGCCCGCCGCGCCACCACCACCGAGCCCTGAACAGGCCCTGCTGACGGAGATACGCGACCTGCTCAAGAACCGGGGTTAGGGCCGCGGCGTCACGGCGAAATGACGTTGCGCGGCTCGCCATCGCGCCAGGCGGCGATGTTGGCGGCCAGTCCGTTCACCAGGCGCTGACGGGACTCGCGGCTGGTCCAGGCCACGTGCGGGGTGACGATGAGATTCGGGATCGCGGGATCGAGCAGCGGGTGATTCGGCGGGGGAGGCTCCTCCGTGAGCACGTCCACGCCGGCGCCGGCCAGGCGGTTTTCGCGCAGCGCCTCCGCCAGGGCCGCTTCGTCGACGATGCCGCCCCTGGCGGTGTTGATCAGCACGGCATCGGGTCTCATCAGGCCGAGTTCGCGCCCCCCGACGAGCCCCCTTGTTTCCGGGGTCAGCGGGCAGTGCAGCGAAAGCACGTCCACGCTTCCCAGCAGTTTGTCCAGTGGTATCCGGCCCGGTCGCCGGTCCCCGGCACCGCGTCCCGACACCAGTATCTCCATGCCGAAGGCCGTGGCGACATCGGCCACCGCGCCGCCGATGGCGCCGTGCCCGACGATGCCGAGCGTTCTTCCCGAGAGCTCGAGGATGGGCCAGTCCAGCATGGTGAAGTGGCGGCTCTCCGACCAGCGCCCGCGGCGCACCGCGTCACGGTACTCGGGGAGCCTGCGATAGAGCGCCAGGATCAACGCGAACACGTGTTGCACCACCGACGGCGTCGAATAACCTTCCACGTTGCACACGGAGATGCCCAACGCCCGTGCCGCCTCCAGGTCCACGTTGTCCGTGCCGGTGGCGGCGACGCAGACCAGTTCCAGGTCCTCCGCGTCGGCCAGGGTATCCGCGTCCAGCACGACCTTGTTGGTAACCACCACGTGGACGCCCTCGATCCGCTCGGCGACCTGGCCGGCATCGGTGTGCCCGAAGTAATCCCAGTCCGGCAGGGCGTCCTCCAGCGGGGACAGGTCCATGTCCCCGGCGTCCACGGTATCGCGATCTAGAAACGCGCCGATCATGAGGAAAGCGTAGCCCAATCCACGCCACGGTGAAATCCGTTCGGCTGCGCTTCGGTCTATCGTCATGCTACGGTTTCCGGCCGGTCATGAGGTTACGATTAACGATGCGTTACCTGTTCAGCGTGTTGCTGGTGATCCTTTCCGCGTCCGCAGTCGCGTCGCCCGACTGGCGCGCCGAGGACTTGGCCTGGCGCCAGGCGCGCGCCGAGAAGCTGCAAAAGCCGGGCGGCTGGCTCTCCCTGGTCGGCCTGGACTGGCTGTCGGAGGGCCGCAATAGCGTCGGCGCGGACCCGGGAAACGACGTGGTGCTGCCGCGTGGGCCGGGCCGGCTGGGTGTCGCGGTGCGTCGGGACGGGACAGTCCGATTTTGCCCCGAATCCGGCACCAGGCCGGACATCCAGCCCGCGTCGGACGCCGATGACGATGGCTGCGTGACCCTTCATTCCGACGTGGAAACGGACCACCCGACGACGGTGAGCGTGGGCTCGATGAGCTTTTATCTCATCGACCGGACCGGGCACCTGGGGCTGCGCGTGAAGGACTCGCGGGCGAACACCCGGGTGAATTTCAAGGGACTGGATTACTTCCCGTTGCAGGCCGAGTGGCGCGCGAGGGCGAAATTCGTGCCCTACGACGAGCCGCACACCATCCGGGTGCCGGACGCCACGGGCCTGTTCCAGGACCTGGTCAACCCGGGCCGCCTGGAGTTCGAGAAGGACGGCAAGAGCTACTCGCTGGAGGCGGTGCTGGAAAATCCCGGCGACGAGGAGTTCTTCGTGATTTTCGGCGACCGGACCAATGGGCACTCCACCTACGGTGCGGGGCGCTTCCTCTACACGCCCATGCCGGATGATGCCGGCGAGGTAATCGTGGACTTCAACCGCGCCTACAACCCGCCCTGCGTGTTCACGCCCTACGCCACCTGTCCGCTGCCGCCGCCCGAGAACCGCCTGGACGTGGAGATCCACGCCGGCGAGAAGATGTACGCCCACGGCGCACACGCGGGGGCGTCGGGGGACTGATCCCGGGCATCAGGCCAGCAGCAGGCGCTCCAGCAGGCGCTGGTAGATATCGGTGAGCGTGTCCAGGTCGGCGACGGCCACACACTCATCCGCCTGGTGGATGGTGGCGTTCACCAGGCCCAGCTCCACCACGTGGGCGCCGGTAGGGGCGATGAAGCGCCCGTCGGAGGTGCCGCCGCCCGTGGAAAGCTCCGGCGTCTCGCCGGTGACGTCGCGCACCGCCGCTGCGGCGGCGTCCAGCAGCGTCCCTTCGGGGGTGTGGAAGGGGCGCCCGGAGTCGTGCCAGTCCAGGCGATACCTGAGTCCGTGGCGCTCCAGGACTGCCTCGATGCGCGCCTTGAGCTCCGCCGCAGTGGTGGACGGCGCGTAGCGCAGGTTGAACTGGACCCGGGCCGCGCCCGGTATCACGTTGTCGGCGCCAGTGCCCGCCTGGACATTGGCGATCTGGAAGGAGGTGGGCGGGAAGTCCTCGTGGCCCTCATCCCAACGCGTGCCGGCCAACTCCTCGAGTGCGGGCAGCATCCGGTGCACCGGATTGTCCGCCAGTTCCGGGTAGGCCACGTGCCCCTGCCTGCCGTAAACCGTGAGACGCCCCGTGAGGGAGCCGCGGCGTCCCCGGCGCAGCGAATCACCCACGCGAGTCTTCGCGGAAGGCTCGCCCACCAGGCACCAGTCCACGGTGACGCCGCGCTCGGTGAGCGTGCGCATCACCCTCCGCGTGCCGTCGCGGGCGGGCCCTTCCTCGTCGCTGGTGACCAGGAAGGCCAGGCTGCCATTCATTTCCGGACGTCTTGCCAGGAAGCGTTCGCAGGCCACCACCATGGCCGCCAGGCCGCCCTTCATGTCCGCCGCGCCGCGACCGAAGAGAAGTCCTTCCCGTTCGGTGGGCTCGAAGGGATCGGAATGCCAGTCTTCCAGCGGGCCCGGCGGGACCACGTCGGTATGACCGGCGAGCAGCAACAGCGGGGGAGCGTCGCCCAGCCTGGCCCAGAGATTGCGGACCTCGCCGTAGTCGAGGGTCTCGCAGTTGAATCCCGTGGCCGCCAGGCGTGCCGCGATCAACGCCTGGCATCCGGCATCGTCGGGCGTCACCGAGCGGCGCCGGATCAATTCGCGGGTGAGCGCCAGGGTATCGGACACGGGCGTTCTAGCGGCCCTTGAAGCTGGGCTTGCGCTTTTCCAGGAACGCCGTCACGCCCTCGCGCATGTCGTCGGTGTCAAAGCACCGGGCGAACTGGCGGGTTTCGAATTCCAGGGCCTGCGCCAGGGGCAGGTCGGCGCCCCGGTTTACGCACTCGATGATGGCGCGCAGGGCGTGGGGCGCCGCCTCGGCCAGTCGCCCGGCCAGGGTGGACACCGTCTCGTCCAGTTCCTCGCGGGGCACCAGCCGGTTGAGCAGGCCCAGCCCGAGCGCACGGTCGGCCGCTATGGGCTCACCGGTCAGGCACAGCTCCAGCGCCGCGGCGCGGCCCGCCAGGCGGCTCAGGCGCTGGGTGCCGCCGTAGCCGGGTATCAGGCCCAGGTTCACTTCCGGTTGCCCGACGCGGGCGGCATCCGTGCCGATGCGCAGCGTGCAGGCCATGGCCAGTTCCAGCCCGCCGCCCAGGGCAAAACCGTCGATCACGGCGATGACCGGCTTGCCCAGGGTCTCGATGCGCCGGAACAGCGCCTGGCCGCGCGCCGACATTTCCGATGCCTTTTCGGCGTCCTGGTCGGCGAATTCCGAGATGTCCGCGCCGGCCACGAAGGCCCGGTCACCGGCGCCTCGCAGCACCACGACCCGGACGCCGTCGTCACCCGCCGCCGAGTCGATCGCCGCGTCCAGGGCCTCGATGACCGCCCGGTTCAGCGCGTTGAGCTTGTCGGGACGATTGATGGTGAGGGTGAGTACCGCGCCTTCCGAGTGGCTGAGCACCACGTCGCTGCACATGCCGGTCTCCCTGGAGTGGATGGACCGGCATTGTGCCTCTTGCGTGACGGGCTTTCTAGCCGCGGCGCCAGCGCGCCGCGGCGATCAGCGGCGGTCCCGGCCCAACTCGCGGTCCAGCTCGAATTCCTTGGAAGTCACGTAGGCTTCCATGCGTCGCAGCCGGTTTTCCAGTTCGCGGAACTGGTGGCGCACCTGCCCGAAGGTATCCGCGGGCGCCCGGTTGACCGAACGCCAGAAGGTTTCTTCGGCCGGGCTCTTGTACAGGTCGCGCGGCTTCTCCGGGATCAGGAAGGCCGCGAGCACGTAGGCGATGATCACGGCCAGCGAAAGCGGCGTGAACAACAGCAGCACGGCGATGACGCGCACCACGAAACGTGGCAGGCCGTGCTTCTCGGCCAGTCCCGCGCAGACGCCGGCGATGCAGCGGTGCTCGGTATCGCGGTAGAGGCGCTGGTGGCGAGCCATCTCGTCGTTGAGAGGCTCCTCGTGATAGCGCCTTTCCAGGCGGCGGCGATGTCTACGGCTGATCATGGTTGCGCCTCCAGCCGGGGTTGTCGTGGTCCAGGATCCGCTCAAGCGTCTCGATGCGGTCTTCCATGCGCTTGGCGCTGTCCCAGAGCTGGGCCAGCATCTTCTCGTCCTCCGTGGACAATCCCCGCGAGGCGCGTGCCTTGGTGCTGTAGTGGAAGATGATCCACAACGGCGCCACCACGACCATGAACAGGACGGCAATGGTTTCGCTCATGACGGTCGGTACCCCCGCTTGCGGTTATTCGGACTTTTCGCCGTGCACGCGGGCCTTGAGCTGCTCCAGCTCCTCGCTCACGCGCTCGTCGTTCTCGAGTTCCGAGATCTCGTCGTGCAGCCCACAGTGCCGGCCCATGTCCAGGGCCTCCACCTTGGACTCGGCTTCCTCGACGCGGCGTTCCGCGGTCTCGAAACGGAACAGGGCGTCGTCCACCCGGCTGCTGTGAATGTGTCCGCGGGCGCGCATCTGCGTCCGGGCGTGCTGGCTGCGCATGACCAGGGTGCGCTGGCGGTCCTTGGCATCGGTCAGTTTTGCCTGCAGCTTGCCGATATCGTCGTTGAGCTTCTCGAGCTGGCCTTCCACTACCTTGAGCTCCTTGCCCAGCACCTCGATCCGGTCGCCGACGCGCGCCTTCTCCAGCAGCGCCGCCTTGGCCAGGTCCTCGCGGTCCTTCTTCAGCGCGAGCTCCGCCTTGTGCTCCCAGTCGATCTGTTCCTGCTCCAGCCACTCCATGTTGCGCTGGCGTTCCTTCTTCTCCGCAATGGTCTTGGCCGCGGCGGACCGCACCTCCACCAGCGTGTCCTCCATTTCCTGGATCATCAGGCGGATCAGCTTCTCCGGGTCCTCCGCCTTGTCCAGCGCGGCATTCAGGTTGGCGTTGATGATGTCCGACAGTCTGGAAAAAATGCCCATGTTGATGACCTCCAATCGTTCCGGCGGCGGGCTCGCCGCTTGCCGGTAGGCCTATCAGTAACCGTGCCAATTCCGCCATGGCCTTGTAAGTCATTGATATCGATAAAATAGTTCTCGGCGCCGCGGCGCGGGACGGCGGGGAACCTCGAGCCAGATTGTGGTCAAACAAGCTAACCGTTGGCGTAATCGGCCATGGCCCCGGGTAACATGGCCAGCGTTCCGGTCGTTCGCTACAATAGCGCGCCTCGCGCAAGGGTCGGCCGCGGCCCGTGCACTGTCCCGTTTACAACCGAACCCTTCGGAGGACTCAATGATTCGCAAATCGTGGATGGCTATTGCCCTGGCCCTGCTGGCGGCCCCCCTGGTCGCCCAGAGTCAGGTTCAGCCCCAGCCCCAGCCCCAGCCGCAGGCCGAGGGGGCCCCGCCGGCGGCCGACATGGATCCCAATACGCTGAGCTACTCGGTGGGCTACCTGTACGGCTCACAGCTCAAGGACATGGGTTACGACTTCAACCTGGAGCGCGTGACCACGGGCCTGAAGGATGCCGTGAACGGCACCGGCCCCGCGGTTCCGCAGGACAAGATGAAGGCGACGCTCCAGTCCATGGAGGCGGACCTGCGCAAGAAGCAGATGGAGGAGTTCAAGAAGGTCGCCAAGAAGAATAAGGAAGAAGGCGAGAAATTCCTCGCCGAAAACGCCAAGAAGAAGGGCGTTCACGTGCTGCCGAGCGGCCTCCAGTACCGCGTCATCGAGGAGGGCGACGGCAAGAGCCCGACCCTGGACGACACCGTCGTGGTGCACTACCGGGGCTCACTGCCCAACGGTTTCGAGTTCGACAGCTCATTCGCGCGCGGCACGCCGGCCACCTTCCAGGTGAAGAGCGTGATCAAGGGCTGGCAGGAAGCCCTGACCTTGATGAAGAAGGGCGCCAAGTGGCAGATCTTCGTGCCGCCGGAGCTGGGCTACGGCGAGACCGGCAAGCGCCCAATCGGACCCAACCAGACGCTGGTGTTCGATCTGGAGCTGGTGGACATCAAGCCGCCCGGAGCGGCGCCCGACTCCGGCAACTGACCGCAGCCGCCGGTTCGACGAAAAAGGGCCCGCGCGAGCGGGCCCTTTTCCTTTGGTTCTGCGTAAGGTGGTTTTGCGGCTTATGCCAGGCCGCCCGGCGCAAGAAGCGGAAGACGAACGGGAATCGTAGGAGCGCCCGGAAGGGCGCGATCCAGCGGATCGCCGCGCGGGCGGTACCGGGCCACGTGTTAAGATTCTTGCAATGATTAGTCCTTTTCCACAGCAGCCCATGCTCTCGCCCTGCGTCGGCATTTGCACCCTCGACGACGCCGGATTCTGCATGGGTTGCCACCGCAGCCCCCATGAAATCACCCACTGGGCCCGCTACGGCGAGGAGCAGCGCCGACGCATCATGGAATCCCTGGAGGAGCGGGCGCACCGGCGCAGGATCTTCTGAGGGCGCCCCATGACCCCGGCTCCCAGCACACAACGTCCGCCCCGCTGGCTGCGCCGCCTGGCACAGTTCGGGGCCCGTCGCGGCTGGTCGCGCGCCCAGGTGACGCTCGGTGCCATGCTGGAGAGCGAACCGCCGATCAACGTCAACCTTAAGCGCGCCAACGAGCTCTACCGAAAGGCGGCGGAAAAAGGCAACGCCCAGGCCATGTGGAACCTGGGGGTCAATCACCTGGGCACCAAGGGCGGGAAGCGCGACACGGGCGAGGCGCTCTACTGGCTGAAGCGTGCCTCGGAGCACGGTCACGCGCTGGCCACCTGGGCGCTGGCGAGACTGTACCTGGCGGGCAAGCTTGTGACACAGGACACCGAACTCGGTGTCGAGCTACTCGAAAGATCCGCGCGCGCGGGCTGCCGGCCGGCAGCACAAACCCTGATCGCCCTTTACCGGGATGGCGGCTCCGGAGTGCCCCGGGATCCGCGGCGTTCCCGGCACTGGGAACTCAACCTGTTGCCCTGGCACCAGCGGCTCTGGCAACGCATCCGCTCCTCCAGCCCATGAGACCCGCCCGCGAACACATCAGGCAGGTTCTGCACCCGGTGGAAGCGGCCGGCCGACTGCCCGTGGCAGGCGGAGAGGAGGCCCCCGTCGGGCGCCCGGCCGGGGTCCTGGTGCCGCTGGAATGGACCGACGAGGGCTGGCGGGTGTTGCTCACGGTGCGCACGGCCCACCTCAGTACCCATGCCGGCCAGGTGAGCCTGCCCGGTGGGCGGCAGGAAGCCGGCGATCGCGGGCCGGTGGACACCGCGCTGCGCGAGACCGAGGAGGAAACCGGCATCGCCGCGGATTTCGTCGAGGTGGCCGGGATCCTGGACCGTTATCCCACGGTCACCGGATTCGTGATGACCCCGGTGGTGGGTTTCCTGCAGCCGGGGTTCAGTCTGCGCCGGCAGCCGGAGGAGGTGGAGGAGCTGTTCTGGATGCCGCTGGAGCGCGCCGTGGACCCGGCCTGGTACGAAAACCGTTCGCTCGTCTTCCGTGGACGGCGCCGTCATTACCACGCGCAGGAATTCCAGGGACACGTTGTGTGGGGCGCCACAGCGGCGATCCTGCTGGGACTGGGCGAGCGGCTGAATTCACTGCAGGGTGGAGCGAGTGCCGATGCCATATAGCACCGTCATAGACCGCGATGCCGTGGAGGCGCGTCTGAACGACGCCGACTGGCTGCTGTTCGACTGCCGCTTCGAACTGGCGGATCCGGAGGCAGGGCGGCGCACCTACTCGGAGGGGCACCTGCCCGGCGCCGTGCACGTGCACCTGGACGAGGACCTGGCCGGGCCCAGGGGACCCGGCACCGGCCGGCACCCGCTCCCGAGCCTGGGCGAATTCGCGGACAAGCTGCGCCGCTGGGGCGTGGACGGGAAACGGCAACTGGTGGCCTACGATAGCGGCCCGGGCGCCATGGCGGTGCGATTCTGGTGGCTGGCGCGCCACCTGGGACTGACCTCCGTGGCGGTGATGTCCGGCGGCTACGGCGCCTGGGAGCGCGAGGGGCGTCCCATCCAGCGCGAGACACCGCCCAGCCCGCCGGGGCGGTTCACGCCCGTGACGCGCAAGGACGACGTCATGGACGTTGATACCCTGCGGCGCCGGGTGAAATCCGGCGAGGCGCTGCTGCTGGACGCCCGGGATGCCGCGCGCTACCGGGGAGAGCACGAGCCCATTGACTCGAAAGCGGGCCACGTGCCCGGGGCCCTCAACCGGCCTTTCGTGACCAACCTGGACGAGTCGGGTGAATTCCGCGCGCCGGAAGAGTTGCGAGGCGAGTTCGACGAGCTGCTGGCCGGCCGGGACCCTGTCGACGTGGTGCACATGTGCGGTTCCGGCGTCACCGCCTGCCACAACCTTCTGGCCATGGAGCACGCGGGGCTGCCCGGCTCCAAGCTCTACGTGGGCTCCTGGAGCCACTGGATCACCGATCCGTCAAGACCGGTGGCGACCGGCGAGGAACAAAAGTCCGAGTAATCGCGAACGGTGTCTTCATCCAGTGGCGACCGGCACAGGGATGTGCCGCGCGAAGCGGAGCCGATTGACAACCGCGTTTTCGATCGGCGTCCGTCGCTCGAGGCAGGATGCCCGAGGCGACGGGTGAGCGATGCTGCCACTGGATCACCGATCCGTCAAGGCCGGTGGCGACCGGCGAGGAACAAAAGTCCGAGTAATCGCGAACGGTGTCTTCATCCAGTGGCGACCGGAGACGAGAAAGCCGGCTCCTGAAACAAAGCCGGTCGGGGGCGGCCCCCCGACCGTTCAATCATTTCAGACTCGCCCGATCAGCCGCGCCGCATGGCCGGCAGGAACAGTACGCCCAGGGCCGCCATCAGGGCCGCGAGCAACACCAGGCCCGTGCGTTCCATCACCGGCACCTGGATGTTCTGCAGCAACTGCACGTTGTCCACGCCGGCGTTGAAGAAATCCTGGTTGTCGACCTCCGCGAAGCGCAGGCGCACCGTCTGGCCCGCGAATGCGCCCATCGGGAAACTGACCGTCGTGTAGCCGCTGGTGGCGGGGTCGCCCACCTGGGTCTGGTAAACGTTCGCCAGCACGCCGGCGCCCACGTCGAAGTCCCCGGCTGCCGGGTCCATGATGTCCGCCCGGAACTGCTGATTGGGATCCACCGTATAGTCCAGCGTGGCCGGCGTCGCGAACGTTCCCGCGGAATTGTCGATAAAAAGCGTGAACCGGAGGGTGCCGCCGCTGGAGGGGACGGCGATGTCCTGGTAGAGCACGTGGGAACCGCGGCCACTCTGATCGGTCATGGCCGCGAAGGATCCCTCGGGCGGCGCGTTGACGGTAAAGCCGTTCATTGGCGAAGCGGTGCCCGCCTGTGCGAACCAGGAACCGCTGCCGCCGCTCTGGTCCACTACCGCCCAGTTGCTGATGGTGCTCGTTCCGGCACCGCCGTTGGATTCGTAGCCGCCGTTCCGGACCACGTTTACCGTGGCCTTGGCGGATGACGTGGCCGGCCTTGCCGGTGCCGGCTTGGCCGCCGGTGCTGCCTTCTGGTGCAATGTCACATCGTACCCGCCGCTTGCCGATGCGATACCGGCGTACAGGGCGAGCGTCAATACGAGCAGGAGAGATTCACTTTTTCCGTGCGACATGGCCGGCATCCCCCGATGATCCATGTTGGTTGGCGCGGGCAGTCTATCCCAGCGGGGCCGCCGGCGCTACAGACTTGAATGGAGCTGGGAAACGAGGCATGCCGCGCTTTCATGCGTCACGCTTCTTGCCGAGACGTGCCACCAGCGCCTTGAGCGTCGCCTGGGTCTGGTCGCTGAACCAGGCGTCGGCGAACGATTCCAGGTCCTTCGGTCCGAGATGATCAAAAATTGCCGCCAGGTCCGCCCGCGCCCGGGCACGGGTCTGTTCCATGGCTTCACCGGGCAGGGCCAGCAACTCGCGACACCACTCCAGGGCGCGCCCGGTCACGTCCCCGGTGGGCGTCAATTCATCCACCAGGCCCACGTCCCGCGCATCCCGCGGTCCCAGCAGCGTGCCGGAGACCAGCAGGCGCTCGGCCCGGTAGGGGCCGACCAGGCGTCCCAGGCCCCGAACGATGGGCTCGGGTACCGCCAGCCCCACCTGCACCTCGTTGAGCCCGATCTGGTACTCGCCGTCGGCCATGACCCGGTAGTCGCAGAAAATGGCCATCACGGCCCCGCCCGCCGGGCTGTGGCCGGTTATGGCCGCGCACACCGGCACCGGAGAGCGAGCCAGCGCGCCCATCAGTGCGAAGAAGTCGTCCCAGACGGCAAGGATCGCCTTGCGGTCCAGTTGCAGCAGCGAGGGCACGTCCAGCCCGGCGGAAAACATCCCCGGGGCCCCGGAGAGCACCAGGGCGCGGGCACCCTTCCCGGGGGCCGCCTCCACGGATTCGCGCAGGGCGCGGATCAGGCCGGCGTCCAGGGCGTTGACCGGCGGGCGCTGGAGCCTGAGCTCCAGGACGTCGCCGTGTTCGAGGGTCTCGATCATGGAAGCTCCGGTTCAGGCTTGGTTCATGCTCGCCAGCTTAATCTTTCCCGTGTTCCCAAGCGACAGGAGCCGGAACATGAACAGCAAGACGCCCTTCCTGGCCGCTATGGCCCTGGCCGCCGCCGTCTATGGCGGTACGGCCACGGCGGGTCACTACGTTCACGGTTATCCGTCCCACGGCCGGAGCCACGGGTACGTGAGCCATCACGCCTTCGGGCACGGCCCCGCACGGTACTACGGCCACCGCCGGATCAACTACCGACCACCGGTGCGGGTGATTCGTTACAGCCGCTACGAAGTGCACCGGCACGGGCCGTACTGCGGTCATGCCGGCTATCGCGGCTATTCGCGTTTCGACCGGTTCTGGTCGCCGCGGCCGCGCTACTACCGCGACTACGGCTACGCGTCATTCCGGGGCTACTCGGACGGCGTCGGTTACCGCCTGAATTTTGGTTACTGATGAATCACCTGGGAGGCGGCCTGCCTGGTGCCGACACCCGCATTCGAGGCTGAAGTGCCAGGGCGGAATGCTTGGCAGGGGTGCGGTGAGGCGTGGCGAGACCGTCGTCGCCAGGGATGGCGGCGTCGGAGCCTACAGGGATGTATCCATGGCGTTCTCGACAGGTCTCACCGCGCCCCTGACTCTCTCAGCCGCGCTTGACCTTCACCAGCTGTACCGCACCGTGTAGTTGATGGTGGTCTCTCCGTTCGCCGGAACGTTCACGGGGAAGTGAACGGTCCGCGCGTCCTGCTTTTCCCAGTCGTGGTCCGCCTTCGTGATCTCCCAGTTGCTCCACCGGTAGAGATGTTCGCGGGCGACGACATGCACGGCCTGGTCCTTGTGATTGCGAAGCGAGATCCGGAAGCTCTCGGTCATTTCCCGGGCGCTGGTGTTGACGTTGAAGCCCGTTTGCGTTCGCTCGCCCACCACGTCGAACGCGTTGCCCATGCGCACACGCACGTCCTCGTCCTTCGGCGTGTGGTCAATGGCGTCCTCGCCGATGAATTCCAGCGAGCCGTCCGCCGGATCGCGCTGATTGACCCGCACCCGGCCCGCGGGCAGCGGCACGCCAAGTCCCGACTTGCCATCGTTGCGAAAGCGCAGGAACACGTTGACGTCGGTGTTGCCGGTCTGCCCATAAGCGGCGTTGGTGGATGGTGAGTCACCGAAATAGAACGGCCCGGTGACCGGCTCGAAGACCAGTTCCTTGTCGCAGCCAATGCCCGAGACAGGGGGGAACAGCTCGATCTGCTTGGTGGCGTTGTCCGGCAGGGTAGTGCGACGGGGCAGCGTGTAAAGGTGGTACTCGAAGAACGGCTTCTCCTCGAAGCCGCGCTCGGCGACCGCCTGCTCCGACATCACGAACCGGCCGGGCCCCTTGGCGCCGGGACGCTCCGCGCGATGCACGTCTCCCGCCACCAGCTTGAGCCGGGCGTCGGGATAACCGGTTCCGGAGCGGTTGATCAGGCTCACCCAGGCGGAGAGGTCCATTGAGCAACCGCCGGACTCGTCCAACAGGGCGTTGTAGTCGGCCCACCAGGTCATGCCGCCGGTCTGGTAGCTGACGCGGGTCTGGTGACGCCCGGCCTTGGCCGCCGCGACGTCCCAGACCAGGGTGGGTCGGGTGATCAGGCCCCCCGGTAATTCCGGGAAGCTCACGTTGCTGTAGTCGTTCAGCGTCACCACGCTGCCGTCGTCTCGCTGCAGGATCAGCCCGCCGGATGTGCCCAGCAGCTTGCCGCGTACCCTTTCGGTGCTGTCGCCGTGGTGCTGCTCGACGGTCACGGTCTGCCCCAGGTAGCGTTCCAGCAGCCTTGCCGCGCCCACCAGGTCGAACTGGTAGTCCTGTTCGAGCACGTGGGTACCGTCCGGGTCGGTCAGCGAGCGGAAAGTCACCGTGGTGGGATCGATCAGTGCCGCCACGTCCGTGAAGCGGAGTTGCTGGCGCCCGGATTCGAGCTGGAGCTCGCGGTCCTGGCGCACCACCGCGTAGCCTGGCAGGTCGGCGCCCGAGTCGGTGACGGGCCGGCCCGGAGTGGGGCGGTACTGTTCCGGCGCGACGGCGCCCGGCCCGGCGGTGCTGTACACGGTAAGCGCGTAGTCGTCGGCATGCGCGAGGGTGGTGAGGAGCGCGGCGGAAGCCGCCGCGAGTAGCAGGCGATGCATCGTTGGCTCCTTGCGCGGGTGTAAAGTGAGCTGCCAGCGTATGATACGCGCAACCCACCGCAGCGATTGACGACATGGCGCAAAGAATTGCCGCCGCCCTGGTGCTCGCGTTGCTCGTGGCCTGCGGCAGCGGTCCGCGGGAGGTGAGCGTGTCCCACGCCTGGATACTGCTGCCCCCGAAGGGTAGCCAGTCCATGGCGGGCTACGCGGACATCGCCAACACCACCGGGAAGCCGGTCAGCATCGTTTCGGTATCCAGCGATGCCTTTGAGCGCGTCGAGCTGCATCGCACCATAGTGAAGAACGGTCAGGCGACCATGCGACCGGTGGACTCCCTCACGCTGCCGGACGGGGGCAGCGCCCGGCTGACCCCCGGCGGCATGCACCTGATGCTGATGCGGCCGACCGGGGTGCTCAAGGCCGGCGATCGCGTCCGCGTGACTTTCCGGCTGGCGGGCGGCGAATCCCTGCGGGGCGATTTCCTGGTCGGCGAAACGCAACCGGACTGGCAGTGAGCGGCGCCGCGAGGCGTTCGCGGGGAGGTGAAGCAACCGTGAATTACGCGATCCTGATCCTGTTCATCGCGATGGCCCTGGCGGCCGGCGTGGCCGGCGCCTGGTTCGAACCCGGACTGTGGTACTCGTTGATGACCAAACCCTGGTGGACGCCGCCGGACGCGGTATTCGCCCCGGTCTGGACGGTGCTCTACGTCCTGATGGGCACGGCGGCCTGGCTTGCCTGGCGGCGATCGGGCTGGTCCGGCGCGCACAATCTGTTCGTCGTGCAGTTGGTGCTCAATGCCGGCTGGTCCTGGCTGTTCTTCGGCCTGCACCGTACCGGCTGGGCCCTGGCGGAGATCGGCCTCCTGTGGCTGGCGATCCTGGCGGTGACCGTGGGCTTCTGGCGGATCCGGCGCGAGGCCGGCGTGCTCCTGCTCCCCTACCTGACCTGGGTGGCGTTTGCCGCAGTCCTGAACTTCCGCCTCTGGCAGTTGAACGGCGGTGGTCTGCCGTTCGGCTGAGCACGCGCACGCGTCCGAGGCGGCCGCCGCCCTTGGGCTGGTGGCGACGGTACGATAGAATATGCCGGTTCGCATGCGCCTCCGGCTCGCGATACGGCTGTCGGCCGGGGTTTCCGCCCGTTTCAGTATCAACCCGCCCGCTCTTCGAGCCGCCGGAACCTTGGCGTTGCGCAATGCGGATCGCCCGAAAGCGCCGCTGGGTAGGTGGTACCGGCAGGCGCCAGGGCGGCATTCCATCACATCGTTGAACCTCCCGGACCCGTTGCCGATAGATGGCTGAGGAAGAAGAAGAAAAAAGGGAACTCAATCTCGCCTACCTTTCCTTCCTGGCCTTCCTGGTGGGGATCGGGACCGGCTACGGCGCGGTGGCGTTCCGCGCCCTGATCGGCTTCATTCACAACACTTTCTTCCTCGGCGAGTTCCACTTCCGCTATGACGCCAATGTTTTCACCGCGATCAGCCCCTGGGGCTGGCTGATCATCTTCGTGCCGGTGATCGGCGCCGTGGTGGTGACCTGGCTGGTGAAGAACTTTGCACCCGAGGCCCGCGGCCATGGCGTACCGGAGGTGATGGACGCGGTGTACTACGGCGAGGGCGCGATCCGTCCCGTCGTGGTGGTCATCAAGTCTCTGGCGTCGGCGTTCACCATCGGCACGGGCGGCTCGGTGGGACGCGAAGGGCCCATCGTGCAAATCGGCTCGGCGCTGGCGTCCACCATCGGCGGCGTGTTCCGGCTGTCCACCTGGCAGCGCCTCACGCTGGTAGCGGCCGGCGCCGGGGGCGGTATCGCGGCGACCTTCAACACTCCCCTGGGCGCGGTGTTGTTCGCCATCGAGTTGATGATGCCCGAGGTGAGCGTGCGTACCTTCATGCCGGTGGCAATCGCAACCGGCATGGCGACTTTCGTCGGCCATCAGTACTTCGGCCTGCAGCCCGCGTTCGACCTGCCCAACACGCTCCCGGGGCCATCCAGCCTGTCACTGGACGTGCTCCTGGCCTACGCGCTGCTCGGCCTGGTGGTGGGACTGGCGGCGACGCTCTACATCCGTTCCATTTACTGGACCGAGGACTTTTTCGAGGGCCGGTTCAGGAATCCTTACCTGCGCCACATGACCGGCATGCTGATCCTGGGCGTGATGATCTACCTGATGGCGGCGTTCCTGGGTCATTACTACGTGGAGGGCGTGGGATACGCCGCCATCCAGGCCATTCTGAGAAACGGCATGACGGCGGTGTGGCTGCTGGGCTTTTTGTTCGTGGCCAAGCTGATCGCCACGTCCCTGACACTGGGCTCGGGCGGCTCGGGCGGGATCTTCTCGCCGGCGCTGTTCCTCGGCGCGACCCTAGGCGGCGCCATCGGCGGCGCGTTGCACATGGCCTTCCCGGGTCTTCCCGGCATCACCGTTCCGGCATTCGCCATGGTGGGCATGGCGGCCATGGTGGGCAGCGCCACCGGCGCGGCCATGACCGCCACCATCATGATTTTCGAGATGACCCGGGACTACGACATTGTCATGCCCATGATCGTCGCGGTGGCCATCGCGCTGGGCATTCGCCGGCTGCTCTCCCCGGAGAACATCTATACCTCGAAGCTCAGCCGGCGCGGGCATTTCATTCCGAAAACCCTGCATGCCCACATGTTCGTGGTGCGCACCGCGGCGCAGGTCATGGACCGCAATTTCGTGGTGCTGCCCGCCGGGATGAGTTCCCGGAATTTCATCGAGCAGCGTGCCCTGGAGGAACTGCCGGGACAGATCATCGTGACCGAGGGTGATCGCATCACGGGCCTGGCCGCGGTCAACGACGTGCTGCGCATGACCTACCGGCTGGAGGCCGGCTCGGAGCTCACGCTGGGCCAGCTCGCCCACACCGACTACATTCTCGCCCGGGAAACCGATGTGATGTTCGATGTCATCAGCCGCATGTCCCGGCGCGGCGCGCGTGCCGTGCTCGTGGTAAGCGGTCCGCGGCTGGTGCCCCGGGCCGACAGCCCCGTGGGGGTGATCACCAAGGAGCACATCGCGGACTCGGTGTCCGACAGCCTGACCTTCCGCACGCGCCCGGGCCGTCCGGCGGCCCAGGGCAGGCCGCAGCGCTGAATCACCGGTCCCCCGGCGTCACCGTTTCCGTGGCTCGCCACAGGTACCAGCTCGCGACGGACCGGTAGGGACGCCAGAGCCGCCCGCGGCGCAGCATCGTGGATGCCGCCGGCAACTCGCGACGGCGGTAGGTAATCGCATAGCCTTTGCGTACGCCCAGGTCGTCCACCGGCAGCACGTCCGGCCTGCCCAGGTCGAAGATCAGCAGCATTTCCACCGTCCAGCGCCCGACGCCCCGCACCCCGACCAGCCGCTCGATGATGTCCTCGTCGTCCATGGCCGCGATGCGGCGAGCCGAGGGCACCGTGCCGTCCAGGGTCTTTTCCGCCAGGTCGCGGACCGCCCGGGCCTTGTTGCCGGACAGGCCGGCCCCGCGCAATTGCGCGTCCGACAGCGCCAGCAGCCGTTCGGGCGCGGGGCGTCGGCGGGGGAACAGGTCCAGCACCCGGCCATGGATGGTGCCCGCCGCCTTGCCCGAGAGTTGCTGGTAGACGATGGAACGGAGCAGGGCGTCGAAAGGCGTCCTGTAGGGGCTGCGACGCAGGCGCACGGGGCCCACCCGCTCTATCAGCCGGCCCAGGGTGCGGTCCGCCCCGGCCAGGTGCCGGGTCGCGGCGGCGGCGTCGTATTGCAGTGATTTCACGTTTGCTGGTTCGCTCGTGGGTCTTGCCGGGCGCGTGGCGACGTCAATCCTGTCTCAATCGGTCTGACAACGCTATGGGGGTCGGGTAGATCAGCACGATCAGGTACGACGACACCACGAAGCAGAGCAGGGTGGTGGCCTGGATCACGTAGGAGGCGCCGGGGCCGATCACGCCGGCCTCCACTGCCACCAGGGCGATGAGCAGCGAGAACTCGCTGCCGTGGCCCAGGCGCACGCCGATCTCCAGGGAGAGCGACGGCCGTTCCCCCGCCCGGGTCAGCAGCCACCGGAACACGGCAGGCTTGAGGCCGATGATCAGCAAGGTGAACGCGATCGCCGGCAGGGCCACGTGGGGCAGTTGCCCGAGGTCGAAGGAGGCGCCCAGGGAGAAAAAAAAGATCACCAGGAAGAAATCCCTCAGGGGCCGCAGGCTTTCCGCCACGTAGCGGGAAATGGGGCTGGCGGCCATGGCGACCCCGGCGACGAAGGCACCGATTTCGTGGGAGAGTCCCCACCACGACGCCAGTTGCGCAAGCCCCAGGCACCAGCCGATGGCCACCAGAAACGTGTACTCGGCGATGCGATCGAAGCGCTGCAGCGGGGTGCGCAGCACGTATCGCTCGAGCAGGAATGCCAGGACGATGAGCGCGGGCAGCGCCACCAGAAGGATGCCCAGGTTGGTCCAGGCGGGCCCGGCCGTCGCCAGCCCCTGCAGCAGCAACATGATGAATATCGCCGCCAGGTCCTGTATCAGCAGCACGCTGATGATGATCTCGCCGGCGTGCCGGTGGTGCAGCGCCGTCGCCGGCAGCAGCTTCAGCGCCAAAATGGTGCTGGAAAACATGCACGTGGCGCCCACCACCAGTGCTTCCACCCCACGGAAGCCAAACGCGAGGGCGAGCAGCCAGCCCGCCGCCGCGAACAGCAGCGAACTTGCCGCGGTGACCAGCGTGGCCTCGCCGAACATCTGCATCAGCTTCTGCGGGTGCAGGTTCAGCCCCAGCAGGTAGAGCAGGAACATGATGCCGATCGAGGCGATGCCCTGGATCAGCTCCGGGTCGTTCACCAGCGCCAGCCCCGAGGGGCCCACCAGCGCGCCCAGCACTATGTAAGCCACGATCAGCGTCTGGCGCGCGTACAGGGCCAGGGTGGCCAGCAGGGCCGCGCCGGCGAAGATCAGGAAAATCGAGAACTCGGTGCCGTGACCTTCCATGCTCAGCCCGCATCGGATGCGCGCAGGAAGTCCGGCAGCGGCGCGGGGCGCCCGGTGCGCCGGTTCACCCAGACCAGCACCACCTCGCCGATGCCGTAAACGGTGTCGTCATCGTCCACGGAAATGATCTCGCTGTGCAGCGTGATGCTGGTGTTGCCCGGCGCCTGCGGCCGGGTGCGCACCCGGACCTCGCCGGTGCCGTTGATGGGGCGCTTGAAGTCGCAGGCGGCCCGGGCCACCACGGGGCCGGTGGATTCGTCGTACCAGGGCTCGGTGAGCGTCTCGAACCAGGCCAGCCTGGCCTCTTCCAGGTAAGTGAAGAAGCGCGCGTTGTTGACGTGACCCAGGGCGTCAAGGTCCGACCAGCGCACGCGCACGATGCAGTCCATGGTTCCGTCGCTCTCGTTCCGCATGAAATCAACGCCTGGGGCTCGTGGAGTCGACGGGCAGTATAATGCGCTCAAAGGACCACTACATCGGAAACCGATCCGGCGTGTGCCCGGCGATCGGCAAGGAAACACGCGAACCAAGGAGCATGGAAATGTGGAAGAGAATTCTCATAGTGCTGTTGACCGCGCTGCTCGCCGCCTGCGCGACCTCGCCCACCGGGCGCTCGCAGTTCATCCTGATGTCCGACGCGGAAATGTCCCAGATGGGCGCGCAGGCCTTTCAGCAGATCCGCAAGGAAGAGACCGTCTCGCATGATCGGCGCCTGCAAAACTACGTGGAATGCGTCGCCCACGGCATCACCGGCCAGCTCAGCGGCGAGGAGGGCAAGACCGAGTGGGAGGTCGTGGTGTTCAAGGACGACCAGGCGAACGCGTTCGCCCTGCCCGGCGGCAAGATCGGCGTTTACACCGGGCTCCTCGACGTGGCCAAGAGCCAGGGGCAGCTTGCCGCGGTGCTCGGTCACGAAGTGGGGCACGTGCTGGCCCGGCACGGCGCCGAGCGCGTATCGCAGCAATTCGCCGCCAGCACCGCGCTGCAACTCGTCGGGTCCTATATCGGCGACGGGTCCTCCAACTCCTCCAAGCTGGCCATGTCGCTGCTGGGCCTGGGTGCCCAGGTGGGCGTGCTGCTGCCCTACAGCCGCATCCAGGAGAGCGAGGCGGACACCATCGGCCTGGGCCTGATGGCCGACGCCGGGTTCGATCCGCGGCAGAGCATCCAGCTTTGGCAAAACATGGAGAAGCAGGGCGGGGCGCGGCCGCCGGAGTTCCTGTCCACCCACCCGGACCCTGAGAACCGCATCCAGAACCTGCAGCAGCACATGCCGGACGCGCTTGATCGTTACCAGAAGGCGCGCCAGTCGGGGTTGAGGCCGGACTGCGGTTGAGGGCGTGCGTATTGCCTAGTGGGACGGCCCTTGGGCCCGACTTGGCCGTCGGCCGCAAGCGGCCTCCCACAGTCGAAACAGGGCTTGATCGCGCCCGTCCGGGCGCTCCTGCACTCACGGCATCTTGCCGCGAATGACGCGGGCCGCGCGTCACCCCCGTCGCGACAGGCCCCGCAGAAAGCGCCATACGGTGAGCGCCGCCAGGCGAGCCGTGCGGCCGTCCACGTCGTGGGCCGGGTTGAGCTCCACCACGTCGAAGGAGCGCACGTTGGCGTTGGCGCCGGCCTTTTCCGCCGCGCCCAGCCAGAACCCCGGCGCCAGGCCGTCGGCGGCCGGCGCGCTCACCCCGGGGGCGAAGGCGGCATCCACCGCGTCCAGGCAGAAGGTGGCGTAGCGGTCGCCGCCCTGGGCGGGGTAGAGGTGCTCCACAAGGTCGTCCGACGTTTCCTCGCGGAACCAGAAGCGGCAGTCCCGCTCCCGCAAATAGTCCACGTGCGCGACGCTCACTGATTGTGGCTGCAGGCCCGCCACCCGGTAGTCGCGGCAGCGCCCGGAGTCGTGTTCGAGCGCCTGGCGGAACGGCGACCCGGAGTGGCCCTGGCCTCCCTTGAGCTCGCGCACGTCGGCGTGGGCGTCGACGTTGCTGATGCTCACCGGCAGTTCGGCGTTCACGTAACCCAGGAAATGCCCGAAGGCCGTCTCGTGGCCACCGCCCAGCACCACCGGGATGTCGCCGACGCTCAGGGCCTCGGCCACCGCCTCGCCGAGCAATGCCTGATCGGCGGCCAGATCACCGGAAAGCGCCAGGTCGCCCAGGTCGCGTCCATCGGTCAGGAGGCGGGCCATGCCCGGAAACCGGGGATCCGGCGTGAAGCGGTACAGCCAATGGCGGATGGCTTCAGGGCCGCGGGAAGCCCCCGGCCGGCCGCTGTTGCGCGCCACCCCCACGTCGCAGGGAAAACCGAGGATGACCACGCGCGGCCCCTGGGCCCGGTCCCCGGTGCCGAGCAGGTGCCCGATCCGCGGGTCCCCGGGGCCCGTATCCGGCGTCTTCACGCTGGCTGGTTTGAAATCGGGCATTTTCGACTGCCGAGCCATCGTTCCGTTGATTCGTGTATCGCGCCCGTCCGGGCGCTCCCGTGTCCCTCGCTCCAGGAGACGTCACGCGCGTTTTTTCTTGCGCGGCTTCTGCTCCTCCAGCACCGGCCCCAGGAACTGCCCCGTGTAGGACTGCCCGGCGGCGGCTATCTGCTCCGGGGTGCCGGTGGCGATGATCCGGCCGCCCTTCTCGCCGCCCTCCGGTCCCAGGTCCACGATCCAGTCGGCGGTCTTGATCACGTCCAGGTTGTGCTCGATCACCACCACGGTGTTGCCGTGGTCGCGCAACCGGTGCAGCACGTGCAGGAGCTGGTCGATGTCGTGGAAGTGCAGACCGGTGGTGGGCTCGTCCAGGATGTAGAGGGTTTTCCCCGTGTCGCGCTTGGAGAGTTCCCTGGCCAGCTTGATGCGTTGTGCCTCGCCGCCCGACAGGGTGGTGGCACTCTGTCCGAGCTGGATATAGGTGAGCCCAACGTCCATCAGGGTCTGGAGCTTGCGCCTGATGGTGGGGACCGCGTCGAAGAACTCCAGCGCCTCCTCCACGGTCATCTCCAGTACCTCGTGGATGTTCCTGTCCTTGTACTTGACCTGCAGCGTTTCGCGGTTGTAGCGCCTGCCCTTGCAGATGTCGCAGGTCACGTAGATATCCGGCAGGAAGTGCATTTCCACGCGGATCACACCGTCGCCCTGGCAGGCTTCGCAACGCCCGCCGCGCACGTTGAACGAAAAGCGCCCCGGCTTGTAGCCGCGCGAGCGCGCCTCCTTGGTGCCGGCGAACAGCTCGCGAATGGGCGTGAACACGCCGGTGTAGGTGGCGGGATTGGAGCGCGGCGTGCGGCCGATGGGGCTCTGGTCGATGTCCACCACCTTGTCGAACAGGTCCGCATTTTCCACGGACGCGTGCGGCGCCGGTTCCTCCTTGGCGTCGTTCAGGCCGCGCGCCAGCAGGCGGTACAGGGTGTCGTTGATCAGCGTGGACTTGCCCGAGCCGGAAACCCCGGTGACCACCACGAACAAGCCGGCGGGAAGATCCAGTTCCACGTGTTTCAGGTTGTGCCCGGTGGCGCCCACCAGCCGGAACACCCGCTCCGGGTCCACGGGCGTGCGGTGCGCCGGGATGGCGATGCTGCGCTTGCCCGAAAGATACTGCCCGGTCAGCGAGCTGGAATCGTTGATCACGTCGTCCGGGCGGCCCTGGCTCACCACGCGCCCGCCGTGGCGTCCGGCGCCCGGGCCCATGTCCACCACGTGGTCCGCGGTGCGGATGGACTCCTCGTCGTGCTCCACGACGATCACCGTGTTGCCCAGGTCGCGCAGCCGGGTGAGCGTGTTCAGCAGGCGCGCGTTGTCGCGCTGGTGCAGGCCGATGGAGGGCTCGTCCAGGATGTACATGACCCCCACCAGGCCCGCGCCGATCTGGCTTGCCAGGCGGATGCGCTGTGCCTCGCCGCCGGACAGGGTGTCGGCCTGCCGGTCCAGGGTGAGGTAGTCCAGACCCACGTTCACCAGGAAGGTGAGTCGCTCGCGAATCTCCTTGACGATCTTGGCCGCGATCTTGCCGCGCCGCCCGGGCAGGTCCAGTACCTCGAAGAATTCCAGGCTGCGTTCCACCGGAAGTGCAGCCAGCTCGGGCAGGGTGGTGTCTTCCACGTACACGTGGCGCGCGCCACGGTTCAGCCGCGTGCCGTGGCATTCCGGGCAGGCGCTCTGGCTCAGGTACTTTGCCAGTTCCTCGCGCACCATGGCGGACTCGGTTTCCCGGTATCGGCGCTGCATGTTGGGCAGGATGCCCTCGAATCGATGGCGGCGGCTGGTGCGCCCGCCGGATTCCGTGAGGTAACGGAACTCGATCACTTCCTCGCCGCTGCCGTCAAGGATCACGTCGCGAATGCGTTTTGGCAGCTTTTCGAAGGGCGTCTCCAGGTCGAATTCGAAGTGCCGCGCCAGGGACTGCACGAGCTGGAAGTAATAGGCGTTGCGCCGGTCCCAGCCGCGCACGGCGCCGGCCGCCAGCGACAGGTGCGGGTTGGTCACCACCCGGTCCGGGTCGAAGAACTGCTTCACGCCCAGCCCATCGCAGGTGGGGCAGGCGCCCACCGGGTTGTTGAAGGAAAAGATCCGCGGCTCGAGCTCGGAGATGGAATAACCGCATTCCGGGCAGGCGTAACGCGAGGAAAACACCAGCGGTTCCGCGTCACCCTCCATGGGCGCCACCACGGCGATGCCGTCGGACAGCCTGAGCGCGGTCTCGAAGGACTCGGCGAGCCGCAGGGGCAGGGATTCGCCGGCGCTGGTGCCCGGGTCATGCACCTTGAAGCGGTCCACCACCGCCTCGATGGTGTGCTTGCGGCGCAGCTCCAGCGCCGGTACCTCGTCCAGGTCGTACACGGTGCCGTTGATCCTTGCGCGAACGAAGCCCTGGGCGCGCAGCTGCTCGATCAACTGGGCATGTTCGCCCTTGCGCTCGGTGACCACCGGCGCCAGCAACATCAGCTTCTCGCCTTCCGGCCGGTCCAGCACCGTGTCCACCATCTGGCTCACGGTCTGGGCTTCCAGGGTCGTTCCGTGGTCCGGGCAGCGCGGGATCCCCACCCGGGCGAAGAGCAGCCTCAGGTAGTCGTGGATTTCGGTGATGGTGCCCACCGTGGACCGGGGATTGTGCGACGTGGACTTCTGCTGGATGGAGATGGCCGGCGACAGTCCCTCGATGTGGTCCACGTCCGGCTTTTCCATCATGGACAGGAACTGCCGGGCGTAGGCGGACAGGGATTCCACGTAGCGGCGCTGGCCCTCCGCGTAGATGGTGTCGAAGGCCAGGGATGACTTTCCGGAACCCGAAAGCCCCGTGATCACGATCAGCCTGTCCCGCGGCAGGTCCAGGTCCACGTTCTGGAGATTGTGGGTGCGGGCGCCGCGGATGCGGATGGTGTCCATGAAATCGGGGCGGTCGATTCGCTCGCAGAAGTCAATCGGTAACTATACGGCCCGGGCGGCCGATTAGGCAAAGCGTGCCCACCCGCCGGCGCGGGTGACGGCGGAGCGGAATGCGCCGGGCGGGGACCGTGCCGGTGACGGGGGCGGGAGCGGGGCCCGGCGTTGACCTGCACGCCCGGCCCCGCTATCATTCCGCGTCTTTTCCCGGCGGTTCTTCGGAGATTCCTGTGACTTACGCGGTTTTTGCCACGGGTGGCAAGCAATACCGGGCCAGCGAGGGTGAGATCCTGCGCGTCGAGAAGCTCGACGCCAAGGAGGGCGCCAGCGTGGAGTTCGATGAGGTCCTGATGGTCGGCGAAGGCGAGGCCGTCAAGGTCGGCACGCCCGTGGTGGACGGTGGCAAGGTGATCGCTGAGGTGCAGGGCCACGGCCGCGGCGACAAGGTCGGCATCATCAAGTTCCGCCGCCGCAAGCACCACATGAAGCGGCAGGGGCATCGCCAGCCGTACACCGAGATTCGCATCACGGGAATTAAAGGGGCCTAGCACCCGTAGGGTGGGTTGAGCGCAGCAAAACCCACGCGGATATGAGTTCAGGGTAGGGTGGGTTGAGCGCAGCGAAACCCACGCGGAAGCTCGAGAGGATTTTTGAGAGATGGCACACAAGAAAGCAGGCGGCAGCACTCGCAACGGTCGCGACTCGATTTCCAAGCGCCTGGGCGTGAAGCACTTCGGCGGCGAGCAGGTGAAGGCCGGCAACATCATCGTGCGCCAGCGCGGAACCCGTTTCCACGCCGGCGACAATGCCGGGCTGGGGCGCGATCACACCATTTTCGCAAAGGTTGATGGCCGCGTGCTGTTCCACACCCGGGGCCCGCGGAATCGCAAGTACGTGAGCATCGAGCCGCTGAACTGACCCGCGGCCGCCGCGTCACGCATTCCGAAGCCCCGCCGAGCGCGGGGCTTTTTCGTTGGCCGGCGCTGAACCCGGGGTTGGCATCACGCCAAGCCGCGAAGTGCGCCAAGAAAAAAATTCTCGCGCAGAGGCGCAAAGGCGCAGAGATAAACAGCAATCGGAAAATGCAGGAGCGGCCCCGGATCAAGGTCCGGGGCAGGCATCCTTGCCGCGAACGGCGGCTTTCCAGCCACTCATTGCTACCATCCGCCCATGAAATTCGTTGACGAAGCCAGTATCCAGGTGAAGGCCGGCGACGGCGGCCACGGTTGCGTGAGCTTCCGGCGCGAGAAGTACATCCCCAAGGGCGGGCCCGACGGCGGCAACGGCGGCGACGGCGGCAGCGTTTACCTGCTCGCGGACGAGGGCCTGAACACCCTGGTGGACTTCCGGCATGCCCGCCGCTTCAAGGCGCAACGGGGCGAAGGCGGCGCCGGGCGCCAGCGGACCGGCAGGAGCGGCGAGGACCTGGAGATCCGGGTGCCCGTGGGGACCATCGTCACCGAGGCGGACACCGGCGAGCGCATCGGCGACCTCGCGGTGGACGGGGCGCGGCTGCTCGTGGCCCAGGGCGGCCGGGGAGGCCGGGGCAACGAATCATTCAAATCCTCCACCAACCGCAGCCCCAGGCAGTCCACCGAGGGCACCCCGGGGGAGGAGCGCAACCTGCAACTGGAACTCAGGGTGCTGGCGGACGTGGGGCTGGTGGGCCTGCCAAACGCCGGCAAGTCCACGCTGGTCACCATGATGTCCAATGCCACGCCCAAGGTGGCGGACTATCCCTTCACCACGCTTTATCCGCACCTGGGCGTGGTGCGGGTCGGGCGGGAGCGCAGCTTCGTGATGGCGGACATACCCGGACTGATCGAGGGGGCCGCCGAGGGCGCCGGACTCGGTCACCGGTTCCTGAAGCACGTGAAGCGCTCGCCATTGCTCCTGCACCTGGCGGAGCTGGTGCCCGGGGACGGCGCCGACCCGGTCCGGGTGGTGCGCACCCTGGAAAGGGAGCTGGAACGCTATGACCCGGAGCTGCTCCAGCGGCCGCGCTGGCTGGTATGGACCAAGGCCGACCTGCTGCCCGAATCGGAGCGTCGGGAGCGGGCCGAGGGGCTGGTCCGCGAGCTCGGCTGGGACGTACCCTGGTTCGTGGTCTCGGCGCTGGCGGGCGAGGGTACGGAGGAACTGGCCCAGGCGGTGATGCGCTTCATCGAACAGGAGCGGAATCCGCCCGCGCCGGGCGGCGGGACTCCCTTTGAAGAAGAGCGGGTGCAGTAGGCGTCCCCTTTTACAAAGGGGACTGCCGCCCGTCAGGGCGGCGAGGGGATTGCCCAACGAAAAACGGCGGGCACTGCCCGCCGTTGATCATGGATTCATCTTGACCGATGCGGTCAGGACATCTGCCGGATCTGGTCGTTGAGCCGGCTCTTGTGCCGGGCGGCCTTGTTCCTGGAGATGATGCCCTTGCCGGCCACGCTGTCCAGCACCGGCACGGCTTCCTTGTAGGCGGCCTCGGCCTTGGCCTTGTCGCCGGCGCGGATGGCATTCACCACGCGCTTCACGTAGGTGCGCGCCCTGGTGCGGAAGGTCACGTTGTGCTCGCGCTGCTTCTCGGCCTGGCGCGCGCGCTTTCTTGCGGAAGGTGTGTTCGCCACGATTTAAACCCGGTGCTGCGATTCGGAAAGCCGGGCATCATGCGGATTTCGCGCGCAAATGTCAACGCCGGCGCCGGCCAGGCGGCTCTACGTCCCCGCGGGCACCCCGGCCTGAATTGATCAATTTTTGGTCGATTTCTTGCGAACCCGCCGGATGGCGTCTAGTTTCAGTAGGTGCCGATCGGCCCGAGGGGGATTCACCTGGTTTGACACAGGCGCAAGGCCTTGCGCGTGGGACGCTTTGTCCCGCGCGGTGCCTTGTTGCTCAGACCCCGGGACCAGAACAACTCCAATTCGACGGCATAAATGATGATCCGCGCCCGCTCCGCGGTGCGGTGGGTCTTGCGTCAATCAACCGGAGGGATACGAATGAAGCATCTTTTATCACTGGGACTGTTACTGTCCCTGACCTTTGGATCCGTGGCTTTTGGAGCTTCGGGAAACTCGGTGATCATCCGCTGCGACGGGAACTGCGACGCGGCCGTCAACAGCGTGCAGTCCGCGGGCGGCACCATCGTCTATCGCTACAAGTACGTCGACGCTCTCGCAGCCCGCGTGCCCGACGACCGGTATGGGGAACTCGGCTCCTGGAACGGCGTGCGCGACGTCTACAAGGATCTTCCGAGCCGGGAGCCGCGCGCGTTAATGCGTGAGGACGTGGGTTCCGCGCAACCGGTCGGCACGGCGGCGCTCGGCAAGCACCCGTTCGACTACCTGGACGCCACGCTGGATACCGGCGTCGGCCCGCTGTTTGGGGACGGCCATACCGGCGACGGGGTCAAGGTGGCCATCATTGACTCGGGAACCGCGGAAGTGCCGGCATTTTCGCGGGACGGTTGCGCCACGGGGCCCACCACGGTGATCGGCGGCGAGACCTATATCGCCTCGGCCACGACGGGGGAGCCTTCCGCCACCAGCACGGCCAACGGCAGCCATGGCACCTGGGTGGGCACCACCATCGCCGGCAACGCCCTGTTCGGATTCCCGTCCGGCAACCTGCTCGCGCAGTCGGTGTCCGCGAACATGCCCGGCAGCGCCTTCGATCTCGGCGGTGGAGTCACCGGGATCCCCATGATCGGTACCGCGCCGTGCGCCCAGATCTATGCGCTTAAGGTGTTCAAGGCGGCCGGCGGCGGCGCCCCCACCTCAGACGTGGCGGCCGCCATGGAGCGGGCCATCGAGCTCCGCGACAACTACAACAACGGCATGCCCTCGGCCCCCGTCTCGGGCGACGGGACGCCGGACAACCCCTACGTCTACGACTCGCTGGACATCCAGGTGGTGAACATGAGTCTGGGCGGGCCGACCCTGTTCGCCGGCATGGACATCGACGACATTCTCACCCGGAAGATGCTCGACGAGGGCATCACCATCGTGATTTCCGCCGGCAACGAGGGCTTCGCGGCCATGACCGGCGGCAGCGCCGGCACGGGCCGTGGCGCCCTGACCGCCGGTGCCGTGAACCTCGCGGGCAACGAGCGCGTGCTGCGCGACCTGCAAAGGGGGCTGGGCGCGGGTGTGCTCTACCGCCCGACGGACCATCCGCAGATCGCGTACTTCAGCTCGCGGGGGCCGTCCGCGGACGGGCGCATCAGCACCGACGCCGTGGCCAACGGCTTCGCCAACTTCGTCATGGGGCCGACCAGCAGCATCAGCCTGGTCAGCGGTACGTCGTTCTCCAGCCCGACCATTGCCGGGGCGGCCGCCACACTGCACGGCGCGGTGCCCGGCGCCTCCGGTTTGCAGGTGCGCAACGCGCTGGTGGAAACGGCGAACCCGGACTTCCTGGGTGACGATTCCGCGCCCATAGACCAGGGTCACGGCATGATCGACGCCGCCGCGGCCTACGCCGCGCTCGAGGCTGGCACGGTCAGCAACGACCTGCCTTCCGGTCCGGGGAGCAACTCCGTGAAAGGCAACATCGCCAGCGCCGGGATCCACACCATCCAGCTGGGCAACGCCGGGTTCGCCACCCACATTGGCGACCTGGTGCCGGGCCACGTGGCGCACTTCTTCTTCCAGGTGTCCCCGGACGTGGAGGCCCTGCAGATCGGCCTGATCAACGTGGACCAGGAGTTGCCGCCGGGATCCCAGAATGCCTTTTTTGGCGACGACCTGTTCGTGAAGGTGCAGGACTCGTTGACTTCGGACGTGGCGGACATCCTGCCTGGAAGCCCGTTCATTCCCTCGGACACCGTGCGCGTGGTGCCGAACCCGCATTCCGGCATCGTGCGCGTTGCGGTGATGGGCGACTGGACCAATGCCGGGCGCATTTCCACGGACCTGGTGGTGCGCGCCGTGACGGGCAAAACGCCCAAGGTCACCGATCACGGCAAGCTGGCTCAGGGCGACAGCCGCGTGCTCAACGTCGAGGTTCCCGCCGGTACCGCGGAAGCGCATTTCGAGCTGCGCTGGAACCAGGACTGGGGCGCTTACCCGACGGACGATCTGGACATGATCGTGTTCGATCCGAACGGCAATCCGATTTTCGAGTCGACGCCGGACGGACCGGTGTTGCCTGCCGCGACCCTGAACAGTCCGGAGCGCCAGTTGGTGGACAGCCCGGCGCCCGGTACTTACGTGGTGCTATTGCAGGGCTTCACCGTCTGGGGCGATCGGGGCAACGACAGCCAGTACTCGTTTCGCGCCTTCGACGAGAACGGCAAAGCGTTCTGATTGAACCCACTCGCAGTCCCCAAAGGGCCGGCCACGCGCCGGCCCTTTTTTCATTGCTACACTGCACGCCACGTTCCGCGCCGGGACGCGTGAAAGGTCCTCGCCTTGAAGCTGTTCCGCTCCACCCTGGTCGTCGGTGGAAACACCCTGATCTCGCGGGTGTTCGGTTTCGTCCGGGACATGGTGATGGCCTGGTCTTTCGGCGCCGCGCCGGCCACCGACGCGTTTTTCGTCGCCTTCCGGATCCCCAACTTCCTGCGGCGGCTGTTCGCGGAAGGCTCCTTCTCGCTTGCCTTCGTGCCGGTATTCCAGGAATACCGGGAACGGCGCAGCCCGGAGGAATTGAGGGCGCTGGTGGACCGGGTCACGGGGACGCTCGCCGGCGTGCTGCTGGTGGTGACCGGAGTCGGGATCCTGGCGGCGCCGGGGGTGGTGGCGGTGTTTGCCCCGGGCTTCACCGACGATCCGGCCACCTTCTCGCTCGCCGCCGGCATGCTGCGGGTGACCTTCCCCTACCTGCTGTTCATTTCCCTGACGGCGCTGGCCGGCGGCATCCTGAACAGCCTGGGGCGCTTCGCCGTGCCGGCCTTCACCCCGGTACTGCTCAACATCAGCCTGATCGGCGCGGCGCTCTGGGCGGCGCCGCACTTCGCCCAGCCGGTGACCGCGCTGGCCTGGGGCGTGCTGGTGGCGGGCGCCGCCCAGTTCCTGTTCCAGGTTCCGGCGCTGGCGCGGGCCGGTTTGCTGCCGCGACCCCGCTGGGGCTGGCGCGACGCGGGCGTGCGCAAGATCCTGCGCCTGATGGTGCCCACGTTGTTCGGTTCGTCGGTGGCGCAGGTGAACCTGCTGGTGGACACCCTGATCGCCTCCCTGCTGGCCTCCGGCAGCATCACCTGGCTCTACTACTCCGACCGGCTGATGGAGTTCCCCCTGGGCGTGTTCGCCATCGCCCTGTCCACGGTGATCCTGCCGGATCTCTCCCGGCACCACGCCCGCGAGGACCCGGTAACCTTTTCCGCCACCCTGGACTGGGCCCTGCGCCTGGCGGTGGTGATCGGGCTTCCCGCGGCGGTGGGGTTGGGGGTGCTGGCGCGGCCGGCGCTGTCCGCGCTGTTTGAGTACCGGGCCTTCACCGGCGGGGACGTGTTCATGGCCAGCCTGAGCCTGTCCGCCTTCGCCGCCGGGCTGCCGGCCTTCATCGGCATCAAGGTGCTGGCGCCGGGGTT
>Ga0209918_1000128_pt1 | contig 56837 bp, 50 predicted proteins | sample SalPonD_shore_MG_FD_185712 | JGI IMG/M metagenome (GOLD analysis project Ga0209918, IMG submission 185712) | Salt pond soil microbial communities from South San Francisco under conditions of wetland restoration - Salt Pond MetaG... | ecosystem: Environmental > Aquatic > Marine > Intertidal zone... | reverse complement strand
TCTTCCAGATCTCCAACCAGACCACGCTCGGGAAGACCGAGGACGAGCTCATCGACCACCTGGCCAAGATCGTGGGCCAGGTCATCCAGTACGAGAAGCAGGCCCGGGCCATCCTCCTGCGGGAGGCTCCCACCGTCCTCGAGGACAAGGTCGGGCGGGCGTACGGCATCCTGAGCCACGCCCACAGCCTGCCGTTCGACGAGATGATGAACCTCATCTCCGGCGTCCGGTTGGGCCTCACTCTGAAACTTCTCCGAACACCTCGGGTAGAGACGCTCAACAGGGTCATGATCTACGGTCAGACCGCCCATCTGGAGCATGTGGCGGGACGTTCCCTCGACGAAGCGGATGCGGACGTGCACCGGGCCGCGTTCGTGCGCGAGGCCCTGGCCGAGGACGAGGCCACCGTCCGGCGCGCGCGGGAAGAGAGTCGCGACCCGGCGGACGTGGACGACGACGACGAAGCATGAGGCGGTCGGCCGCACACTTCCTTTGCTGAGGCCCGCATGAACTACAACTTCACGGATCGCGTGCGGAAGGTCCTCGCGATGGCCCGCGAGGAGGCCATCCGCCTCCAGCACGATTACGTGGGGACCGAGCACGTCCTCCTGGGCCTCATCCGTGAGGGAGAGGGCGTCGCCGCCGCCGTACTCACCAACCTGGCCGCCGACCTGGACGAAGTGCAGCGGCTGGTCGAGGAGCACGTGCACAAGGGGAAGTCCTCCGCCACCATCGGCGAGCTGCCGTATACGTCCCGCGCCAAGAAGGTCCTCGAGTATGCCATGGCGGAGGCCAGGGAGCTCAACCACAGCTACGTCGGCACCGAGCACCTCCTCCTCGGCCTGCTCCGGGAGGAGAAGGGCCTCGCCGCTAAGGTCCTCGGCGAGCTCGGGATCGGCCTCGAAGAAGCACGCTCCGAAACTCTGAAGCTGCTCGGTACCGAGATGCCCAGTTCTGGCTCCAGCACACCGTCGTCGGGTCCTTCCGCGCAGAAGGGCGAGAAGAAGTCCAAGACGCCCGCCCTGGACCACTTCTGCCGCGACCTCACCGAGCTCGCGGCGGAGGGGAAGCTCGACCCGACCATCGGTCGCGAGGGCGAGATCGAGCGGGTGATGGAGGTCCTCTCTCGGCGCAAGAAGAACAACCCGGTCCTCATCGGGGAGCCTGGCGTCGGGAAGACCGCCATCGTCGAGGGCCTCGCCCAGCGCATCGTCCGTGGGGACGTGCCCGACAGCCTCCAGGACCACAGGGTCCTGGCGCTGGACATGGCCGCGGTCATCGCCGGGACCAAGTACCGGGGGCAGTTCGAGGAGCGGCTCAAGGCCATCGTGAACGAGATCTCCCAGAACGATGGTATCATCCTCTTCATCGACGAGCTGCACACGCTGGTCGGGGCGGGCGCCGCCGAAGGTGCGATCGACGCCTCCAACATGCTGAAGCCCGCGCTCGCCAGGGGAGAGCTCCAGTGCGTGGGCGCCTCGACCCTCTCCGAGTACCGCAAGCACATCGAGAAGGACGGCGCGCTGGAGCGTCGCTTCCAGACGGTCATCGTGGAGGCTCCCAGCGTCGAGGAGACCATCGACATCCTCAAGGGGCTCAGAAAGCACTACGAGGAGCACCACCGGGTGGTGATCCCCGACGAGTCGCTCGTGGCCTCGAGCCGGCTGTCCGAGCGCTACATCACCGATCGGTTCCTGCCCGACAAGGCCATCGACGTGGTCGACGAGGCCGGGGCCCGGGCGCGACTCGGGGCGCAGGTGCCGCCGCCCGAGGTCCAGGAGCTCCAGGAGGAGCTCGACGGGCTCTCCGACCGCAAGGACGAGGCGATCCGGGACCAGGACTTCGAGCGGGCGGCCGAGCTCCGGGATCACGAGAAAGAGATCCAGGAAGAGATCAAGCGCCGCCGCGAGGTCTGGGAGAAGCAGCGCCGCGAGCACCGGCCCGTGGTCGAAGAGGACGACATCGCGTTCATCGTCTCCCGGTGGACCGGCATTCCCGTCACGCGACTCCGGGAGACCGAGACCGAGCGGCTGCTCCGAATGGAGGAGGAGCTCCACGAGACCGTCGTGGGACAGGACGAGGCCATCGAGGCCATCAGCCGCGCCATCCGGAGGAGCCGGGCGGGCCTCAAGGATCCGCGTCGGCCCATCGGAAGCTTCATCTTCTGCGGGCCCACGGGCGTGGGGAAGACGGAGCTGGCCCGGTCGCTCGCCCGCTTCCTGTTCGCGGACGAGCAGGCGCTCGTGCGCGTGGACATGTCGGAGTACATGGAGAAGTTCTCGGTGAGCCGCCTGATCGGCGCGCCCCCCGGGTACGTGGGCTACGAGGAGAGTGGCGTCCTGACCAAGGCGGTCCGCCGCAGACCCTACTCCGTGGTCCTCCTCGACGAGATCGAGAAGGCGCACCCCGACGTGTTCAACATCCTGCTCCAGGTGCTCGACGACGGGCAGCTGACGGACAACTACGGCCGGGTGATCGACTTCAAGAACACGGTCATCATCATGACCTCCAACGTCGGGGCCCGGGACATCACCTCGACCTCGAGCCTGGGCTTCCATGCCGAGGAGGGGATGGGCTACGACCGGATCAAGGACCGGGTGCAGGAGGAGATCGAGCGCACCTTCGCCCCCGAGTTCCTGAACCGGCTCGACGAGGTGATCGTATTCCATCCGCTCGACCGCGAGCAGATCGGCCAGATCGTCCACATTCAGCTTCGCGACGTGGAGGAGAGGCTGGCCGAGGAGAAGCTGACGCTCAGCCTCTCCGAGGAGGCCGTGGCCTTCCTCGTGGAGCAGGGGTACGACCAGAAGTTCGGCGCGCGTCCGCTCAAGCGGACGATCCAGCGCTACATCGAGGATCCTCTCTCGGAGAAGATCCTGATGGCCGAGTTCGCCCCGGGAGACGAGATCCTGGTGGAGCTTTCCGACGAAGATCCGGAATCGCTGGTGTTCCGGACGGCCACGCCGTCCTCCACGACGTGAGCCGGCGGCTCCCACTCGCCGTCCTCGCCCTGGGGGTGGCGCTCGCCGCTCCGGTCACGGCCCGGGCCCAGCAGACGGGGGCCCGGAGCGTCACGATCGACAGCATCGTCGTCCGCGGGAACCACCGGGTCTCGCCCACTCGGGTCATCGAGCTGAGCGGCCTGAGGTCGGGAGAGACGGTCTCCTTCCCGGCTGTCCAGGACGCCATCCACAAGCTGTACGCCTCCGGGCAGTTCGAGACGGTGTCGGTGAGCGTCACCCCCGGCTCGCCGGCCATCTTCTTCATCGACGTGACCGAACGGCCCCTGGTCGCGAGCTATGCGTTCCGGGGCCTCGAGCACGTCTCGGCGAGCACGGTCAAGGACACGGCGCGGCTGGTGGACGGCGAGCCGCTGAGCCCCACCCGGATCTCGCGGGCCGAGGAGACCCTGCGCTCCATGCTCTCGAAGGCCGGCTTCCCCCGGGCGGCCATCGACACGACCATGCTGGTGACGGAGGGTGGCTACCGGGTCGTGTTCGATGTGGACGAGGGTCCACGGCTGGCCATCACCCGCATCGACTTCGAGGGCAACGACCACTTCTCGGACGGTGACCTCCGCGGCGCGATGTCGACCGGCCAGGAGGGCTTCCTGTGGACCCACACCGGCGAGTTCCGGCGTGACCGGTTCCGCCAGGACCTCCAGAAGAACCTGCCCGCCTACTACGCCGCCCACGGCTATATCGACATGGCCGTGGCCGGGGACACGGTCATCGTCGACCCGACGACCGGGAAGGGCCGCATCGAGGTCCGGGTGGACGAGGGGCCCCAGTACCGGCTCTCCAGCTTCCAGGTGCGCGGGAACCGCCGGTTTCCCGCCCAGGCGCTCGAGAGTCGCTTCCGGCCCGCCGACGCGCCGCCGCTCGACAGCCTGCCGCCCGACGAGCTGCCGCCCTTCGATCAGGCCGCCTTCCAGGACGCCACCGGCAAGATCGGCGACCTGTACCGCGACGCGGGCTACCTGCGGGCGCAGGTCGATCCCGAGATCGAGCGCGTCCCGCCGTCGCAATCCGGCGGGCGGCGCCTGGTCAAGGTCGCCTGGGACATCAAGGAGGGCGACCCGGCCTACGTGCACCGCGTGCAGATCACCGGCAACAGCTACACGCACGACTACGTCATCCGTCAGCAGCTCACTATCCTGCCCGGGGACATCTACTCCCAGCAGAGGCTGATCCAGAGCGTCAAGAACATCCAGTCCACGGGCTTCTTCGATCAGCTCCCGCCCAGCGAAGCGGTGAAGATCCAGCCCCTCGACAACGGCGACGTCGACATCACGCTGAAGGTCAAGGAGAAGCAGACCGGGAACCTCAACTTCGGCGCGTCGGCCTCGGCCGTGACCGGTCTGGCCGGGTTCATCGGCTACGACCAGCCCAACCTGTTCGGCGAGGCCAAGAGCGGACACTTCCGCTGGCTGTTCGGCGGACGCAGCCAGGACATCGAGGTCCGCTACCAGGATCCGGCCATCAGGGGCTCGAGGTACTCGGGCTCGATCTCGCTCCTCCACTCGCGGGACATCTTCACGTTCGTGAACCTGGGCGAGCGGCGTCAGACCGGCGGCTCGCTCGAGTTCGGCATCCCGCTGTTCGGCCTTCGCGGCACCCGGCTGTTCGCAGGCTATTCGCTCTTCCAGGAGAAGACGAGCAATCTCAACCTGGTCGGCCTCACGCCCGAGCAGGCCAGCGTCCTCCTAAGCGGCACGCGGAGCACGTTCAGCCTGCGGCTCGTGCGGGACACGCGGCAGGGCGGCCTGTTCCCGGTGGCGGGGAGCCGCAACGAGGTCGACGCCGCCTACACCGGCGGACCGCTGGGCGGCGACGGCAACTACGCCAAGTACACGTTCGAGAGCCAGTGGTACGTGCCCGTGGCGGAGCTCGGCGGCGGGCTGGGCAAGACGCCCATCCAGTTCACCGGAGGGCTTACCTTCCGCGGCGGCTTCGTGGTCGGGAACAATCCCTTCTTCCGGGAGCGGTTCCTGATGGGCGGGGTGCAGCTCGGCGAGCAGCTTCGTGGGTACGGGGAGGGGACCGTCACCCCCCTCGGCCACATCCCGAGGTCCTCCAGAAACGTCTCGACCATCGACCGGGCGGGCGAATCGTTCTTCGGGACCACCGCCCAGTTCGGAGTGAAGCTGTCGGGCAGCGTGTTCGCCGACGCCTTCGTGGATGCGGGCAACGTCTGGAAGACGGCGGCAGAGTTCAATCCTACCGACATGCTCGTGGGAGCGGGCGTGGGAGTGAGCCTCGTGACCCCGTTCGGTCCGCTGGGCATCGACTATGCCTACGGCTTCGACCGACGCGACGTCCTCGGACGTCCCGACCCGGGGTGGAAGTTTCACTTCAAGTTCGGGAATGTCTTCTGATCACAGGAGTAGACGACGTGAGGAACACCCATGCGACAGCGATCCTTCGCGGGCCGGCCCTGGCGCTGGCCCTGGCCGCGGCGCTTGCGGCGCCCCTTCGTGGGCAGGGGACCCCGGCCGGCCAGAGCGGGCCGAGCACGCCGCCCCCGCAGGGGACGAAGTTCGTCTACATCAACTCACAGACCCTCCTCCAGGCCACGCCGGGCGCTTCGGAGGCGCAGCAGACGTGGAACCAGGAGCTCCAGAGCTACCGGTCCCAGGTGCAGCAGCTCGCCGCGCAGGTGGATTCCCTGGAGCAGGCGTTCCAGCGCCAGGAGTCGATGCTGAGCGAGGCCGCCAAGACGCGGAAGCAGCAGGAGATCCAGAAGAAGCGCCAGGAGCTGCAGCAGCGCACCCAGAATCTGGAGCAGCAGGCCGCCCAGCGGCAGCAGGAGCTCTTGAAGCCCATCCTCGACAAGGTCCGCGGCGTGATCGAGTCGATCCGCGAGGAGCGGGGCTACACGATGGTCTTCGACGCGTCCGGCTCCGGGCTCCTGGCCGCCGATCCGAGCCTGGACATCACCGACCTCGTCATCCAGCGGCTCAAGGCCCGGGGAGACAGTACGGGCAGCGGGAACGGCGCGTCCTCGGGCGGGAACGGCGGGGGAGGCTGAGCCTCGCTCCGAAGATGCCGGCCGGTCGACGCGAAGGGCGCGGGCGGGTGAGCGAATTCCGTGTCGGTGACCTCGCGGCACGGGTCGGGGGCACGGTCGAGGGTGACCCCGAAGCCGTCGTGACGGGGATCGCTCCGGTCGAGGAAGCCGGTCCGGGTGACCTGACCTTCGTGACCAGCCGGGCCTGGGAGAGGGCTCTGTCGGGAGCCAGGCCCACGGCCATCCTCGCGCCCGAAGGCCTGCTGGCGGACGGGGCCCCGGCGGAGGCGCTCATCCGGGTCCGCGATCCGCAGGTGGCGGTCGGCCGGCTCCTGCCGCTCTTCTATCCCGGAACCGACGGCGACGGCGCCACGGCCGGCGTCCACCCGACGGCGGTTCTCGGGGAGGGCGTCCGGTTGGGCGAGAGCGTCGCGGTGGGGGCTTACTCGGTGCTCGAGGCGGGATGCGAGATCGGGGACGGGACCGTCCTCGGCCCCCACGTGCACGTGGGTCCGGGCGCCGTGATCGGACGCGCGTGCGCGATCGACGGAAGCGCGACGATCCTCGGATCGGTGCACATGGGCGACCGCGTCCGGGTCCACCCGGGCGTACGCCTCGGTACCGACGGCTACGGGTACGGTGAGGAGGAGGGGCGTCCGGTGAAGATCCCCCAGGTAGGGCGGTGCGTGATCGGCGACGACGTCGAGATCGGCGCGAACTCCACCGTCGATCGGGGCGCCCTGGGCGACACGGTCATCGGGGCGGGCACCAAGCTCGACAACCTCGTCCACGTCGGCCACAACGTCCGGATCGGCGAGAACTGCATGATCGTGGCGCAGGTGGGCGTGGCGGGGAGCACCGAGATCGGCGACCGGGTGCAGCTGGCCGGGCAGGCGGGGATCGCGGGACATCTCTCGATCGGGGAGGGGGCCCGCATCGCTGCCCAGGCCGGCGTCATCGGAGACGTCCCCGCCGGTGCGACCTACTCCGGCTATCCGGCCCGGCCGCACTCGGAGGCCATGCGGGCCAGCGCCGCCCTCTTCCGTCTGCCCGAGCTCCTCCGCCGCGTCCATCGTCTCGAGCACGGACTGGAGGAAGCGCCGGATCGGGAAGCGGGAGCGAACGGGGCCGACGACCCGGCCGGGGGCGCGGGAGAGAACGCGTGAGCGGCCCGTCCGTCCGCCTCGAGGAGGGAGGGGCGCGCCACACGCTGGCCCGAGCCGTCTCCCGCGAGGGCACGGGCCTCCACAGCGGTCGACCCGTCCGCGTGGAGCTCCGGCCCGCGGGGGCGGGGACGGGGATCCAGTTCCGGCGGACGGACCTGAAGGGCGCGCCCGTCCTCGCCGCGTCGGTCGACAACGTCACGGGCGTCGAGTGGGAGACGGTGCTCGGGAAGGGGGAGAGCGCGGTCCGCACGGTCGAGCACATCCTGGCTGCGGTGGCCGCTTTCCACGTCGACGACCTCGAGATCGCCCTGGAAGGCCCCGAGCCCCCGGCCCTGGACGGCAGCTCGGCGCCCTGGTGCGAAGCGCTGCTCGAGGCCGGCCGCGAGGAGATCGGGGGGGCCGTCGAGGTCCTGGCCGTGACCCGGCCCATCGAGGTCACCGAGGGCGACTCGACCTATTCGGTGACCCCGTACGATGGTTACCGTGCCTCGGCCGAGATCCGGTTCGAGCACCCCTCCATCGGGAGCCAGTTCACCTCGGTCGCGGTGGAGGCCGACCCGTTCTGCGACGAGATCGCGGCCGCGCGGACTTTCGGCCTCGAGAGCTGGCACGAGCCGCTCAAGGAAAAGGGGCTGGCCCTCGGGGCCTCCCACGAGAACACCGTCGTCCTCACGGACGATGGCCTGGCCACAGGAGTCGAGCTGCGCCAGCCGGACGAGTTCGTCCGCCACAAGCTGATCGACATGGTCGGCGACCTGGCGCTCGTCGGGCTTCCTCTCCGCGGCCACGTCCTGGGCATACGCCCGGGGCACCGGGGCAACGTGGCGCTGGCCCGCCGCCTGGCCCGCGAGGCCGAGGCCGCCCGGGGGCCGCATCCCGTGCTCGACATCCACGAGATCCTGGAGTACATCCCCCACCGCTACCCCTTCCTCCTCGTGGATCGGATCGTGGAGTTCGAGGCGGGTCGGCGGATCGTCGGACTCAAGAACGTCACCATCAACGAGCCCTTCTTCCAGGGCCACTTCCCGGGCCACCCGGTGATGCCGGGCGTCCTCATCGTCGAGGCCATGGGGCAGGTGGGCGGGCTCCTCCTCATGAACGAGTTCGAGCGTCCCGAGGAGAAGGTGGTCTACTTCATGTCCCTCGACGACGTGAAGTGGCGACGGCCGGTCTTCCCCGGCGACCAGATCCTCTTCGAGCTCGAGATGCTGCGCTTCCGCGGGAGGATCTGCCGGATGCACGGCGTGGCCCGGGTGGACGGGGACGACGTGGCCGAGGCCACGATGATGGCCCAGGTGGTGGACCGATGAGCGCGCCGCGGCCCGGCCCGGCAGGCGCCCCCCTCGTGGAGCTCGAGCCGGGGACCCGCCACCCCACGGCGATCATCGATCCCGGCGCCGAGCTGGCCGAATCGGCCACCGTGGGCCCGTTCTCGATCGTGGGGCCGGGCGTGCGGCTGGAGGCCGATGTCCGGGTGGGCTCGCACGTCTTCATCGAGCGGGACACGCGGATCGGAGAGGGCTCCGAGATCCACCACGGGGCGGTGCTCGGGACCGCCCCCCAGGACATGAAGTACGAGGGCGAGACGACCGTGCTCGAGGTCGGCCGCCACACCACGATCCGCGAGTATGCCACCCTGAATCGGGGGACCCGGGCCTCGGGCCGTACGACGGTGGGCGACCACTGCCTGATCATGACCTACGCCCACGTGGCGCACGACTGTCACCTGGGAGACCACGTGATCCTGGCCAACACGGTCAACATGGGCGGCCACGTCGAGATCGACGACTGGGCCATCGTGGGAGGCGTGACCGCCATCCACCAGTTCGTCCGGATCGGCGTCCACGCGTTCGTGGGAGGCGGCTCCCGGATCCCCCAGGACGTCGCCCCCTACGTCACCGTGGCGGGAAACCCCGTCGCGGCCTACGGGATCAACACGGAGGGGCTCAGGCGGCGCGGGTTCTCCGACGAGACGATTCGCGCGCTCCGCCACGCCTACCGCGTCCTGTTCCGATCCGAGGAGAACCTGGGGGACGCCCTCCGGACGCTCGAGTCGGAGGGGGGGCACGGTCCCGAGGTGCGCGCGCTCATCGACTTCATCCGGGAGAGCGAGCGGGGAGTGACCACGTGAGGGCCGTGCCGGTCGGGGTGGCCGGCGTGGGACGGCTGGGGCGCGAGCACGCCCGCATCCTGGCGGGGCTCGAGGGCGCGAGTCTGGTCGGCGTCCACGACGTCGACGAGGAGCGCGGACGGTCGGTGGCGGACGCCGCCGGCGTGCCCTTCCGCCCCGACCTCGGTCCCCTGCTGGACGCATGCGAGGCCCTCGTGGTCGCCGTCCCGACCGCCGCCCACCACGGGGTGGCGCGCCGGGCCCTGGAGGCCGGCGTGCACGTCCTGGCCGAGAAGCCGCTGGCCGCCTCGCTCGAGGAGGCCGACGACCTCGTGTCCCTCTCGGAGGATCGGGGCCTCACGCTGGCGGTGGGCCACGTCGAGCGCTTCAACCCCGCGGTGCGGAGCGCCGAGCCGCACCTGGACGGGCCCCGCTTCATCGAGTCCCTGAGGCTGGCCCCCTTCCAGCCGCGGGGCACCGACGTGAACGTGGTCCTGGACCTCATGATCCACGACATCGACCTCGTCCTGGGGCTGGTGGGTGTGCCGGTCGCGTCGCTGGACGCGGTCGGGACGCCGGTCCTCACCGACTCGGTGGACATCGCCAACGCGCGCCTCACCTTCGGCGACGGGACGGTCGCCGAGATCACCGCCAGCCGGGTGTCGGAGGAGCGCCTCCGCGTCCTCCGCCTCTTCCAGCCGAGCGGCTACCTGAAGCTGGACCTGGCGGCCGGGCGGGGCGAGTTCCTGCGGCGCAGGACCGTCCCGGGCACGGCCGGGGCCGCCACGGCCGACGGGACCGGGAGCCGCGTCCCCAGCCTCGCGGACATCGTGGAGCGGATACCCCTCAGGGGCGACGGCCGGGAGCCCCTGACACTGGAGCTCGAGGCCTTCCTGGCGGCGGTGCGCGGAGAGGCGTCGCCCGTCGTCTCGGCCCGGGAAGGTCGCGCCGCCCTCGAGGTGGCGTTGCGGATCGGTCGCTCCATCCAGCGGTTCGCCGATGTCGCTCTGGAAGCTACGTGAAGAGAGGAAGAGGCTCGGCGGCTCCCCCAGGCAGGGGCCGCGGACCCGGACGCTGATCCTGCTCCTCGTCCTGGTGCTGCTCCTGATCTTCTACCTGGGACGGGCCGGATAGGGAGAGAGCCGGGCCGCCGGACGATCTTCGTGTCCGCCGGCGAGGCGTCCGGGGACGAGCACGGCGCCCGGCTCGCCCGGGAGCTCCGCGATCGCGACCCCGAGGTGCGGCTCGTGGGGCTCGGCGGCAGCCGCATGGCCGCCGAGGGCGTCGAGCTCCTGGCCGACCTGGACCTGCTGGCGGTGATGGGGGTGGCCGAGGTCGTCACGCGCCTGCCTCGTCTCCTCGCGCTGGGCCGCCGGGTCCGCCGCTTCCTCCTGCGCGAGAGCGTCGACCTGTTCCTCCCCATCGACTATCCCGGCTTCAACCTGCCGATGGCCGCCCGGGCGCGCCGGCGGGGGGTGCCCGTCCTCTACTACATCGCCCCGCAGGTGTGGGCGTGGCGGCCCGGCCGGGCCCGACGTCTGGCGGAGGCGGCCGACCTCGTGTGCGTGGTCCTGCCGTTCGAGAAGGCCTTCCTCGAGCGCCACGGGGCCCGGGCCCGCTTCGTCGGCCATCCGCTCCTGGACGCGCCCCGCCTCCGCGACGGGGAGGGCGCGGAGCGCGCGGAGGCCGGCCGCGCCGTGCTCGGCCTCTTCCCGGGCTCCAGGGCCCAGGAGGTCTCGCGCATGCTCCCTCCGTTCCTGCGCGCGTCGGAGATCCTCCGCCGGGAGCGGCCGGGCCTCGACGTCCTCGTGGCGCGCGCCCCCGACCTCCCGCGGTCGGCGTACGACGGCGTCGACCCGGCGGTCCTCCGCCCACCCGGAGAGGTCCTGGCCGGGGCCACGGCGGCCCTCACCAAGTCGGGCACGAGCACGCTGCAGCTGGCCCTGGCCGGAGTCCCCATGGTCGTGGGCCACAGGGTCCATCCGGTGACCTACTGGATCGCACGAAGGCTGGTGGAGGTCGACCACCTGGCGCTCGCCAACCTGGTGGCCGGCCGCCGGCTCGTGCCCGAGCTGGTGCAGGACGAGATGACCCCCGAGCGGCTCGCGGGCGCGGTCTCTCCGTTCCTGGAGCCGCGCTCCCCCGAGCGGCTCCGCGTCCTTGAGGGGCTCGAGGAAGTCGGCGGGCGGCTGGGAGAGCCCGGCGGGTCCGCGCGAGTGGCAGCGGCGGCCCTGGAGCTCCTGGAGCGGACGCGCCGGTGAAGATCCGGCCCGGGCTGGCCGCGCCCCTGGCGTGGGCGACCACGCGCTTCCTCGGCGCCACGTGGCGCTTCGCGGACGCCCGCACGGGCGGGCCGCTTCCGAGTCCCTACCCGGTGAAGCACGTCGTGTACGCGCTGTGGCACGAGCATCTCCTCCCCCTGGCCTACCTCCACCGGGCGCAGGGCGCCGCGGCGCTCGTGAGCCGTCACAGGGACGGCGAGATCCTGGCTCGGGTCCTCGGGCGGCTGGGCTACGAGACCGCGCGCGGCTCGACCACCCGCGGCGGACCTTCCGGCTTCCGTGAGCTCGTGCGCGCAGGCCGTTCGGGACGGGCGTTGGCCGTGACCCCGGACGGGCCGCTCGGACCCCGGCGCAGGGCCGACAGTGGCGCGGCGCGGGCCGCGGCCGCCGCGGGACTCGCCCTGGTGCCCGTGGCGGCGGCCGCTCGCCCGGCCTGGCGCCTGGCCACCTGGGACAGCTTCCTGGTCCCCGCGCCCCGTGCCCGGGTGTGGGTGGCCCACGGAGACCCCCTCGACCCGGCGGGGCCCGAGGCCACCCGGCGCCTGGAGGAGGCCCTGAACCGTCTCACCGGCCTGTGCGAGCGGACCGCCGGGAGGGGAGGCGCCGATGCGGGTTGACGGCCCGGTGGTGGTCGACGTCCGGAGCCGTGCGGAGCGGAGGGCACGGGAGGCGTGGACCGGCGGGCCCGGCCCCCTCCTCGCCGCCGCCTCCTTTCTGTACGGGGCCGGGATGCGCGCCTGGAGCTTCCTCCACGAGACCGGGATCCTGGGCGCCGAGCCGCCCGCGCTCCCCGTCGTCTCGGTCGGCGGAGTCACGGTCGGCGGCGCCGGAAAGACGCCGCTCGCCGCCGAGCTGGCCCGGATCCTCGAGACCGCGGGGCTGCGGACCGCGGTCGTGACGCGGGGCTTTCCCGACGAGCTGGCGCTCCACGCCCGCTTCGCGCCCGGCCGGCTCGCGCTGGGACACCCCGACCGGGCGCGCGCGGTCCGCGAGGCCGCCGCCCGGGGCGCCGTCGCCGTCGTCCTCGACGATGGCTTCCAGCACCGCAGGCTGGGGCGCCGGCTGGATGTCGTGGCCCTCGACGCGGACATGGTGGGCCGGGTCCCGTGGCGCCTCCTCCCGGCGGGCCCCTTCCGGGAGCCTCCCGGCGCCCTGGGCCGGGCCGGCGCGGTCGTGGTCACCCGCCGGGAGGTCGGCGAGGAGGCCGCCGGGCGACTGGCCGGCTGGGTCCGGCGCCGCCTTCCGGGGATCCCGATGGCCCGCTGCGCGCTCGAGGCGGACGGGCTGCGGCCGTGGCGCCGAGCGCCGGGCGGAGGGCCGGGCGAGGGAAGCGCCGTCCACGACGGGGCGTCGCCCGCCGTCGCGGTGGCCGGCGTCATGAAGCCCCGGCCGTTCCTGGACGCGGTGCGGGCAGCCGGACTCCGGCCCGGGCTGACCGTCCTCCTCCCCGACCACGGCATGCCGGACCGCCCGCTCCTGGAGCGCATCGTCGCGGCGGGACGCGACGGGGGGGTGGTCACGACGGCCAAGGACGCGGCCCGGCTGGCCGACGCGATCCCCGGGGACGTGCCGATCCTGGTCCTCGCGGAGCGGTTGACGTGGGAGGAGGGAGCCGACGAGCTTCGGGCCGGGCTCCTGGAGGCCGTACGGGGCGATCCCGTGGACGGCGCGGCGACCGCGACAGCGAGGTGAACGCAGTGGAAGCCCTTCAGACCGACGTGCTCGTGGTGGGGAGCGGCATCGCCGGCCTCACCTTCGCCCTCAAGGCGGCGGAGGGAGCCGAGGTCCTCCTCCTCACCAAGAAGGGAAGGGTGGAGAGCAACACGAACTACGCCCAGGGCGGCGTGGCGGCCGCCGTCGCCGAAGACGACTCGCCGGAGCTCCACCGGCGCGACACCCTGCTGGCCGGAGCGGGGTTGTGCCACACCCGGGCCGTGGAGGAGCTGGCCCGAGAGGGCCCCGATCGGGTCCGGGAGCTGGCCGAGTGGGGCGTCCGCTTCTCGCGCGAAGGGGGCGGCCTGGCCCTGGGCCGGGAGGCGGGCCACAGCCGGCGCCGCATCCTGCACGCGGCCGACCTCACGGGCCGGGAGATCGAGCGGGCGCTCCTCGCCGCCGTGGCCGAGAGCCCGAGAATCCGGGTGCTCGACAACCACTTCGTGTGGGAGCTCCTCACGGGCCTGGACGCCAGGAGCTGGCGCTCGCGCTGCACGGGGGCCCTGGCCCTGGACGTGGAGGGGAGCCGCTTCCTGGCCATCGAGTCGCGCGCCGTGCTCCTGGCCACCGGCGGGAGCGGCCGGCTGTATCGGCACACCACCAACCCTCCTATCGCGACGGGCGACGGGATCGCGATCGGCTACGAGGCGGGCGCCGCCGTGGCCAACCTCGAGTTCGTCCAGTTCCACCCCACGGCCCTGTATCCGGCGGGCCAGCAGGCCTTCCTCATCTCCGAGGCGCTGCGGGGGGAGGGAGCGGTCCTGCGGACGGCGGACGGGCGGGCGTTCCTGGAGGACGTGCACCCGGCCGGCTCGCTGGCCCCGCGGGACATCGTCGCCCGGGCCATCGACCGGGAGCTCCGGGGGAGCGGCGAGAGCCACGTGGTCCTGGACCTCTCCGACCTCCCGCCGGGGCGCTTCCGGGAGCGCTTCCCCAACATCGCACGGGCGTGCGAGGAGCGGGGCCTCGAGGTCCCCGACGAGCCGATCCCGGTCGTGCCCGCCGCCCACTACCAGTGCGGCGGACTCCTCACGGACTGGGACGGCCGGACCTCGCTCCGCGGCCTGTACGCCGCCGGGGAGGTGGCGTGCACCGGCGTGCACGGTGCCAACCGCCTGGCCTCGAACTCGCTCCTCGAGGCCGTCGTCTACGCCCACCGCGCGGCTCGCCGCCTGACGCAGGAGCTGCCCGACCTGGCGCGGGTCGCGAGCCGGGAGGCCGAGGAGCCTCCGCTGTCCGCGGACGGGCGGGACCCCGAGGAGGTCGAGGCCCGCCTGCGCGAGGTCATGTGGTCCCGCGTGGGGATCGTCCGCTCGGACGATCGGCTCGAGGCCGCCCGGGAGGCGATCACCGAGCTGGCCCACCTCCCGGTCCGGAGCGACGGGACGGGCGACGGCGCCATGCGCGCCCGCGAGTGCGCCTTCCTGGAGCGGGTCGCCTCGCTCGTGGTGCGCTGCGCCCTCAGGCGCCGCGAGAGCCGTGGCCTCCACTACACCGAGAGCCATCCCCACCGGGACAGCGAGCGTTATCTGCGGGACACGGTGCTGGCGGCGTGAGGGCCTGCCGCGGGCCGGCGGCGTGAAGGTCCTGGTGGCGGCCGTGGGCGGGCCCGGCCGCGGGCCGCTGGCCGAGCTCATCGCCGAGTACGAGGATCGAGCCGCTCGCTACTTCGACCTCGAGACCGTGGAGGTGGCGCCCGGCGGGGCCGGGCTCTCCCCGAAGGCCCGGATGGAGGAGGAGGCCGCCGCCCTCCTGCGGAGGGTGCCCGAGGAGCTCGACCTCTTCGCCCTCACTCGGAAGGGGAAGGGCCTCACGTCGACGGGGCTGGCGCGCTTCCTGGAGCGCGCGTCCACGTACGGCGCCGCCGGGGCGGCCTTCGTGATCGGCGGCGCCCACGGCCTCGCTCCCTCGCTCCTCGGGGCGGCCGACCACAGGATGTCGCTCTCGCCCATGACCCTCCCGCACGGGCTGGCGCGGCTCGTGCTCGCGGAGCAACTCTACCGGGCGGGGACGATCCTGCGGGGCGAGCCGTACCACAAGGGAGGCTGACATCGAAGGGGGCCGGGATGGGCGAGGCGGCGAGGCGTGGTACCGCGAGTGGTTCGGGGCCGAGTACCTGGCCCTCTACCCCCACCGGGATGAGGAGGAGGGCCGCGCGGCGGTGGAGCTCTTCCTGGAGGCCCTGGAGCCCGGCGAAGGCGCGCGCGTCCTGGACCTCGGCTGCGGCGCCGGGCGCCACCTGGAGGCCCTGCAGAACGCCGGCCTCGCGCCCGTCGGCCTCGACCTCTCGGCAGAGCTCCTGCGGAGGGCGGCCGCCGAGCATCATAGGGCGCCCGACGCCGCCGCGCCCCGGCTCGTACGTGGGGACATGCGGCGCCTCCCGTTCGGGACGCGGGCGCTGGACGCCGTGGCCAGCTTCTTCACCTCCTTCGGCTACTTCTCGACCGTGGAGGAGGACCGGGAGGTCCTGCGCGAGGTGCGCCGCGTCCTCCGGCCCCGGGGCGGCTTCTTCCTGGACTTCCTCCACGCCGACCACGTCCGCGCCCACCTCGTCCCCGAGGACCGGCGCGAGGTCTCCGGCCGGACCGTCGTTCAGCGGCGGCACATCGAGGGCCCCTTCGTCGTGAAGGAGATCGAGATCTCCCGCCCGGACCGACAGACTCCGGAGACCTACGAGGAGCGGGTCAGGCTGTACGAGTCGGACGAGCTCGAGGTCATGCTGCACGAAGCCGGCCTGCAGCCGGAGGCCCGGCTGGGGGGGTACGATGGCGGTCCGCTCGAGCCCTGCTCCGAGCGGATGGTGCTGGTCGGGAGGAAGGCGTGAGCGGGCGGAGCCCCCGGTTCGTGCCTCGCGTTCTGGCGCCGGCGGGCACGCCCGCCGGAGACCTCCTGGCGGGCGAGGGCGAGGTGCGGACGCTCCTTCCGGGACTCCCCGCCGACGCGGACGCGCTCCGGGCGCTGGCCGGGCGAGGACCGGCGCGGCTCTCCGCGGATGCGTTCGGGACGACCGGGCCGGCGACCCGTGAGAAGCTCGAGCGCATCCTGGAGGGGGAGGGCGTGCTGGTCTCCACCGGGCAGCAGCCCGACCTCTTCCTCGGCCCCCTGTACGTCCTCTACAAGGCGCTGGGGGCGCTCACGCTGGCCGCGGCGCTGGAGGAGCGCTTCGGTGTGCCCACGCTCGGAATGTTCTGGGTCGCCTCGGACGACCACGACTGGGACGAGGTCGGGCGGACGCGGGTCCTCGACCCGGACGGCGAGATCCGGGAGGTCCGGCTGGCCCCGCCGCCGGGCCGGGAGGGGCGCGCGGTCGGCCTCACCGCGACGCCGGACCGGATCGAGGACTGTATCGCAGAGCTATTCCAACATTTGCCCGCTTCTGATTTTACGAGCCTTTATATCGAGTCGATTCGAGAAGCGTATCTGCCCGGACGGAGTCTCGGAGAAGCGTTCGGCGGGCTCCTGGGCGAGCTCCTCGGGGACGTGCCCCTGGCGTGGCTCGATTCCGCGGCCGCACGGCCGGCCTCGGCGGGGCTGTTCGCGCGGGCGATCCGGGAGCGAGAGGCGGTGTCGGGGGCCCTCCGCGCGGGAGAGGAGGGCGTGGCCGGGGCGGGCTACGAGGCGCAGCTCCACCGGCGTGCCGGTGGGATCCCCGTGTTCGTGGACGGGCCCGACGGCCGGACCCGCCTCCTGGCGGTCGAGGGCGCGGGCGTGAAGGTCGGCGGGAAGGGCCCCGGGCGCGCCGAAGAGGAGATCCTCGCCGAGCTCGAGGAGCATCCCGAGCGCTTCAGCCCCAACGTCGCCCTCCGGCCCGTGCTCGAGTCGTGGCTCCTTCCCGTGGCGGCGGTCGTCCTCGGCCCGTCCGAGACCGCCTACTGGGCCGAGCTTCCGCCGCTGTTCCGGTGGGCCGGAGTCTCCCTCCCGGCGGTGCGGCCCCGGCCATCCTGGACCCTTGTCGAGGCCAAGGTGGGGAAGGTCCTCGAGAAGGTGGGGGCGGAGCCCGCGGCGTTCGCCGATCGGGGCAGGTCGCTCTCGGAGCGGGTCACCGAGGAGGGGCTCCCGGAGGGCGTGCGCTCGGCGCTCGCCGAGGCCCGCCGGAGCGTGGGCGCCGCGTTCGGACGCCTCGAGGAGGCGGTGGAGGAGGAGCTTCCGGGGGTGCGCGGCTCGGTGGGCTCGGCGCGCCACGGGGCGTTCGGGGCGCTCGACGACCTCGAGAAGAGCGTCCGGGACCGGGTACGGGAGCGCCAGGGGATCGTCCTCGACCAGATCGAGAAGGCGGCGCGCCATCTCTACCCGGCCGGAGAGCCGCAGGAGCGCGTCGTGAGCCCGTTCTACTACCTGGCCCGCTACGGCTCCTCCTTCCTGGAGGCCGGCCGGAAAGCGGCCTCCGACTGGGAGGAAGCACGAGGCGCGGACGTTGCCGGCCCGGAGGGAGCCCGGTAGAATCGGACACGCCGCCGGATGTCCGGCCGACGTTCGCGCATGCACCGGAGCCTCCAGATGTTCGTCTGGGCCCTCGTCGTCATCGTCGTCCTCCTCATCCCGATCCTGGCCATCGTGCTGGACTCCCAGATCGGGAACGCCCTGGCGGACCGTCTCTCCGGCGGCTCCACGCGTGGCGAGCTGGACGGGCGGATCGAGGCCCTCGAGTCGGAGGTCCGCTACCTCACGGCCACGGTCGAGGAGCTCCGCGAGGAGAGCCGGTTCCTGCGTGCTCTGGTCGAGGGCGAGACCGACGAGGCGCAGGCGCCTCGCCTCCGGTCGCCCGGCGAGGAGGGACGCCGCCCGCCCGGCGTTGACTGAGCCGCGCCGGTGAGCCTCTCCGAGGAGCCGGCCGCGGCCGGGGCGTCCCGGGCCCCCGCGAGCGGCCCCGCCGACGGCCGCGCGCGCCCGTCCACCGCCCGCTCGGCCGTGTCGGTCGGGAGCGGGATCCTGGTCTCCCGGGTGACCGGCTTCGCCCGGGACGTGGCCATCGCCGCCTTCTTCGGGACCGGGATCGCGGCGGACGCCTACAACGCCGCCCTCCGCATCCCGAACACCCTCCGGAACCTCCTGGGCGAGGGGACGCTGTCGGCCTCCTTCGTCCCCATCTACAGCGCCATGCTCGAGGAGGACCCGGAGGCGGCCGACCGGCTGGCGCGCGCCGTCCTGGGCGTGGTGCTCGGGATCGCGGCCCTGCTCTCGGCCGCCGGCGTGCTCCTGGCCCCGTGGCTCACCCGCGCCCTGGTCCCGGACTGGAGCGGGGAGTCCGTCCGGCTCACGACCTCGCTCGTCCGCATCCTGTTCCCGATGGCCGGGGTGATGATCGTCGGGGCGTGGGCGCTCGGCGTCCTCAACAGCCACCGGCGCTTCTTCCTCCCGTTCGTGGCCCCGGCCGCCTGGAACCTCGCCCAGATCGGGGGTCTCCTGGCCGGGAGCTGGCTCGGATGGGGGTCGCTCGTCCACGTCCTGGCGTGGGCCACCCTGGTGGGGAGTGGCCTCCAGGTGGCCGTCCAGCTCCCGTCGATCGTGGGGCTCCTGGGCCGGGTCCGGCCGCGCCTCGAGATCGGGTGGAAGCCCCTCAGGCGCGTGGTCGGCAACGCGCTGCCCGTCATCGGGAGCCAGGGCATCTTCCAGATCTCGAGCCTGGTCGACCTGGCCCTGGCCAGCTTCGTGGCGCACGGGGCGCTGGCGGGGATCTATTACGCCCAGCGCCTGGCCTACCTGCCGCTCAGCCTGGTGGGGGTGTCGGTGGCCACCGCCTCGCTGCCGGAGATGTCCCGCGACACGCGCTCTCACGCCCTCCGGCGGAGGCTCCGGTCGGGGTTCCTCCAGATCCTCTACCTCACGTTCCCCGCGGCCCTCGCCTTCCTCCTGTTCGGGGACCTCGTGGTGCGGGTCCTGTTCGAGCGAGCGGCCTTCGGGGCGGGGAGCACGGCACTCGTCACGGGGATCCTCTTCGCCTTCGCCCTCGGGCTGGTGGCCACGAGCTCGGTGAAGCTCTTCGCGAGCGGCTTCCACGCGATGCAGGACACGAAGACGCCCATGAAGATCGCGGCCGTCTCCATGACGGTCGGCATCGGGCTCGGCGCGGCGCTGATGTTCACCTTCCGGAGCCGGGGGCTAGGGGCGCTGTCGGTGAGCGGGCTCATCCTCGGGGGCTCGGTCGGCGGCTGGCTCAACCTGGTCCTCCTGTGGGGGGGGCTCCGCCGCAGGCTCGGGGTCCTGTTCGAGGCTCCCGTCCTCCCCGTCGTGGGCCGCATCGTGGCGGCCTCGCTGGTCGCCGCCGCGGTGGGCGAGCTCGTCCTGCACGCGCTCGGCGTCCCGCCGCAGGGCGCCGACCTGGCCCGCAAAGCCCTGGTCCTGGCCGGAACGCTGGGTGCGGCGGGGGTATCATACGTCCTGATCGCAGGAAAGCCCCCACGCGGCGACGCCGGAAGCCATGCCCATCCAGCCGACCGAGGCACGTGAAGCGCTGCGCGCGCAGGCGGCGGAGCTGCCGGCGCGCCCCGGCGTCTATCTCTTCCGCGGAGAGGACGACGAGGTCCTCTACGTGGGGAAGGCCAAGTCCCTCCGCTCGCGCGTCCGCAGCTATCTCAACCGGGACCCCGGCCGCTCCCTCAAGGTGCGCGAGCTGGTGCGCCGGGCTCGCCGGGTCGAGGCCATCGTGCTCGACTCCGAGGCGGAGGCGCTCCTCCTCGAGTGGAACCTCATCCGGGAGCACGAGCCCCGGTTCAACATCCAGCTCCGCGACGACAAGAGCTACCCCTACATCAAGGTCACGGTGGGCGAGCCCTTCCCGAGGGTGTTCGTGACCCGGCGGCTCGAGCGGGACGGCTCGCGCTACTTCGGCCCCTTCACGGACGTGGGGCCGATGCGGAGCGCGCTGCGCATGATGAAGAAGATCTATCACGTTCGCAGCTGCCGTTACGACATGCCCCGCGAGATGCCCGAGCGCCCGTGCCTGGACTACCACATCGGCCGCTGCAAGGCGCCGTGCGCGGGCTACCAGACCCGCGAGGACTACCGGGCCATGATCGACGAGATCCTCGAGATCCTCTCCGGGCACACCGGGGAGGTGAAGGAGACCGTGCGGGGGCGGATGGAAGCCGCATCGCGCGAGCTCGACTTCGAGCGCGCGGCCGAGCTGCGCGACGTGCTCCGAGGGCTCGCCACGCTCGAGCGGCGCCGCACGGCCGTGGACTATCGGGGCGGGGACCGGGACGTCCTGGGGGTGGCCCGGCGGGGCGGCCTGGCGGCCGGCGTCCTCCTCCGGGTCCGCGAGGGGCGCCTCCTCGGCCGCGAGATCCACTTCGTCCGGAACGTGGAGTCCGAGGAGCCTGCACCGGTGGTCGAGGCGCTCGTGGAGGGCTTCTACCTGCGCCGGGAGGACCTCCCGCCCGTCCTCCTCGTGCCAGAGGACTTCGGCGACCGCGACCTGGTGCAGGAGTACCTCTCCCTCCGGAGGGACGGGGCCTTTGAGATCCGGGTCCCGAAACGGGGCACGGGACGGCACCTCCTCGAGCTGGCCGAGCGGAACGCGGCCCACACCCTGGAGCGCGAGGGCCCGGCCCGGGGCCGGAACGGAGCCGGGGCGCCGCGGGGGGAGGCCGGGACGCCGGCGGAGGGCGAGGCGCCCGAGGCGGCCCGCCGGCTGGCCGACGCGCTCGGTCTCCCGGCGCCCGCGCGCTCGCTCCTGTGCTTCGACATCTCGACCCTGCAGGGCGCCGACTCGGTGGGGAGCGCGGTGTGGCTCGAGGACGGCCGGCCGCGGAAGTCCGAGTACCGGAAGTTCCGGATCCGCGAGTCGGGCGGCGACGCACCGGACGACTACGCGATGATGCAGGAGGTGGTCGGCCGCTACTTCCAGCGTCGCGTGCGCGAGGGAGGAGGGCTCCCCGACCTCGTGGTCATCGACGGGGGCGCCGGGCAGCTCGGGGCGGCCCGCCAGGCCATGGAGGCCGCGGGCGTGTCGGACCTCCCGGTGGTCGCCCTGGCCAAGCGCGAGGAGGAGGTCTACCGGCCGGACGAGAAGGAGCCCCTCCGCCTCGGGCGCCGGGACCCGGCCCTCCACTGGCTGCAGCGGGTGCGCGACGAGGCGCACCGCTTCGCCCTGAGCTACAACCGCACGCTCCGCCGGCGCCGCACGCTCCGCTCCCGCCTCTCCGACGTGCCCGGGGTGGGACCCGCGCGCGAGCAGGAGCTCCTCCGCCGGTTCGGGAGCCTGGGCGCCGTGCGGGATGCCACCCTCGAGGAGCTGGCCGGGACCGACGGCATCGGCGAGCGGATGGCCCGCCGCATCCAGGAGGATCTGGCCGACGGGGAAGGGGACGGTATCGGCGGAGAGGGCGGGACCGGGTGACGGTGAGGACCCGCTTCGCGCCCAGCCCCACCGGCGAGCTCCACCTCGGGAACGTCCGCACGGCGATCCTCAACTGGGCGCTGGCGCGCCGCCACGGAGGGGCGTTCATTCTCCGCTTCGAGGACACGGACGTCGAGCGAGAGGTGCCGGGCGCGGCCGAGCGCATCCTCGAGGGCCTCGACTGGCTCGGCCTCGACCGGGACGAGGGGCCCCGGCGGGGAGGTCCCTTCGGACCCTACCGCCAGAGCGGCCGGATGGAGCGCTATCGGAAGGCCGCCGACCGCCTGCTCGAGGCGGGCCTGGCGTATCCGTGCTTCTGCACGTCCGGGGAGCTGGAGGAGCGCCGCCGCCGGGCGCTCGAGGAGGGCCGGCCGCCCCGCTACGACGGCCGCTGCCGCGACCTGGACGCCGCGCGCGTCGAGGCGCTCCGGCGGGACGGGCGGGAGCCCGCGCTCCGCTTCCGGACCGAGCCCGGGGAGGTCCGCTTCCGGGACGGGATCCGGGGCGAGATCGGCATCGACGCCGCCGCGTTCGGGGACTTCGTCATCGTGCGTCCCGACGGTCGCCCCACCTACAACTTCGCGGTGGTCGTCGACGACGTGGCCATGGAGATCACCCACGTGATCCGGGGCGCGGGTCACCTTCCGAACACCCCCAGGCAGGTGCTCCTCTACCGCGCGCTCGGGGCGGGGCTTCCCGAGTTCGTCCACGTGCCGCTCGTCCTCGGCGCCGACGGACACCCGCTCTCCAAGCGGAGGGGAGCCCGCGGCCTCCTGGAGTATCGGGACGAGGGCTACCATCCGGACGCCGTGCTCAACTACCTCTCCCTCCTGTCGTGGTCGAGCCCGACGGGGGACGAGGTCCTGGGCCGCGAGCGCATCGTGGAGGAGGTCGACCTCGATCGGCTGGGCGCCTCGGACGTCGAGCTCGATCCCGAGAAGCTCCGCTGGCTCTCGGGCGAGCACCTGCGCCGCGAGCCGGCCGAGCGGCTGGCGGCCCGTCTCGGGCCCTTCGCGGCCGAGCGGGGGCTGGCGCTCTCCGAGCGGGACCTTGTGGCCGGAGCGGAGGTGCTCGCCGACCGCATGCGCACCCTGCGGGAGGGCGCCGACCTCCTTGCCGGGCTCATCCTGGTCCCCGCACCCTCGGGACGGGCCGCCGGCGCGCTGCAGGCCCCGGAGTCACCCGCCGTGCTCCGGGCCGCGAGCGACGCGTGGCGGGCCCTTCCGGCGTGGGGGCGCGAGGAGGTACGGGCCGGGCTGAAGGAGGCCCGGCAGGCCTCGCCCGCGTCGGGCGCGGGGTTCTACCATCCATTGCGGGCGGCGCTCACGAGCGCGCTCGAGGGACCGGACCTGGCCGACGTGGCCTACGTGCTGGGGCGGGACCGGACCCTGGGCCGGCTGGAGCGGGCCCTGGAAGGGCTCGAAACGGAAGACGCATAGCTCACCCTGACGACGAAAGGAAGACGATGGCGCACCGAGAGCTGGAATGCGGGGCCTGCGGGCGGGCCGAGCCGGCCACGCCCGGGGCGACGGTCTGCCCCTCCTGCGGCAAGCCCCTCATGGCCCGCTACGACCTGGACGGCCTGGACGCGGCCGCGCTCCGCGAGGCCTGGGCCTCGCGGCGGGGCGGCGGCATGTGGCGCTTCCGCGAGCTCCTCCCCCTGGCCGACGCCGAGACGCCGGTCAGCCTGGGGGAGGGCGACACGCCCCTCCTCGACGTCCCGCGGCTCGGCGGCGAGCTGGACCTGGACCTCCGGGTCAAGGTCGAGTCCGGGAACCCGACCGGGAGCTTCAAGGACAGGGGGCTGTCGGCGGCCGTGACGCGGGGCTCCCTGGACGGAGCGCCGGGCTTCGTGGTCCCGAGCGCCGGGAACGCCGCCGCGGCCCTCTCGGCCTACGGGGCCCGGGCCGGCCTGCCCGTGCGCGTCTACGTGCCCGCCGACACCCCCGGCGGGGTCCAGGCGCGCTGCCGGCACTACGGCGCCGAGGTCGTAGAGGTGGACGGCCTCATCACCGACTGCGGACGGGAGGCGGCGGCCTACGCGGAGGAGACCGGAGCCTTCTCCGTCTCCACCCTCCACGAGCCCTACCGGCTCGAGGGGAAGAAGACGATGATGCTCGAGATCGTCGACGCGCTCGGCTGGAAGGCGCCCGACGCGATCGTCTACCCGACCGGCGGCGGCACGGGGCTGATCGGGTCCTGGAAGGTCCTCGGCGAGCTCGTCGGGGCCGGGGTGCTCGAGGAGGCGCCGACGCGCATGTACGCCGTGCAGAGCGAGGGGTGCGCACCGATCGTGCGGGCCTTCGAGGACGGGCTGGAGGAAGCCCCCCGATGGGACGACGCGGCCACCGAGGCGTGGGGCCTCCGGGTCCCGAGCGCGCTCGGTGACTTCCTCATCCTGCGCGCGGTCCGCGAGACCGGCGGGGGGGCCGTGGCCGTCTCCGACGAGGCCATGCGCCGCGGCGCCCTGGACCTCGGCGCCGCCGGGATCGACGCCTCGATCGAGGGAGGCGCGACGCTGGCCGGCGCGCGGGCCCTCCGCGAGGCGGGCGAGCTGGGGAAGGGCGAGACCGTCGTGCTGTTCGACACCGGCAGCCTCCTCACCTACTGAGATGGGCGGGCGCGGGAGCACGAACGGCGGAACGGGCGGGGGCGACGACGCGTTCGGGACGGGGCCGGCAGGCGGCCGACGGGCCCTGTTCGACCCCTTCGCGGGCATCGCGGGCGACATGGTCCTCGGCTGCTGGATGGACCTGGGGCTCGACCGGGAGTGGCTGGCCGGCCTCGCCGACCGGCTCGAGCTGTCGTTCGAGGTGATCGAGGTCGAGCGCGTCGTGCGCTGCGGGCTCGAGGCCGCGCGGGTGGCGCTGGAGCCGGCGGCGGAGGCGCACGGCAAGGCGGGACACGGCCGCCACTGGACGGAGATCCGCGAGCACCTGGAGCGCGCCCCACTCATCGAGGAGGCCCGCCCCCTGGCGCTCGGGGCTTTCGCCCGCCTGTCGGAGGCGGAGGGCCGCGTGCACGGGGTTCCCCCCGACGAAGTCCACTTCCACGAGGTGGGCGCGGTCGACGCGATCCTGGACATCTGCGGGGCCGCCGAGGGGTTCGTCCGTCTGGGCTTCGAGGAGGCCGCGACGCGCCCCGTGACGCCCGGGGGGGGGTCGGTCGTCATACAGCACGGGGAGTATCCGGTACCCGCCCCCGCGACGGCCTACCTCCTGGAAGGGACCGCGATCCGGGCGGACGGGTACGAGGGCGAGTGCACGACCCCCACCGGGGCGGCGATCCTGGCGGAGCTGACGCGAGGACGTCCGCCGCGGGGCGACGTGGTCGTCGAGAGGGTGGGCTACGGAGCCGGCACCCGGGATCCGGAGGACCACCCCAACTGCCTGCGCGTGTGGGCGGTGAGGGCCGCGGAGGACGGGCGCGCCGCGCTGCTCCTCCAGGCCGACCTCGACGACCTGAGCCCGGAGTACGTGCCCGAGCTCATCGAGGCGTGCCTCGAGGCCGGGGCGCTGGACGCCACGGTCCACGGCCTGACGATGAAGAAGGGCCGGCCCGGATGGCGGGTCGAAGCGCTCGTCCCGCCCGGACGACAGGGCGGGGTGGAGGACGTCCTGTTCGAGCACTCGACCACCCTCGGAGTCCGGGGGTGGAGGACGTTTCGGCGCGTGCTCGCGCGCAGGGTGGAGGAGCGGGAGTGGCGTGGACACACGATCCGCGTCAAGCTCTCCGCGGGCGGGAGCCCGGCGGAGCGGATGTCGTGGACGGGCAAGCCCGAGCACGACGACGTGGCGGCCGCGGCCGCCGCCGAGGGGATGGCTCCGCGGGCGGTGCTCCGCGAGCTCCGAGGGGATTGGCCGGATCTGGCGTGACGACCGGAGCCGGCCCGACTTGACGAACGCGAACCACGAGAAAGGAAAGGCACCGTGAGTGATTGGAGACGGCACGCGAGCCTGGTCGGGGCCCTTGCGGTCCTGCTGCTGGCGCTCGGTCCCGTGACGGGCCGGGCTCAGGAGAAGGAGAAGGCGCAGGAAGGCCAGGAGCAGAAGTGCAACCTGACCGGGACGGACGTGACGCAGAAGGCGGAGGACATGCTCGGGGAGGCCACGAAGGCAGAGAGCGACTCCGCGGCCGCGGACAAGTACCAGAGCGCGATGCGCCTGATCACCGTGGCCCTGAGCTCGAACGCCCAGGACCCGGCGGCGCTGTGGCTCAAGGGGCGGGCGAAGGTGGGCCTGCGCAACTTCGCCGCGGCCGACTCGGCGCTCGACCAGTTCGTCTCCCTGAAGCCGGGCTGCGCGACCCTGGCCCACAACCTCCGGCAGCAGGCGTGGGTGGAACTGTACAACACCGGGATCCGCGCCTACCGTGCCGGCCACGACACGGCGGCCATGGCGGCCTTCGACACGGCCAACATCATCCTCCAGGACCCGCGCTCCCTCAACAACTCGGCTCTGCTGCACCAGCGCATAGGCGATACGGACAGCGCCGCCGATATCTACCGAAAGACCATTCGGACGGGCGGTGACTCGGCCCAGGTGCGGGCCGCGACGATCAACCTGGCCGAGCTGCTCAAGAGCCAGGGCAAGCAGGAAGAGGCCTTCAAGGTCTACCGCGACTACCTTTCGGAGCACCCGAAGGCGGTGCTGCCGCGGATCAACCTGGCGGTGGGGATGGCGCAGGCCGGCCAGAAGGACAGCGCCCAGGCCATGTTGACCTCGATGCTCGAGCGGCAGGACCTGCGCTACGAGGACCTGGCCGACCTCGGGACCGGGCTCCTGCAGGTCCAGGATTACAAGTCCGCCGAGGAAGCCTTCGGGCGGGCCCACAAGGCCAATCCCTACGCTCGCGAGGGCCTCTCGGACCTCGTGCAGGCCGCCATGGAGGCAGGGGACTTCAAGACCGCCGCGGCGGCCGGCGACTCTCTCCTCGACCGCTACCCGTACGACAAGGACGCGTACCGGGCGGTGGCGCAGTCGCTGGACCGGCTCGGGAACAAGAAGGCGGTCCAGGCACGGCTCAAGACCATGCAGAGCCTGCCGCTCGAGTTCACCGACCTCAGGATGGTCCGGCAGGCCGGGGCGTACGTCGTCCAGGGGCAGGTGACCGGTGGGACCGCCGCGGGCTCCAGGGTACAGATCCCGTTCACCTTCTATGGTGCCGACGGGAGCGCGGTGGCGCAGAAGACCGTCACCATCGAAGTTCCGCAGGGGGACACGCAGGGCCAGTTCCAGGTCCAGGTCCAGTCCGACGCGCCGATCGTCGGCTTCACCTACGGCAAGGCCCAGAGCGCCTCGTAGGAGGACCGCAGCAGCACCGGATCGGCCGTCCCGCGGCGAGCGCCGCGGGACGGCCCCTCCCGCGCGACCGACCGCCCGGGACCGACGACATCAGCCGTCCGAGGGAATGAGCGTGCAGACGGAGACGCGAGAGGAGCGTTCCGCCCCGCCGGCCGGTCGGCGGCCCACGGTGGCCATCGTCGGCCGTCCGAACGTGGGAAAGTCCACGCTGTTCAACCGCATCCTGGGCAGGCGGCTGGCCATCGTGGCCGAGCGGGCCGGGGTCACGCGGGACCGGCAGTTCGCCCCGACAAGGTGGTCCGGCCGCGAGTTCGTCCTCGTGGACACCGGCGGGCTCGTCGAGTCCCCCGACCGGCCCATGGAGAGCGAGATCCGGCGGCAGGTCCTGGCGGCCATCGACCACGCCGGCGCCCTCCTGTTCGTGGTGGACGGACGGGACGGGCCCCACCCGGTCGAAGAGCACATCGCAGAGCTCCTCCGGCGCTCCGGGCGGCCCGTCCTCCTGGCGGTGAACAAGGTGGATGAGCCGGTCGGCTCGATGGCCCATCTGGACTTCTACCGGCTCGGCCTGGGCGATCCGGTTCCCGTAAGCGCACTGAGCGGCAAGGGGAGCGGAGATCTCCTCGACGCGCTCCTCGAGCGCCTCCCGCCACCCTCGGAGACCGCGGAGGCTCCCGCCGACGAGCTCGGCGTCGCGGTCATCGGGAAGCCGAACGTGGGGAAGTCCAGCTTCGTGAACCGCCTCCTGGGCGAGGAGCGGGTCATCGTCCACGAGACGGCGGGTACGACCCGGGACGCCATCGACACCTTCCTCGAGTTCGAGGGCCGGCCGATCCGACTCGTCGACACCGCGGGTCTGCGGCGGCGCTCGCGCGTGGACGACGATGTCGAGTTCTACAGTCGGGTGCGCGCGACCTCCGCGATCCGCCGTGCCGACGTGTGCCTGCTCCTCGTAGACTGCCGCGATGGAGCGGGGAACCAGGACTTCCGCATCGGCCAGGACGCGTGGGACGCGGGTTGCGGGCTCGTGTTCGTGGCCAACAAGTGGGACCTCATCGAGGACCGGGGCCCGGACGTGTTCGAGGCGTTCGTGCGCGAGCTCAGGGAACGCGCCTCCTACCTGCGGCGCGTTCCCATCCTCACCGCCTCCGCTCTGACGGGGCGGCGAGTGCGCACGGCGCTGGATCTGGCGCTCGAGGTGTCCGCGAACCGGGAGCGGCGGATCCCCACCGCGGAGGTGAACGAGGTCCTCGGGCAGCTCACCGCCCGCCGGCAGCCGCCGCAGGGCGGCCGGGGCGACGTCCGCATCTACTACGGGAGCCAGGTCGCCACCGCGCCGCCCACCTTCGTGCTGTGGGTGAACCGCCCCTCGGAGCTGGCCGACCACTATGTGAGATACCTCGAGAACGGCTTCCGGGACGCGTGGAACTTCGAGGGCACGCCCATCCGGATCCGCCTCAGGCGGCGCGAGAAGGACCGGCGGTGAGGGTCGCGCTCCTCCTCCTGGCGTCCTACCTGGCCGGCTCGATCCCCAGCAGCTGGCTGGCCGGCCGGCTCGCGGGCGTCGACCTCACGCGGCGGGGGAGCGGCAACCTGGGCGGTACGAACGTCTTCCGGGTCCTGGGCTGGAAGGCGGCCGTCCCCGTGGTCCTCGTCGACATCGGGAAGGGTTTCGTCCCGGCCTGGTTCTTCCCGGCCTGGGATGGCCATCCGGCGGCGGCGCTCGCGCTGGCCTACGGACTGTGTGCGATCGCCGGCCACATCTGGTCCCCGTTCACGGGCTTCAGGGGAGGGAAGGGCGTCGCCACTTCGGGAGGGGTCCTCCTGGCGCTGGCTCCGCTCGCCCTCCTGCTGGGCGCCCTCGTGTGGACGGGGATCGTCCTGCTCACTCGCACCGTGTCGGTGGCGTCCCTGGTTGCGGCCACCATGATCCCGGTGATCGCCTGGCTCTCGGACGCTCCCGCGTCGACCGTGGCGTTCACGGCGGCGCTGGCCGTGCTCGTGTGGTTCACCCATCGCGAGAACATCGCGCGTCTGCGCCGGGGTGAAGAGCTGGCGTTCGGTGCGGGCCGGAGGGACAACGCCTCCGACCCGCCCGAGGAGGAGCGGTGAGGGTCGCCGTCCTGGGGGCGGGGAGCTGGGGCACGGCGCTCGGCCTCGTGCTCGCGCGCAACGGGAACGACGTGACGCTGTGGTCGCACGACGCCGAGCTGGCCCGTGCCATCCGGAACGACGGCCGCAACCCCCGCTACCTCGTGGACGTCGAGCTCCCGGCGGCGGTCGAGGCCACCGCCGACATGGACGAGGCGCTCGCGGGCGCCGGAGTGGTCGTCTCGGCCGTCCCCTCCCACGCCGTACGGGAGGTGGCGGCAGCGGCTCGCCCCCACATCGCCGATGACGGACTCCTCATCAGCGGCTCCAAGGGGATCGAGATCGCCACGGGCTCGCGCATGAGCGAGGTCCTGGAGTCCGAGCTCGGCGCCGACGCGGCGCACGACCTGGTGGTGTTCTCCGGGCCCAGCTTCGCCCTCGAGCTGGCCCGCGGCCTCCCGACCGCCGTCGCCGCCGCCTCCCGCTCGTCCGAAGCGGCCGAAGCGTGCCAGGCGCTCTTCCAGAACGAGCACCTGCGCGTCTACACCCACCGGGACGTGGTCGGGACGGAGCTGGGCGGGTCGCTCAAGAACGTGATGGCGCTGGCCGCCGGGATCAGCGACGGACTCGGGCTCGGCTCCAACGCCCGGGCGGCCCTTCTCACCCGGGGGCTGGCCGAGATGGCGCGCCTAGCCGTCGAGCTCGGGGCCGAGGAGCACACCCTGTCGGGGCTGGCGGGCGTGGGCGACCTCATCCTCACGTGCACGAGCGATCTCAGCCGGAACCGACGGGCCGGGCTCGCCATCGGGCGCGGCGCGAGCCTGGACGAGGCGCTCGAGCAGGTGCGAATGGTCGTCGAGGGCGCGCCGACCACGCGGGCCGCCCGCGACCTGGCCCTCACGCACGGGGTGGAGATGCCGATCGTCGGCGCCGTATACTCCATCCTGTTCGAGGAGGTCGGGCCCCGGCAGGCGCTGGCCGAGCTCATGGCACGCGAGCCGAAACCTGAACGCTGGAGCTGACGCGTTGGTGGACGACCGCATCGCCCCAAAGGAGTACTACTCGATCGGCGAGGTATGCGGGATCACCGGTCTCAAGCCGCACGTCCTGCGCTACTGGGAGACCCAGTTTCCGGCCCTGAGCCCGTCGAAGAACCAGGCGGGCAACCGCGTCTACCGTCGTAAGGAAGTCAAGCTGGTTCAGCTCCTTCGCCATCTCCTGTACGTGGAGAAGTACACGATCGACGGCGCGCGGCGGAAGCTCGACCAGCTCCGCAAGGACGGGAAGGTCGAGCGGGCCTCGGCCGCCGCGTGGGATGCCCGCGTGATCCGGGACCTCCGGAGGGACGTGGACCAGATCCTGGACCTGCTCGACATCGACTCGTGACGTCCCCTCCCGAAGACATCCCCCTGCCGGGCGGGGACGAATGTCCCCGCATCCTGTGCACGAACGACGACGGGATCCACGCGACCGGGCTCGGCGCCCTCGCCCGGGTGGCACGGCGCCTGGGTCGGGTGCGCGTGGTCGCCCCCGACCGCCAGCAGAGCGCGAGCAGCCATTCCCTCACCCTCCACAGGCCCCTCCGGATCACCTCCACGGGAGAGGAGACGTGGGTCGTCGATGGCACGCCCACCGACTGCGTGCTCCTGGCCGTGAGCCAGATGTACGACGCGCCGCCTCACCTCGTCCTCTCCGGGGTGAACCACGGTCCGAACATGGGCGAGGACGTGCTCTATTCGGGGACGGTGGCGGCGGCCATGGAGGCCACGATCCTCGGCATCCCGGCGGTGGCCCTCTCGTTCACCGGAGAGGAAGAGTCCCTCCTGACCACCTACGAGGAGCTGCTGGTGCAGCTCCTGGGCGGCCTTCTCGAACGGGGAGGGTTTCCCGCGGAGACGTTCTTCAACGTCAACCTCCCCGACCGGGCGGCCCACGAGGCGGCCGGCGTGCGGGTGACGTCCCTGGGCCGACGGGTCTACCTGGACTCGCTCACGCGGAGCGAGGACCCGAGGGGCAGGGAGTACTACTGGATCGGCGGCGGGGAGTCTCGCTGGAGGGGACGAGAGGACTCGGACTTCCGGGCGGTGCAGGCCGGCTTCGTGTCACTCACCCCGCTCCAGCTCGACCTCACGCAGTTCGACCTCATGGAGGAGGTCAGACGGTGGGACCTGGGACTGTGAGGGACGCCTACCGGCGCGACCGGCGCCGGCTGGTCGAGGAGCTCCGGGCCGCGGGCATCGACGACCTGGCCGTCCTCCACGCCTTCGACGCCGTACCTCGCCACCTGTTCGTGCCCGAAGCCGTGACGCACCGTGCGTACGACAACGCGGCCCTCCCGATCGGGAGCGAACAGACGATCTCGAGGCCCGGCGTCCACGCGCTCCACCTCAGCCTGCTCGAGGTCCAGCCCGGCGACCGGGTCCTCGAGGTGGGCACGGGATCGGGCTACCAGACCGCGCTCCTGGCCACGCTCGGGGCGCGGGTGTTCTCGATCGAGCGGATCGAGGCCCTGGCCGAGCCCGCCCGGGAGCGGCTGGCCCGCCTCGGCTTCGAGAACGTGACCCTGCGGCTGGGAGACGGAAGCGAGGGCTGGCCCGAGGAGGCGCCCTTCGACGGGATCCTGGTCGGGGCGGCCGCGCCGGCGGTGCCCGCGCCCCTGCGCGCGCAGCTCGCGGAGGGGGGGCGCATGCTGGTGCCCGTCGGCGACGCGAGCTCCCAGCGGCTCCTCCTCGTCCGGCGAACCGGGGAGGGCTGGGAGGAGGAGGCCGTGGACGCCGCCCGCTTCGTCCCGCTGCTCGGGGAGTCGGGCTGGTGAGCGAGCGCGCTGTCGCCGGGAGCGGGACGGCCCGGAGCCGCAACCCGATCCGGAGGCTCTACGACTGGGTGCTGAGTTTCGCCGACCGGCCGTCCGGCCCGACGGCCCTCGTCCTCCTGGCCGCATCGGAGGCCGTGTTCTTCCCGATCCCTCCGGACGTCCTCCTCATTCCGCTCTGCCTCGGGCGCCCCGCGCGCGCGCTCCGCTTCGCCTTCCTGTGCACGGTGGGATCGGTGGGCGGGGCGCTCCTGGGCTACTGGGCCGGGAGCACGCTGTACGACACGATCGGGCGGCCGATCCTCGAGCTCTACGGCTACGGGGAAGTCTATCGGACCGTCGGGAACCTCTACCGCCGGAACCTCGTCGTGGCCCTGGGCTCGGCCGGGTTCACCCCGATCCCGTACAAGGTCTTCACGATCGCGGCCGGCGGATTCAAGGTCCCTCTCCTCTCGTTCGTCGCGATCTCGGCGGTGAGCCGGGGCGCCCGCTTCTTCCTGGTGGCCGGGCTCCTCAAGCTCTTCGGAGAGCCCGTCCGTGACTTCATCGATCGCTACTTCAACGTGCTGACCCTGGTCTTCGTGGTCCTTCTCGTGGCCGGGTTCATCGCCGTGCGCTGGGTCCTCGGTGGGGGCTGAGCCGCGCCGGTTGGCGCATTCCGCTGTGGTCTCCTAGGTTGGGGGCGCCGCGGGAGGGCCCGGGCCGGAAGGACGACCTCGCGGAGCGGATCCGCGGCGGGATCGTGGACTATCCGGACTTTCCCCGCCCCGGGATCGTATTCAGGGACCTGACGCCCGTCCTGCGGGTGCCCGGACTGCACCGGGACATCGCGCGGCGGCTGGCCGAGGAGGTCCGCGCGCGGGGGGCGACGGCGGTGGCGGGGATAGAGTCTCGCGGCTTTCTGTTCGCCGCGCCCGTGGCCCACGAGTTGGGCCTGCCGCTGATCACGATCCGGAAGCAGGGGAAGCTTCCGGGTCGGACGCTGGCGCAGAGCTACGACCTCGAGTACGGGACGGCCGAGCTCGAGCTGCAGGAGGAGGCGCTGGGGGAGGGCGATCGCGTGTTCGTGGTCGACGACCTCCTGGCTACGGGCGGGACGCTCGAAGCCGCGTGCCGCCTGGTGGCGCGGAGCGGAGCCGAGGTCGCCGGGCTCGGCGTCATCGTCGAGCTGGATGCGCTGGACGGGAGGGCGCGGCTTGCAGATTATAACGTATTGTCATTGCTTCATTTGTGATGCTTCGCCTGATCTTCTGGATCAGGCATGGGGCTTCACCCATACCGAGCGTGCAGGGAGCGGGAAGACGAGATGGCTGCCAGAGGGTCTGGACGTACCGGAGGAAGGCGCGGATCGCAGCCGGACGGGGCGGAGGACCGCTTCGTCCTGGCGGTCGCGCGAACGATCGCCTGGGCCCGGGAGCACCAGCGGGGCGTGATCCTCGCGGCGCTCGCCGCCGTCGTGCTCGTGGGCGGGCTGATCTACTACCGCGACTACCGGCGGAACCTCAGCGCGCGGGCGGCCACCCAGCTCGCCCAGCTCGAGGTCCGGCTCGGCTCCGCCTCCAATGCCCAGGAGGCGGTCTCGCGGATCCAGGAGTTCCTGAGCCGCTTCGGAGGCACGGCTTCGGCGGACGAGGCCCGCCTCCTGCTCGGACGCATCCAGCTGAACCAGGGGAAGCCCTCGGAGGCGCTCGATGCGCTCGACCCGCTCTCGGACCGGCCTCTCGACACGCCGACCGGCTACGCAGCGGCCCGTATAAGGGCGAACGCCTACGCGGCCGCCGGAAAGCGCGACGAGGCCATCTCGCTCCTGGACCGGGCGGCCCGGAGCGCGCGCTTCCCGTTCCAGCGTCACCGGGCGGCGGCCGACCAGGCGGAGCTCCTGGTACTGGCGGGCCGCTACGACTCCGCGGCCTCCATCTACCGGACCCTGTCCGAGGACTCGACCGCCACGGCCGGGGGGGACGATCTCTACGCCGTCCGCCTCGGGGAAGTCCTGGCCCTGAAGGCCTCCGGGGCCACGCCGCCCCAGGGCCCGCCGCTCGACACGGCGGCCGCGGCCGTGGACACGGCCGTGTCCGGCCTCACGGTTCCGGAATCGGCCGGCGGCGTGCTGCAAGGGGGCGCCGGAGCCACTCCGGCCCGGGGGGCCGCGACGGGCGGCGCTGCCTCCGGCACGTCGGACACCTCTGGAGGGGGCTGAGGCAGTAGTCCCCGCCTCGATGTGGCTCGAGGTAAACATGATCACCTCGCTTCCACAGAACGAATTATAGTGCATGTCGGTCCAGGGACGCCCTCGTTATCCCCGCCGTTATCCACATGGCGCATAATATATATTATGTTAACTAGCTGAAGGTCGGGCCCGCCACGGAGGTGGATCGGGGGCTCCGGGAGCGGACCGGGCTCCGGGGGCACTTCCCCCCTCCGGGAGGCCGAAGGCGCATGGAGGGAGCGCCGAGCGGCGTCGGGACGCCCGGCGCCGTCGGGTCCGAAGTCGTCGGGCGGCTCAGAGCCGCCCGAACATCGACTTCAGACGGAGCGCCCACACGCGCCACACGGCCTCGCGGACGATGGCGCCCGACATCTTGCTCTCCCCCGTGTCGCGGTCCACGAACACGATCGGAATCTCGCCCACCGAGAAGCCCCGCTTCCAGGCCCGGAAGCTCATCTCGATCTGGAAGGCGTAACCCGTCGAGTCGACCTGGGAGAAGTCGAGCGCCTCGAGGACCTCGCGCCGGAAGCACTTGAAGCCGCTCGTGGCGTCCGTGACGCGAAGTCCCGTTACCCACCGTGCGTACTTGTTGGCGAAGTAGCTGAGGAGCAGGCGGGACATGGGCCAGTTGATCACGTTGACCCCCGTAAGGTAGCGGGAGCCCACCGCCACGTCCCACGTCCGGGTGGCCTCGAGGAGGCCGGAGAGGTACTTCGGATCGTGCGAGAAGTCGGCGTCCATCTCGAGGAGGCGGCCGTAGCCGCGCCCGAGGCCGTCGCGAAAGCCCGTGAGGTAGGCCGACCCCAGGCCCAGCTTCCCCTCCCGGTGGAGGACGCGGACCCTGGGCTCGCCGGCCGCCAGCTCGTCGGCCAGCTCCCCCGTCCCGTCCGGGGAGCCGTCGTCGACGATGAGGACGTCGAGGCGCTCGTCCGCGGCCAGGATGGCCGGGACCATGGCTCCCAGGTTCTCGACCTCGTTGTAGGTGGGCAGGATGACGAGCGCCCTGTCCGGGCCTCCCCGGGCGTCCGCACCGCTCCCGTGCGCTCCGCTCATGCTTCCGCGTCCTCCCCGGCTACCGACGGTCCCTCTCCTCGCCCCTCCTCCGGTCCCGGAGTACCCGTTCCGGGCCCCGTCGAGTTCCCTGCCCGGGCCGCCCCCGCGCTCGCCGCGAGGCCCACGAGCTCACTCAGCACGGTCCACACGCGGGCGGCCACGGCGGTGGCCGCCGCCGCGCCCGCCGCGAGCGGCGAGAGCGCTACCAGGAGCGCCGTCATCGCCCCCTCCCGCACGACCAGGCCTCCCGGGGCCAGCAGCACCGCGTAGCCCACCACGTAGGCCGCCGCGAAGATGCCGGTGGCCGTGGCGGGGGAGACCGGGGACCGGGACCACAGGCCGCGAGTGAGACACCAGAAGCCCAGTCCGTAGATGCCCCACGAGATTAGGAGGGCCGCCCCTGCCGCGGCCAGGTCCCGGGCGCCCGGGACGCCCGCGCCCGCGTCCCCCTCCCCCACTTCCTCGCGGGTGAGGCGAGCCGCCATCCGGGTGGCCCACCGCAGGAAGGCCGGGTGGAGGAGGAGGGCCAGGGCCGCGAGCCCCCCCACCCACACGAGTGGATTCCCCACCGAGAGCGAGGCCAGGCGTCCCCCGAGGATGGAGGCGGCGATCACCGCCCCGGTGAGGAGGATGACCACCTGGTAGACCAGGGACGCCGAGAGGGCGAGCGCCCCGGAGCCCCCGGTCCGCCTCAGGTGGAGGGCGAGCCCGGAGAGCTGCCACACCTTCCCGGGGATGTACCGGCCCATGTTGGTCGTGATCCACACGGCGACCCCGCGCCGGTAGCTCAGCTCCCCGCCCACCGATCGGTACAGGTGGACCCACACGGCGCCCATCCATCCCAGGTTGGCGGTGGCCAGGGCCAGGGCCAGGGCCAGCCACCCCGGGGCCAGCCGGAAGGCGGGCCCTTCCCCGCCCCGGAACCCGCTGAGCTGCCCCCACTGCCGGTGGACGACGAGCACCGCGAAGATCACGGCGGCCAGGATGAAGAGACCGGTGAGGACCCGGCCCCACCGGGAGCGGCTCACGTCCCCGACCGCGACCGCCAGACGAGCCAGCCCAGGGCCGCCGCCACGACCAGGAGCGTGAGGCCCGCCAGCCACTCCGCCACCCCGAGCGCCGGCGAGCGGTAGACGAACCGGACGGTGTGGCTCCCCCCGGGCACCTCGACGCCCCGGAAGGCCACGTCGGTCCGGTAGACCGGCACCTCGCGGCCGTCCACGTACGCGTGCCAGTCGGGGTGCCACACCTCGCTCACGAACAGGAGGCCCGCGCGCTCGGCGTCCACGTTCAGGGTGACCTCATCGGGGTGCCACGTCCGGAGCCGCGCGCTCCCGCGCCCCGCCGCCGGCGTCCCCGCGCCGGAGCCCGCGGGGAGCTCCACGACGGCCGTGTCCGCCGGATCGCCGAGGGCGAGGGTGGCACGCGTGGCGGCGGCCGTGTCCTCGACCGCCCGAACGGCCGCCGGAAAGAAGGCGTGCGGCCGCTCGAGGCCCCCGGCCACGTCGTAGAGCCGCACCTGGCCGGAGGTCGTGTCCGGCACGAGGAGCGGCGTCCGGAGGGCCTGCGGGACGGCGACGAGGCGCAGGTCCAGCATCGGCCACAACGCCGGGTCGCGCAGGAGGTTCCGGTAGCTCTGGCTGCCGCCCACGAGCCGCTCGTACCACACGAGCCGGAAATTCTGCATGCCGGTCACGGCCGGGATGCCGTACAGCATGAGGTCGTTGGGCCCGAAGCTGTTCCCCAGCGGCCACACCCGCTCCCCCGGCCGGAGAGCGTCCTCCATGTGCGTGACGAGCGGCGCCGGGGTGAGGTAGTCGTTCGCGTCGACCGTGCGCTGGAAGCGGGCGTCTACGCGCCACAGGTCCGCCACGAGGAGAACGGCCAGGACCGCCAGAGTCCAGCGGGGGATCCGCCGCGCCGCGATCGCCTGGCCCAGGGCGAGCGCGCCCGACCACAGGAGGAGCACGATGACCCCCGTGGCGCGGAGCGCTCCGGCCAGTGCCCGCGGCGGCTGCCGCGAGTAGCCGGGCGGGAACCAGGCGCTCCCGACCCACCGGAGGAGGCCGTGCGGGGAGAGGGCCGCCGCGAGCGCGAGGAGGAGAAAGGGCGCCGAGGCCACCCAGATCCAGGTCCACGGGAGGCCGCCCCCGCGCGGAGCCCCGTCGCTTCCGCGCGGCTCGTCCGGCTCCCCGCCGCCGGCCTCGCCCTCCCGGCGGGCGTCCAGCACCCGCTGGACTCCGATCCCCGCCAGGAGGGCCGCCACCAGCGCGACGGGCGGGAACATCAGGGACGGGGCCCGGAACTTCTTCACGAACGGCACGATCGCGTAGGCGATATGGTGCACCGGGGTCGCGCCGCCCAGGGTGAACAGCAGGCCCAGGAGGCCCAGGCCGGCCAGGATCCACGTACGCCGGTCCCGCCGCGCACCCGCCACCCCGATGGCGGCGAGCGCCAGCGGGACGGCCCCCAGGTAGACGGTGTTCAGCTTGAACGGGTTGCTCCCCCAGTAGGTCTGCAGGGAGCCGATGAGATCGGGAAGGAAGAGATCGGACACCTCCTGGGGCGGCAGGGCCCACGAGGAGGCGAACGCGTAGCCGCTCTGTCCCCCGCCCCGGACGGCGTGGCGCATGAGGTCCAGCGTCGGGAGGAGCTGGACCGACCCGAGGAGCGCGGCCACGACGAAGCCCGCGGCCGCGTAGCCCGCCAGGCGGAGGAGGCGCGAGGGGGCCAGGTCCTCCGGTCCGGCCGGCTCCCTGCCTTCCGCGCTCACGAGGAGCGTCCGCAGGATCCCGTACATCAGGAGGAGGAGCGCACCGTAGTACATGACCTGCACGTGGGGCGTGAAGATCTGGAGCGCCACCACGATCCCCATCCACAGGAAGGGCGCGAGCCGCCCCGACCGGATCCCGCGCTCGAGGAGGGCGAACACGGCCGGGAGGAGTGCGGCGGCGAACATCCGCCCATCGTGGCCCCCGTACAGGTTGGCCATGTACCAGCCGCCGAACATGAAGGCCAGGCCCGCGATCGCGCTCGCCCACCGCCCCAGGTCCAGCGTGCGCGCCGCCCAGTAGGCCAGGACCCCCGCCAGCGCCACGTGCAGCACGAACGTCCACCCGATCGCGCGCCACAGCGGCATGACCAGGTACAGGAGGCTCGAGGGGTAGAAGGCCGGTCCGGGGAGGACGCCCAGGAACGGCTGCCCGCCGTATACGAACGGGTTCCACAGGGGAAGGCCGCGGCCCGCCCGGATCTCCCGGACCGCGAAGTCCCGCATCTGGTAGGCCTGGCTCAGCATGTCCGTGCCGAACAGCATGCGGCCGGAGTGGAAGACGAAGCCGGCGAAGAAGGCGAGCGCCAGGGCCGCGCACACGCAGGCGAAGGTGAGGGGACCCGGGCCCGCGGCGCGCAGGCCTTCCCACCAGCCGCCCGCGCCGGGGCGCTGCGCGACCCGGCCGGCCGTGTCGCGACCGGCCTTGCGGCCGCCCTCCCCCGCCCCGCGGCCCTTCCGGTCCGTCACGCGCGCGTCTCCTCCGTCATGTCTCGCTCGCTCCTGCGTGTGTCCCGATCATCGCCTCCCCCCCTGCGGGCGGCCACCGCCGCCCCGTAGACCGACTCCAGGTCATCCAGGATCCCGTCCCAGGAGAACTCCTCGACGGCCCGCCTCCGGCCCTCCTCGGCCACGGCGCGTGCCGCTCCCGGGTCGCGGGCCGCGCCCAGGATGGCGGCGGCCAGGGCCCCGGGCTCGGCCGGCGGCACGAGCCAGCCGCTCCTCCCGTGCTCAACGATATCCGGGATCCCTCCCACTCGCGAGGCGATCACCGGCCGCCCGGCGCGCATCGCCTCGAGGAGCACGACCCCGAGCCCCTCGGTGCCGCCCTTCCGGTCGACCACCGCCGGGAGCACGAACAGGTCGGCCTCGCGGTAGAGGCCCTCCAGGCTGGAGCGGTCCACGTACCCGGTGAGGCGGACCTGCCCCTCGACCCCCGCCTCCCGAGCCGCCTCCCGGATCACCGGCTCCCACTCGCCCTCCCCCACCACCGTGAGCTCGGCCGCGCGCTCCCGCCGCACGAGCGGGAGCGCGCGGACCAGGTGCTCGACCCCCTTGCGCTCCACGAGGCGGCCCACGAACAGGATGCGGAGGGGCTCGTCCGGCCCTCCGGACAGGGGCGGCCTCTCACCGTCCGGCCGCACTCGCGGCCCCGCCTCCCCGCCGCTCCCGGCCGCGGCGGCGAAGGGGATGACGCGCGGCTCGACGTGCGCCAGCTCCCGTACCATGGCCGCCGTCGAGCGCGAGATCGCGGTGACGCCGTCGGCCGTGCGGGCGCTCCAGCGCAGGAAGGGCACGAGGGGACGCAGGCGGCGCGAGACCCAGGTGAGCTCGACCGAGTAGAAGCTGCACACGAGGGCCGTCCGTCCTCCCGAGGCGGCGCGGGCGGCCGCCCCGAACAGCGCATGGGGCATGGGCCAGTGGACGTGGACCACGTCCGGAGCCTCTCCGCCCGCGCGCCAGCCCGCGAGCACGCCACCGGCCAGGTACGGCGGGACGAGGGCCGCGTACGCCGGAGAGCGGCCCACGCGGTCCGGGACCGTCTCGTCGTGGGTGAGGGTCTCCCAGGCCGCCGGGGCGTAGCGGAAGCGCCGGACGGGGATCCCCTCGACCTCGCGCGACCCGCCGCCCCGGTACGCGGGGGCCAGGACCTCCGCGTCGAGCCCCCGCTCCCGCGAGCGGCGGACGAGCTCGACCATCCACGGGGTGATGACGTCGCCCGGCCACCGCGGGAAGGCGGTGACCACGTGGAGGACCTTCACCTGAGCGCGGTGTCGGGCGGAGGACGGTAGGCGAGCACCCAGGTGGGCGGACTCCCGCCCCGGTGGACCACGGCGAAGCGGTCGGCGTGGGCGCGGACCGCCGGGAGGAGGTAGCGGGCCGTGGTGCCCGAGATCTCGTCCACGACGACGTAGCTCGCCCCCATCGCATCGAGGCCCCGGAGGAGCAGCTCGGCGTCGCCGGTGAAGCGGTAGACGTCCCCGCGGCGGTTCGAGACCAGGTAGAAGAGCCGCGGCTTCCGGTTGGCGATGATCGCGTCCGCGGGCGTCCCCTCGCGCGCCCAGCGGGCCGCCTCGAAGAAGCTGGCCAGGGCCGGGGGCTCGCACGGGGCCCCGGACCGGTAGGCCGCCACGCACTCGACCCGCCCGGGCGCGGTCGAGCCCACGTACGCCAGGCCCGCCGCGCCGATCGCGACCGCCGCGGCCGCGGCCCCGATCCACGCCCGGGAGCCCCCGGGGGCCCCGCCCGCGCCCGCCCCCCCGCTGGCCGCTCCGGCCCGCCCGCGGTCGGCGCGGCGTCCCTCCCCGTCCCGGCCCGGGGCCGCCGCCAGCTCCACCAACGTCCTCGCGCCGCCCAGGGCGTAGAGGAGGACGACCGGGAGCAGCGGCAGGAGGAAGCGCCGGTCCGTCCACACGGACGGCCACAGGGCGATGAGGCCCGCGTACAGCACCGCGAAGATCTCGGCCACTCCGATGCGCCCGACGGCCCTCCGGAGCCAGCCGGCCAGCGCGAGGGCGGCGACGGCGAGCCCGGCCGCGGTGAGCAGCTCGCTCCCGGCGCCGGGTGCCGCCGAGCCGGCCGGACCGCCCGTGAGCGAGCCCGGGAGGACCTCGGAGACGTAGCTCCAGACGTTCCGGGCGCCCCGCACGAAGAGACCCGCCGCCCCCACCGTCCCCTGCTCGGGCACGTACGGGTTCACCAGGACCAGCTGGCGGAGGTAGCTCGCCTGCTCGGGCGCCGCCACGTGCTGCCACGCCGCCCAGCCCCCGGCGGCGGCCACCGCCACCGCGGCGGCCAGGGCCGCCTCCCGCCAGCGCCGGGCGGCCGCGGGCGCGAGCACCGCCGCGGCCAGGAGCGGGAGGCCGGCCGTGCGGGTGAGGAAGGCCGCGGCGGCCGCCGCGAGCCCCGCCCACGCCGGCCACGGGCTCCCCTCGTCCAGCGCCCACAGCGACAGGAGGACGAGCGCCACGAAGGGCGCCTCGGAGAGGACGTAGTGCCCGTACTCGAGGAGCACGGGGTTGGCGGCCACCACCAGGGCCGCCGCCGTCCCGAGCCGTGCGCCGAGCCACCTGCGGCCCAGGAGCCCGGTGAGAGCCACCGCCGCGGTGGTGAGCGCCAGGGACGCGAGCTTGAAGAGCTGGAGCCCGCCCAGCCAGCCCAGCCCGGCCAGCACGACCGGGTAGAACGGCGGGTACTTGGCGTGGAGCGGCGCACCCGGGAGGTAGAGGTCGCGGTATCCGGAGAAGGTGCGGAGGGCCTTGCCCAGGATCATGTACCCGGCGTTGTCGCCGCCCGGGAACAGGGTGGGCTCGTACAGGAGGAGGCCGAGCGCCACGTGGAGGCCGCAGGCCACCCCCAGCCACGCGCCGACCGAGAGCCCCCAGACCCGCTCGCGGCCCGGTGCGGCGACGCCCTCCGCCGTCACGCGGCCCGGGCCGGGCCGCGCCGTCCGCGCCTCACGGTCGGTCCTCCAGCCGCTGGCGGAGGTCGTCCACCTCGCCCCTGAGCGAGGCGATGAGCTCGGCCAGGAAGCCGATCGCGAACAGGAGGAGCCCGACCACCATGAGGAGGAGGACCAGCGTGAGGAGCGGCCGGTAGCCGGCCCGAAGCGCGAACCGGAGGTAGAGGGCGATCAGCCCGACCACCGTCCCGGTCCCGACCAGGAAGAGCCCGGTCACCCCGAACAGGAGCATCGGCCGCCGGCTGAACACGAGCTGGAACCAGACGGAGACGAGGTCCAGCACCCCCACCACGATCCGGCCCCTACCGGAGTACTTCGAGACGCCGTGGCGGCGCGGGTGCAGGTCCACGTCGATCTCGGTCACCGCGTAGCCGCGGGCGTGGGCGAGGACGACCAGGTAGCGGTGCCAGTCGCTCCGGAGCCGGATGTCGTCGAGCACCTCGCGCCGGAAGGCCTTCATGGCGTTCAGGTCGTGCACCGGCACCCCGAAGATCCGGCGGGCCAGCCAGTTGTAGATCCCCGACACCAAGCGCTTCTCGTACGGGCCCACCTTGCGGCCCACGACCATGTCCCAGCCCTCGTCCACCTTCCGGACGAAGCGCGGGATCTCGGAGGGAGCGTGCTGGAGGTCGGCGTCGAACAGAACGAGGATGTCGCCCCGGGCCGCGCGGGCGCCCGTGAGGAGCGCGTCGGTCTTGCCCCGATTGCGGCGGTGCCGAAGGAGCCGGATGCGATCGACCCCCGCGCCGCGGGCCGCCTGCCGCGCGGCGTCCAGCGTCCCGTCGCCCGAGCCGTCGTCCACGAGCACCACCTCGGCGTCGAGGCCGCTCTCGGCGAGCATGGTCCCGAGCTCGCCGAAGAGATCGGGCATGTTGGGGGCTTCGTCGAAGGCCGGCACGAGGATGGAGACGTGGGGCGGCGGTCCGGACGCCGGGGGGGCGCCCGGGGCGGGCTCGCGGCTCATACCCTCTTGCGCATGCGCGCCGAGAGGATCCCCAGCTGGTCCCGGTACTTGGCCACGGTCCGCCGCGCGATCTGGACGCCCTCCTCCTTGAGCTCGTCCACGATCGACTGGTCGGTGAGCGGATCGTGGGGGTCCTCGTCCTGGACCAGCTTCTCGATCTTGGCCCGAACCCCCCGGGCCGAGACGTCCTCGCCGTAGTCGGTCGAGAGACCGCTCGAGAAGAAGAACTTGAGCGGCAGCACGCCGCGTGGCGTCTGCGCGTACTTCTCGTTCGTCACGCGCGAGACCGTGGACTCGTGCATGTCGATGTGCTCGGCCACCTCGCGCAGCGTCAGGGGCCTCAGGTGCTCGACCCCCTTCTCGAAGAACTCGCGCTGTCGGTCGACGATGAAGTTCATGACCTTGAGCATCGTCTGGCGGCGCTGCTCGATGGCCTGGATCATCCACTGGGCGCTGTTCAGCTTCTTCGAGATGAAGGCCTTGTTGTCGCCCTGGAACTTGCCCTTGTCCCTGGCGACCTCCCGGTAGGCCCGGGAGAGCCGCAGGCGCGGGAGCGACGTGTCGTTGTGGAAGACGTAGTAGTCCCCGTCGATCTTCTCGACGATGAGGTCGGGGACCACGTAATCGTCCCCCGTGTCCGCGTACTTGAGCCCCGGCTTCGGATCGAGCTTGGAGATGTGGTCCGCCGCCGACTGCACCTCCTGCGCGGAGATGCCGTGCTCCTTGGACAGCTCGCTCCACCGGTGGTTCACGAGCTCCTCGAAGTGGTCCCGGACGATCCGGTAGGCGAGCGAGTCGCTCTCCCCTCGCGAGCGCAGCTGCAGGAGGAGGCACTCGCGCAGGTCGCGGGCCCCCACGCCCGGCGGGTCGAAGCCCTGGACGACCTCCAGGGCACGGCGCCCGTCCTCCTCCGAATAGGGCGCGGAGCCGTCCCAGTAGTCGTTGTCCGTGTTCCGCAAGAAGTCGTTGACGCCCTCGACCACCTCCTCGATCGAGCAGGTGAGGAAGCCGTCCCGGTCGATGTTCCCGATGATCTCCTCGCCGAGGAGCATCTCGCGCTCGTTGAGCGGGAGGAGCTTGAGCTGGTCGCGGAGGTTGTCCCACAGGTCCTCGCTCGTGGACGGCGTGGGCCGGTAGTACTCCTTCTCCTCGTATTCGGCCTTGCGCCCGCCCGCGTCGAAGCCGTCCAGGAGGATCTCCTCCCAGTCGATCTCGTCCTCCAGCTCCTCCTCGACCTCCTCGACGAGCTCCTCGTCGTCCTCGCCCGGCTCGACCAGATCGAGGAACGGGTTGGCGACGAGCTCCTGCTTCAGGTGCTGCTGTAGGTCCAGCAGGGGCATGTACAGGAGATCCATCGCCTGGTACAGGCGAGGATTGACCTTCATCTCCTGCTTCATGCGGACTTCCTGGGAAAGCCCGCTCCTCACGTTGGCCATCTAACTCCGGCTCGTCGTCGTGGATCCAGCGATCGGGCGGCCTTCACCTACACCCCCGGCTCCCGATCCTTCCGCAGCGGACGACGCGCATCGTGCGCCGACGCCGTGCTGGCATGCTTCATGTATAATACCGCCCCCTCGCCACGCGGGCATCCCGCCCGACCTGTCACGGCAGGCGGCCTCCGCCGGGTCTCTGTGATGGGGATCGTCAGAGACGGAAGTCCTGTCCCAGGTACATCTTCCGGGCTTCCGGATCGTTGACGAGGACCTCGGCGGGGCCCTCGATGTGGATGCGGCCGTTGAACATGATGTAGGCCCTGTCCGTGATGGAGAGGGTCTCCCTCACGTTGTGGTCGGTGACCAGGACCCCCAGCCCTTTCTCCCTGAGCTCGGCCACGATGCGCTGGATGTCGTCCACCGCGATCGGATCGACGCCCGCGAAGGGCTCGTCGAGGAGCATGAACTTGGGCGAGGTGACGAGCGCCCGGGTGATCTCCAGGCGCCGGCGCTCCCCGCCCGAGAGGGCGTAGGCCTTGCGGTCCCGGAGATGTTTGATCGACAGCTCGTCGAGGAGGCTCTCGAGCCGGCGGCGGCGCTCGGCGGCCGGGATGTCCAGCGTCTCGAGGATGGCCATCACGTTCTCCTCGACGGTGAGCTTCCGGAAGATCGAGGGCTCCTGGGAGAGGTAGCCGATCCCGGCCCGCGCCCGTCGGTACATGGGCACGTCGGTGAGGTCCACGTCGTCCAGGAGGACGCGCCCCTCGTCCGCCTGCAGCAGGCCCACGATCATGTAGAAGGTCGTGGTCTTCCCCGCCCCGTTGGGCCCGAGGAGGCCCACGATCTCCCCCTGCCACAGGCTGAGGTCGACATCGTCCACGACCCTGCGCTTCTTGAAGGCCTTGACCAGGCCCTCCGCACGGAGGACGCTCCCTTCATCGCGGCGCGCCGAGGCGGACGGCTCCGCCCGCTCCCGGTCTCCCGGGCGATAGGGGGCGGTCCGCGCGCCGCCGCCCGCGGGCCCGTCCGGTGGACGCCCGTCGGGCTCGCTCATCGCAGCCCTCCCCCGCCCGGCGGGGCACCTCCGACCGGCGGCCGTCCGCCCCCGGGCGGCGCCTGGCCGCCGTCCGCCTCCTCGGCGTCCAGGAAGACGCCGATCGCGTCCACCCCGTCCACCCGGTCGGCCTTTCCCTCGACGAAGAACACGGTCACTTCCCTCCCGAGCAGGTAGTTCCGGGCGGGACGCGAGGCGCCCGCCGAGTCGCGCGGGACCAGGTAGTAGGCCCGGGCCGATCCGATCGCACGGATCAGCTCCAGGCGACGCTGCCGGGCCCCGGCCGCCGTGTCGGGCGGGGCGCCCGGGGTGGTGTCGCCCTCCGCCAGCCGCGCGCCCGCGGTGTCGGGAGGAAGCGTCCCGACCGAGTCGGCGGGGTTCCGCTCGCCCGCCGTGTCCGCCGCCGTGTCCGCGGGCTCGAAGGCCAGGACCAGGGTGTCGCCCCGCACCCAGTTCTCCTCCCCTGCGGCGGCCGGCGGCGGGCTCGCGCGGTCGGCCGCCGCCAGAGCGGTCGAGGCGCTGTCGCCGACCTCGACGGCGCTGGCCCGGCCCATCGCCTTCAGCGTGTCGATGTCGCCGTCGCGAAAAGCGAACACGAGCGAGTCCCCGTCCATGCGGTAGGGGGCGGAGACGGCCAGGGAGGGACGCTCACCGTGCGCCCACAGGCGGTCGATCTTCTCGTCGGCCACGCGGGCGTCGATCGCGTCCGAGAACAGGCGAAAGGACTCGCCCTCGGCCTCGGCCTCGCCCCGGGCCTGGACGGCGTGCACCTTCCCCGAGTCGACTTCGGCCGCGATCGTCTTCCCGGCGAGCCGGAAGTCCTCCCGCGTCACCACGGGGCTCCCGAGGAGCCGGCCCACGTGCTCGCGGTCCACGTACACCGCGCTGTCGGCCCGCGCCCGCGTGTCGCCGCGCACGATGCGCACGTCCCCGCTCAGGTGCGCCTCCTCCTCGCCGCGGAACACCATGCGGTCGGCGTCGATCTCGGCCGGGGGGCCCTTCCCCGTCGTGTCCCGCACGATCATGTGCGGTCGGCCCGTGGCCACGGTGCGCTGCGGTCCGCTTCCGCCGGGACGGAAGAACTCGACACGCGGACCGCGGAGCTCCGACTTCGACTTCAGGCGGACCAGGTGCACGTTCCCGGCGGCCACGAGCCGGTCCTCGTCCTGCCAGTAGGTGAGCGAGTCGGCCGTGAGGGTCCGCACGCTGTCCCGGTAATGCACCGCCCCGATCGCCTCGACCCGGTGCTCCAGGTCGTACTTGATCGCGCTGTCGGCCGTCATCGCGGAGGTGCCGCACGTCCAGTGGAGGCCGCCGCTCCAGTGGGTGACGTACTGTCCCGGCGCGACCTGACGGCTCAGGCTCCGGGTGGAGTCGCTCCCGGGCACGAGGACGAGCCGGCAGCCGCGCGAGGCCTGTCCGCCCCCTTCCGTCTCCTGCGCCCGGACGGCGGTCGGCCCGACCGCCCAGCTCGCGGCCCCCACCAGGAAGAGCGCCAGAGCGCGCGGCGGCACGCTCACGTCCCGCCCGCCGAGTCGGAATCCGCGGCCGACCCGGCGGCGGTCTCCCCGCGGCGAGCCCCGGCCGAATCGACCCCGGCCCGCCCGGCTCCGCCGCCGGCCGGGGAGATGGCCGAGGGCTGGAGGACGCGGACGGTATCCATGGAGGGATCGGTCACGAAGCCGCGGCCACGGATCGTGTCGCGCTGGCGGTAGAGGACGAAGGACGTGTCGCTCCGGAGCCGATCGGCCGTGGCATCGTACTGGAGCGCGCTCGTCTCCAGTCGCTGTCCCCCGACCGAGTCGACCACGATCACGTCCCCCTTCGCCTTCATGTCGCCCGACTTCATGTCGTAGATGCCGTCCAGCGCGGTCAGGGTCGAGCGCCGGGTCCCGACCGGACCGAAGAAGTCGATCTGGTAGTGGCGGAGGTGCGCCACCGATCCGTTCTGGAGGTAGTAGACCGTGTCCGCCTCGAGGTGCGCGCGGCGAACCCCATCGCGCGTCATCGTGTGCTCGACGCCGGTCATGACCTGGTCGGCGTTCAGGTCCAGGAGCTCGGGGCTCGCCACCTCCACCTTCTCCTTCCCGCCGCACGCGGCCGGGAGGAGCGCGACGAAGAGGCCGAGGACGGCCGTCACGAGGGCTGGCGCCGGTGCCGCGGGCCACGCCGGGAGCCGACGCCGCCTCACGCCACCCCCGCGCGCAGGAGGTCGTGGAGGTGGACGATCCCCAGGAGGGTCCCCTCCCCGTCCACGACCGGGAGCGCCATGATCCCGTGCTCCTCCATGACCCTCACCGCCTCCGCGGCCAGCGCGTCGGGCCCGATGACGCGGGGAGCGGTGGTCATGGCCTCGCGCACGGGCCGCCCCAGGAAGTCGGGGCGGTCCTCGGCGAAGCGGGTGAGGTCGCCCGCCGTGACCACCCCCGTGACGCGGCGGTCACCGTCCAGGATCGGGACCGTCCCCCGCCGGTGGGCGATCTCGCGCATGGCCTCGGCCAGCGTGGCCTCCGGGCCCAGGCTGGGGACCTGGCCCGGCTCGTCGAGCATGACGTCCCGGACGCGCCACAGGAGCCGCCGCCCCAGTGTCCCGGCCGGGTGCAGGCGGGCGAAGTCCTCCGGGCCGAAGCCGCGCAGGCCCAGGAGCGCCATGGCCAGCGCGTCCCCCAGGGCCATGGCGGCGGTCGAGCTCGCGGTCGGCGCCAGGTCCAGCGGGCAGGCCTCCTCGGGAACGCCCGCGTCGAGCACGACATCCGCGTGACGGCCCAGGGTCGAGTCGGGCCGGCCCGTCAGCACGATGACCGGGATCTCGAGGCGCTCGACGGCCGGGAGGAGACGCACGACCTCCTCCGACTCCCCGCTCCGGGAGACGGCCAGGAGGAGGTCCCCCCCGACCAGCATGCCGAGGTCTCCGTGCACGCCCTCGACCGGGTGGAGGAAGATGGCGGGCGTCCCGGTCGAGGCCAGGGTCGAGGCGATCTTCCGGGCCACGAGCCCCGACTTCCCGATCCCGGTCACGACCACGCGTCCCGTGCACGCCTCCATGCTCCGCACGGCCTCCACGAAGGCCTCGCCGGTCTTCCCGGCCACGGCGCGGATGCCCTCGGCCTCCGTGCCCAGCACCTCGAGGCCCCGCTCGAGGATCTCGCCGTCCGTCACGCCGCGCCGCTCCCGTCCGTCCTCCGGGCGCGCTCCAGGTAGGCGCGGACCCGTTCGTCCCACTCGCCCCGGCCGCGGAGGAGCGCTTCGGCGAACTCGCGCACCGCGCCCCGACCGCCCGGGAGCTCGCCGCACCACGCGGCGCGTTCGCGGACCTCGGGCGCCGCGTCCGCCACGGCGGCCGGGAGCCCGACGCGCTCGAGCACGGCCAGGTCGGGGAGGTCGTCGGCCAGGCAGGCGGCCTCCTCCCACCCCAGCCCGCGGTCGGCCAGGAGGTCGCCCACGACCCCGACCTTGTCCCAGGGGGAGACCTGGCGGACCTCCCCGATGGCCAGCTCCTCCGCCCGCGCCCGCACCGCCGGGGACGAACGGCCCGAGACGATGACAGACTCGATTCCGGCGGCCCGCAGGAGGTGGATGCCCACGCCGTCCCGCACGTGAAAGCGCCGGAGCTGGAAGGGCTCCCCACCGTCCGTCCCGTCCGCGACGTAGATGCCCCCGTCGGTGAGCACGCCGTCGGCGTCGAGGACGACCAGCCCGATCCGCCGCGCCGTCTCCCGCTCGATGGCCCCGCCGCTCCCGCCCCCGCTCACGCGCGCACCCGCTGCAGCGCGTCTCGCAGCGCGAGCGCTTCCTCGAGGAGCGGCTCGAGACGCTCCAGGGGGAGCATGCTCGCCGCGTCGGAAGGGGCCGACGTCGGCTCGGGGTGGACCTCCAGGTAGAGGCCGTCGGCCCCGGCGGCCACGGCCGCGCGGGCCAGCACCTCGGCGAACCTCCGCTCGCCCCCGCTCGCGTCTCCGGCGGCCCCGGGCAGCTGCACCGCGTGGGTCGCATCGAACAGGGCTGGACAGCCGCACGCCTCGCGCATGAGGGTGAAGCTCCGCATGTCCACGATCCAGCGGCCGTAGCCGAAGGCGGTCCCCCGCTCGGTCACGGCGAGCCGCTCGGCCCCGCCCTCGCGCGCCTTGCGGGCCGCGTGCCCCATGTCCTCGGGCGCCATCCACTGCCCCTTCTTGAGGTTCAGCGGGAGCCCGGTCGCGGCGGCCGCCAGGATGAGGTCGGTCTGGCGGGAAAGGAAGGCCGGGATCTGCAGGACGTCGACCGCGGCCGCGGCCGCCTCCACCTGCGCCGTCTCGTGGACGTCGGTGAGGACGGGCAGGCCCGTCTCCTCCCGCACCTCTCGCAGGAGCGTCGTTCCCTCCTCGAGGCCGGGGCCCCGGGGCGAGCCGACGCTCGTCCGGTTGGCCTTGTCGTAGGACGCCTTGAACACGACCGGGACGCGCAGCCGGCCGCCGACGTCGGCCAGGTGGCGGGCCACGCGGAGGTTCAGCGCCCGGTCCTCCAGGGCGCACGGCCCCGCCACGACCACGAAGGGGCCGCCGGGAGCGAAGAGCGCGTCCGTGGGCGGCCCGTCCACGCCCTCAGCCGCCCACGGCGGCGCGCTCGCCCCGCTCGCCGGCCCCCTTCTCGCCCTCCCCCGCGGGCTCGCGCGATTCCCGGCGGCGCAGCGCGGCCGCCACGAACGCGGCGAACAGGGGGTGCGGGTGGTTGGGGCGGGAACGGAGCTCGGGGTGGAACTGGGTCGCCACGAAGTGCGGGTGGCCCGTGAGCTCGACGATCTCCACGAGCTGGTCGTCGGGCGACACCCCGCTGAACCGAAGGCCTTCCTTCGCCAGGACTTCGCGGTACTCGTTGTTCAGCTCGTAGCGGTGGCGGTGGCGCTCCGAGACGTGCTCGGCGCCGTAGATCTCCCGCGCGTAGCTCCCCTCCTTCAGACGGCAGGGATACGCTCCCAGCCGCATGGTCCCCCCCATGTCGGTGACCTGGCGCTGCGAGTCCATGAGCGAGATCACCGGATCGGCGGTCTCACGGTCGAACTCGGAGGAGTGGGCGTCCTCGAGGCCGCAGACGGTTCGGGCGAACTCGATGATGGCGCACTGGAGGCCCAGACAGATCCCGAAGTACGGTATCCCGTCCTCCCGGGCGCGGCGGACGGCCTGGAGCATTCCCTCCACGCCGCGGACGCCGAACCCGCCGGGCACCAGGATCCCGTCGTACCGGTCGAGCCATGCCAGGTCGCCCTCGCCGACGTCCTCGGAGGAGATCCAGTCGATCTCCACCCGGGCGTCCGACGCGATCCCCCCGTGGATGAGGGCCTGCTGGACCGACAGATAGGCGTCGACGAGCCGGGTGTACTTCCCGATGACCGCGATGCGCACCGTCCCCCGGGCGGGGTGCTTGATGCGGTCGACCAGGCCCTCCCAGTTCGAGAGGTCGGGCTCGGGCGCGTCCAGCCGCAGGAGCTCCAGGATGTGGTCGTCCAGACGCTGCTCGCGGTAGCGGAGCGGAACCTCGTAGATCGTCTCCACGTCCCTGGACTCGATGACGTTGTGGACGTCCACGTTGCAGAAGCGCGCGATCTTCCGGCGGACCTCCTCGGTGAGCGGCCGCTCGGTGCGGCAGATGAGGATGTCGGGCTGGATCCCGGTCTCCATCAGCTCCCGGACCGAGTGCTGGGTGGGCTTGGTCTTGAGCTCGCCCGCGGCCGAGATGTAGGGGATCAGCGTGAGGTGGACGAAGAGCGTGTTCTCCCGGCCCACGTCCTGGCGGAACTGGCGGAGCGCCTCGAGGAACGGAAGGGACTCGATGTCGCCCACCGTGCCCCCCACCTCGGTGATCACGACCTGGCGGTTGGGGGCCAGGCGGCGGATGTTGGCCTTGATCTCGTCGGTCACGTGCGGGATCACCTGGACGGTGGCCCCCAGGAAGTCCCCCCGTCGCTCCTTGGCGATGATGTCCTGGTAGATGCGCCCCGTCGTGACGTTGTTGCTCTGCGACAGGGACTCGTCGATGAAGCGCTCGTAGTGGCCCAGGTCCAGGTCGGTCTCGGCCCCGTCGTCGGTGACGAACACCTCGCCGTGCTGGAAGGGGGAGAGCGTCCCCGGATCGACGTTCAGGTACGGGTCGAACTTCTGGATCGTCACCCGGAGTCCCCGCTCGACCAGGAGCCGTCCGATCGAGGCGGCGGCGATCCCCTTCCCGAGGGAGGAGACCACGCCGCCGGTCACGAAGATGTAGCGGGTCGGGGCGGAGCTCTCGTCAGTCATCGATCCGGATTCTCCGGGTTGGGGACTCGTCGGCGAGCCGACGCTCGGCCCGCTCCACGTCTTCGGGGACGTCCACGCCGGGCCCGGTCGCGGGGCTCACCACCACGTGGATGGGGAGGCCCGCCTCGAGGGCCCGCAGCTGCTCGAGACGCTCGATCCGTTCGAGCCCCGACGGCTCGAGCCCGGTCCATCGCTCCAGCGCCTCGCGACTGAACACGTACAGGCCCAGGTGCCGGAGGTACGGGCTCCCGGGGTCCGCCTCCAGCTCGGGCTCCCCGTCGCGCGGGTGCGGGATCGGAGCGCGGCTGAAGTACAGCGCCCGCCCGCTCAGGGCCGTCACCACCTTGACCACCGACGGGGACGTCCACTCCTCCCGGTCCACGATCGGCGCCGCCAGGGTCGCCACCCCGGCGCGCCCCGAGCGGACGGCCTCCACGGCCCGGCCGATCGCCGCGGCGTCCAGGAACGGCTCGTCCGCCTGGTAGTTTACCACGATGTCGAACCCACGTGCCTCCGGCCGCCGGGCGGCCTCCGCCACCCGGTCGGTGCCCGAGGCGTGCCCCGCATCGGTGAGCACCGCCGTGCCGCCCAGCTCCCGCACCACCGAGGCGACCTCCCGGGCGTCGGTCGCCACCCACACCTCGTCGAACGCGTCGACGCCGCTCGCCGCGCGCCAGCTCCATTCGATGAGAGGTCGACCGGCCAGGGGGAGGAGGGGCTTTCGGGGGAGACGCCGGCTCGCGAGCCTCGCGGGGAGGACGCAGAGGACGGTCATCGACCGGCCGGCGCGGGTGCGTGAGTCGATCCTTTCACGCACCGGAACGTACCCCCCGGCATCCGGCGTGTCAAAGCGCCCGGACGCGCGCCGGTCGAGCGCCGCGCGGCGACCCGGAGGGACCCTCCCCGTCGCGCCCCCGCGTCGGCGGATCAGCGCCGGGCCGAGCCCGGCAGGCTCACGCTCAGCACCCAGGTCGGGTCCAGGTCGGAGACCGACGGATCCAGGGCCAGCCCCGCCTCGAACAGGAAGGCGCGCACCCCGACGGTCACGTTGTCCCTGAAGCGTGGAGACTCGCCCTTCCCCCAGGCCGAGCCGATGGCGTCACGGACGAACACGCCGGGGCTTCCGAGCACGGGCACCGAAACGACGGAGATCGGGACCGTGAGCGTGACCTGTCCGAACAGGAGCCGCGCCCCCCGCGCCTCGAGAGTCGGCCGGGTGGGGAGCGTCCCGCTCCCCCCGATCGCGGACCAGCGCTGCGGCGGCGCGGTTCCCGCCAGGTCGCCGCGCGCCAGCGCGTAGAAGTCGAGCTGCACGCCCGGGATGCCCTCCGTGCGGCCGGCGAGACGCGCCTCGCCCACGAGGAAGGAGAAGTCACCCGCGACCGCCGAGTCCGCCGCCTCCAGCCCCGCACCGGTCTCGATCCGCCACGAGCTGGTCCGGCGGGACCATCCCACGGACGCCCGGGCGCTCCACAGCTTCCCGCCGGCCACGGGCGGGTTGGACCGCACCACCGAGTCCTCGTGGAAGAAGACCGGGAGCTCGAGGGCCGGCAGGCTGCGGTCCTCCTCGCGCGACACGTACAGGCGAGTCTGCCACCCGGCCGGGGTGGTGTTCTGGAAGCCCGCCGAGATCCGGTCCGACCGGTAGTAGTCGCGGTAGTCCCCCGACCCGAACAGGTAGGCCACGGTGTTGGAGAAGTCGCCCCGGATCCACTTCTCGTTGGAGAGCGTGCTGCGCTCGGCCTCGAGGTCCAGGCGCAGCGACCCGGTCGGGTACCAGCTCTGCCGGAGGCTCCCGCCCACGGCCCGGATCCCCTTGGTGTGCACCCGGAGTCGGGCCGTCAGGCTCGGCTGCCACGCCACCTCCGTGGCCCGGACCGTGGCGCCCCAACCGAATGTCCACGCCTCCACCCGGTCGTAGGAGGGAAAGGTCAGACCGTAGAATCCGTGCCACGTCAGCGGCTTCGGCACGTTCTCCACGGGGATGATCTCCCAGCCTTCTGCCCGGCGCTCGACCCGGAGGAGGAGGTTGGGCCGGTACACGACCTTCCCCTCCACCGTGGCCATCGACGAGGCGTACCATCCGCCGCCCAGCACGACGGCGTCGCCGGAGACGCGCCCGCCCGGCCGCAGGAAGAGATCCCCGGAGACCACGTAGACGTCCCCCTCGATGCGGGCGGCCGAGCGCACGGTCGCGCCGAGGACGAGCACCGGCCCGCGGACGGAGTCGCCGCGCACCAGGACCGTGTCCCGGGTCCACAGGCGGTACCGCCCCGTCCGCAGGAACCGCGCGAGCCGCCGCTCCACGGGACGGTCGGGCCGCGGGACGAAGCGGACCTCCTGGCCCGCCGCCGAGCTCGCCGCGAGGAGGCCGGCCGCGGCCGCCCACAGCAGCAACGCGCGTCCCGGGCGCCCGGTCCGCCTCACGCCCTCTCCTCGTCTTCCCAGCGCTCCCACGACACGGCCTTCCCGACGGGCTCGCGCTCGGCCAGCGGCTCGAGACCGTCCGGATAGCCCACGGCGAGCACGGCCACGACCGGCACGACCGCCGGGATCCCGGCCGCTTCCCGCACCGCCGACTCGCGGAATCCGGTGAGCCAGCTGGTGGCCAGCCCGAGGTCGGCGGCAGCGAGGGCCATGGTCTGCGTGGCCGCCGCCACGTCCACCGGGAAGCTCCGGCGGCCGTTGGCACTCACGTGGGAGTGGATCCTGGCACAGCACAGGACCAGGACCGGGGCGCTCCGCGCGTGGGGATGGTGGAAGGCGGCCTCGGCGATCCTGTGGCGCCGGAGCCCCTCGCGGACGACCACGAAGCGCCACGGCTGACCCTCGCCCGCCGAAGGGGCGTAGCGGGCCGCGTCCAGGATGCACGACAGGTCGTGGTCCGGAACCGGCCGGTCGGCGAACCGGCTGGGGGGCCTCCGGTTCCGGGCCAGGCTGAGGACGCGGGACGCCCGGCTCATCCGCGCGGGTGGAAGCTGCGGTGGACCTCCTTGAGGTACGCCCGGTCGACGTGCGTGTAGATCTGCGTCGTGCTGATGTCGGCGTGCCCCAGCATCTCCTGCACCGCGGCCAGATCCGCCCCGCCCTCGAGGAGGTGCGTGGCGAAGGAATGCCGGAACGTGTGGGGGCTCACCTCGCGGCGGATCCCCGCGCCCCCTACGTGCCGGCGGACGATCTTCCACGCCCCCACCCGGGTGAGCGGACGGCCGTGGTGGTTCAGGAACACCACCCCCTCGCCCTCTCCCCCGTCCAGGCGGGGCCGCGTCTCCCGAAGGTATCGGAGGACAGCGTCGATCGCACGGGATCCGAGGGGGACCAAACGCACCTTCGAGCCCTTGCCGCGCACCCGCACGAGCTCCTCCTCCGGCATGAGATCGTGCAGCTCGAGCCCGACCAGCTCCGAGACGCGAAGCCCCGCGCCGTAGAGCGTCTCCAGCATGGCCCGGTCCCGGAACGCCAGCGGGTGCTCGATCGGGACGGCCTCCAGGATCCGGCACACCTCGTCGTAGGTGAGCACGTCCGGGAGCGGACGGCCGGGGCTCGGCGACTCGAGCCGCTCGGTGGGGTCCGAGTCGCGGTGGCCCTCGGCCACCAGGAAGCCGAAGTAGCCGCGCAGCGAGGAGAGCTTCCGCGCCACGGTCGACGGCGCCAGGCCGCGCTCGACCAGGTCGACCACGAAGTCGCGCAGGAGGCGGTAGTCCACCTCCTCCGGGCGGCCCGTCCCCCGGTCCCCGGCGAAGGCGGCCAGCTGCCCGACGTCCCTCACGTAGGCCTCGACGGTGCGGTCGGAGAGGCCGCGCTCGAACCGGAGGAAGTCCGCGAAGGGCTCGAGCCGGAACGCCCGCTCGCGCCGCGTCCCATCGTCCCTCCGCGGTCCGCCCGCCGTCCCGCTCACCGCTCCTCCTCCCGGTGCTCGTGGGCGTGGTGACGGGTGCGCCACCACCACCACGCCGCCGCCGCCATCGCCACCACGGCGGCCGCCAGGAGGCCCCGGTTCAGCCCCTCGACCCAACCCACCAGCCGCGGGACGTTGCGGGAGGCGAACACGCCCAGCCACAGCATGGCGGCGTACCACATGGCGGAGGCGGCGCCCAGGGGGAGGAGCGTGCGCCAGAAGCCCAGGCCGCTGATCCCCGCGAACACCGGGACGATGACCCGGAACACCGGGACGAACCGGCTCACGAAGATCGTGGGCGTGCCCCAGCGGTCGTAGAAGCCGGCCAGGCGCTCGAGCTGGTGGGGGCGGAGGAGCCAGCCGCCCCACCGCGTGTCGAACACGGCCCGGCCGTAGCGGCGGGCGGCCAGGTACACGAGCCCGGCCAGGAGGACGTTCGCGCCCCAGGCCACGACCACGACCAGCGTCCCGTCCAGCACGCCTCGGTCGGCCAGGACCCCTCCCACGATGACGAAGGTGTCGGACGGGACCGGGGGAAAGAGGTTCTCGGCGGCCGCCCCGGCCGCGATCACCAGGTAGGCCGTCGCGACCGGGAGCGAGGCGAGCGCCGAGAGGACCCGCTCGAGCGTCTCTGGAACGGAGGTCCCGGCGATCACCCGCCCGAGCGTATGGTGGCGTGCAGGGTGTCCAGGTCGCGGATCGCGTCCAGGAGGGCCACCGCGAGGACGGCGAGCCCCTCTCCCGCGCCCACCCAGCCCATGCCCTCGTTCGACTTGCCCCGCACCGAGACGGCGGCCGGGGGCACGTGCAGGACCTCCGACAGGCGCGCCGCCATGGCCCCGGCGTGCGGCCCGATCCTCGGGGCCTCGGTCACCACCGTCACGTCCACGTTCACGACCTGGTAGTTCACCGCCTCGACCTCGCGGACCGCCCCGCGCAGCATCTCCAGGGAGTCCGCGCCCTCCAGGTCGGGATCGGTGTCCGGGAAGAGGTCGCCGATGCTCCCCAGGCCCGCGGCGCCCAGGAGCGCGTCGATGACGGCGTGGGTGACGGCGTCGCCGTCGGAGTGTCCGCCCAGCCCGGGATGGTCCGGGACGACCACCCCTCCGAGCCGGAGGGGCCGGGACTCATCGAACCGGTGGGAATCGTAGCCCAGGCCTACCCGCATCGCGTGTCGTGGTCAGGGTCCGGGAGGCCGCCGCGCCACCGGGACGGGGCCTCCCTCACGAGGTCGGCCGGGGCGCCCGCCGGCGGCGTGCGAGGCGCGCGGGTCCCGTCCGGGGGGCCCGGCGGCCTACTCGTCCCAGCGGGTGACGACCAGCGCGACGTTGTGTCCGCCGAAGCCGAACGAGTTCGAGATGGCGGCCCGCACGGGGCCCTCCCTCGGACCGTCCGCGACGTAGTCCAGGTCGCACTCGGGGTCGGGCTCCTCGAGGTTGATCGTGGGGGGGATCGTCCCCTCCCTGCACACCAGGGCGGAGATCACCGTCTCCACGGCCCCGGCCGCCCCGAGCGTGTGCCCCGTCATCGACTTCGTGGAGCCGACCGCCATCTCGTACGCCCGGTCGCCGAACACCGCCTTGATGGCCGCCGTCTCGGTGGCGTCGTTGGCCGGCGTCGAGGT